>Ga0137367_10005804_pt1 | contig 10000 bp, 10 predicted proteins | sample SagtaG_14_FD_104939 | JGI IMG/M metagenome (GOLD analysis project Ga0137367, IMG submission 104939) | Vadose zone soil microbial communities from Sagehorn Ranch, Mendocino, California, USA - Sage1_L_80_16 metaG | ecosystem: Environmental > Terrestrial > Soil > Vadose zone | place: USA... | reverse complement strand
CTGCTCGAGGAACGCGTTCCTGCGGCTAAAGCATTGGAACATGATGATGCAGTAGTGGAACTTGCCAAGCGGTATTTCACAAGTCACGGTCCTGCTACGCTGAAGGATTTTATCTGGTGGTCAGGATTATCGGCCGCAGATGCCAAACGCGGATTGGAAATGATCAAGCCTGGGTTTGAACAAGAGTCTGTAAATGGCGAGAGCTATTGGTTTACCGAATCCATCCAAAAAACGAAAAGCACAGGTGCCAAAGCGTATTTGTTGCCTAATTATGATGAATATACGGTCGGCTATACAAACCGCAGCGCCATCTTTGACATAGTGCATAATAGCAAATTGGACGCGCGTGGCAGCGTCCTTGCTCAACATGTCATTCTCACTGCAGGGCGAATTGTGGCGACATGGAAACGAACTCTACAGAAAAAATCCGTCTTGATTGAAACTGCTCCCTTTACCGCCCTGAAGAAAACCGAAATGAGAGCGGTCATTGAAGCAGCAGAACGTTATGCTAATTTTCTAAATCTCCCCTTCTCGCTGGATTTTCAAGAAATACAATAACTTGCAGGCCTTGAGGAAAAATGGATAAAGGACGACTCGAAGCCTTCAGCGATGGAGTGCTTGCCATCATTATTACGATCATGGTACTGGAGTTCAGAGCACCCGAGCAAGGGACTCTCTCTGCACTCTATCCTCTTCTGCCGAAATTAGGCAGTTATATATTAAGCTTTATTTTTGTTGGCATCTACTGGAATAACCATCATCATTTATGGCAAGCGGTGGAAAAGGTGCAGGGTTCGGTCTTGTGGGCGAATCTCCATTTGCTGTTCTGGCTTTCCTTGATTCCCTTTGCAACAAGCTGGATGGGCCAAAACAATTTTTCCACGATGCCCGTAGCACTCTACGGAGTTGTTCTGTGGATGACTGCATTAGCCTATTTTCTGATGGTGCGCGCTTTGATGTCGTACCATGACAAGGACTCACTTTTGATGAAGGCGCTTGGCGATGGCAGAAAGGAACGGATCTCCCTCATTCTTTATTCGGCAGCTATTCCACTAGCATTTTTTCGTCCATGGATCGCCATGCTGTTCTATGTAACAGTTGCTGCCATGTGGCTAATCCCTGACCGCCGTATTGAAGATAAAATTACAGAGTAGATGGAACCTTTATTCCAAGTACAAAGACTTTAGTTTCTTGACGTCCTTGTTTGTGATTCCGAGCCCATTCTGAACGTAATTTTCAAACGTTCCGTGGTCGCGGTCAATAGTATCGAATGCTGCGGAAAGATAGGATGGATGTGCAACCATCATTCCCGTCACAGTTTCCACCAATTTTCTTCCTCTTAGTAACTGTAATAAGGAAAGCTTCCATTTATATGCCGGCAGGAAATATTTGTTGGTGAGGAGATAATCCTCCATGACTACATCGTGCGGAACGCCTAACATACGCAGCGTAATTGCCGCAGCAAAACCTGTTCGATCCTTGCCGGCCGCACAATGAAATAGAATGGGGCGTCCATCGGATGACAACAATATATCGATGAACTGTCGCATTTCAGGCGTGAAACGCGTGGCAAGTTCAACATTCGTTTCGATCATATACCGAACTGGGTCAATGTTCTTCAAATTTTTGACAAACTCAGCGCGGGAACTGTTATCTAAAATCGGAATCTCAACCAAACGATTTTTCATATCTGCAGGAAGACGATCAGGTTCTTTTTCCTTTTCATAGTCTGCACGAAAGTCGATGATTTGATGTAAACCTAATGTGGATAAATCGCGAATATCAGTATTTGTTAATCTATGCAAACAATCGGAACGATACAACACTTCCCAGCGGACGATTCTGCCATCAAGAGTCTGATAACCACCCAAGTCGCGAAAGTTCTTCACTGCTGAAAAAGACAATCGCCGTTTCTTCTCCGCTTTAAGGTTTCGAACAACTGCTTTCTCCAGATGCGTTTGTTCAAGCAATTCCATGGTTTCCTGGTCATTTATCATAGCTGAAGTATATCTCGCCATTTTAGAAATCAGTTTAACGGAGTATTATTTCCAGGTAATCATTTCTTTAATATCTCACGATCTTCCCAATCTCATTTTGAAAGGTTTGGCTTTGACATGCATAAATACATTGCCTTTCTACGCGCGATCAATGTGGGTGGAAACAGCATCATAAAAATGGCTGATCTCAAGCAGACGTTTGAGTCTTTTGGGCTGGAGAATGTGCAAACATACATTCAAAGCGGGAACGTGATATTTGAGTCTGATGAAAAAGATGCGTCCGTTCTCGAAGAGCAGATTGAGAGTCAACTGGAAAAGACATTGGGGAAAAAGATTCAACTTTTCGTGAGAACGATGCGCCAGCTCATTGCGATCTTGAACGCCTGTCCATTTCATCCAAAAGAGGGCGAATCAGTTTACGTCGTTATGCTCGATAAAAAGCCTAGCAAAAAAAGTATTGAGGGATTGATGACGTTTCGCAGTGAATTCGATGATTTTGTCGTAAAGGGAAGAGAAGGCTATCAGTTGCGTCGTAACCGTGAGAAGTCAACCTTTGTAAATCATTCCATGGAGCAGATTCTCCATGTACCTGGAACAGCCCGTAATTTGACAACGATCAAAAAGCTGGTTGAGAAATACGCCTAGTGTCGACAGCGAATCTTATTTTGTAACAGCAAAGTACCTTTATCGTTAATCGGGTAGAGGTGCTTCAATGAACAAATTTATGCAGATTGAGAAAATTGTTTTCGGCAAAAGTAACGTTGCACTTTGCGCATTGCCGAATGACATTGAGGAACTCGAACAAACCGTGACACAGCTGGGGCTCGTAGATCGTCCGGTGATTGTGTTGATTGGCGGGCATATCCTGCCTGAACATGCGAACATTACTTTGCAAGCAATTGAGGTGATCGCTAAAATCGCCGAAGTGCTGGATGCCGCTTTGATCTCAGGCGGAACAGATGTCGGTGTGATGTCTGCCATTGGAAAAGCCCGCGGACGGAATGGCTATCAATTCCCACTCATCGGCATTGCTCCCGAAGGAATTGTAACCTGGCCCGAAGGTCCGAGAAACGGAATGTTGATGTTATCTGGGAATGAGCGTGAGCAGTTGGAGCCGCATCATTCCCATTTTTTTTTGGTGCCGGGCAATGAGTTTGGTGATGAAACGAAATGGATTGTCCATGCCGCGACCATGATCGCAGGGGAGCGAAACAAATCGGTTACGATGCTGGTAAACGGTGGGAAGGTATCCCAACGTGACGTGGAGGAAGGATTGCGGGTGAACCGCCCATTAATCGTTCTGGCAGGGACGGGTCGCCTTTCCGATGAGCTCGCCAATCACCAAATCAGAGACCCTTTAATAAAGGTAATCCCTGCACAAAACAAGCGCCTGCTGGCGGAAACACTTAAGGCAATTCTAATTTGAGAAGTTCGTAAATCTCCTGGATATCCAGGAGATTTTCATATCTCTTATCCAGTACCGCATAATTATGTAAACCACTAATTCCTGTATAATCACGCAAATGAACATTCCAGGCCGCATCATCACACAAACAGAACTACGCCGCAGCACCGGGGAGCGCGGCACCCGCAAGTTCATTGCCTTTCATGGAATCGTTTTTGATGTAACCGATTGTCCGAAATGGCGCACTGACCTTCATGAACAGCTTCACTTCCCGGGGCAGGATCTCACCTCTGAACTTCCAGATGCGCCTCATGCAGACGAGGTTTTCTCCAGACCTTGTGTAAAAGTGATCGGCAGGCTTCAAACAAATTGATCAGCAGAGAGCAAGCAATATCATTCGATTCAAACAGGTACCCGATGCAAACATCCAAACTCAAATGGTGGCAAAGAGCGGTTTTCTATCAAATTTATCCGCGCTCGTTCGCAGATGGGAACGGCGATGGCATTGGTGATTTCAAAGGGATGATCGAAAAGTTTGATTACCTTTCTGTTCTTGGAATAGATGCTATCTGGCTCTCGCCTCATTTCCCCTCTCCCAATTGGGATTATGGCTACGATATCTCAAACTATACAGACGTTGCGCCTGAATATGGAACGTTGCAGGATTTCAAAACTTTCCTCGCCGAATCGCACACACGTGGCATTCGTGTCATTCTGGACCTCGTGTTAAATCACACTTCTGATCAACATTCTTGGTTCCTCGAGTCCAAATCCAGCCGCGAGAATCCGAAAGCCGATTGGTATGTTTGGAAGGATACGCCGCCCAACAACTGGCAATCCTGTTTCGACGGCGAGGCGTGGACGTACGTCCCTGAGCGTGATCAATACTATTATCACTATTTTATGAAGCAGCAGCCCGATCTAAACTGGCACAATCCCGAAGTGAAAAAAGCCATGTGGGATGCGGCTCGTTTTTGGCTCGATCTCGGCGTAGATGGTTTCCGGCTCGATGCCATCGGCACGATTTATGAGGATCCTAATCTCACCCCGCACAACGTTCCTATGACTCTCATAGAATTGCGTCGTGCCTTGGAACTCGCGCAAACGCCGAAAGAAAAAAGAAAACTCGAAAATTATTGGGGCGAGATGTTCAAGTATCAGTATGGTCAACCTGGCGTCCATGAAATGATGAAGGAGTTGCGGGCGGTTCTGGATGAGTATGATGGCGATCGAATGCTCGTCGGTGAGGATGACAACATCGCCTATATCGGCAACGGCATTGATGAACTGCATATTGTCTTCAACTTCCCGCTGATGCGGACGGAACGGATCACACCAAGCCATATCCGCTCCAACCAAAAAGAGCGTTTGACTCAACTTCAAGCACTTCCATTCACAGGCTGGCCATGCAACACTCTTGGAAATCATGATACCTCGCGCATCCACACCGCCTACGGAAACAAACTTCACGATGCCGAGTTGGCCCGTCTCCATGCTGCTCTTGTGCTCACACTGAGAGGAACCCCCTTCCTTTACAACGGGGAAGAGATTGGTATGACTGATTACATCATCACGGATCCCACCAAACTCCGCGATACGATGGCAACCTGGCATTACAACAGCTTGGTAAACGATTTGAAAGTACCTCCAGAGGAGGCTGCGCTCCGTGCGGGCGAAATGAGCCGCGACAAAAATCGTACACCCATGCAATGGTCCAACAACCCCAACGCTGGCTTCTCCCCCACTGACGTACGGACGTGGCTACCCGTCAACCCCGATTACGCACGTGGAATCAACGTCCGCGACCAGGAACATAATCCTGCTTCATTATTGAATTACTACAGACTCCTTCTCAAGGTACGCAAGCAAACTCCCGCGCTGATCGAAGGAGATTACATTCCGCTCAACAACACGTCAAAGGATTACTTCGCCTTCCTGCGCAAATCTGAAGAGCAGACGATTCTGGTTGTGCTTAATTTTTCTCAACGACTGCTGGATTTGGATTTCTCCCGCGTCAAGGAAGTCAAAGGACGGAATCTGCGCGTTCTATTCTCTAGCGCCGAGCGTTTGCTGACCACTAAATCTCCGCGCGGGCTGGCAATCAGCCCATTCGAAGTATTCATCGCAGAAGTGCAACCCGTAAAATAAGATCACCTCGGCGAAGGTGTGGAATCTTCGCAAGGCTTTTAAACAAATGCCTGAAATTCATTTACAACACAAGAGTAATAAACAATTCGTCACCCTGTACGGACGGATATTCCGCGATACGGATTCGGCATATTTTCCACGCCTCCAGTATCGTGGCAAGACAATTTACCTTTGCACGGAATCCTGTCTCGGCGCGTTCCTTGCCGACCCAGATATTTTCTATAAAGTACACCACAATTCAGAAAAGGGAAAATAAAATGTGGCAACTTGGCGATGTAATCGCATGGAGGGGAATTTACAGACGACTTATCTGGCATGTGCAACCAACCCTTCTGATCAAAGAGAGCCCAGAAGAAATTGTCCTGACGCTTCTTCCCGGAACTGAATGTGTTGCTGAAGAAACGTATCCTAAGGGGAAGAAGAATGGCCAACGCCGCTGGTATTTTGTAAACCACGACTGGCAATTGGCAAAATATACATGGCAAACAAATCGACTCTTGCTGATATTTGAACCTGAGAAATATTATTCCACAATCCTGTTTTGGAATCATCAGAGCAATGAATTTCTCTGCTACTACATCAATTTTCAATTACCATTCCGACAAAATCACTGCGCGATAGATACGTTGGATTTGGATCTTGATCTGATCATCAATCCCGATTTCACTTACGAATGGAAAGATGAGGATGATTACCAGAATGCAATCAAGCATGGTTTGATTTCTGCGGAATGGATTCAAGGCATCGAAAACGCAAAGCCTGAAATCTTTAATAAACTCGAAAAACGGCAATATCCATTCGATGGTTCGTGGCTGAACTGGAAACCTGATCCCGGGTGGTCACCTCCTATGTTGCCTGAAAATTGGGATAAGATATAAAAGTTTTGGAGTGCAGGAGCGAACTCGTCCACTTTGGACAGCAAGCTGTCCAACTCCATAATTTATCTGTGTTTATCGGTTGGAGCAAATATGATTTCCCCTCAAAAAGCGATCCATTATGAAAAGTATGAATTCAAGAAATGGGAATCACTGGATGATGAAACGATCGTTGAAGCGCCAGTGTCATTAACAGTCAATGGCCAGGTTTGGCTGACGTTCATGTGCACGCCTGTCGATTTGGAAGCGATGGCTATCGGTTTTCTCTACAACGAAGGCATTATCGAAACGATGAATGAAGTAGAGGACGTACGCGTCTGCGAGCATGGCGATAACGTAGATGTGTGGCTGAACCACAGTGTGGAACAGCCTACATCATGGCGAAGAACCTCAGGATGCACGGGCGGAATTACTGCCGTGGACGCGTTAGCGCGAGTCGATGTTTCGTTTGACGGCGATCAGCCCAAGTTTCCGCCTGAGGCGATTGGTCAATTAATCGAGCAATTGTTTGAAGCACAAATCCTGTACCGCGAAACGGGCGGAGTCCATACATCCGCTTTGAGTGATGGAGAAAAAATCGTGACTGTCGCGGAAGATATTGGAAGACATAACACTCTCGATAAGATTTCAGGTTTGTGTCTCATGAACGGTATTTCGCCTGAAACAAGAATTTTGATCACAACGGGACGCATCAGTTCAGAGATGTTGCAAAAAGCTGCGCGGATGAATGTTCCCATTTTGATCTCGCGAACATCGCCAAGTTCGCTTTCCATTGAAATGGCAGAACGATATGGAATTACCCTGATTGGTTATGCTCGCACGCATCGATTCAACGTTTATACCAATGCACAACGTATAGAACTAACAACCATGCAAAGTTAATCGAAATAAGCATCATAAATATGACAAGTATCATCCGATTACATGACAAAAGCAACTTACCCGGAACAATGAAATCCATATAATTATGAACATAGGGACGAGTTGACAACAACGAAATACATCGCTAAACCATCACACTACATCGCAGCTTCAACACTGATCATCATTGCATCATGCTCATCGCCATAACTCGTCTCTATAGGACTTTTCCTGGGGTTTGGTGAGTCTGGAACAATACAGATCATCACTGCACCACCATGTTCATCATAGCTTCAACGGATTACATCGCTATACGGAAGCACAACGCACCGACTCGCCGCCTGGGAACAGGTCGGCGAGTTGATTGCTTAAAGACTGTGATTTGACCGATACGGTTAAATCACAGTCTTTTTGTTAGTTCAGATTGTGAAATTCGTCACGATAACTAGAGATGAATATCTCTGTGATTTATGGTGAGCAGGATTTATGATGCTCCAGCAAAGTAATGAGAATGGTATCAATCTTATTTTGTGTTCATACACAATCGGTATTTGAAATCGGCGAAAGGATTTTATTTCCATGCATTTGAAAGAGATTATTGAATTGGTAGATGGTACGACATTAAACCCAGAAGTGGATTTGAATATCAAAATTTGCGGTGGTTGTGGGGCAGATCTTATGAGCGATGTGCTTGCCTCCAGCCAACCAAAAGCTGTCCTACTTACTGGTTTGACGAACCCTCAGGTAGTACGAACTGCCCAGATTGCTGAGTTTCGAGCCATCATCTTGGTGCGCGGCAAACAACCGCAAGCGGAAACACTTGCCATCGCAACACAAGAAAACATGCCGTTGATTGCCAGTCCATTTGGAATGTTTGAATTATGTGGACGCCTGCATAGAGCTGGATTGCCAAGCTTCGAATCAAATGTGTCCTCCACCTAGAACCCCGACCGAACAGGAAATCCATGGACGTCATGGTCGCCCCATTACTGACCAAGATGCTCATGAAATTAACCGCGTCGAGGAACTGTCATACGACCTGAAAATCCATGAGGTGATGACGGCGGTTCTAAAAACTGTAACTCCTGAGATGCCGCTCTCGAAGGTTCTCGACATACTACGGCTAAACCGTATTTCAGGTCTTCCCGTGGTAGAGAATGACAGTCTTGTTGGGGTTGTGAGTCTGGAAGACATTGTGAGAGCACTTCAAAAAAATGAACTCTCTGTGCATACTAGCCAGTACATGACCCGAGAAGTTGTAACTGTTGCAAGTTATGACTCAATTGTGGAGGCACTCCGCACATTTACCGAAAAACAGTTGGGACGTTTGCCAGTTGTCGATGAGAATCACAAACTAGTAGGAATGATCACAAAGGGTGATATCACGCGCGGTATTCTCGTGGCTTTGCAAAAAGATTATAAGGAAGAGGAAGTCCGCCGCTATCGTGCGAGTCATCTTTTCGAAGATATTATTTCGGAGCGCACGACTCTTGTCCTGCGCTACACGATCAAAGCAGGCGACTTCACACAAGGTGGAAAAGCCTCCAGCCACATCAAGCGCGCGCTGCTCCGTTTGGGGGCCGATCCGCTCATCACGCGGCGCTGTTGCATCGCGGTCTATGAAGCGGAAATGAATCTCATCATCCATACGACGAACGGCGGCATCTTAAAACTCGAAGTGGAACCGCATCGCATCACTATGTCTGCAACAGACAAGGGACCGGGAATTTCTGATACCGAGCAAGTCTTTCAGCCTGGGTATTCCACAGCCACTGAACAGGTGCGCGAGATGGGCTTTGGCGCAGGGATGGGACTCGTCAATATGAAGCGTTGCGTAGATGAAATCGAACTTGATTCAACGGTTGGGATGGGCACAAAGCTTATCATGCGCATCTTTATTCCCAACCACACTGTCGGCGTAAGCCGGGATGGGCAAAATGATGAACCTTCAACAAATTATTGACCAACTTAGTCTAAATGTCTTAACCGAATCTCGCGATTTTGCGAGCATTATTCCTTCGAGCGGCTACAGTTCCGACTTGCTCTCCTGTGTGATGGCTGGAGCGAAAAAAGGAACTATCTGGACTACGTTACAGGCACATTTGAATATCGTCGCGGTCGCGGCACTCAATGAAGTTGCAGCCATCATCATTACCGAAAATGCCCAGCCTGATTCTGCTTCCATTGCCAAAGCGAATCAACAGGGCGTAATTCTATTATCCACTGTACAACCCACATATGAAATTAACGGCAAGCTCTGGCAATTGGGACTTCATGATTGAGCCGCAATAGCCAATGAAGAAATTTCGAGCCGATCTGCATGTTCATACGGTGCTGTCACCCTGCGCCGAAGTGGAAATGATTCCATCACTCATCGTGCAGAAGGCGCTCGAAAATAATATCGATCTGATCGCCATTACGGATCACAACGCCAGCGCAAATGTGGGCTCAGTTCAAAAAGCTGCCAAGGGAACGAATTTAACTATCCTACCAGGGATGGAAGTGCAATCCCGCGAAGATGTTCATCTGCTTACATTATTTGAAACTCTCGGCACACTGGAAGCCTGGCAAACTCAAGTAGATAAAGCTCTTCCAAATTTGCCAAACAACGCTGATTACTTTGGTGAACAATTTGTAGTGGATGAAACTGGCGAATTCATCCGTAGTGAACCACGCTTGTTATTGACATCCACGCAATTCTCGATTGATGAAAT
>Ga0137367_10005802_pt1 | contig 10001 bp, 8 predicted proteins | sample SagtaG_14_FD_104939 | JGI IMG/M metagenome (GOLD analysis project Ga0137367, IMG submission 104939) | Vadose zone soil microbial communities from Sagehorn Ranch, Mendocino, California, USA - Sage1_L_80_16 metaG | ecosystem: Environmental > Terrestrial > Soil > Vadose zone | place: USA... | reverse complement strand
TCCAGCAGCCCCTGGTCAGCGCACCACCCCCAGACCCCAAGAAAGCGACCAGCCATGCCAGCCGCACCGCTGAAATCAATACCCGACAAGCCCTTGACAGGACATAGGAGCATCGATCTGGCCGCGCCAATATCTTCCGGCTCAGCCGCCTGAATGACACAGTCCGAGCGCCAGATGCACCTGACGATCACGACTGCCATGCATGCGGATTCGCTGCTCCGCATAACGATGGACTCTGGGCAACGCACTACTTTCGGCATGAGCGAGCAGATCCGGCTGCAGCGTGGCCTGAGATCTGTGTCCCGCCGTTCGGGCCGACCAGACTAGATGACCTGGGGCAGTCGGTTATTCACATCGCCCGGCCGCCGGTCATGGGCAGGCGTCCATGATGCGGTCGTAGCTGCGCCGGGCCCGGGCGCTGCGGGCGCTGGCGCCGTAGCGGCGCAGCATCTGCGGGGAGGTCCAGCCGTTCAGCTCCATCAAGTCGCCCTCCGCGCCACCCCGATCCAGCCAGGTGTGGCTGAAATGGTGACGGAACCTGTGCGGATAGACCGCGATCCCGCACTGGCGGCCGCGGGGGGCAATCATCTGGTAGATGCCGTTGGCGGTCATCGGCGGCCGGTTATTCACCCCGAGCCACAGCTGCGGCCGGTGTGCCTGGGCATGACGGTCGCGGACCCGGATGTAGCGGTCGAGGCTACGGGCGGCATCATGGCCGATCTTGACGATCCGCGTCTGGCCGCCCTTGCCGCGGACCGTGATCTCGCGGCGCCACAGGTCAACGTCACTGCGCAGCGGGTCGTCCGGATCGTGGCAGATTCCGGCCAGCTCCGACAGCCGGATGCCGCTCGCGGTGAACACGGCGATAATCGCTTGGTCGCGGCGCCGGGCGAACGTCCGGCCCTGGCACGCCCGCTCCAATGCCGATAGTTCTCCGCTGGCGAAGACAGGAACAAGCTTCTCCCTCACGGCCGGCGGCCGAAGCCGCGCCATAGGGTCGGGAAGCTCCTCCTCGTCGGACCACCACCGGAAGACCTGCTGCAGGGCCCGGTACTGGTTGCTGGCGTAGGAGTCGCTGTAACGTGCCAGCAGCCAGACCATCCAGCGCTGGATGTCCTGCGCGCAAACCTGGTCCCAGTCCATGCGCCTGGTCTCGCGGAGAAGATGAGCGGCGGCGAACCACTGGACCGCCTCGGTGTACGTGCGCACCGTCTTGGCTGACTTGCCCTCGGCCGCTAGGTGAAGCCGGAACGAGTTAACTGCCCCCTGGAACGCTCCCGCGGCGAGCGGCTTCGGCTGCCGGGAGCGCTGTCCATCTACGGTCATAGTTTTCCTCTGTTCCCGCAGATGAGCCAGGGCTGGCAGCTGCCCGAGGATCAATGTTTCCGCAGGTGAGAGGTGACTTGCGTGGTCAGGGGCGGGGTCGAACCGCCGACCTTCCGCTTTTCAGGCGGACGCTCATACCGACTGAGCTACCTGACCTTGGCGGGGCCATCGCAGCGGCAGCCAGCGCCGCCGACGGCACCCAGCGGTCCTGACGGGATTTGAACCCGCGACCTCCACCTTGACAGGGTGGCGAGCACTCCGAGCTGCTCTACAGGACCATGCGTTGCCGACGGGCGCCGACAGTGCCCCCAACGGGATTCGAACCCGTGCCGCCGCCTTGAAAGGGCGGTGTCCTAGGCCGCTAGACGATGGGGGCTCGACGGTCACCGCCGCCTTGCCCTTGGCGCCCGCCGTCGGGGACCGCCCCAGCATAGGGGACGGAGCGCTCTGCCGGCAAAGCGCATGACGACGACGCGGCGAACAGCACCGCGCTGGCATCCGCCGGACCCCGCAGCCGGGCCCCGGAGCCGGGCCCCGGCACAGGCCCGCACCCGGCCCCGGAATCTGCTCTCCAGGATGCGGGGCCGTGCGCCGCCCGCCGCGGCCTGGCAGCCGGCAAACCGGCCGCACCCGGGAAACGAGCCGGCCGCGCCCTGGCAATATGACCAATTCGCTTGCACGGACGGCGCACATCAGAAACTCTATGCAATTGCGAAACGACATTGTGTCACTGCGGTTCGCCCGGGAAGCCGGGGGGCCGCGCGAAGGGTGGGCGCGGCGAGCCTCAGCGCCACGAAGAGCAGGCAATCGTCCAGGGCGGCGAAACGCGGGAGAGGCGTAGATGACCAGCCACGATGCCACGCCGGGAACAAGAGCTGGCACCCACCGAGCGGGCCCCGTTAAAAATACTGGGCATGCCGCCGGGCCAGGGCCGGTATCCGCGGCAGCGCGAGCGCTCTGGCGAGAGCGCGCACCGGGACCGGCCGGCACACCGCACCGGCACCCGCAGCGCCATCGCGGCGCGCAGCGGTCGCCCCGCCGCGAGGTCCTCGCGGTCCGTGAGTTCGGCGGCCTGTGGCACGCTCAGGTGCTCTCCGCGGCGGGGGACCAGTTGGCCCAGATCGCGGTCGCGGTGGTGGCCTACGAGCAGACCAGGTCCGCGTTCCTCACCGCGCTGGTGTACGCGATGAGCTGCCTCCCCCAGGTCATCGGCGGGCCGCTGCTGGCCGAGGTGGCCGGCCTTCTCCCCCGCCGCACCGTGATGATCGGCCTGAAACTGAGCCGGGCGGCGATCGCCGCCATCATGGCGTTATCCCGGATGCCGTTCGCCGCGCTCTGCGCTCTGTTGGTCATTGCCGTGATGCTGGGCGCCTCGTTCTCCGCCACGCGCGCGGCGACGCTGCCCGAGGTGCTGCCGGCGGGCCAGCTCATGGCCGGCGCGGAGATCAGCAGCATCGGCAGCCGGGCCGGGCAGGCACTCGGCTTCCTGGCCGGCGGCGCGGCGGTCGCCGTGCTCCGGCCGGGCGGCCTGCTGATGGTGGCGGCGGTCATGTTCCTCACGGTCGCCGGCATCATTTCCTGGCTGGCCAGCAGGTGCCCGGCCGGGCAGCCCCGCCCGCACGGCCGCCCGCTGGCGCTCCCGGTGACCCGGGCCGAGGCGGCCGCGGTCATGCGCCAGCCGCTGCCCCGGGTGCTGCTGCTGCTCGGCTGGTTAGCCGGCAGCGCCGCTCAGCTGATCAGCCCGCGGGCCGCGATCGCCGTGACCGGGCTGGCCGGCCTTGTCGCGGCGGCGGTGCTGGCCGGGACCTGGCGGCGGGTGCTCGGCCGGATCGGCCGCCCGGCCCCGTGGTGAGCCGGCCGCCCGGGCTCGTGCTGAGCTAGCCGCCCGGCTTCTTGTTGAAGAGGTTCTCGGCGATGGAGGCGGTCTCGCCCTCCTCCGGCAGGATCACCCAGGCGGCCAGGTAGGCCAGGACGCCGACGAACCCGAGGAACGAGGCCACCACGAAGCCCAGCCGTACCAGGTTCACGTCGATGTCCGTGTAATCCGCGATGCCCGCGCACACCCCCGCCAGCATGCGCCCGTCAAGGCGGCGGACCAGCCGCTTGCTGCCATTGCTGTTACTCATATTCGCCATCATGCCCGATTCCGGGCCGCGGGGCGGACAGCCGGGCGCCTCCGCATACGCTGTCGGCAGGCGACGAGAAAGGACCAGCCGATGCCGCGCAGCGCCACTCCCGCAGGTTCTGATCTGCTCCACGTCGATGACCTGCTGACCGAGGAGGAACGGCTGGTCCGCGACACGGTGCGCGCGTTCGCCAGCGACCGGATCATGCCGCACATCGCTGACTGGTTCGAGGCCGGGACGCTCCCCCGCGAGCTCGTCCCCGAGCTCGGCAAGATGGGCCTCCTCGGCATGCACCTGCACGGCTACGGCTGCGCCGGCATGGGCCCGGTCGCCTACGGCGTCACCTGCCGCGAGATGGAGGCCGCCGACTCCGGGCTGCGCAGCCTGGTATCGGTCCAGGGCTCGCTGTCGATGTTCCCGATCTGGAAATACGGCTCGGAGGACCAGAAGAACGAGTGGCTGCCCAGGATGGCGGCCGGCGAGGCGATCGGCTGCTTCGGCCTCACCGAGCCCGACCACGGCAGCGACCCGTCGAGCATGAAGACAAAAGCGGTTATTAACGGGGGCGACTGGGTCCTGTCGGGCTCCAAGATGTGGATCACCAACGGGTCGATCGCCGATATCGCCGTGGTGTGGGCATCGACGCAGGAAGGCATCCGCGGGTTCCTGGTGCCGCGGGGGGCGCGCGGTTTCACCTCGCGGAACATTCACAAGAAGATGTCGCTGCGCGCGTCGGTCACCTCGGAGCTGAGCTTCGACGAGGTCCGGCTGCCTGCCGATTCCGTGCTGCCCGGCGTGACCGGGCTGAAAGGACCGCTGTCCTGCCTGTCCGAGGCCAGGTTCGGCATCGTCTGGGGCGTCACCGGAGCGGCCAGGGCCTGCTTCGAGGCGGCGGCTGACTACGCGCGGACCAGGGAGCAGTTCGGCCGGAAGATCGGCGGCTTCCAGCTCACCCAGTCCAAGCTGGCCTGGATGCTGGCCGACCTGGCTCGCGCGCAGTTGCTCGCCCTGCACCTCGGCCGCCTGAAGGAGGCCGGGACGATCACGCCGGAGCAGGTCAGCCTCGGCAAGATGGCCAACGTCCGGGTGGCGATCGATATCGCCCGGCAGGCAAGGACGGTGCTCGGCGCCAACGGCGTAACGCTGGAGTACCCGGTGATCCGGCACGCGAACAACCTGGAATCGGTGCTGACCTACGAGGGCACCGAGGAGATCCACACGCTGGCGCTCGGCCAGGCCATCACCGGGATCTCCGCTTACCGGTGAGCCCGGTGATGCTGGTGATGGCGCCGGGCCCGGTGCCGGTGCTGGGCCAGCCGGCGCTGCGGGCCCACTAGGCTGCCCTCGGCCGGAGCCAGCCTCCGCACCTGGCCGCCCGGTCCGGTGAACGGGACGGTGAGGCGGAACACCATCGCATGGCCCTGCTTCAGGCCCTTGCTGCCGACCGCAGCGCGGACCTTGAGGATGACGTCCCACGGCACCTGCGCCGCGATGATCGTGCCGACGTGGTGCACCGCGATGTAGTTGCTGATATCGGCCGCCGTGACCGCCGGGCCGACCTGCCCCATCGCCAGGCGCTGCTGCAGCGTGCCCTGCGGCAGGCCTTCCGGGGTACCGCCGAAGAACCCGCCGGACAGCCGGAAGTAGAAGCCGGTGTCTGCCTGCCAGATCAGCTGCCGGCTGGGATGGACCTCCAGCACCCAGACGACCGATCCCGGCGCGATGTACTGCCGGTAGGTGCCGTCGGCCAGGAACTGGAGGTTCGGGATCTGCTGCGCCCAGACATCTTCCGAGTAGTTCGGCAGGATCGCCAGCGCTGCCAGCAGGACGGGCAGCCAGCGCAGCGGGCGGAGATTGCGCGGCGGCAGCGGCGTGGGCCGCCACAGCGGCGATGACGGCGGGTACGGTGACGGCTCCGGCGGCGGGGCCGGCCGCGACAGCCGGGCCAGCCACCGCGCTACCAGGACCGCGATCACCAGGTACGCGAAGGTGATCAGGCGGCCCGGCTGGGCGATGCTGATCACCGGCATGACGGCGAACAGCCGCCATGGCAGGATCTGCGCGCCGAATACCCGCATCGTGTCGCCGAGGCTGAACAGCAGGATGAGGAGGAGCCCGGCGATCAGGATCCAGGTGGCCCGCCGGCGCCGCTCGGTGACCGCGAACAAGATGATCACGGCGATCAGCGGGACGCCGAGGTACCACGGGTTGTCACCCCAGCGGGAGGCGAACAGCCCCCAGTGGTCGGTGAAGCGCCCCGGGGTCACGTACCTGAGGAAGTCGCCGGCTCCCTTCGCGCCGTACCCGATGGTCGAGTAGTGCAGGGCCTTGATGATCCGCGGCCGGGTGAACGCGGTGATCAGCAGCGGGCTGGCCAGGATCGCCGCCAGCGCGTAGGCGCCCGCCGTCGGCGCGAGCGCGCGCAGCAGCCGCCGGCGCCGGGCGGCCGGGCCTGCGGCGAACCCGACCAGCGCGCACAGCCCGCCCACCAGGGTCATCGTGGCGAAGATCTCGTCCCCGACGTAGAGCTGCAGGGCGAGCACGACCCCGAGCAGCGGCACGTACACCACCGGCCGGATCGAGCCTTGCAGCAGCCGGACCACGAAGTACGCGCACAGCGGGACGAGGAAGACCAGCGTGAGGCTCGGGTGCCCCTGCCCGACCTCGTCGATCAGCGAGGGCGAGAAGCCGAAGAAGAACCCGCCGATGAGCGCGGGGAAGAACGACCGGGTGATCCGCCTGCACAGCAGGTACGCGGTCCAGGCGGCCAGCGCGGGCGCGGCGAGCTCGACCATGTTGAACGAGAACATCGGCCCATAGCTGTGCGTGAGCGACTGCAGGGCGAGCGACGGCGCCGGGATCGTGGTAGCCCAGGTGAGGTTGATGCCGCCCGGGGCCCAGGCGGCGTACGAGTACAGCGCGCTGTAGTGGTGACTGAGCGCGAACGGCCACCAGTTGAACGCCCAGACGAACAGGGACCCGTCCTGCGGCTGCGCGGACAGGAACCAGGTGGACATCCGGTCCAGGATCCACGGCCCGAACAGGCCGACGGACACGGCGCCGTACAGTGCCAGCGCGAGCAGGTTCCGCAGCTGCCGCCCGGCCGCATGGAGGCCGCGGTCGGCGAACGGGCGCCACTCGGTGCGCTGGCCGGGTCGCGCTCGGCCTTCCTGAGCGCGGCCGGTGACCAGCCCGGTGCCGGGGATCTCCTGGATCCTGGTAGCCAGCCCTGGGGCGGGGCTCCGCAGGCTGCTGGTGACCGGACCGTCATCCTCCGCGATGGCGGCTGCGAGCCCGGCGGAATCCGGCGGCTTCTCGTCGACAGAAGTCACTGGCTCGGGCACGCGCCCCCTTCCCCTTCCGCTGCGTCCGGCAACCGCACGGAACGCGGCGGGCTCCTCGCTGGCCCGCATCACCCGAGATGCGTCGTATCCGCCCCAAACTATCTCAGCGTTACCCAGGCGCGGGCCGAGTCGGCAGGTTGCACGCGCCGTTGGCACGACGTCCCGCCTTGCCGGGCGGCGCACCGAGGCTGGAGACTGACTCCGGACACCAGCGGCCCAGCGAGGGCCGGCCAGGGCCTGGTCACGGGCTGGCCAGGGCCTGGTCAGAGGGCCGGCCAGAGCCTGGTCACGGGCTGGCCAGAGCCTGGTCAGAGGGCTGGCCAGAGCCTGGTCAGCGGCCGGTCAGGGGCTGGCATGGCCCCGGTCACGCCGCGTCATGGCCCGGTCAGGGCCCAGTCAAAGGAGGATCTTGTGCGCATCGGCAACCTGGACGGCCGGCTGGTCATCGTCACCGGCGCAGGAGCGGTCGACGTCGAGTCCGCCAGCGGCGGCCGGTTCGAGCCCGATCCGCAGGCGGTCTATGACCGGTGGGCCGAGTTCGCCGCCTGGGCGCCGGGCGCCGGCGACGTGCCCGGGCAGCCGTTCGAGCAGGCCCGGCTCGGCGGGCCGGCACCGGCGCCGCGACAGTCGTTCGGCGTGGGCCTCAATTACCGTGACCACGCACAGGAGTCCGGCTTCACGGTGCCCGACCAGCCCAGCATCTTCACGAAGTTCCCCAGCTGCATCACCGGGCCACGCACTGACGTGGTGCTGCCGCCCGGCGGCCACACCGACTGGGAGGTCGAGCTGGTGGCCGTGATCGGCACCGCCGCCAGGAACATCGCGGCGGCCGACGGGTGGAGCCATGTCGCCGGGCTCACCGTCGGGCAGGACATCTCCGAGCGGATCACCCAGCTGTCCGGGCAGGCGCCGCAGTTCAGCCTGGGCAAGTCGTTTCCCGGCTTCGGCCCGACCGGGCCGTGGCTGGTGACCGCCGATGAGCTCGCCGATCCGGACGACCTCGAGCTCGGCTGCTCGGTCAACGGCGACCAGATGCAGAAGGCCAGAACCAGCTACCTGATCATCTCGGTGCCGGAGCTGATCGCCAGGCTGTCCGCCGTCGTCACACTGCTGCCCGGCGACGTCATCTTCACCGGCACGCCGGCCGGGGTCGGGATGGGCCGGGACCCGCAGCGCTGGCTGGCGCCGGGCGACGAGGTGGTCAGCTACGTCGAGGGCATCGGGGAGCTGCGGCAGCGCTTCGTGGCCGGCTAGCGCCGTCCCGACCGGTCCCGCTACGTCCCTTCGCGTCCCTGCCGGGCCTGGTCATCGAGCGCGAAGCTGAGGTAGCGATCGGCTGACCGGTGCATCGCGGCCTTGCCGCCGGAGAACACGATCCGCCGCCACCACGCACCGTAAATGCGATCGAAGTTGAACGAGTCGAGCATGGCCAGCGCCCGCTGTATGGTGCCCGGCCGCTCGGGGATGAGGTTTGGATAGCTGTACATGAAGCTGACGTACCGGCGGTCAGGTACCACGGTCATGATGTCGCCGGAACACAGCACGCCGGCGCCGCCCTGCCCGCCGGCCCAGTGCAGCACCTGGCCGCCGTCGAAATGCACGCCCGCGTTGATCAGCGTCAGGCCGTCGCCGATCTCGCGGGTGTCACCCTTCCAGTACACGATGGCGTCGTCTGGCCGGGCCGTCCACCGGCGGTCGGCCTCGTGGATGTACACGGGCGCGTCGAACGCGTGCGCCCACTCGATCATCGAGCCGTAAAAGTGCGGGTGACTGATCGCGATCGCGCTGATGCCGCCCAGCGCGCGGACCTGGGCGATGAGATCATCGTCGATGTAGGTGATCATGTCGAACAGCACGTTGCCGCCCGGGGCGCGGACCAGTAGCGCCCGCTGGCCGATGGCCGTTGGCGGGTCGGCGCCGATGCCGGTTACGCCGGGCCCCTCGTCCCGCACCAGGCCGCGGCGGCCTTCCCCGGCAAGCCGGGCGAGCGTGGTCCACTGCTGCCCGTCCCAGCCGACGTACTGGCGTTCGTCGAGGCAGATAGGGCAGTCCGCGCGCTCCGCGCCGTACTGCACCCCGCAGGTCGCGCAGATCGGAAGGTCAGCGTCCATGACTTCACTTATACCAACGACGCACGAACCCGCTGGCGGCGCCGCCACGGGCAGCGATAAGGGGATGGTCGCGGACATCCGCCCGGCACTGGCCCTGCCTGGTGCCGGGCTTTTAGCGCGGGGCGATCAGCAAGGTCTGGATGGCGGTGCCGCAGCGTCCCGAGATGTCAGATAGCGCCGTCTCGGCTACCCCGGTCCCCTGCGCGTCCGCGGTCGTCGTCGCGTCCAGCAGCAGCCACTCGCCGACCGGGTCGCGGGTCAGCACGACCGTGAGGTCGACGTTGATGAAGATGAACCACCCCGGGTCAAGGACGGCGCTCACGCCGCTGCCGGAGTCCGCGACCAGCAGGGCCCGGCACATCGGCGAGGCGTCCTCGCCGGCCACCAGCGGTACGCGAGGCCGGGTCCAGGCCCGCCCTGGGGCAGCCTGGTCGAAGCCGCCGTGAAGGAAGCGCCATTCGATCGCGGCCAGGTACCCGGCCGTGTGGGCATTCGGCAGTCTGGGCGGAAGCTGCGAGCCTGCCGCGTCCGGTACCGGCGGCGGGGCGGCGGGGCCGGGGATGACGGGGACCGCGCCGTCCGGGAGAGCGACCCGCCAGCCCCTCGCATGCAGTACCTCCTGGTCATCAGCCTCGATGACGGCTTCCAGCAGGGCAACACGCCGCCCCGGCCGCACCGTCCGGGTGCGGACGGTGAGCTTCGTGACCGGTACCGGCCGGAGGATGTCGATGGTCACCCGGCCCAGCCGCTGGCCGTCGTCTGGGTCGTGGCGCTCGAGTGCGCGAGCCGCCAGGGCGGACGGGGGGCCACCGTGCTGGGCGTCCGGACTCCACGGTCCCGCGGTGGCGGGCGTGGCCACGAAGGCGTTGCCCCCGGCCGGTTCGAAGAATGCCTTGTGCACGGGGCGCGATGCTACCTGAGTGCCGCGTCCGGCTGCGAGCCAGGAACCGCCATCGCGGCCCCGCTCACTCCGGCGGAGTCGGTACGCTCGTCCGGTAGAGCCAGCCGCAGCCGGCTCCGCGGGGCGTTAGCTCAATGGTAGAGCAGCGGACTTTTAATCCGTTGGTTCAGGGTTCGAGCCCCTGGCGCCCCAC
>Ga0137367_10005791_pt1 | contig 10011 bp, 10 predicted proteins | sample SagtaG_14_FD_104939 | JGI IMG/M metagenome (GOLD analysis project Ga0137367, IMG submission 104939) | Vadose zone soil microbial communities from Sagehorn Ranch, Mendocino, California, USA - Sage1_L_80_16 metaG | ecosystem: Environmental > Terrestrial > Soil > Vadose zone | place: USA... | reverse complement strand
CCACGTCATGCGGTTGACCCGTGCTTCTCGAGACCGCACAAATACATAAAGTGCCGCAAACCAGACAAGCGCTGTCACAAGGCGCATCGGCTCTAATGTCCATTTATCAATCAATGGTGTCATGAAAGCCCGAAACTGATCAAGCCACAGAAAAACAGACTGTACGATATGCGGCAATACTGTGAATCCGACATAGCTATGTGTCATATATTCTCCGAGTCTAATGGTGAACATACTCAAAACTACCAGAGTAATTGCGCTTGTATATAGGCCGCCGCGGAGCCATCTTTTGGTTTTCGGCGATAATTCGCGCACTTTGGCTTCGATGGCCGGCAAATGCCAACCAACCACCATCATACCCACAAAGAGCAGTTGCCAAGCCATCTCGAAACTTGTGCCGCGCACCAGATAGGCTGCCGCACTTGTCAACAATACAAGCCAACTGTAGCCGCGCGTGCAGGCAAAGAGCGCCAACGGTGCCCAGGCCATAAAAATCGCGTAGTACGGGAGGAAATCCGCCCACCCATAGTAATATTGCATCGTAAGGGTTTTATACAAAAACTCGCCAAGAGCCGGCTGCTGCCATAGTCCTTCCTTGATATGGGCAATGTCACTGTGATTTCCCCACCACACGAATAGAAACGTCAACAGGACCGTCAATGCATATAGCAAAAAGGCGCGCCTCCAGAGTTTGGCCGTGGCCTGCAAAGCGTTTCGCGCCATACGCGGGCCATACACGTAGCCCACCAGCAGGCCGGAAATCATGATAAATCCTTCGGCGGCTGACGCCCATAACTGACCTCGGCCAGTAAAAAGTTCAAAAACACTCGGAAAGAATCCCATGTGATCGATAATGATCACAGCCAGGAAATACCCCCGCATTAAGTCTAGTGTCAATATCCGTGAACGTTTATTAATAAGCACTAACCCATTTAAAACTTCGGGTCTGAGGACGTGCTGAATTACCCCGCAACCTCCCGAAGCTCTCCTTACCCTACGATAAAATCCGTCCCGAGTCCACCCAAAAACCGGCTAAGCATTAAGTACGACGATGCCGATATTCAACGCCGGCGCGAAGGTTACCCTCGTCAGATACGACACCATCAGATGAGCCGCTTTTACTAGAGACTGGCCAAAAGAAGGAGATGGCTATCGCGATCGCCAACCACAGCGCAACCACCACAATCAGCGCGACGTCCGTTTGTTGTGAACCGAGAAAACAATCGACCATAACAAGCTGGACGCCAAATGTCGTAAATGCTGTGTGCTTCGTATCTTGGCGCCTGGTTGACATCCAGACAAGATATAACGCCACGGGTACCACGGACCCAATAGCCCGGATACGTTACAATGCCTCCGATCGCTGCCGCAACATACGCCAAGGCGAGTGAGGCCAGCAATCGGAGCGATTTGCTTTTCATAAGCTCATCATAACCCGGCCTGCGCCAACGCCAAGACTAGAAAACACCCCGACAATCTGTTATACTTTCACTGGTTAACTAGTGGCGAGTGGCCAAGTTGGTAAGGCATCGGTTTCTGGCACCGAAGATCGAAGGTTCGAGTCCTTCCTCGCCAGCCATGAAATTATTATAGGGGTAGAAAACACGCGCCTTTGCGTATTTTCTACCAAACTTTCATCTGTTAAATCGGTTCGAATCCCTTATCCTGTGATGGAGATATCTAGTCGTTAGTCTTTGCTCGCTAGTCGCAAACCCGCTAAAATAGGACTCTAATATTGAGTCATGTGGCTAGTCATTGATCAGGGCGACCATCCCCTCACGGACAGGTATACCTCAAGAAGCTTAAATTATTTACTTGCTGTCATGAGATAGTCGCCAAACGGCAGGGTCTTCGATTCGTTCAACTCTGCCGATTGGCCGCCACAGTGCCAGCAAATGTTCAGCAGGATTAAGCAAGTGTGGCGGTATACACGTTAAAGCTCCAGGGAATGAGGTTGATGACTGCCTCAACGCCGCCGGTTACCACCAGATCGCCAAATATCAGCCAAGTTACCGCTACTGGAACTTCCAGCGTATCGAAACTGGTGGCCTATATTTGGCGGTGAGCTTGATTCCGATAGGCGTTACATATTGGTTAGCGCTGCGGCGGGACGCGTAGAGAAATAGTCGGAGAGTAGCCAGGGTGGAATGTCGAAAGACACAAAAGACAAAAGAGCACATTTAACACTCATGTCCGAAAACGCACTATCTTTTGTGAGGCCAGTGCTATCCTAAGGATATGGAAATGACGAAAGAAGACTATTATAAAGCTTTAAAATCGCGTGATTCGAGATTCGACGGCGTCTTTTTCAACTGTGTTAGAACAACAGGCATATACTGCCGCCCCATCTGCCCGACCCATGTTCCGAAAATTGAGAATTGTACGTTCATATCAACAGCGGCTGAGGCCGAAAAACTTGGCTACCGGCCATGCTTGCGCTGTCGGCCAGAGCTTGCGCCGTTAGCCAGACTAGCAGAAAACTCGCCAGCACATATGCTTTGTAGGCAGATTGAAGATACGCTCCTTACTGATGAAGCGTTAGGACAGGCGGCGAAACGCTATGGGTTAAGTGAGCGTCATCTACGCCGACAATTTATTGATACCTATGGCGTAGAACCGAAACAGTACCTAACAACCAGGCGGCTGCTATTTGCCAAGCAATTACTTCAGGATACGGCCCTGCCCATCATTGATGTTGCCTATTCAGCAGGTTTCACTTCTCCGCAAAGGCTTACTATCAACATGCGGGAGGCTTACGGATTTACACCGCAGCGATTTCGTAAGGAGAAGATCTATCCGAAGCCGAAGTACATAACGTTAAGAGCTGATTATCGACCGCCGTTTGGTTGGAACACCCTGCTTGAAATATTGCAAAAAAGGGCAACGCCATTGGAATCGGTTGAGAATGGGTCATACAGCCGAATAGTGGGCGGAAAGACAATAATCGTCAGCAACGATGCAACCCGCAATCGGCTGGCTATTCAACTTCCGGTCGAACTATCGCGTCAATCGCACGCGATAGTGAGAATCGTGCGGCGATTGTTCGACCTCGACTCTAACCCGCTGGGTATACAAAACGCGTTAGGCGCTGACCCTTTTATGGCGAAGTTAATTGATAAATACCCTGGTATACGCGTACCGGGTGCGTGGAATAACTTTGAGTTGCTGGGGCGACCACTATTATGCATCGGATAGTCGACAGGATTGGTATTGAGGCAAACGATATTGCAAAAAGTTCAGTAGATGCAATAGCAGCTATTGGTATGCCGAGAAAACGAGCCGAAACTATTCATACAGTTGCCAAATTGGTTCAAAGCAGGGCTGTTGATTTAAACGAACGAGACCCAAATACCTTTTACGACCAACTACTTGAGGTACCAGGTATCGGGCCATGGACGGCTGAATACCTTAGGCTCCGTGTGTTGCACTGGCCGGATGCTTTTCCGGCCGGAGACTTAGGGATTCAAAAGGCGTTGAAGACGAATGGCATAAAGGCTTCTGAAAGAACCGCCTTGCAGCAATCACAGAAATGGCGGCCATGGCGAAGTTACGCCACTATGCTGCTCTGGAAATCAGTAAGTAGTCAAGGAGGATAGAATGACTTACTACACATATACGCAAAGCCCGGTCGGAAGCCTTATGCTCGTAGGTGATGGTACTGTTTTGAACGCTATATATTGGACGGTATATAAACATACGCCTGCACCGGGATCGGATTGGCAAGAGGATGCCTCGAAATTTAAGACAGCACTCAAGCAGTTAGATGAATATTTTAATGGTAGCCGCAGAACGTTCGACATTCCCGTATTTGCTAACGGTACACCATTTCAGAAACGTATTTGGAATGAGCTTTCCCGAATTAAGTACGGTGAAACATGCTCATATCAGCAGATTGCGAATGCTATTGGCTTTCCTCAGGCGGTACGGGCGGTGGGTGCTGCAATAGGCAGGAATCCGCTCTCGATTGTTGTGCCATGTCATCGTGTAATTGCTTCAAACGGTAAGCTCACCGGTTTCGCAGGCGGCCTTGAAAGCAAGCACGCCTTACTTGAACTCGAAGGTGTTCTGCCTAAATCACAACTTGCACTGGCATAGGGTAGCACCGGTTTGGCTACTGGACTATCCTCGGGTACGGCGATTGCCTGGATGAGGGATTTGCACGGACCCGGGGCCAGAGAACCGCTTCACAAAAAACCGTGACACTTAACATCCTTGGTCTGGGCTTGGGGCCTTTGCTGTCTGGACTGCTCGCTGCCTTTGCCCCCTAGCCGATGATACTCACCTTTATTATATTTGGCTTGCTACTCGGTCTTCTGTCTATAGGTATCTTCTTCGCTGAGGAAACAATGCAAGACCGCCGCGACTTAAAAAAGTTCCGCTCCGGCCAGCCATTGCAGACAGAAAGGCTTAGGCCTGTTTTTTGCCGCCGACATTGAAACCGCATAAAAATACTACACAGGTGTTCATTGTCGATATCGTTCAGCAACTTTCTGAGCAAATGGCAGTACTCTCGCTGCAAAGGCATCGGACGAAGCGTCGAGGCCCTTTTCAGTATCGGCAGCCAGCACGATTACCGCCTGGCCGATTCGTATATGAAGCTCGTAACTTCCTATTTTGTCGCCATCTTTACCAGCTGCGATGTAGGCGTCGTCGGCAAGCGGGATTTTTTGTTTGAGTGGTAATATATCGAGGCTGTCGGTAGTGTTGTTTCTCAGGAAGGCTACATAGTCCTTGGCAGCTTTTTCGTCGCTAGCCATGCGCACCGTGACGTTGGTCTTGGCAATCGGAGTGTTATCGAGCCGTTCCAGCTCGAAGCGTTCGCACGAACGCTGCATGAGATGGCCGCCTATCTCACTGAGACCAAGTGCGTCTTCAGCCAAAGCATCCGCAGGTTTACCGACGGCTCGCTGAAAATCATCCGCCGTGAATAGCAAGCAGGGATTTGGCATCTTGGCCCATCCCTGCGGATAGATTACATTCATAGGCGCTTTAGGCTCTTCGGCGAGTTTTTCGCTCACTTCGGTCGTCGCCTTCTGTCCGAGTTCCTTCGTAGAGGCTTTTACGAATACGGCCACACCTTTTTTCTCGTTCGTAACAATACCCGTAAAGAAGCCGGCGGCGTCAGTTTTGGGCTCGACATAGGCAACTATGTCGCCAGCGCTCCCGGCCTTGGTGAGCGAGCCGAGGTAGGCCAGGAGATCATTCGAAAGTGGTGTCGGTCTCTGCGTAACGTACACCTTGGCAAATGTCTTCCCGGCGCCCAGGCTCGGGTCTTTTCCTTGGCCGTACCAACAGTTACTGTCACTTTGAGACAGGAACGACGAAGCGTCAACTGCATTTTCACCACCGATCTTTGTACCGGTTGGCCGCGGTTGGCTGTCGTTGCCAAGCGGTGCAGAAATATCCCTATCGATATATCGGTGTTCGATGGTAAGCGGTTCGGACGGCTTTTTGCCGGTGCCATTCATATCCAAAATTGTCTGGTAATCCTTGACGGTAGACCGAATGGTATCGAACGAAATCAAACCACAGGCATCGTACACGGTATTGCCGGCGTATTTTATGGGGGTGCCGTCAGTCGTCACGACGAAATTCCTGGGACCATCTACGGAGGTGGCTTGTTTTTGCTGTTCCCCGGCCTGGGGTTGGCTACGGAACACCGCAAAGAGCACCGCGCCCACCAATAGGACAATGACGGCAGCAGCCGCTATGAATAGCCGTCTTTTATTGGCGAAAATGAGTATTTTACGAGGTTCTTGTTCCATACCACTATCATAGCAAATCTATCATTTGCAGTATCAGAAGGTTAAAGGTAAAAACAAGCGGCAATCAAAAAGAGCGCAGCTAGTACCTGGAGTATGTTGCGACCCGTGGTAAGCAGCTTCCATCGAGCTATGCGTTTGAGCAGTTCGGGCGTCAGCTTGGTCGCAGCCGGAAGCTTAGAGAAAGCAAGAATCTCCCGTACGAAGTACACTCCGGTCGACACCACGATGACGATATAGCATCCCAGCACCAACAGCATGTACGACCTGATCACGTCGTTATCCCAGTTCAGGATCAACGCACCGATAAAAGCCAAAGCGAATAATCCCTGCAGTGGCACCCAGCCTCGCGGTGCTTTAGTCCGAATCCGCGCGAACGAATGGGGCATGTCCGCAAACCACGTCGGAATAACCCGAGTACGCATATACAGTCCCGAAATCGTGTTTACAGCCAGCAAAAATGCTGCCGCGATAAGAAGAAAGCTATTCATTGTCCAGACCTCCATTACTATCTTTTAAGTATCCGATCCATCAAGCGCGTCTATCGATATTCGGGGTTGGGATCTTTGGCGTTCGTTACATGCTCCCAGCCCTTGATTGTGTTACCCACTGCCGGCAGGCCGCCTTGGTCTTTGAGCATTCGGGCGGTATGCATGAGGTTCCACGCCAAAAAAGTAGTGTTGCGGTTAGTAAAATCATTGTCAAATCCAACGCGCGAACTCTTCCCCTCTACCTTGTCACCGTAGCTCGGACCAGGACCAGCTTCGCCCACCCATCCGGCATCGGCCTGCGGCGGAATCATGTAGCCGATATGCTGCATGCAAAAAAGGATATCGCGGGCACAGTGCTTCATGCCGTCTTCGTTACCAGTTATCAGACAACCACCGGCTTTACCATAATATAGATATTGGCCTTTGTCATTGTATTCGCCACTGTAGGCATACATTCGCTCGATAACTTGCGTCGCGACACTTGATTTCTCGCCAAGCCAGATGGGGGTGCCGATGACAAGAATATCGGCGTCCATGATCTTTTTCTGAATTTCCGGCCAATCGTCAGCCGACCCTTCCTCGCGGCCGTCTTCGATCATGCCAAAGGCGATCGTATGATCGAGCGGATATACTTGCTCGACCTGGACACCTTCTTGCTCCATGATCGCAACAGCCTTATCGATAAGGTGTTGCGTATGAGACTTGGTTTTATCTTTTTTAATGGAGCAGTTGATAAACAATGCCTTCAAATTGCCGAACTCTTTTGCCATAGTCGTCTCCTTACACCTATATTGTAATCACTTTTGGGCCAACTCTGCCAGCTTACGCCGGAAATCGGCTTGATTGTAGCGGCCGGGATAATCGACGAGTTCGTGATTGAGTACGGCGAAGCCGGCTTTACGGAGCGGGTCGGCAGCGACTTCGAAAACATTAGATTTGATGAGAATGAGCTTGGTGCCGCGTTCTGCCAATCCTTGCACACGCTCAATGAGACGCGGCAAGGCTGCCTTGATTTTCTGCTGGCGCTGTTTTTTGGTCACTTCGTGCTCCTGAGAGTCTTCAAGCGCCTCAATCATATACCAACCAGAGGCCTGAAACTTGCGCAGCCACTGCTCTTTGTCCATTTCAAGATTACCTTCCGGCATATCTATTGTTTCGAGATAGAGCGCCCGGATAGTATTGACGAATAATCGGTCATCTTTGCGTAGACGATCGGTGTAGTAAAATTGCCGGCTACTTTGTACATCGGGCGCTGGCGGCGGAGATTCGGCGATTAATAGCACCTTTACATGTGCAGGGCGATACTTTTGTCGAATATCATCATAGTTACTCATAGTTACATCTTACCTCGCCGCATGTCGATCTTTGTAGTACCATAAGGTTTATGAGACCAATTTGGAACGGCACCATCAGCTTCGGGTTCGTGAGCATTCCGGTACGAATGTACAGCGGGTCAAATCCACGTCAGGGTATCGACCTGGATATGCTTCACAAAGAAGACCACGCCCCCATCCGCTACGCGCGAATCTGCCGCAAAGACGGCGAAGAAATTGCATGGAATGATATCGTAAAAGGCTACGAATATCAGGAAGGTGACTATATTGTCCTCACCCAGAAAGAAATGGATGAGCTTGACGCCAAAAAAACCCAAACTATAGGCATTATGCAGTTCGTCGATGAACCCGATATCGACATCCGTTATTTCGAAAAGCCATATTACCTCGAAGTGGTGAAAGGCGGCGAAAAAGCCTATGCGCTCCTTCGGGCAGCGCTCCAAAAGTCACACAAACTCGCACTCGCCAAGTTCGTACTACACGAACACGAACACATTGCCGTGGTCAAGCCGGTCGGACGTGCCCTGGTGCTCAATCAATTGCGGTATCCGTCCGACTTGCGTCAGCCGGGTGAGCTCAACTTGCCGGCAGACAAAGACCTGACCGATAAAGAAATCGACATGGCCCTCAAACTCATCGAGCAAGAAACTAGACCTTTCATCGCTGAAGACCTCCGTGACACTTACACCGAAGAGCTCGAGGAGCTGATAAAAGACAAAGCCAAGGGCAAAAAGATCAAGAAAACCAAGGCTACTAAACCAACCGAATCGTCCGCCAAAAATTTGATGAATGCCCTCAAAGCCAGCCTCAAGGATTAACAATGAAGTTTGTCAGCGATGCGGCTTTATGTTTCGGAAGAGTCTGTGGAATCGGTTTTACTGACCGATTCCAGCCGAACGCTGTCTTAAATTTCCGGGAGAAATCCAAGACAAAAATGCACCCTGACGAACATGAAGCCGAAAAAGTGAAAGTGAGGCTTTAACATGGGACTCCGTGAATACTTTCGTAAACGCTCATTCCGCAAAACCCCCGAACCGAAAGGTAAACGCAAAGCCGATACCCGTGGTAAGCTTCGGTTTGTCGTGCAAGAGCACCATGCCACCGCCCGTCATTACGACTTCCGCCTCGAAATGGAAGGCGTTCTCAAAAGCTGGGCTGTGCCCAAAGGCCCCAGCATGAACCCGCACGACCACCATCTGGCAATCCAGACCGAAGATCACCCATTTGAGTACCGTAACTTCGAAGGAGTTATTCCGGAAGATAATTATGGAGCTGGTAATGTCATCATCTGGGACGAAGGCTGGTACGAGCCCCGCGACCCTGAAGGTAACGAAAAATCGCTTCTAAAAGATCTCAAAAAAGGTCATATCACATTCGTCGTGCATGGCCAAAAACTCAATGGCGAATTCGCACTCATCAAAATGCCCCATGCCAAAGAGGATGGCGCCTGGCTGCTTATTAAAAAAGGCGACGAATACGCCTCAACCACGGACATCACCGAGCAAAATGAATCTATTAAAACGCATCGCAAAGTCGATGACCTAGGCGCGCACGGCAAACTACCCGACCTCAGTGATTTTCCGAAAGTAAGCAAACCCTGGACAGCAACGCCGATGCTCTGCACGCTCGTAGATGAACCCTTCAGCAATGAAAATTGGCTCTTCGAAATCAAATGGGATGGCTATCGTGCCGTCGCAACCAAGCATAAAGCCAAAGTCGAGCTCTATTCGCGTAATCACAACTCATTCTTGGAACGGTATTCACCTGTAACCGAGGCTATTCAGGATCTCAATCATGATATCATTTTCGACGGCGAAATCGTGGTTGTCGACCGCGAGGGTCATGCACACTTCGAGTGGCTGCAAAACTGGCATCAGAATCCTCAGGGCAAACTGCAATATCATATCTTTGATATTATCTGGATAGACGGCCATGATGTCCGGACTATGCCCCTCCGCAGTCGTAAAGCCCTACTCAAAGCAATCCTTCCGCATAATACTACGCTGCAATATAGTGATGATGTCGAAGCCAAAGGCCTCGAGCTTTTCAGTGAAATGCAACGGCGGGGCATGGAGGGCATGGTGGCCAAACGCGCCGATAGCCCTTATCGCGAAGATGTTCGGGGGCGGGATTGGCTCAAAGTTAAAACCCATCTGCGCCAGGAAGTTGTCATTGGCGGCTATACCGAGCCTCGTGGGAGCCGCAAGTATTTGGGGTCGCTGCTAGTGGGCGTGTATGAAAAAGGTACATTTGTATATATTGGGCATTCTGGTGGCGGCATCCCGGACGAACAACGCAAACAGCTACAGCGCAAACTTGCCCGGCTGGAACGCAAGTCGTCGCCGTTTGCAACCGAGCCCAAACCGAATGCGCCCGTGCATTGGGTCCGCCCGGAATTAGTATGCGAAATGGAATTCAGCGAAT
>Ga0137367_10005782_pt1 | contig 10018 bp, 8 predicted proteins | sample SagtaG_14_FD_104939 | JGI IMG/M metagenome (GOLD analysis project Ga0137367, IMG submission 104939) | Vadose zone soil microbial communities from Sagehorn Ranch, Mendocino, California, USA - Sage1_L_80_16 metaG | ecosystem: Environmental > Terrestrial > Soil > Vadose zone | place: USA... | reverse complement strand
CGTCGGCTCTGTAAGCGCCCGCCCGAGCCGCGTGTGCGCCTTCAGATCGCGGATTGCACGAACGTCATCAACCTCGAGTTCTCGCTTACGAGCCCGGGAAGGCGCGAGAACTCGCTGTTCAAGATCAACACGCTGATCGCGGCGCTGCATCGCTTCCGCGACGGCCTCGACGACGAGGCCGATCTGTACGAGCAGCGCGACTCAACCCGAAAGGAGGTGTGAGATGTCCTATCTGAAGCAGTTTCGATCGCGACGCCCGCCGCAGTCGGCGCCGGTCCCCGACTCGGGCCAGGTCCCGAACTCGGCTGGCGGTTTCGCGTGGGAGGTCGACGACTGGACGCGGCTCCGCCGCTTCCTCATCCTCGGTTCGGAGGGCGGCTCGTACTACGCGTCCGAGTGGAAGCTGACGCGCAAGAACGCGAAGGCCGTCGAGCGGTGCGTCCGCGAGGACGGCAAGCGAGCCGTGGACGAGCTCGTGCGCGTGAGCCGTGAGGGTCGCGCACCGAAGAACGACCCGGCGCTGTTCGCCCTGGCGCTCGCGGCGGGTACCGGTGACGAGCCGACGCGTAAGGTTGCGCTCGACGCGCTGCCCCTCGTGGCGCGAACGGGCACCCATCTGTTCCAGTTCACGTCGTTCGTCGAGGGCTTCCGCGGTTGGGGCCGTTCGCTCCGCCGGGCGGTCGGCCGGTGGTACGCCGGTCAGAACGTCGATGCGCTCGCGTACCAGGCGGTCAAGTACCGCCAGCGCGAGGGTGTGACGCATCGCGACCTGCTGCGTCTGGCCCATCCCGCTCAGCGCGTGTCGGGCGGCAACCCTACGCAGGACGTCTCGGACGAGCACCGTCGGCTGTTCGAGTGGATCGTCCGTGGCGGCGACACGGACGGTGTCCCTCGCATCGTCGAGGGCTTCGTTCGCGCGCAGTCGGCGGAGACCGCCGCTCAGACGGCGGCTCTGGTCCGCGAGTACCGCCTACCACGCGAGGCGCTCATCACCGAGCACCTGACCTCGCCGGACGTCTGGGAGGCGCTGCTCGAGGACATGCCGCTGACGGCGATGATCCGCAACCTCGCAACGATGACGCGCGTCGGTGTCATCGCTGCGCGATCGGCCGGTACGGCGACGGTGGTCGAGCGTCTCCGTGATTCGGAGCGTATCCGTCGCGCACGCGTGCATCCGATCGCCCTGCTCGCCGCCCTGCGCACGTATCAGGCGGGCAAGGGCGCACGTGGCCGGAACTCCTGGAATCCGGCGCGTCGCGTTGTCGACGCTCTCGATGCGGCGTTCTACGCCGCGTTCGCGAACGTCGAGTCCACGGGGAAGCGACTGCTGCTCGCGCTGGACGTCTCGGGCTCGATGAAGCACGGCTGCGTTGCGGGAGTACCGGGACTGACACCGCGCGATGCGGCTGCCGCGCTTGCACTGGTGACCGCCGCGACCGAGCCGGACTTCGAGGTCGTCGGCTTCTTCACCGGCAAGGGCGGTTGGTCGTCCGGCAAGCGTCGCGACTGGTACCTGGGCCGCGACGGCATCACGCCGCTGGCGATCTCGCCGCGGCAGCGTCTGGACGATGTGGTGAAGACGGTGTCGAACCTGCCCTTCGGCGGCACGGACTGCGCGCTGCCGATGCTGTACGCGACGGTGCAGGAGCTCGAGGTGGACACGTTTGTGATCTACACCGATTCGGAGACGTGGGCCGGTGGAGTCCATCCGGCGCACGCGCTGCGCGACTACCGACGGGCATCGGGCATTGATGCTCGCCTGGTCGTGGTCGGCATGGTCTCGAACGAGTTCTCGATCGCAGATCCGGCCGATCCCGGAATGCTCGACGTCGTCGGCTTCGACACCGCGACGCCGCAGCTGATCGCCGAGTTCGCCCGCGGCTCGCTCTGACGAGCGCGCCGCGGGCGGCGCGGCGTGAAACGTCAGACAATGCCGGCTCATCCCGAGCCGGCCTAGGAAGGAGCACGGGATGGTTCTGCCCTACCGCGCTCGCGTCGACGAGCGCCGGTTCCTGAACCTGCCCGGCTTCCACGGCACGGCGTACGTGGTTGCCTACGTCGAGGACACGCGCGAGCGCGGTCTCGAGTATGGGGCGTACTGCGACGACGACTGCCAGCAGTGCCCGCACAACTTCGAGCCGCGGATGATCCTCGAGATCACCGACTGCAACGATCGGATCAATCTCGAGTTCGACGTCGACACGGAGGCGGGTCGCGCAAACTCGCTGCACAAGCTCGACACGCTGATCGCGGCCCTGCGCGTCTTCCGCGAGGGCATCGTGGCGGAGTTCGAGCCGTACGACCTGCGAGAGCGCGAGGTCGCGGCGCGGGACGAGTAGCCGGTCAGGAACGAGCGGCGCCGATCAGAGATCGACGCCGCTCGCCTGCGGGTGTGGCGCAAGGTGGTTGACGCACCGGCCTCAGAAGCCGGCGGGCTTCGGCCCATGGGGGTTCGACTCCCTCCACCCGCACTTCGTTTCGCCTCCGTAGCTCAGCGGAAGAGCACCGGGCTTCGAACCCGGGCGCAGGGGTTCGACTCCTCTCGGGGGCTCTCGAACGACGTGACACCGTGGCCGAGGGGCGAGGCACGCGCCTGCAAAGCGCGGAGACGGCGGTTCGAATCCGCCCGGTGTCTCTCGAAATCCGTCTCGGCGCGGCCGCCGTATAGAGGATCGTATAACTGCCCGGAGATTGGAGGTAGCCGTGTCTCGCCCTGCCCGCCTCTTGCTCGGCGCAACGGCCTCGGCGCTCGTCCTTGTCGCGCTCTCTGCCGGGGGCGCAGCCGCTGGACAGGCGAACTGTCAGATCGAAGCGCACCCACCGACGCTCTACGCAGGGATGGTCTTCGGCGCGGGGCGAGTCGTCTGCTCGACACCCGCGAACAAGATCTCGATCACCGTCGCCCTAGAGAGGGACGGCGGCGAGGTGGCGCGTCACACCCGCCGCGATTGCCAAAAACCACGCTCTGCTGGAACACCGTCGGCGCCGTCGTCTCGGACGAGCCGGGGGACCAAACTTGGTGCAGCCGCGCCTGGGGCTGGGCCTCAGGGACGTTCCTGGGCGAGGCTCGCGCGTGCGAGGAAGACATGTTTTAGCCGACCCCGCTCGTGCCCTGCCACACACGTCGGGGTATGGCGACCCGGGGCGGAATACCTGCTGCTCGGAGGACGTTTTTACCTATGCGGCGCCCCTCGGGGTCGCCGCGGGCTGCCCGCTGGGGTCGAACGTCGAGCAGCCCTACCCCACGAACACAGAAGGAAGTGACAGAACTGACCACCATCAACTTTGACGTACCTGTCCTCGGCGTCATCGACGAGGCCGAGGAGCGCGGGACGATCGAGGAGGAGCTCCTCGAGGCGCTCGCGCACGAGCACGACCTCGACGAGGACGAGCAGGTTGCTCTACGCGCCGAGCTCGAGGCCCGCGACGTGGAGATCGTCGCGCCGATCCATGCCGAGAGCGGCCCGCTGCGCAACGAAGTCCTCGGCTCCACCGACGGCTTGACCCTGTTTATGAACCGGGCCGGCCGCTATCCGCTGCTCACCGCGGCCGAAGAGGTTGCTCTCGCCAAGCGGGTGGAGCGTGGCGACGCCGCGGCGAAGGAGCGCATGATCAACTCGAATCTCCGCCTCGTCGTCTCGATCGCGAAGCGCTACCAGGGCCACGACCTGCCCCTGCTCGACCTGATCCAGGACGGTGTGATCGGACTCAACCGCGCCGTAGAGAAGTTCGATTGGCGCCGGGGCTACAAGTTCTCGACGTACGCGACCTGGTGGATTCGCCAGGCGTGCCAGCGTGCGGTCTCGAACCAGTCCGCGACGATCCGCGTGCCGGTTCACGTGCACGAGCGGCGGGTCAAGCTCGCGCGTGCCTCCGCTCAGCTCCAGGCTCGGCTCGGACGCGAGCCGACGCGGGAGGAGCTGGCGGAAGCGTCGGGCCTTCCCCTCCAGCATGTCGAGGAGGCGCTCGAGGCTGCCGAGGCGTCGGTCTCCCTCAACCAGACGATCGGGTCCGGCGACGACGGTGAGCTTGGCGATCTCTTCGGCGATCCGACCGCAAGCGATCCGGAGGAGGAAGCAGCGGATGCACTTCGCCGGCAGGCCGTCCGCCGGGCCCTCGCGAAGCTACCCGACCGCGAGCGCCGTATCCTGGAGCTGCGTTTCGGCTTCAAGGGCGACACCGAGTCCCTCGAGAACATCGGCAAGGAGCTCGGGATCACGCGCGAGCGTGTTCGTCAGCTGGAGCGCAGCGGACTGGCCCGGCTCGCCGACGAGCTCGAGGGCGTCGTCACATTGGACAATCTCGACGGCGACGATCTGGCGCGGGCGGCCTAGGAGTTCTAGAGCGTCAGCTCGCGGACCCCGACCAGAAGAGGCTCCGAGGGACTGAGAGGCCGCGCGGGCAGAGGCCGCGCGGGGAGAGCCCGCGCGGCCTCCCTGCGGCGTCGGCAAGCCGGCGGCTTAGTGGCGCGACCGGCTCGACGCGCGCGCCCTGTCGCCCTTCCTCTTACGCGCGGGCCGGGGAGCGATTCACGAAGACGTTGTCGAGCGCTGACTGCAGGCCGACCGCCAGGGCACCCATCAGGACCGCAGACTCGCCCAGGCTCGAGATCTCCACGCGCGGCGGATAGGGCATCCAGTCGGAGAGGAAAGTGCGGACGGGCTCGAGCAGGAGATCGCCGTTCGTACCCAGGCCGCCGCCAAGAACGACCAGGGCCGGGTCGGCCACCGCCGCGATCGGTGCGACATGCGCCGCAATCCGGCGCGCCACCTCCCCGACGATATTGCGGGCCAGCGGGTCGCCGCCTCGCGCGGCCGCGAAGATCGCGCGCGCATCGTACGGCGGACTGAGGGACGTGTCTTTCATTCCATCCGACGCGAGGCGCGCGGCGAGCGCTGCGACGCCTTCGGCAGACGGGTCGACCTCGTCCGCGATTCCGGCCAACGCCCAGTCGACTTCGCCCGCGGCGCCGTGGTTGCCGCGATGCAGCTCGCCTCCGAGCACAAGGCCCATGCCCATCCCTGTGCCGATAGACAGAAATGCGAAGTCGTCGACCCCCTGCGCGATTCCCAGCCACCGCTCCCCGACGGCGGCGAGGTTGACGTCGTTCTCGAGAGTGACCGCGACACCGAGCTCCTCGCGCAGCTCGTGGCCGAGGGCCCTGCCCTCTAGGCCGGGGATATTGGGCGTCGTCAGGTGGAGTGTGGAAGCAGCGTCGACGACACCGGGCACGCCGAGCACGATGCCGTCCATTCGCTCGGAGGGGAGAGAGGCGGCCTCGACGAGCGACTCGCGCAGCCGCACGATCGCACGGAGCGCTCCCTCCGCATCGGCACCGCGCAACTCGACATCCTGACGAGCGCGGATCTCTCCGGCGAGGTCGCACACCGCACCTCGGAGGAATCTCGCGCCCAGGTCGAGGCCGAGCACGAACGCGGCATCCGGAATGGGTTCGAAGAAGAGCGCTCCGTAGCTCGGCCCGCCCGGTGCACGCGACGTTTCTCGCACGAGGCCCGCGTCCAGCAGCGATTGCAGGGCGAGCGAGACCGTCGGTTTCGAGATCCCTGCTCGACGTGAAATCTCGGCGCGCGAGATCGGCGCCTCGGCGCGGATCGTTTCCAGGATCGTCCGCTCGTTGAGATACTTGAGCAGTGGGGGCGTTGCCCGGGTACTGGCCATCTGAGTTAAGAACATTAACGCAGTGGCGGGCTGGTACCTAGCTTGACTCCCCTGACTCGCGGTCGTAGAGTCACGCCTAGTTTAGGTTCCTAACCAAACTGACCGGGAGGCGGAAGGATGAAACGTGGGGCGATGTTTCTAACCGTGCTCGCGCTCGTCTTTGCTGCGGGAGCGGGCGGGGTGAAGTTCCAAGGCTCGGCGGAAGCTTCGGCGCAGGCGACCACGATCACGGTCTGGCTGCCATTCGGCGGACGTGAGCTGGGCGTCATGAAACGCACGATCGCCGAGTACGACAACAAGAATTCGAACGTCAAGATCAAGGTCGCCGGCGACATCAGCACGACCAAGATCGTCGCCGCGATTCGGGCCGGCAACGCTCCCGACCTGGCCATGGACTTCGAGTCGGCGAATATCGGCACCTATTGCTCGTCGGGTGCGTGGAGCGACCTCGGCCCGTACCTGAAGAAGGACAAGGTCGACGTCAACATTTTCCCGTCGGCAGCCAGGTACTACACGCAGTACAAGGGCAAGCGCTGCGCGATGCCGCTGCTCGCGGACGTGGCGGGCCTGTACTACAACAAGAAGATGTTCAAGGCCGCGGGTCTCACGCGCCCGCCCAGGACCATCTCGGAGCTGACGGCCTATGCCAAGAAGCTCACCAAGCGCAACAAGGACGGGTCCTTGAAGGTGGTCGGCTTCGACCCGTTCATCGGCTGGTACACGAACAGCAACGACAGGTTCATCGGAATGTTCGGCGGCAAGTGGGTGGACTCGAAGGGTAAGTCGATCCTGGCCAAGGATCCGGCCTGGGCCAAAATGCTCCGCTGGCAGAAGAGCCTCGTCGACTGGTACGGCCACAACAAGCTCGTCAAGTTCCACGCCGGCGAGGGCGACGAGTATTCGTCCTCGAACGGGTTCGAGTCAGGCAAGCTTGCGATGAACCTCGACGGCGAGTGGCGTGTGGCATTTATCGCAGCTGAGAAGCCCGGGCTGGCCTACGGGACGGCCCCGCTGCCCGTCGACGACGCTAAACCCGGGCTCTACGGCTCGAGCGCGCTGAACGGCAGCATCGCTGGCATTCCGAAGAACGCCAAGCACAAGGATCAGGCCTGGGCGCTCCTCAAATACCTGACCACCCAGGACCATCCACTGGCACAGCTCTCCAATGGGCTGCGGAATGTTCCCACGACGAAGAGCTCCCTCGCGTCACCGGAGATCAAGCCGGACAAGCACTTCTCGGTGTTCCTGAAGATCTACGCGCATCCGAAATCCAGCACCGTGCCCATCACGGCGGCCGGCGTGCAGTATCAGGATCTCTTCACCTCGTTCGTGACGAAATGGCAGGCGGGCCACGCGAAGGACCTGGCCGGCGGTCTGAAGAAGGTCGACAAGCAGATCGACGCACAGCTCAAGCAGGCGGGCGGCGGAGTGCCGTGAGCCTGGTGTCCCCGATGGCAGAGGCCGGCGCCGCTTCCGTGGCGCCGGCCTTCGACCGCCGGCGGGCCAAGAAGAAGGCGGCGTGGCGCCGCCGGAGGATCGTCCTCGCTTTCATGAGCCCCTGGATCCTGGGGTTCTCCATCTTCTTCGGCTATCCGCTCGTGATGAGCGCGTATCTGTCGCTGACGCACTACGACCTGCTCTCTCCGGCACGTTGGGTCGGTCTGGGCAACTACCGCTACCTCTTCGGAACGGACTCCCAGGTCTGGCCGGCCGTGCGGAACACGCTCTGGATGATCGGCGTCTTCGTGCCGCTGAACGTCCTGTTCGCATTCGGGATCGCGCTGATGCTTGCGCGTGCCCGGACGGGCTCGGGTTTCTTCCGGACGGCGTTCTACCTGCCGGCGCTCGCTCCGCCGGTCGCGGCGACGTTGGGGTTCGTCTACCTCCTCAACCCCGCGACCGGGCCGGTCAATTCCGCGCTCGAATACATCGGCATCGAGGGACCGCTGTGGTTCAACTCGCCCACCTGGTCGAAGCCTTCGCTCGTCCTCCTCGGCCTGTGGGGCGTCGGGAGCGTGATGATCATCTTCCTCGCGGCCGTGCTCGACGTGCCGAGGCACCTGTACGAGTCAGCGGAGCTGGACGGCTGCGGACCTCTCCGCCGCCTGCGGTGGGTCACGCTGCCGTCGATTAGCCCCGTGATTCTCTTTGCGGTCGTGATCGGCGTGATCCAGGGTCTGCAGTACTTCACGCAGGCCTACGTCGCCGGCAACATCGCTCAGGGTGAGGCGTCCCAGGCGGGTGACACGTCTGGCCTCAATCTCGGCTATCCAGAGGACTCGACGCTCTTCTATCCCGTGCTGCTCTACCAGCATGGGTTCCGCTACTTCAACATGGGCTACGCGTCGGCGATGGCGATGCTCCTGCTCGCCGTGGCGTTCGCGGTGACGCTCGTGATCATCCTCAACTCGCGGCGCTTCGTGCACTACCAGGGAGCAGTCCGTTGAGCAGCGCGAGCGTCCCTGTCGCCGCGCCGCTGGTGCGGCGGAAGCCCCCCTGGAGCGTCCGCCGCCGGCGGTTCTTGATCGGGGTCGCGAACCACAGCCTCCTGATCGTCGCTGCGGCGCTCTTCCTGGCGCCGTTCGTGTTCATCACGCTCACCGCGCTGATGACGAACAACCAGGCGTTGTCGCCACAGCTCTGGCCGCGGCCGTTCCAGTGGAACAACTTCGTGGACGTCTTCCACCAGGCGCCTCTTCTGCGCTGGGCCCTGAACACGACGATGTATGCCGGCCTCGCCACGCTCGGGCTGCTGCTCTCGAGCATCCCGGTCGCGTATGCGCTCGCCCGGCTCCGCTGGCGAGGCCGGGAGGCCGTCTTCCTCGTGGTGCTGATTGCGCTGATGCTGCCGCCGCAGGTGTCGGTCGTGCCGATCTACGTCTTGTGGGCGAAGCTGCATCTGGTCGGGACGCTCTGGCCGCTGATCATCCCGAACTGGCTCGGCGACGCCTTCACGATCTTCCTGCTGCGCCAGTTCTTCCTGACGATTCCCGAGGAGTATCTCGACGCGGCCCGCGTCGACGGCTGCGGCGAGTTCCGGATCCTGACCACGGTGGTCCTGCGGTTGGCCAAGCCGGCGATCGCCGCGGTCGCGCTCTTCTCGATCCTCTACACCTTCAATGACTTCTTCCTGCCGTTGCTCTACGTCGGCGAGAACCCGCACAATTGGGTTGCGTCGATCGGGCTCTCAGAGTTCCGCTCCGTTCACCAGGTGCAGTGGAACCTGACCATGGCGGCGACCCTGATCGTGATGGCGCCAGTGATCGTCCTCTTCTTCCTCGCCCAGAGGGCATTCGTCGAGGGCGTCACTCTGACCGGGGTGAAGGGATGAGGCTGCGCCTGCGCTGCCGGCTTCAGGAGGCACGGGCTTGCCCGTGCCTCCGTCTGCGCCGCTGGCCGAAAATGACCGGCTTGGAGGCAGCCGCGTGAAGATCGCGGTCGTCGGCGGTGGCTCGACGTATACGCCGGAGCTCGTGTCGGGGCTGTCGCGCGAGCGCGAGCGCATCGACGTACGCGAGCTCGTGCTCCACGACATCGACCGGGAGCGGCGCGAGGTTGTCGGCGGCTTGGCGAGGCGCATACTCGAGGCGCAGGGCTTCGACGGTCGCCTCGAGGTGACCGACGACCTCGACCGCGCGGTCGACGGCGCTGACTTCGTCCTGATCCAGATCCGCGTCGGCGGCCAGGAGGCCAGGCTCTCGGACGAGACGGTTCCGCTCGCGTGCGGTTGCATCGGACAGGAGACGACCGGGGCAGGCGGCCTCGCAAAGGCGTTGCGCACGGTTCCCGTGGTGCTGGGCATCGCTGAGCGCATGCGTGAAGGCGCCGCCGACGGTGCCTGGATCATCGACTTCACGAACCCGGTCGGGATCGTCACCCGCGCGCTGCTCGACGGTGGCCACCGGGCCCTGGGCCTCTGCAACGTCGCGATCGGCTTCCAGCGCTCATTCGCGCGGCTGCTCGGCGTGGCGCCGACGCGCGTCCAGATCGACCAGGTCGGACTCAATCACCTGTCCTGGGTTCGGTTCGTGCGGCTCGATGGGCGTGACGTCCTCTCCGAGCTGCTCGCCGCGTACGGCGACGAGATCGCGCAAGACGTCGGACTCAGGCGCGCGCTTCTCGACGAGCTTGGCGTGATCCCGTCCTACTACCTGCACTACTTCTACGCGCACGACCAGGTGCTCGCGGACCAGCGGGACGGCGTGCCGCGAGCTGCGACGGTTGCGGAGATCGAGCGCGAGCTGCTGCAGATGTACCGCGACCCCGGCCTGACGGAGAAACCCGCGCTCCTGGAGAAGCGCGGCGGCGCGTTCTACAGCGAGGCGGCGATCGGCCTCGT
>Ga0137367_10005771_pt1 | contig 10025 bp, 8 predicted proteins | sample SagtaG_14_FD_104939 | JGI IMG/M metagenome (GOLD analysis project Ga0137367, IMG submission 104939) | Vadose zone soil microbial communities from Sagehorn Ranch, Mendocino, California, USA - Sage1_L_80_16 metaG | ecosystem: Environmental > Terrestrial > Soil > Vadose zone | place: USA... | reverse complement strand
CGGCCAGCACAGAGCGACGGTTCCCTCGCCCTCGCCGAGCCGCTCCTCGAGCCACGCACGAGCGCCGTCATGCTCGGGCGCGTCGGTGAACGTCGCGTAGAGGAGCAGGTTCGTGTCGACGAGAATCACGTGAGGTCGCGCTGCGCGCGCCGCTCGTCGTCGAGCGCCGCGAGCAGTGCAGAGACATCGGACACGTCGAGGATCGGACGCCCGGGCAGCTCCGGCAGCGGCGACGGAACCGGCGCTCGGCCGGCGCGCCCGCCTCGGCGGAGCAGCCGGTTGACCGCGGCGCGGAAGGTCTCGCCGGTGCGCGCCCGCTCGCTCTCGATCAGCGCGGCGACGTCGTCATCTAGCGTAATGGTGGTGCGCATGATGATCGAATCCTAGGGCGCAGCGAGTCACCGGGGTTGTCGTTGATCAGCGGCCAGCCCGCGTACGGATCAGACGGCGGCGCAGGCAGAGGATCGAATTCCAGGCGGTCGAGGATCGACTCCACCTCGTTCAGCCGGTCGTCGGAGGGCTCTCTGCCGAAGGCGACGAGCAGCTGGAAGGGCCGGTCGGCGGCACGGAACGTCGTCGAGTAACCGGGCCCGTCGAAGCACGAGACGGGAGCGAGCCGCTCGCGCGGAATCCGGAAGCGACTGGGCCTCGGCGGAAACCGATCGCGTGGCAAATCCACCCAGACGTCGCCTCGCGCGGGCCGGTACTCGAGCAGCCAGACGAACACCCCGCCGGGCGGCATATCGGCGCGCGCCGTATCGGGTGCGCACTCGCCTGCCTTCGCGCCGCCACGCAGCGGGTAGGTGGCGAGCGTCAGCACCTCCCGCGGCAGAACCTGGTTCGTCAGCGCTCTCGCCCGGTGCCATCCGTCCGGGTAGCGGCCGGCGACACCCGTTTCCGAGTCATGGAAGCGAACCAAGCCATCGCCTGTCGAGTTCGTCGCGCTCGACGGCGAGGCGCCGGCACCGACGCGGTCACCCCCGCAGCCGGCCAGAGCCACGACCGACACCACGACAGCAGACACCGCCGTTCGAGCAGGGCGGTCCAGCTCGCGGCTTCGGCCGAGACCTCGCATCACGTCCTTCCTCTACGGTGGCGGCGACGCGCCGGGTCCTACGAAACGCGACGGCGGGCTGAGAACGGATCTGTTTCCGAGCCCATCCGTTTCGACGCTTGCCTGAAGGTCGTCAGACTCGGTTCAACGCCAGAATCCGAGTTGAATCCGTTCAGGGGAAGCGGCATGGCGCTCGACTGGAAGGTCCCTTCCACGGCGATGACGACGGCTCGCGGATGAAGCAAGTCTTCATCAGCTATCGGCGCGCCGATGCTGGTGCCCTCGCCGACGAAATCGCGAGGTCGATTCGGTCTGTGTTCGGCGAGGCCGCCGTTTTCATCGATACCGGCGATATTCCAGTCGGGTTCCGCTGGGCCGAGGTGCTCGACCGTCGTCTCGAAGGCATGTTTGGTCTTCTCTGCGTCATGGGTGCGCGGTGGGCCGGCCAGGCAGGCGACGGCAGGCGGATTGACGACCCGCGAACGACTGGGTTCGCCGCGAGATCCGCACGGCCATCGACCGTAGAATTCCGGTTTTACCCATCGTGGCGGATCAGGCGCACCTGCCCGCAGCAAGTGAACTTCCAGAGGAGCTCCGGCGGATTCTTGACGTGGAGGCGCTCACATACCGAGCGTCGACCGTCGATTTCCAACAGTTGATCGATTGGTTAACACCTCACCTTGTTCCGGCAATCCGGTTCGTAGAACCACTGGTGGTCGATGAGGAATCTATAGCGCAAGCGGGCGAGGCATTCCGCGATCGGCTAGGCCAGCCGTCTTTGCTCGTCCGGCCTATGTCCGACGAAAATGTACATGCGCAAATTCAGTCCGATATGCGCGCCTCTCTTGTCCGTCAACCGGTTGTGTGGGATTCAAGTCTTGTCGCGAACGCCCATCGACCCGAGGTCCCGGCTCCCGTCCGAGAAGGCGCGACGGACCTCCTACGCAGCGTAGAACATCGTCTTACCTCGATGTGGGTAGGCCTGGTGCGTTATTCGGGATTGCCCTCTCCGCATGGAGGCACAGCCGGAGGAAATTGCCGAGGCCCGTGTTACACGGGTCTCTGGCATCGACGTTTTGCCGGAAATCGAACTTTCGATCTGTGGCCCTCGCTCCCTGGTCGAGCAGTCATATCGAGATAGCCGTTTTGGCCTGGTCCGCCAGATGTCCACGAGTTGGTATGGAGAATATTTCGTTCCACAACTCGAGCTCTTACTTGCGGCGAGCGCGCGCGACGAGATGGTTCAATACGATGGCATGCTGGCAATCCGGAAGATCGTCGATCTCGACGGCGTGGACCTCCCTCTCCGGGCCGATAATCACTGAGCCGTACGTCGACCGCAGGCCGGGACCGGAGAAGTCCAGCCCGTAGAGAAGAGCTCGCGCGATCGCACGGTCGCCGGCGACATCGGCGACCTGCTAAGTAGAACTGGCTCGTCGCGCTTCGCAAGGAAGGAACATGCCCGGCGGCACCCGTAGGTTCCGACTGTTCGTCAGCTCAACGTTCCGAGACTTCGTCGCTGAGCGGGAGGCCTTGCGCCGCAATGTCTATCCGCGTCTGCGGCGTCGTTGCGAGGCGCAGGGTGGAACGTTTGAGGCGGTCGACCTGCGGTGGGGCGTGAGCCGAGAGGCAGCCGAGCATCAGCGAACGATGGCGATCTGTCTGGAGGAAGTCGACCGGTGCGCCCGCACGACTGAGCGACCCAACTTCCTCCTCCTGCTAGGTGACCGGTTGGGTTGGCGTCCTCTTCCCGCAGAGATCCAAGCTGACCTCCTGGCAGATTTGGGGCGGCTCCTCGGCGGCGACCCGGCACATGCCCGAGCCGCTGAACTGCTGAACGAGTGGTACGGCCACACCCGGGATGACAACGCCGTTCCGCCGGTTCATCACTTGGGTCCCGCTGAACGCGCTGCGGCAGACGAGGTGACCCTGCGACGTGCGCTCGAGAGCGTGCTGGGTGATGTGACCCCCGAAGTGCACGCAACCCTCGTCGGGGGCGCGACGGAGCAGGAGGTTCGCCGGCGACTGGCGTTGGGGCCAATCGACGGTGGACGAGCGGTGATCGCAATTCGCCAAATCAGAGATCTTCCGGACAGCCCTGAGGCCACCGCCTTCGCCGACCTCGACGCCGGCGGCCGGCCGGATGGATCAGCCCGGTCCCGGCACCGAAAGTTGCAAACAGAACTCGAGTCGGTCGCGGGCGTTGACCGTCTCGCCTACGAGGCGCGCTGGCTCGGTAGCGACATTAGCTCCACACATATCGAGTCGCTGTGTAACGACGTTCATGACCGGTTGTCGGTCGCCATCCGATCGGAGTTGAGCCCGCCGACCGGAGCCGGACCGCATGCACGTGAGGACGGGCTCAACTCCGATCGCGGCCACACGGTCGCGCGACTTCCGCGGTCGCGCGGAGGAGCTGATTCAGCTTCAAACATGGCTCGACGGACCCGGAGGCCGGCCGTTGGTAATCCACGGGCCTTCCGGCTCTGGCAAGACGACGCTGATCGCCCACGTCCTGACAAGCTCGATCAGCCAGCAGGCGCAGGAAATCGTGGCGCGCTTCGTCGGGGCGACGGCGTCGTCGTCGAATCCTCGGCTGCTGCTGCGGGATCTGTGTCTCCTGCTTGCCGAGCTCGAGGCTGAGAGCGGCTATTCGGTCCCCGAAAGGCTCGGGGACTTGGTCACCGACTTTCGGCGGCTCCTCGTCGCGTGGCCGACCGACCGAACTTTGCTTCTCATAATTGACGCCCTCGCCGAGGAGGCTTGGGCGTGGCTCAACGATGAGCTGCCGGCCTCGGTCCATCTCCTCGTCTCGGTTCTCGATGGCTCCGATCTCGACCTCATTGGCCGGCTCGCACCGAGATCGGAGCTGCTCGATGTAGGCAGAATGCGAACCGGCGATGCCGGCAAGGCGCTCGACGCATGGCTGGCGGCGGCGTCCCCGTCCCGCACCCTTCAGCCCAGTCAGCGCAATGCCGTCCTGGAAGCCTTTGATCACACAGGCCTCCCACTCCATCTGCGACTGCTCTACGAGCAAGCCCGCCGCTGGACCTCGGATCATCGGCCCGGCGAGCTCCCGTCCTCGGTCGAAGCAACGATTGACCGGCTCTTCGACACTCTCTCCGAGCCGACCGAACACGGGCCGGTCGTCGTCGGCGCCGCTCTCAGCTATCTCGCCGCCGCACGAGACGGACTAACCTCGACAGAGTTCGTTGACGTGCTCTCGCTCGACGCCGAGACGATGCAGGACTTCCGGGCGCGGCAACCACTCGACTCTCCGTCGACCGACATCTTGCCGGCCATCGTCTGGACGCGACTGCTATTCGATCTCGACGCCTACCTCACCGAGCGAGACCGGCTGGGCACGCCGACGCTCGACTTCTTCCACCGCCAATTCCGGGACGTCGTTGTTCGACGATGGCTCGCAGCGTCGTCCGGCAACCTCGTGCACAGTCGGCTGGCAGCGTACTTCGCCGGCCTCGACACGTGGCTGAGAAACGGAGTCGCCGCCGTGCCGAATCGTCGAAAGCTCGCCGAGCTGCCGTACCAGTACACAGAGGCGGGACAGTGGGTCGCCGCGGAAGCGCTGCTCACCGATCCGGACGTCTTGCGGGCCCTTGTCGAGGGGTTGGGCCCCGGGGAACTCGTCGATGACCTCGACCGGATCCTCGAGCCATCAAGGCTTCCCGAGGTCGAGGCCCAGCTGGGCGGGGTCAAACACCTGCGGGCCCTGCGTCGCGCGGCAAGCGCGTCGTCACCGATCGTTAGCGCCGATCCTTCTCAGCTTCCTTCCCAGCTGTGCGGCCGGATCGGTACCGAGTACGAGTCGTTGCGCCATCGCCTTCGAGGTTGGAAGGGACAAGCCTGGCTGGAGCCGTTGCGCCCGACCCTCGAGGCAGGGGCACTCCGCTTCGTGCTTTCGGGCCATCGAGGTTCGGTACGATCGGTCGCCGTCTCCAAGGACAGCCGCTGGTGTGCGACCGCTGGCAACTCGACGCCGGACCGCACGATCCGGGTCTGGTCCCTCGAAAGGGGGACGCAGCTGCGGGTTCTCGAGGATCTCGCCGAAGCCGGGAAGGAGACGCCCTTGGCGTTCGATTCAACCGGAGCCCTCCTGGTCGGACGTGGCCAGGAGCTCTTCGTGGTCGACGTCTTGGTCGGTCGGATCGAGCGAGCGCTCGTCACGGACGGCGACCACGTGGCGTGCTTAGCGGCCGCGGCGAACGTACCTGTGGCCGTCGCCGGCGCCGGGCGCATGCTCTACGTCTGCCTCCCAGGACTCGGGGACGAAGCGAAGCTGATCGACGTCGGCAACGCCGTCGCGAAGGTCGCTGTCACACACGATGGGCGGCAGGTCGCGGCGTTCACGGCGAAGGGCGTCCTCCTGTTCGACCTCGATGAGCTGTCAGAGCTGGCCAGATGCGAAAGAGAAATCGACGTCGGAACAGGCTTCTGGGATCGGCCGCCGTTGGCACTTTCCCCGACCGGCGACACGGTCTCCTTCGGTCGGGACCTGCTCCGCTGGCACCCAGCCACGGGTGAGGTCGAGGAGGTCATCGCCAGCGCCCAAGCCGACTCGATGGACGCGCCGCGTGCCGTGCTCGCGATCACGCCCGACGGGAAACAAGCTCTCGTGTCCCCTTCCTCAGATGACATGCGTGACAGGGCCCTGTCCAGCGATCAGAGTTGTTCGATCGCAGCCTGGTCTCCCGGCCCGGGCCCGGCGGGACCCGCTATCAAGGGGCCAGGGGCACAGATTTCCGCGACAGCGATCACATCGGATGGCGAAGTGGCCGTCGTGGCGTATTACGACCACTCGGTGCGTGTATGGGAGCTCCAGCGGGCGACCGACTCATCCCTCTCCGCGCACGACAACCCGGTCAGAAGCATTGTCGTCGACGGAGAGCTCGCAGTCACGATCGATCAGGGGAATATCGTTCTGTTCTGGAGCCTGTCCACCGGTCAACCGGTCGATCAACGCGAGACACGCTTCTCGGAGCAGTCGTTGGACGACCTCATCGCACTCTTCGAGCGAACGGAGGCGCAACTCGACGTGCTCGACCCCCCCGGCTCCAGATTCAGCGCGTACCGATGGGTGATCAGCGCCGGTGGGAGACGCGCGGTGCGGTACGCGGTGAGCACCGCGAAACTCTCCGAAGAGCCTGACCCGGCGGACCTTTCAGATCGCGAAGGGCAACCGATGCCGTTCGACGTGTGGGACCTCGACCTGGAAGGTCGTCCCGTCGAGCGTCGGCACGAGGGTAGGGGCGAACTAGACAGCCGACTGAACCGGGTCGTCGTCTCTCCCGACGGACGAAAGGCAATCGCAGCCGGTTGGGGATCGCTTCGGGTGTTCGACCTCGAGCTCGGTCGCCAACTCTTCAGGCTGATCGGGCACACTGGGCCGGTGTGGGACGTCGCGCTCGCCGGCGGCGGTCAGCTCGCGATGTCAGCGGCCGAGGATGCCACCGTTCGACTCTGGGACATCGAGACAGGCCTCTGCGTCGCGACCTTCACCGGCGATAGCCCGATGCGCGTCTGCGAGGCAACCGTACTGGCCGGCGACGCGACCCCCACGTGCGTCGCCGGTGAGGACTCCGGTCGGGTTCACATCCTGCGCCTGCGACCGACCGATTTGCAGGCAGGACGCTGATTTGGCAACCAACAGGCTACCGCCCCACATGCGGCGCGGGACCTTGACGAGCGATCTTCACGCCTCGACGGCCGCGCGCTCGAACTCCTGCTCGATGAGGCGCGCGACATCGTGGAGCGCCTTGTCGGCTGCGGCGTCGTCGAGCCGCGCCAGTGGCTCCGCAGGGTCGTGAGCGGCCTGGAGCTCCTGTTCGGGGTCGTCCGGCAGCGTGCCGTCGACGGAAACCCAGAGGATGCGGACGCGCGCTTTCTCGAGCTGCTCGCGCAGGAGCGTCAGCTCCGTACCGGGTGCGTAATCCGACTTGCGGAAGTCCTGGCTGACGAACAGCACGGCGACCCGCGCCCGCAGGATCGCGTCGTGGATCGCTGCGTCCCAGCTCGTGCCGGCCGCGATGTACGAATCGTCCCAGACGGTCACCTCCTTGCTGATCAACAGCGTCCGGAGCTTGGCGCGGAGCCGGTCGACCCACTCTCGATCCTCGTGCGCGTACGACAGGAACACGGTCGCGGTCCTGGCTCGCGCGAGCCTGTCGAGGTGCGTCTGAAAGAGCCTCGTGGCTTGCCGCTCGGCGCGGTCGTCGTCGTCCTTCGGAGGCGTGGGGAGCGGAGGTGCGAGGGGACGCTCGGCGTCGCGCTCGAAGCGCTCGGCAACCGCCGCTCGTCCCTGCTCGATCAGCTCTCCGCGCTTGGTGCGCGACAGTCCAAAGTCGACGGCCGAGAGGCCCGTCGGAATGTCGATGACCGTAACTCCCGGGAGCCGCTCCAGGTCGAAGGTGTCCCGGCTCGCGATCCCGCTCGAGAGAACATCGTTGATCCACCCGACGACCGCCTGCCGACGGTCCCGCGCCGCCGGTGAAGGAACCCTGAGCGCGACGATCGGGAGCTCCTCGCGCTGACCCGTCGCCAGCCAGATCGGCGTGTACGAGGCGAGCGCGGCGTCGAGCACCTCGCGTCCGTGCGCCGTGTGGGGTGCGTACATCAGCGGAATCGCCGTCGCGATCCGAAGCAGCTCGGCCACCCGCATTGTCGGGTTGGTCTCGCTCGAATACACCAGGAGTCGATCGGCGGCCACGTCGACGGCGGCCGTCGCCATCGGAATCCGTACGTCGCCGAGGGCCGGGTCCGGCTCGAGTCGCTGCTCTTCCAGGATTCCCCGGAACACCCGAGGCATGCCCGGTTCGCGGTAGAGCGCGTACGGCCACGACCGGAGCGTCCAGAGACGGCGCAGTAACTTCCAGCTGACGTCGCCCGTGAGTTTGCGCAGGTCGAGCCTCAGGGTTGCCTCTCGCATCGCCTCGGGCGAGACGCCGCAGCAATAGAGCGCGCCGACGAACGTCCCGGCCGAGCACGTCGAGACGCTCGCGAACTCGTAGCCCTCCTCTTCGAGCTGCTCCAGCGCGCCGATGTATGCGATGCAGCGGACGCCGCCTGCGCCGAGGACGAGGTGCGCTCGCGTCGGCGCGGAGGGCCACTCTCGCTCGTCTGCCCCGGGCAGCTCTTCGCGAGTCACGACGTGCTCTCCTCCGCGCTCTGCCGCAATAGCTTCTCGGCCTCGTCCGCCCAAGCGACCGCCTCGCCGCGCGGCTCACGCGCTTCGCGGATGAGTCGGAGGTTATTCGCCGTCGACCTCGGCTCCCAGCTTCCGCGCACCGCAGCGAGCGCGTCGGCGAGCGCGCTGAGGCCACGCTCCTCGTCCTTGCGGAGCACCGCCAGCTCGAGCCGCGTCGCGTGGTCCCAATAGTCCGGCTCGCCGCGCTCGATTCGCCGCTCGACCGCGTATTCGACGACCGGCAAAAGCGACTCGCGCCGCGGGTCCGGCGGATCCTTCACCTCCATCAGCGTGACCGCGTTCACACCGGGGTAGGCGTCGCGCCAATCGGCCTCGAAGCCCTTCAGATATGCCGCGATCGCCTTCGTGAGCTCCCCGCGTGCCCGGACCGACTCTCCCCGGGCCTTTGCTCGGTCCCACTGATCCTTGTGCACTCGGCCGAGGATCCCGTACGTCTCGCTGCTCGGGCCGCGGCGCTCGAGAAGCTCGTTCAGCACCCGCTCCGCCCGCTCCATCTCCCCGGCACGATTCAGGGCGAGAGCAAGCTGCTCCTGCATCATCGCCGTCGCCGCGAGCGGCGGGGACATCTTCGCGACGAGCGCTGTCATCTCGTGCCAGGCCTCGACCCCCCGGTACGAGAGGAAGAGGTCGACGACGATTCCGCTCTCCACGTCGGCGATCGAGCCGAGCTCCTGCTCGATCGCGCGCAGCGCTTCGACGCCTTCCCCACGCGCGGACGCGAGCCGCTCCTTCATCTCGACGGAGTAGCGGATCTGGTCGCGGAAGGTGTCGGTCTTCAAGCGGTCGAGCGCCGGCGCGGGGAAGCCCTCGACCAGCTGGTAGATCGGGCTGTCGACCTGCGCGTTGCGCGCCTCGACAAGCCGCTCGACGAGGACCTTGCGCGCGCGCTCGACCTCCGTCAGGGCGCCTGCCGAGGTGAGTTTGTAGGGAAGCGCCCGCTGCGGAGCGACGTCGAACGGCAGTCGCCCGCCTTCCGCGTAGACCAGCACGGTGCTCCACGGACGCACCGCGTGACGCACGCCGAGCTCGTAGAACACGTTCGCGTTCGCCGTCGTCAGGTCGGCGACCGCGTACTCGCAGAGGAGCAGCCGCTCGAACATCGGTTTGTGGATGATCCCGCCGGTCACCTCCTCGTCGGCCCGCAGCGTTGCGAGACCCGCCGCATTGATGGCCGGCGCGATCAGCTCGCGGTACACGGCGTCGAAGTCGACGACCGCACCGGCGCCGTCGGACTTCTTCCCGAAGGGCATCAGCACGAAGCAGAGCGGCCTGCTCATTGCACCTTCTCCCGCCACTCGCGCACGAGCGTCTGCATGACGAACGGGAACGGCCTCGCCGGGTTGAGACCCTCGCTCGCGCTCACGTGCGCGCCGTCCCGCTCGTCGAACGATGGTTGGCAGGCTCGCCTATCGTCGCACGATCTTGCCTCGGTCTCCCCTCGAAATCCAGGGTGCGGCGCGACGCGCGATCTTCGTCCCGCAGGCGGCGCGCTCGGACATGATTCGCGGCATGCGGGGGCCCTGGCCAGTGGAGCTCGGCGACACGAGCGCGGTCGCCGTCGAGGTTGCGATCGGCGACGCTGTGGAGGACGTCCCGCGCGCGCTCGGGCTCGCGACCGGGAGGCCGACCGTCGCGCTCGTGGGAGGCGCGGCCGGAATGAGCGACTCCGACATGGACGCCGCTCGGTCGCTGCTCGCTCGCTCGCTCGTGCCCGTGGTCGAGCTGCTCGACGGCATCGTCGTCGACGGG
>Ga0137367_10005766_pt1 | contig 10032 bp, 9 predicted proteins | sample SagtaG_14_FD_104939 | JGI IMG/M metagenome (GOLD analysis project Ga0137367, IMG submission 104939) | Vadose zone soil microbial communities from Sagehorn Ranch, Mendocino, California, USA - Sage1_L_80_16 metaG | ecosystem: Environmental > Terrestrial > Soil > Vadose zone | place: USA... | reverse complement strand
TATCAACATTGGAGAAGTTATCCCTTAAAGGGATGATCGCTACAACGCTGACTGGATCGCTGACAGTTTTACTTCGTTCGGAAAACATCATCCTGCTGTACATTGGAATTGCCAGCTTGGTGTGCGCGGTGCTGATGGATCGGTCACACCAAAGCACATCGTTTCCTAAGCGAAAATTAGGCAATCGAAGTACGCTGATCAAATTAGGGTGGATCTCCTTTGCCACACTTCTGGCTGTTGTGCCAATCTTGGGTTGGTCAGTCCACAACTACAAATATAATGGGTTCTTTAGATTGTCTGATTATGAAGGAGAGGTCCTCTATACTGGCTGGGTGTATGAAGGAGAGGCGAGCCATATTCCTATTACGGATAAATCTTCTCCTGCATTTCAAATCATAAAGGAAGCTTACTGGAATAACCCTGAAGTTGCACAAAGTTCAACTGTGCCAACCGGCTGGATGATTCATCCTTTTCTGATGCAACGTGGGTATACAGACGTACAGGCATTCGATATTCTAAAACAGGCTGCGATCGATTCGATCAAGAAGAATTACCGGGTAACCATGGATGTTCTCTGGATCAAGATCAAGGACAGTTTTGCGCCGGCTACTGTCGTTGCGCAAACAATCTCTCTGCCAACCGAATCCGCAAAAAGCAATTCGCTCAAGCTGGAATACTATGATGAGGAGAAACCGGTTGTTCCATTTCTTATCCTGATCCAACGCCAGATCGATCAGTTCTGGGCTTGGTACTTTGATCATATCTATCCGGTCTGGGCCTGGTTTTGTTTAATAGCAACCGCCCTCTGTTTTTACCGCAAACCCTTTATCGTTTGGGTACCCATTGTACTGATCACGATGACACGTGTGCTGCTGCCGAATATAATCGGTATATCTCACTGGCGGCCCGTAGTATCTGGGATTGTACTGATACAAATTTGCGGTTTAGCCTTCCTTCATTCCATCGCGATATTCCTTTTCGATCTTCGCAATTGGAAAATGCGTGAGGAACCAGCTTCTCCACCTTCTTCTGTTTGAAGGTCAGGTTTGTTTTCTAATCGAAATCAAATTCTTATTACATCCAGAGCATTAAAAAATAGCCACAGAAAACCATCCGATTCGAGAAATCCCTGGTTTCTGTGGCTGTACTCGTTAAATCTTTCTATACTTTTACAACCGCTTCCTGTTCTCGTAACTTCTCCGTCGCACGGAAGTACTTGAGATAACGCATCGAATTTGCATCTTTGCCAATTAACAGATCGACTGCTTTGATCGTCGCCCCTAATTTGATTGGATCTGTAATGGAAGTTGTGACCCCCGTTTGAATTGCCAGAGCAAGGAATGCGCTGTTCACGGAATGACGGTCAGGCAAGCCAAACGAGACATTACTCGCGCCCAGACTGATATTGACCCCATATTCCTTCTTTACAAGTTCGATCGTTTTCAGTGTAATCAGCGCCGCGTTGCTGTTGTGACCGACTGTCATTACCAATGGATCGATGATGATATCTTCAATTGGAATACCTATCTTGGCACAACGCTCGATGATCACTCCCGCCGCGGCGAGACGTCCTTCCGCTGTTGCAGGGATGCCTTCCTCGCCGATGGTCAGACCAATGACTGCCGCGCCGCGATCCTTGACGATTGGCAGCACTGTGGAAAGCTGCTTCTCTTCGCCGTTGACCGAGTTGACTAAGGGCTTTCCCGGTGCCGCCCTCAAGCCTGCCTCCAAAATCTTTGGCTCATTGGAATCAATACAAAGCGGAACGTCTACCACCGAGACAATTGCTTCCACAACTTTCGGCATGATCGCGGCTTCATCAATTTGCGGATGACCGACATTGACATCCAGCACTTCCGCGCCCCAGGCAACTTGTCGTTGAGCCAAGTGTTTCACGTAATCAAAATTTTGCTCGACCAAAGCCTGTCCCAGTTTCTTGATGCCCGTGGGATTGATCTTTTCTCCGATGATCACAAACGGCTTGTCCTCCCCGATGATGACTTCCTTTGTATTGCTCTTCAATATAGTATGCATGTGGTCTCCGATGTGTCTAACCTTGCGAAAGTTTTAAACCTTCGTAAGGTCTTCTCTTGTTTGCGGAATTAGAAAACTCTTTGGCAACAGACCTGCTTCCGTGATTATACGCGGAATAACATCGTCCCAGGCAACAGGCATCAAATGGATTCCATGGATTCCCTGTCCATGATATTTCTTGACCTGGCAGATCAGTTCCAACGCGATCTGAATACCTTCTTCCTGGGCGTTGCCTGCGGTATTGGCATAATCCATGCGCTGAATGATTTTTTCCGGCATATAGATGCCGGGTACCCGGGATAACATGACCGCCATTTTGAGACTCTTGATCGGCGTGATGCCAATCAGGATGTAGACTTTATCCAATACATTGCGCTTTGCCAGATCTTCCAGCCAGGTTTCCATTCCGGTAATGTCATAGACCAAATTGGTTTGGAAGAATTGCGCGCCTGCATTGATCTTCTTCTGTTCGCGTAATGCCTGGAATCTTGGCTCGGATGCAAATGGCGATGCGGCTGCGCCCAGGAAAAACTTGGGCGGGATTTTCATCTCGCGCCCATCCAGGTATTTCCCTTCATCGCGCATACGGCGCAGAATCCAAAGCATTTGGATTGCATCGAGATCGTTGATATCCATCTTCTCGCGCGGAGAGGGGGAGAGTTTGGCGCTGTCACCCGTCACACATAAAATATTGCGAACGCCAAGTGCCGTCGCGCCGACCACTTCACTCTGTAAATTCGAGCGTGAGCGATTGCGGGCTGAGATCTGCAAAACAGGTTCTGCTTCATAATCGAGAGCAACCATACTGCACGCCCAGGATGTCATGCGCGGATTTGCCGAGGCATTATCGGTAAAGTTGAGCGCGGTCACATAGGGTTTGATCTTCTCAATGCTTTGGATCAACTTGTCGGTGCTGGAAGATAGCGGAGGTGTGATCTCGGTAGTTACCACAAATTCGCCGGCTGCCAGCTTCCGTTCCAGTTCTGAAACGGGTTCTGTGTAAGCCGGCGCGTGATATTTGGAATCGCCCTGCCACCAATCTGGCTGACGCACCGGACGGAAAATCCCATCCCAGGTTTGTTTGCGCGCCTCGGCTGAAAGGGAGAGCAAACCTCCAACGGTCTTTCCTACGCCAAGCTTTGCAACATTTCGGAAAATGTCCCGCCAGGTATCTTTCCCCACTTTTTCCCAATCCAGCGGCGGAAGAACTTCAAGCAACAAATCTTCACGTCCGAGTTGAAACGAACGTTCATAAATCTTATACCAGATGCACGGGCGGGTTTCATCTACATAACAGCGTTCGGAAGTCGAGCCGCCGCACGGTCCGTTGCGCAAACCTTTTGGACATTCCATCGGGCAGATGAAGGCCGTCTCTTGCAACAAACAATTCCCACACATGCGGCAACCAAACAGCGGACCCTTCACGCTGTATTCCAACATTTGTAAGGCTCTGTCCCCGAAGTTTTCCTTCTGGAATGGAGAGTACGCGGGCTGCCATCTTCGACCGGGAGTCAAACCAGGCATTCACACCTCACTTTGTCTAAAATTATATATTATATATAATTTTGATTTGTCTCAGATTCTACTGAGGCAGGTGGAAATTTGGAAGAGGTAAAAAATCACTTTCTTGAGATAATTCACAGGAAGGATGACATGCGGTTTTGGAGACACACCCGGCTCTTTCCCCGCTGTTCGCTGCTTCCAATTTCCGATCGCTTTTCAGTCTGTTTATTTCTCAGTCAAGTAATGAAGCAGAACCAAGCCTAAGCCGAGAAATAGCGGAACAAGACCACCCAGCATCCACGGTCCGAGATAGAACGGATAACTGGTACCAGAGGCAAAGCCAACAGAATAGAGTCCAATTGTGAGAGCGAGTCCAATCGCGGTGATAACAATCCCCCAGCGCAAGAGCGTTTTATTTGTTTTCGATTCGGGAGGCGTCAATCCCTTTTCTGCGAAGAGGATCGTTTCTTTGTATTTCATGTAACGCAGAAAAGCAAGAAAACTGAAGATGACAATGAGCGAGCCAACGATGCCAAGGCAGGGAAAGATATCACTCATGCGTGTTCCTTTCCCACCGATGATAGCATAGAAAAATCCAGGTGACAGTCACGTTCGCGAAGCACCCTGTAAAGGGTCAACGTGACTGTCACCTTTTGAATTTTACTTGCTGGTATGTACGTTTACACTTCCGCTTTTCGTTTTGGCTGTAAATTGTTCACCGCCGCCATTGATACTTCCGGCAATTTCATCGCCATTCGAATCTGATGTTCCGTTCACCGTGATTGTAATGGGCAGGTCAGATTTGATCTTGCCGAAATCGGTGGAAAGATCCACGTTGAGTTTTGAGTCGGCAGGCAGGGTAAGGTTGATCTCACCAAAGTCGGATTGCACCATATGTGGACCGACGCCCAACGAACCATCAAATTCGACACTTCCACTTTTCGTCTTGAGATCCAAGGTCACAGCTTGCGCATTTTTAATTTCGATTACACCGAAATCGGTATATGCCTTCAATTTACCTTTCGCGCCATCAACAGTCACGGAGCCGCTGTTTGTGTGCAGATCATACGAAGCTGCCATGGATTGCTGCAATTCGATCTCGCCGAACTCATCTTGTACTTTGATTTGCTTGCTGACAGTCAGTTTGCTCAACGTGACACCACCACTTTTCGTTTCGACGCTCAGTGTGTTTCCTGAACCATTTTCGAAATCCGTGTCGCCGAAACTGGTATTGGTTGTGATATCGCCAGTAGCTTTCACCTGTTTGAGCGTGATCCTGCCGCTGTTGGAATTCAATATTACATTGTTGGCGCTGGCATTCTCTAGACTCACCTCGCCAAAATCGGAGTTCAGGTTAATATCTCCCTTTCCTGCTCGCATGGATGTCGCATTGACTTCGCCACTGTTCGTTTTGACAGACACAGCACCTTCAATGTTGTCGAGAGTGACTTCACCAAAATCATTTTGGATATCAACACTTCCTTTTGTGCCGGTGACACTGACTTTGCCCATATTGGTATCAGTCTTCACCGTTGTTTCATTAGGAACGGTGACGATGAAATCAACAGTGTTGACCTTGTTGTCGAAATTCATCGACTTTGGCAACTCATACTTAAGAGTAATATTGTTGCCAGTCTGTTCGATGGTGTATTTGATAGTCTTCACTTCGGCGTCGGCGCGGGCTTGTGTGGAATCGTAGGCGGTCTTGACGATCTTGACTTGCACGGTATTCACATCTGCGCCAGTGATACTGGCGCCGCCAGAATCGTCAGCCACGGTCAGATTGACAGGTTTCCCCGTATCTACTTTGAGCGTCTTGTTCTCTTCCAATTGAGAGGAGATATTCCGCCGATCAAATGGATTATTGTTTGGGAAGCCGCCATTCGCAGCAAAGAATGCCACCGCTCCAATCCCTGCCAGTACCATCAGCAGCGCGCCAACCAAAAGGACAATAATAATTAGTCTTTTCATTTCTGTTTTCCTTATATATTATATATATTATGATGTTCTCACTTCGTTTGACAGGAGAGTTGCGAAAAAGTTTCAAACAGACCGTAGACCGTGGACGACACCTGCACTGCACCCAACGCAGTGCGGTGCAAGTGTAGACCATAAATAATGGTCTACGGTCTATAGTCCACCGTCCAATTGAAACTTTTCCCGTTTTCCGCTGTCTAACCCTTTGAAGGAAACCTGCGTGGACAATGAACACTCCCTCATCCAGCGCTCACAGAAGGGCAATCAGGATGCCTTCGCGGCGCTCGTGGATGAACATCAACGGTACGTGTATAACCTTGCTTTCCGCCTTCTGAAAGATGAGAACGAGGCGCTCGACCTCACGCAGGAGACGTTTGTCCGCGCCTGGACGGCGTTGCCAAATTTTCGCGGACAATCCCAGTTTCGGACGTGGCTATATCGGATTACCACCAATCTTTGCTACAACCGCTTGCCCAATTTGCGTCGTTCTCTGAACGATCTGGGTGATGATGTAATGGAAGAAATCCCCGAATCCGAATTTGATAACCCAGCCTATAAATTTGAAACTGCTGAGACCAAAAATCGTTTATATAAAGCAATAGACGAGTTGGACGCGAATTACAAATTACTTATCAGCCTTCGCTATCAAAATGAACTTTCTTATGAAGAGATCGCCTCAACGCTTAATCTCCCGCTGGGAACGGTCAAAACAGGAATCTTTCGCGCTAAGGAACAGCTACGCAAGTCACTTGCTCATTTGGAGGAATCATGGATAAACAGCTAAAACGAGATGCACTGATGGAAGATGCTCTCAAATCACAGCCGCTTGTCGCAATGCCGCGCAATATCACTGCCGATGTGATGAAACGCATCCAAACGAATCAGCGCCCTACCCTGATCACATGGAGCGACTTTGTGCTAAGTTCTGTAATTGCTTCCTGCATTGCTGCATTTTGGTTTGCCGCGCAGAATCTGCCTCCGATTCTGATTGTCAAGGCGCGCATTCAAGGTATTCTGTTGTATCAGGATCTGCTGGTGAATTCGCGCTGGCTGGTACCTGCACTATTCTTTGGAATGGCAGCATTTCTGGCGGCGCTAACGATTCCCACCTTGATCAAGATGACCGTGGATCGTGGACGGTAGACGCTCTACCGTCTAATCCAACTTTTGTAGTACGTGAGTCACCGCTGTTGATGCCGGTCCACCGAGTGACTGGATCAGCGCGGTCTTCGCACTGGGAATTTGATTCGTTCCTGCCTGACCTCGTAACTGCATCACCGCTTCGACTGCCTGGTATACACCGGCCGCGCCACCGGGAAATCCGCGCGCTTTCATGCCACCCATGGTCGCGCATGGGATTTTGCCTTTCAAGCTAATTTCATTGTCTGCGGCGAGTTTCCAGCCTTGACCTTTGGCAGCAAAACCAACTGCTTCCAGTTGCAACGCGGCATAAATGCTGAATGCATCGTGATATTCAAAAATATCAATGGCATCTAATGAAACCTCAGCTTGATTCATCGCTTTTTCTGCGGAGATTTGTGCGGTGTGGAAAAACAACATATCCTTGCGGTCATGCAAAGCAAGCGTATCTGACGAAGATGCCGAACCAGCAACCTTCACGAGTGGATGATGAAAGTTTGACGGAAGCAAGTCGCGGCGCGTCAGAACGAGGGCGGCAGCTCCATCCGCATTAGGAGCTATGTCAAACATGTTGATTGGCTCGCTGACCATTTCTGCTTTGGCATACGTCTCGGGCTTAATCGCCTTGCGAAACATCGCACACGGATTCCCCGCCCCGTTGGCATGGGCAGTGAGAGCAAAGCCAGCAAAACCATCGCTTGGAACTTGGTTCTCATGCATGTAACGCTTCATCAACAGAGCAGCTTGGGATGTGGGAGTCATGCCTTGCACGGCCTCAAAATCGGAGTCACTCGTAGTGGCGAGGGCGGTATCCACATCCGATCCGATCTTGTCGGTGAATTTCTCCACGCCGACGACGAGCGCCATATCCACCATGCCGCTGGCAACAGCGAGGTAGCCCTGTCGCAATGCCGCGCCACCTGATGCCCCCGCAGCTTCGATAGTCACAGCTTCAATGCCAAGTAGTCCTGCGTAATCGGCGAGCAAAACACCAAGGTGCGCCCGGTTGGAAAGATTTGGCGCGAGCATGTTGCCGACAAACAAGGCTTGCGGTTTGAGCTCTCCCGAATCTTTGATTGCATCCCGAATTGCGGCATGAGCAAGCTCGCGCAAACCGATCTCCCAATGCTCGCCGACTCCTGTTTGTCCGATCCCTGCAATAACGACTTCAGTCATATTCTTCTTCTGCCTCGGTGGTCGAGTGGTTCTGAGCAAAGCGTAGCGGAGACGAAGAACCGTATCGAGACCACAAATTTTATGTTTACTTGTCATTGCTGGGTCTCGATACGAGCGAGAAGGGCACTCGCTCTGCTCGACCAGCGTAGTAATTTATTTCCAAATACTTTTCAAAAACTTCAACTTCTCAACATTCTGAAAACTTGCGCCGCCTTCATGACCGTTGTACGGATAGACCTTGATGTCCCTTTCGCCAACCCAATGATTGTAGGCGGCAAAGACTGTCGATGGCGGACAAACTTGATCCATTAGCGCAGTAGAGAATAATGCCTTCGCTTTGGATCGTGCCGAGAAGTTCACGCCGTCAAAATAGGAAAGCGTATTGAACACTGTATCTACTTGATCGCGATGTACATGGCAATACTCTGCAATCTCTTTGTAAGGATAGGTATCCACTAATTCCGTGGCGCGGCGATAGTGACACAGGAAAGGCACATCGGGCATCGCTGCTGCAACATACGGGTCAAGCCCTGCTGCGGCGATGGTGATACCTCCACCTTGAGAGCCACCTGTGACTGCGATCTTAGCGCCGTCAATTTCCGGGTGAGATCGTGCCGCTTCAATGGCACGGACCGCATCGGTGAAAACACGACGATAGTAATAATGTTTCGGGTCGAGAATCCCTTTGGTCATGCTGCCGGGATAATGGGCGTTGCCGCCGTCTGCATACAGATCAGGCGTATCGCCCGCAGACCATGAGCTTCCCTGTCCGCGTGTATCCATGACAAAGTGAGCAAAGCCCGCGCTTGCCCAAAGCAGCCAGTCGATCGGGAAGGCGCGTCCACCACCGTAACCGATATATTCCACAACACAGGGCAATTTGCCTTTACGTTGACTTGGAAGGATCAACCAGCCTTTGACAGCTTGTCCGCCGAAGCCATTGAATGTGACATCGAATGTTTCCTGCGCGACGAGACCATAATCCACTTTTTCAAATCTTGCATCCAAAGGAAATGTCCGCGTTTCATCCAATGTAGATTTCCAGAATGTATCAAAATCCGTGGGTTCCTCGCGGTCGGGACAATAGGTTTGAAGTTCTTTGAGAGAGAGATCGAAGAATGCCATAATTGTTATCCTTGTTGGTCGAGTAGGGCTGGATGCTTTTCGCAGCCTATATCGAGACCACCTATTTCAAGTTTACTTTCTGTTCCTTGTGAAATCTTTCTTTGCAAATGCAGGTAAGCATGGCTCATTTGAGCCTTCAAGAATATACATGCGGGCCATAAAAACTCTTTATCAACAACGGTGGTCGAGACCACAAAATTTTAATTTTGTATGTTATTGCTGGGTCGCGATACGGGCTACGCCCTACTCGACCAGCGGAGTGTTCCCTTTACTTCATCGCCAACTTACCGCGGAATCTTACATACGTCGCGTAATCAATTTCCGTTCGGCGCTTGATGTAATCTTGTGTGTTGGTTGCTAATCCAGCGCGCTCGGTCACTTTGTCAGTGACGGTGATATCAAAGGCATCGGAACCCGCTCCAGACCCGAAAGAGACGCAGAGGATTCGGTCTCCAGGTTGGGCAATATCGAGGGTCGCTGTAAGTCCAATCACTGCTGCACCCGCATAGGTATTCCCAATTACAGACACGAGAAGTCCAGGTCCGATCTGTTCCATGGAAAACCCGAGTTGACCCGCGACACGTTGCGGGAACTTAGTGTTCGGTTGATGAAAGATCGCCCACTTGTAATCCTTTGCAGTAGTACCGGATGCTTCCATTAAATGTGTGGCGGCTTCGGTGATGTGTTTGAAGTAGGCCGGCTCACCGGTGAAGCGCATACCATGCTCGGGATACTTCTGATATTCGCGCCGCCAGAAATCAGGTGTGTCGGTGACGTACGAATACGATGCATTGATGACTGCCAGCGATTCCTCGGCCGGACCGAGAATGTACGCCGCGCCACCCGCGCCTGCGGTGTACTCAAGCGCGTCGCCGGGCTTGCCCTGGGCAGTGTCCATGCCGATCGCCATGGCATAGTGACCCATGCCGGAGCCGACCAATCCTATCGCGGCGACCATAGCTTCGGTGCCGGCTTTACAGGCGAATTCCCAGTCCGCGGCTTGTGTATTGGGGACCGCGCCGATTGCCTCGGCAACCAACGTGGAAGTCGGCTTCACTGCATAGGGGTGCGACTCGG
>Ga0137367_10005763_pt1 | contig 10037 bp, 8 predicted proteins | sample SagtaG_14_FD_104939 | JGI IMG/M metagenome (GOLD analysis project Ga0137367, IMG submission 104939) | Vadose zone soil microbial communities from Sagehorn Ranch, Mendocino, California, USA - Sage1_L_80_16 metaG | ecosystem: Environmental > Terrestrial > Soil > Vadose zone | place: USA... | reverse complement strand
GCCGCGCGCAGCGCCACCGCCGCGAAGATCACCGCAGCCGCGTACTTCCGCCGTGACAGCAGCCAGGCCGGCAGCAGCACATGCGACCGGCCGCAGCCGTCCCGGCAGATCCCCCGCCGCGGCTGCGAATGTGGCGCCCTGCGGGTCGGCGATCACCGCGAAGCGCCCGGTGCGGGTTTCAGTGGTCGGCAAGAGCGTGCGCCCGCCGCCTGCGCGGCGTGGCGCGCGGCGTCGTCTGCGTTTTCGACGGTGAAGTACGGGAGCCAGTGCGGGGGGGTGCCCCGCTCCTGCCCGGTCTGGGCGCGGATGCTCCCGTTGCGGCGGCCGGCGTTGGTGATCATGGCGCCGCCGGTGTCGCTGGTCTGGTACTGCCAGCCGAGCAGCTCGCCGAAGAACGACTTCGCCCGCCCGGCGTCGGTCGTCGCCAGCTCATTCCAGCACAGGGCGCCGACGTCGTTGACGAGCGTGGCGCCGATGCGCGGGCGCGGCTGCCACAGCGACACGACCGCGCCGGTCGGATCCTGGATGGCGGCCACCCGGCCGGCGCCGGGCACGTCGAAGGGCTCACGGAAGACCGCGGCGCCGCCGAGCTCACCGGCGCGCGCCGCGGCTGCGCCGGCGTCCTCGACCGAGATGTAGGAAGTCCAGTGCGGCGGCGCCCCCGCCGCGCGGGCCTGCGCGGTCTGCCGGTACAAGATTGCGACGTCCTCGCCGGCGCGGCGCAAGACCGTGTACGTGCCCTCGCCCGCCGGCAGCGCCTCCGCCTGCCAGCCGAGCAAGCGGGTGTAGAAGGCCGTCGCCGCGGCGGGATCCGATGCGGCCAGGCCCACCCAGCAGAAGGTGCCGGGCTCATAGCGCGTGCGCTCGCCCATGTGGGACCTCCCAACGGGGGCTAGCTGGCCCGGGTCACGGTGATGTCGTAGGCGCCGTTGCCATGCGCCGCGCCAGCGTCCGGCCGCCAGCTGCGGTCGACCGGGCTCGCCGGCCGACGGTCGCGCCGCCGCCTGACCTGGAGCTGCTGGCGCCGTGGCGGTCGAGGCTCGCGGCTTGGCGCGGGTACCGGTTGCATCATCGTGCCTCCGTGTCGGTGGCCTGTCAGGGTCGGTGCGGCGCATCGTGAGCAGCTCCAGGCCCACGAGGAGTTCGTCACGCTGAGCACGCGCATCAGGCCACCTCCAGGCCTGGCCCGCTGTTGGGTCATGTCACCGCCGCGACGGGGTGCCTGCGGGGATGTTCAGGGGCGGTCGGCGGCGGGCGGTTCTGGGACGAGCGGCGGCCCGGGCGGAGTGAGTGGTTGGCCGTGCTCGCGGTGCCCGTACCGGTCCCAGAATCGCGCGAGCGGTCTGGGCGCCCACCAGTTGTAGCGGCCGAGTAGCCGCATGGTGGCGGGCACTAGCAGCGCGCGGACCACGGTGGCGTCGATCAGGATGGCGATGATCATGCCGACACCGATCATCTTGATGAAGGTGATGCCCGAGGTGGAGAACGCCCCGATCACCACGACCATCAGCAGCGCCGCGCTCGTGATGATCCGGCCGGTGCGCTGCAGCCCGCCGGCCACGGCGGTGGTGTTGTCGCCAGTGTGGTCCCACTGCTCGCGCATCCGGGAGAGCAGGAAGACCTCGTAGTCCATGGACAGGCCAAACGCGATCGCCAGCATGAGGATCGGCTGGGTGGCCTCGATGGTGCCGGTGGGGGTGAAGCCCAGCAGCCCGGACAGGTGGCCTTGCTGGAAGATCCACACTAGCGCGCCGAAGGACGCGGCCAGCGACAGTAGGTTCATCACGATGGCCTTAACCGGCAGCAGCACCGACCCGAACGCCAGGAACAGCAGCACGAAGGTGACCAGGCCGACGAGCCCGGCCATCCACGGCAGGGTGCGGCCGAGGCTTTGGAGCAGGTCCACCAGCTCGGCGGTGTCCCCTCCGACCAGCACCCGGGACCCAGCCGGCGCCGGCACCGCGCGCACGTCCGCGACTAGCTGCCTGGCCTGCGGCGAGATAGGGTCAGCGCGGTAGCGGACCGCGATCTGGCTGGTGGCTGCCGAGGTCTGGGTGATCTGGGCGGCGGTCACCCCGGGCACCGCGCGCAGCCGCTCGACATAGCCGCGCAGGCGGGCGACGTCCGCGCCGGAGATGGCCACCGTGATCGCGGTGGTGGCGTTGCGGGTGAAGTCGCGGTCCAGGGTCTGGCTGACCTGGCGGCTTTCGGTGTCGGCGGGCAGCGCGCGGGCGTCGATGCCGCCGAACGCCACGTTGCGGAACGGCAGGCCGAGCGCCAGCAGCCCGACCACGATCACCGCCACGTACACCACGGCATGCCGCATCACGCTGCGCGCGACCCGGGACCACCAACCGCCGGCACCGTCGGTCGCCCGGCCCCGCCGGCGACGCAGCCACGGGACCGACAGCGCGTTGATACGCGGGCCGAGCACCCCAAGCAGCGCGGGCAGCACGGTCAGCGCGCCGGCCATGGCGACCAGCACCGCGGCGATGCCGCCAAAGGCCATGGAGCGCAGGAACATCTGCGGGAACAGCAGCAGACCGGCCAGCGAGATCGCCACGGTCAGGCCGGAGAAGGCGACCGTGCGGCCGGCGGTGGCGACGGTACGGACCAGCGCGTCCTGCACGCCCTGCCGCCCAGGCGGCCGGGCGGCCAGCTCCTCGCGGAACCTGCTGACGACAAACAGCGCGTAGTCGATGCCAAGGCCAAGGCCCAGCATGGTGACCAGGTTGATGGCGAACACCGACACGTCGGTGACCGTGGTGAGCAGCCGCAGCGCGGTGAACGCGCCCAGGATGGCCAGCCCGCCGACCAGCAGCGGCATGCCCGCCGCGGCCAGCGCGCCGAACACCACCACCAGCAGCACCAGCAGCAGCGGCATCGACAGGCTCTCCGCCCGCCCGATGTCCTTTGCCACTTGCGTGTCGGTGTCGTGGTCGATGGCTACCGTCCCGCCCACCTTGGTGGTCAGGCCCGGCGCGGCCACCTCATCCTTGATCTCGGCGAGCGCGTCCTGGCGGGCGTCGCCGTCGGCGTCGGCCAGCTCCAGCACCGCATAGGTGGCGTGCCGGTTCGCCGACACCAGCTGCGGCGCCCCGGTGTCCCAGTAGCTGGTCACCTTGGCCACGTACCGGCGCGGCAGCGCGCCCAGCGTGCGCTGCGCCGGGATCCGAAACGCCGGGTCGTCCACAGTGAGCTCGGGGCTGGAGTACAGCACCACCACGTCGGCCTGGTGGCGGCCGAACACCCGCTTGACCTGCTGGGCGGCCCGCGCCGAGTCACTGCCCGGGTCCTCGAAGCCGGCGCCGCCCAGCGAGCCGAACACGCCCGTCCCCCACACCGCCGCCGCCACCACGAACACGCCGGCGCCGGCCAGCACCCAACGACGACGGCGAAACATGAACCTGCCAACAGCTTCGAACATCACAAGACTCCTTCACGCCGGGGTACCGCCACCCGGACCGTAGGCGGCGGCTCCGTCCCCGCGGATCACCCCGCGCTGGCCAACCTCACCCTCCCCCGCGGGAGGGAGCCGCCCGCTACGGTCTGTCACCTGCCGGGCGTTCAATGCCAGTGCACTGTTGTGCGGCCGCGGCGGAGGCCCCGGCGGTCGGAGTTCCAGGCCGGGCTGGCGGGGTCCGCGACGGACGAGCGCTGCCGGGCGGTCGCGCCTCGCGCTCGAGCGCCGGTCAAGGAGTCCGGATGGCCGGTTTGCGGCAGTGCAGTGAAGCCGATGACCTGCGGTGCTGCTCCGCCGGTGAAGCCGGACCACTGACCTGGCCACTCCTTGGGCCGACGCCCTAGGCTACTGGTGCGATGGGTGAGACTGGGGACCCTGCACGGCGTCGGGGCGGGTGGGCCTTCGTCGGCCGGGACCGGGAAGTGGCGGAGCTGGCGGCCGGCCTGGAGGATGCGGCCGGCGGTCGGGGGCGCCTGTTCCTGGTTGCTGGTGAGCCCGGGATCGGCAAGACGTGGCTGGCGGAGCACCTGGCGGGACTCGCCGTTGAGCGCGGGGTCGGCGTCTTGTGGGGTCGCTGCTGGGAGGGTGGGGGCGCACCGCCGTTCTGGCCGTGGACGCAGATCATCGGCAGGCTCGCCGATGGCTGCGATGACGAGACCCTGGCCGCATACCTGGGTGCCGGGGCGGGCGCCATCGCCCAGCTGATTCCCGGCCTCGCCGAACGCCTCGGGACGACCGCGACCTCTCCCGACCCCTCGCCTGAATCCGATGCGGCGCGCTTTTACCTGTTCAAGGCGATCACCGATTTCTTCAAGCAAGCAGCAACGGCCCGGCCGCTGCTGCTCATCCTCGACGATCTCCACGCCGCCGACGACCCCTCCATGCTGCTGCTCCAGTTCCTGGCGCGGGACCTTCGCGGCGCCCGGCTGCTGGTGGTGGGCACCTACCGCGACATGGAAGCAGAGCGACCGCTGGGCCTGGGCGCCGCAGTGGGGGACCTGGTGCGTGAGGGGCACCTGGCCACCCTCCGAGGGCTCGATCGCGAAGACGTGAGGGGCCTCATCGAAGGACTCTCAGGAGTTGTGCCCTCTGACACGAAGATCGCAGCCATCTACGAGGCGACCGAGGGCAACCCGTTGTTTGTCCGGGAGGCCGTGCGGCTGCTGGCCACCGAGGCCACCCTGGAGCGGCCAGGCCGGCTCGGCGTGCCAATCCCGGGCAGCGTGCGGGCGGTGATCCAGCGGCGGCTGGCGCCGCTGTCCGCCGACGCCGTCCAGGTGCTGTCGGCCGCGGCGGTGGTGGGCCGGGAGTTCGACCTGTCGCTGATCGGCCCCGCCTGCGAGCTGCCGGTCGAGCGCGTGCTCGGTGGGCTGTCGGAGGCGGTGGCGCTGGGGGTGGTGGCCGAGGAGCCGGGTGCCGTCGGCCGCTGTCGCTTCTCGCATTCCCTGGTGCGGGAGGTGATCTATGAGCGGCTGCCGATCCCGGCCAGGATGCAGCTGCACCGGCGGGTCGGTGAGGCGATCGAGCGCCTGCACGGCACCGGCTCGGGCGCGCACATCGCTGAGCTGGCCCGCCATTTCGGCGAGGTCGCGGCCACCGGGGAGGCCGCCAAGGCGCTGGAGTACGCCCGCCAGGCCGGCGAGCGGGCCATGGCCATATACGCCTACGAGGAGGCGGCCGCGCAGTACCAGCGAGCGCTGCAGGCCCTGACGTTCGCTGGCCCCGACGAGGCTGTCCGCTGCGAACTGCTGCTGCGGCTGGGCGAAGCCCAGGCTCGAGCGGGTGATTACCCGGACGCGAAGGAGACGTACCTGCAGGCCGCCCAGCTGAGCAGGAGGCTCGGTTCGCCGGAGCAGCTTGCCCGCGCCGCGCTGGGCTTCGGGGAGCCGCAGGCCGAGCGGGGTCGGGTCGACCAACAGCTCGTCGGTCTGCTGTACGAAGCGCTCGACAGCCTCAGCCCACGGGACGGCTCCCTTCGCGTGCGGCTGCTGGCCCGCCTCTCCACCGAGCTCACGTTCTCCACTGAGCTTACGGCCTGCGACGAGGCGCAGCGCACCGAACCCCTCAGCCGGCAGGCGGTCGAGATGGCCCGGCGCGTTGGCGATGTCGCCGCCCTGGGCAGCGCGCTGCACGCACGGTGGCTGGCGTTGATGGGGCCGGACGAGCAGGATGAACGCTCGGCGCTGGCCGGCGAGGTGCTGCAGCTGGCACGGACGACCGGCGACCGCCAGCTGGAACTGCTCGGCCGGGTGATTCGGGTGGCCAACTCGCTGGAATCGGCCGACATCCAGGCGGTCGAGACCGACATCGCCGCCCATGCCCGGCTCGCGAACGAGATCCGCATGCCGGTCCACCAGTGGACGGCGACGACGATGCGGGCGATGTGCGCGCTGCTGGTCGGCTCTTTCGAGGAAGCTGAGCGGCTGGCCGAAGCTGCGCTGTCGCTCCAGCCGGGGTGGCCGAACGTCCGGCAGGTTCACCAGGGCCAGGTCACCGCGCTGCGTTGGGAGCAGGGGCGGCTGGGTGAGCTGCGGGAGGCATGGCGGGGGGTCGAGGATCAGTTTCCGCGGACCGCAAAGGGCGTGCTGGTGCTCGCCGAGGCTGAGCTTGGTCGCAGCGACGATGCGCGGCGGGGTCTGCAGTCCCTGGTCCACGAGATCCTGCGGCTCCCTCGAGACAAGATATCGCCTGCGACCCTCGCGCTGGCCTGTCTGGTGTCCGCGCAGCTGAGCGACTCCAAGGCCGCGCGCAGCCTGTATCCGGTTCTGCTTCCCCTCGCAGGGCACGTCATCGCCATCACGATTCCCCACCCACTCGTGTGCCTCGGGTCGGCGTCGTTCTACCTGGGCCTACTGGCGACGGTGACGTCCAGTTGGGAGGAGGCCGCCACCCATTACGAGGCGGCGATCCGCGCCCACGACCAGCTAGGGGCCAGGCCGTTGCTGGCCCGCACCCAGTATGAGTACGCCCGCATGCTGCTGCGCCGCGGCCAGGCCGGGGACCGGAGCCGGGCGGACGGGCTGCTGGATCGGGCGCTTGCTACCGCCCGCTTCCTTGGGATGGCCGCGCTCGTCGAGGGGGTCCAGGCGCTCCGAGCGGTCGAGGCGGGCGGGAGCGTGCCTGTGGGGCCGGCCACGGAGGCCGCCGATGCGGCGGCATCGAGGAACGTGTTTCGGCGGGAGGGCGAGTACTGGACCGTCGCCTACGACGGCTCGGTGGTGCGCGTCAAGGACGCCAAGGGCCTGCGCCATCTGGCCCGGCTGCTGGCCCATCCTGGGCGGGAGTTCCACGCGGTCGACCTGGAGGCGGCCGAGGGTCAGGCGGCGCGGCCGGCGCCGGTGGGGTCGCGGGAGCGGGCCGCGGGTGCGGAGCTGGCGGTGCGTCCCGACCTCGGTGATGCCGGGGAGTTGTTGGACGCCACCGCCAAGGCGGCCTACAAGGCGCGGCTGGACGAGCTGCAGACGGAGCTAGACGAGGCGGACAGCTTCAACGACCCCGTCCGTGTCGCCAACACGCGGCAAGAGATGGACTTCCTGGTGGGCGAGCTCGCGCGGGCGGTCGGGCTGGGCGGCCGGGACCGCCGGGCGGCGTCGCATGCCGAGCGCGCCCGGCTGAATGCGAGCAGGGCGATCCGCGTGGCGATGGCCAACCTGGCCCGCGCCAATCCCTCGCTGGGGCGGCACCTTGCCGCCACCGTCCGGACGGGCCGGTACTGCTCCTACACCCCCGATCCCCGCGCCCCGATCGCCTGGGAGCGCTGACGCCTCAGGGTCCTTCGCCATGCCGTCTGAACAACAGTGCAGTCGCGGTGAACGCCCCGCTGGACATGCTGATCCACATCTGGATCGAGACAACGCGGCCACTGGCCGGGAGAGCGGCGACCAGCGGCGGCGACCCGCTGCGCTTCGACGGGTGGCTGGAGCTGCTCACGGTGGTCTCCCGGCTGGTAGCCGCCGCGAGCGGCGGGGATGTGGAGGCGACGGACATGCCCGTGCAAGGAACCGAACCGGCAGCTGAGAAGCACCATCAAAGGGAGGGTTGATCATGATCGGTGGGGTGACCCAGGTCGTCATCGAGGTCGAGGACCAGGACCGTGCCAAGGCGTTCTGGACCGAGACCCTGGGCTTCGAGCTCGCGCAGGACGCAGCCTATGGGCAGGAGCGGTGGCTGGAGGTGTGCACGCCGGACAAGGCCGTGGTCGTGGTCCTGGAGCTTCGCAAAGGACCGCGGCTGACCGTAGCCGACCCGAGCTTGCCGACCTCCAACGTGTCCTTCTACGCCGAGGACCTGCAGCAGACCTACCGGGAGCTGAGCGGCCGCGGCGTGCAGTTCCCCCAGCCGCCCGTCGAGCAGCCGTTCGGCTGGTGGTCGCTGTTCGAGGATCCCGACGGCAACCGGTTCGCCCTCGTTCCCCGCGGCCCGGGTGGTCATGCCGCGCGTGACTAGGCTGCTGCGCGGATGGCTGCCGGTCATGGCAGCCAGGTGGATGGTCAACGGCGGCACCGCGCTTGCCTGGCCCTGGGCTTGGTCGGATAAGCGATGAAGGATGAAGCGACAGGAGTCTCCTCGGCTCGGGTGCCCAGCGCGAGCCGCCCAAGCGAAGGAAGGAGGAGCGATGCATCAGCTGGGCAGGGATATCGCCTCGGCACCACGCCGGAGGTCACCGTCGGACCACAGCGGAGCGGAGGTAGGGCGATTGGCTCGGATGGCGCTCGCACGAGATGCCTGGAGGGAGGCTTGATGCCCGAACCGCAAACCCTGCAGACCGGCCTGGCGTTCGGCGAGTCGCCGCGCTGGCACGATGGCTGTCTGTGGTTGTCCGACTGGGGCACCCAAGGGTCCTTGCCGTCGAGATCGACGGCAGCAGCGAGGTCGTCGTCCGCCATCCCGACGGCTCGACCCGAAGCACGGCTGGACCGTGGCGGACCCGGTCAGGGCCCATTCTCCATCGACTGGCTGCCCGACGGGCGCCTGCTCGTCTCGGGGCGCGATCGGCTGCTGCTGCGCAGGGAGCCCGACGGGTCGCTGGTGCCAGTCGGTGCCGAGAACCATGTCACATGGCCTGACCTGGCCTCACACCGCTGGGCCGGGAGCTGTTAGTTCGACGTTTGGCTGCGCCGACACCTCACGCTCGGGCGCTGCCGGCACCCGTGACCCCACGCTTCGCCTACCCGGCATTGCTGCGAATGCCCGGGTGGATGGCCCTTCTCGCACGGTCAGATCTGGCCAAAGACGCCGAGATCTTGGTCCTGCGCCACCAGATCGCCGTTCTCCAGCGCCACGTCAAGACACCCAGACCCTGCTGGGCCGACCGCGCGATCCTATCCGCGCTTGCCCAGCTCATCCCTGGGAGGCAGCGTAGCCAGCCCCGCCTGATCGCCTCATCGCGCACGCTGCTGCGCTGGAATGCCGACATCGTCAAACGCCGCTGGCGTTACCCCCACCGTCGTCCTGGACGCCCGCCTGTCCCCGGAGTGTCCGCGATCTGGCACTGGACATGGCGCGCGACAACCCGGCCTGGGCTACCGGCGCATCCACGGCGAACTCACCGGCCTCGGCTCCACACCCGCTGCGTCGACCGTCTGGAAGATCCTCAACGACGCCGTCACCGACCCGCACCCAATCGGCACGGTCAGACATAGCGTGTGTTCCTGGCTGTCCAGGCCCACACCATCCTGGCGGCTGACTTCTTCCACGTCGACACGGTCTTCCTGCGCCGCCTGTACGTCCTGTTCTTCATCGAACACACCACTCGCCGCGTCCACCTTGCGGGCATAACCGCCCATCCCACCAGCCCATGGGTGACCCAGCAAGCCCGCAACCTGCTAATGGATCTCGGCGATCAGACCACCACCCTCAAGTTCTTGATCCGGGACCGGGCCGGGCAGTTCACCGCCTGCTTGGATGCATGATCACACTGGTCCTTTGCTGAATTTGTCGGTCAGAACAGCCCTTCTTGGGGGGCTGGAGGCGCGATACGCAGGCCTTTCTTGCGTCCGGTGCGGAGGTAGACAGCGCGGATTTCGCCGCGCTTGACGCGCTGCAAGAGGGTCTGGCGTGAGAGGCCGTAGGCGTGGGTGGCTTCCAGGGTGGCGAGCCAGCCGCCGGGGGTGTCGTCGGCGAGCAGTGCGCGGATCTCGTCGGTGAGACGGATCCGCCACGGCGCGCCGGTGGTGAGCTGCTCGCCGTGAATGAATCCGTCGTTCAGCCAGCGGTGCACGGTGGAGGGGACCAGGCCCAGTTCCCTGGCTGTGTCGGCCACGGTGAGCAGTTCTCCTTCCTGTGGGTCGCGGCTGGGCCGGCGGCCGGGAATGTCGTTGCGGAACCGCAGTGTCTGGACTCTAGCCGGGGTGTAGGACAATCCCCTGGCGGTGCGCTGGTGCTGCCGGTTGAGGATGCCGGCGATCTGCGCGTCGGGGTAGTGGACGGCCAGCCGGCGGATCAGGTCGATGGTGTCCTCGTCGGTGCGGATCTTGGGGGGCTGGCGCCTGATCGGCACGGCCAGCTCGCTGATCGCGCCGCCTTTCCACCGCAGCAGCAGGTCAGCCCGGCCCTCGGTGTGGTCGCGGTGGGC
>Ga0137367_10005756_pt1 | contig 10044 bp, 11 predicted proteins | sample SagtaG_14_FD_104939 | JGI IMG/M metagenome (GOLD analysis project Ga0137367, IMG submission 104939) | Vadose zone soil microbial communities from Sagehorn Ranch, Mendocino, California, USA - Sage1_L_80_16 metaG | ecosystem: Environmental > Terrestrial > Soil > Vadose zone | place: USA... | reverse complement strand
TCAGAACACCTACGCGCGTGCGGCCTGAACTACGATCTCGGCAGCGCGCCGCTTCTCCGCCCGTGACGCTGCCAGCCTGCGGTTTAACCAGATCCTCGAGATCAAGGGCGAGGAGGACGAGCGCGACCGCGCCAAGGCCGCCGGCGCGCGGCGCTGGGTCGACGCCGTCAACTACGCCGCGACGTTCGGGCGCTGGGATTACCAGGTGTGTCGGGATGTGGACTCGCTGCGCACGCTGATCGATGCGATGGTGGGGATGCGGATGGGGTGACATGAGGGTTGCCGGCGCTGGCAAGGCCGCGCGCGCCGAGCAGTGGTGCGCCGATGTCACCGCGCTGACCGGCGTGCCGTGGCGGTATCTCAAGGTGCCGGACAAGGAGTTCAAGAAGCTCAAGCCGACCTCGTTCGACGAGTTGGTGAGCGCGCTCCAGGCCGGTGGGCCGATGTTTGTGTAGGGGGTAGCCGGCACTTGAGGCGCTCGGCAAGTTCTACAACGTCTCGCGCGAGCGCGTGCGACAGATCGAGGTTGGCGGAATGAAGCGCCTACGCGGCCCTTCGCGCAGACGCACCATTGAGAAAATAATCGCCTCGATGGCGCGCACACTGATGGGGCTGCCTGAACCGGCAGTTATTTCGCTCAATCGTACGAGCAGTTGGTCTAGAGGGGCGCACGGCAGTGGCTAGATTGTCCCCAAAAAGCCTCTTTGACTCGCAGAGTATTGAGCTGCTCTATCATCAGTTTGCCGATGCGCTCGCGACAGGGCCCGGTGAGCTGGAGATCGATCTGGCGGAGGTCAAGTTCGCGCGCCCACACGGTGTTTTGGCGCTCGTCAACATAGCTCGGCACTGGTACGAACAAGGAAAAGGGCAGACGGTACTCGTAAATCTTTTCCCCACACTCCACGCGTATCTGGAGCGTATCGACCTCTTCACTGCAGGCGATCCCTATCTGGTCATCCGTCAGAACCTCCCAGCCGAACATCGGCTCTCGCGCACAACGGTAAGTGCGAACCTGCTTGAGATGCTACCTATACGGGGGGCAAGCGCATATGTTGAGGCCGATTGCTTACAAGCAATTGAGCGAGCCAAGTATATTCTTGACGTCTGGTTCCCAGCACATCAGACAGAAAGATATCGGTTGTGCCTCATGCTGAGCGAGATCGCCGAGAACATCAAACATAGCCAAGATCGTGGGTTTGCGATCATACAACGCTATGACGGCAGAGGAAAATCTAGTAAGACCAGTGAAGTTGTAATTGCCGTTTCGGATTTAGGTATCGGGATTGAGCAATCGTTGATATCGAAGGGCCTGCACCCACCGCTCGTTGAGGGAATAGCACGCTCAGGGGCTACTTACCTAAATTTCGCCCAAACTAACGGCAATGTGTGCGGGGGCAAGTACGGCCTGTAAGGCGGTGACGATCCCACCCACGAGCGGCGCCGCCTGATTGAGGACAATCCGAACAACATGACCACGCGCATCGAGCCCAATCCGACCAGTGATATGGAACACATCGCGCACCATGCGCAGCATCCCATAGTGCGCCAGTTTCGGCTGTTGCCCCACCAACCAGTGGCGCGCCCACACAATCACGTTATGCGCCAACGTGCCCAACAGCGTCGCGATTTGCTGCGCCTCGAAGCGCTTCTTGGTGCGTTTGGTCAGCCCCAAGCCCTGCTTGTCGCCTTTGAACGTCGTTTCGACCCCGCCGCCGCGCTGGTCATAGGCGTAGACGTAGGTCAGCAGCTGCGCTGCCGCATCGGCACTCGCCCGCTGCTGGCCCAGCAGTGCCCGCAGCGGCGCCAGTTCGGTCGGCGCAATCAGCACCCCGTAGCCCCACTGCCCGTTGGCCTTGCGGCAGCGCACCGCGACCCGCACCACCTCACGGACATAGGCCGTTGGCGGCGCCGTGACCCAGCCCACTTGGCGCTCGGGCACCTTCGGGTCGGCGAACCACCTCGTGACACTTGCCGCCAATGCCTCACTGCGATCGCTGGAATAGTCTTTCGCCAGCACGTGATAGCCGCGCTCGAGCAACCAGTTGACATCGCCCAGGCTGCCTCCGCCGGCATCGACGCGGATGAGCGTGCGTGCCCGTTTGGCGTCGGAGAGCGCCAGCACGCCTTCGGCGGCTGCCACGAGCGGCTGCAAGGCGCTGGCCAACTGGGTTTTGCCGTCGAAGACCTGATCAGCGACGACTTCGTGATAGCGCGTCGCCAGCACCCGCCCCAGTTGCCGCCCGCGGCGATTGCGCTGCTTGGCGAAATAGCCTTTGGAGGCAAACGCAGCTTTCTTCCCGCAGGGCAGGCCGCTGATATCGACGTCCAGAAGTTGCCAGGCTGCAACATAGTCGTGGTGATAGCCCTGGCTGTGCTGGCGATAGATGGCGGTCAGCGCCTGCTGGAGTTCGGTCACATTCGCCGGCGTGGCGTGATCCAGCGTCTCCTGCACCACCGATTGTTCGGCACAGGCCTCTCGCCCAAAGGCGCGCTGCAAGGGCAGGTCGGGGCGCAGGCGGGTGTTGACTTCGACGATGCCGTGGGCACCGGCCAGGATGGTGATGAAGGCATCGTACAGTTTGTCGGTCGGGGTATATTTCACGGTTTTCTGCGCGATCTGGACCATCTGGCGAATCGGAGCGAACAAATCCAGGTACTGGATCTGGGCGCCGATGGCGGCCAAGCTGGCACACGGCGAGCTGTACTCGCTGATGGTGGTAGACTCTTTCATGATGGACCTCCTGTCGTAGGTTAAGTGGACCCAACGATAGGACGGTCCATCACGCGTTATGGCACAACCCGCTCATCTGCTGGCGGCATGCTGCCGCTTGTTTGGGCGAAATTTAGGTACTTACATCCAGTATGCTGTACAAGATTACGGGGCCTGTCATGACGTGCAAGGTCAGCGAGGGTTACATCGGGTGCAGGAGATTGTCGATGAATGGCGTGGCAGACTGATTATCCGGTCAAGTCGTTCATCAGTCACCTGGCACAAGGGAGGCATTACGATGCAGGACAATCTGGCGTTCCTTCCTGGTACACAGGTGGCCATCACCGTGCGCGAACCGGGAACCCATCAGCAAGGTACGAGGGCTTGACATGGGTGTTATACTGGAGTTCAGCAGGAGATGCTGATATGGTAGGCAAGCAGACAACGGAGATACTTGCCGTCGAGCTGGCGAAACGCGCTAGCCTGGATAAGCCTACCTTTCTGGCTATGCGCGAGCGTGGTGAGCGGTTCTTGCCGGCCTTGAAGGGGGTGTTGGCCGATCATACCTCCCAAACCGTAGTGCTCGATTTTACTGGTGTCGAAATCATTACGTCGTCGTTTGCTGATGCTGTGTTCGGACAACTAGCGGTGGATCGTTCAACCAAATCAATCGCACCCGTGTGTCTGGTCATACGCTCACTTCCAGCACCGTATCAGGAAGAGATTAAAAATGGCCTGATCACGCGGGTCGAGCAAACTGACAAACTGCGCAACAGCCTTATGCCGGTATATGTATCTGACGATAGGGTAGAACTTGTCGGGAAGGCGGAGACGCATGTCACTGAGACGTTCGACATGTTGCGCAGAGTCAAGCGACTGACCGCCCGCACACTGGCTGATGAGATGAGATTGGAGATAGGCGCTGCCAGCACGCGCCTCAAGGTGCTCTACGATCTTGGCTTGGCCCTGCGCGAAGAAGTACGCGATCGTGTTGGAAAGCAGTTTATTTATGTCTGGCCGTTCTAAATTTTTTTGGCGAGGAGTTCAGCAAATTTGCCTGAAGTGTTAGTGCGCGGTATTATCACCGAAACGAATCAACAGAAGGAGCATGGCATGCCAACCTATCCGGACTACTTCGACATCCTGCTTTCCAACATCCAGCCCGATCCCCAGCGGCTGGCAACGGCTCAAACTATTCTTCCCGATGTCCGCGACTACCTCAAGAAGCACGAGGCGCTCAAGACGGTTAATCCGCATACCCGTCTCGCCGGTTCATATCCGCGCGATACTGCAATCGATGCTCTGAAGGACGTAGACACACTTGCCATCATCCATAAGGATTACCTCGACGAAAAGCCGTCGGCGGTGATCACGGTGCTCTACCGCATGCTGGAGAAACTACCGGAGTCTATCGGCGGCAGTGTCACCGTCGACCTTCGGAAGCAGCGGCGCTCGATCCACGTTTGCTTCGCCAATCTGGATTTTCACCTCGACGTTGTGCCGGTGGTTATGCCGACTACGATTGATGAGGTGCTCCGGGTGCCGGATCGCGGTTGGGAAGAGTGGGTTGAAACCCATCCGCTCGGCTATCAGCAGTGGTTGAGCGAACTGAACAAAAAGCACGGCGGAAAAGTGGTGCCACTGATTAAACTGACGAAGCACTGGCGCGATTGCCACTTCGTCTACAAGCGCCCGAAGTCGTACTGGCTGGAGTGTATGGTCGTTCGTCACATCGATCGGGGGTGGGTGACGACTGATAGTCTGTCCTACGCAGAAATGTTCACTGCGCTGCTGAAGTCGATCTACGACCGGTATGCGGGGCAGTTGAAGGATCCGAAGGCCAAGCCCCCGCACATCCCCGACCCGATGCTGAGCAACAACGTCGCCTGGAATTGGGAGCGCAGCCACTTCGAGGCCTTCATGGCCCGTGTGGAGGAGTCGTCCAAATGGGCGCAGCGTGCGCTTGAAAAAGACGTTGAGCACGAGGCTGAGGGAGTCGAACTTTGGCAGCAGGTGTTCGACGGCACCTTCCCGACAATGGCGGAAGTACAAGCGCGGAAGGCCGCGGAAGCTGCACGCCTTGGAATACTTAGCGTGGCCTCAACGGGTCGGGTGATCACAACCCCGTCGTCAACTGTCAAATCCGTGCTCTCGCCGCAGCATCGGTTTTTCGGAGACGAGAATGAATGAGTCGTTTTCAAGCTGATGTGTACCGCGAGGTCGCGCTGATGCGCCAGTACTTTCCATCGTTCAAATGTCGGCTGAAGCGGGAAACCGTCATATGGCATGGTCCGCTTCAGCCGACCGAGTCATCGACCTGCTACCGGATACGAATTACCTACGCCCGAGGAAGCTACCCGAAAGTCAGGATCATTCAACCTGGCATCCGACCAGATGCGCCACACCGCTATTCCGACCGTTCGCTGTGCTTGTTCTACCCAGAAGAGGAGACGGACCTTCTCCGGCAGGGCATCGCAAAGACGATCGTCCCTTGGGCTGCCGAATGGCTGCTCTATTATGAGGCGTGGCTTGTCACGGGTGTATGGTACGGACCTGAAGCGCCGCATCCTGTTGTAAAAGCACCAGATAGCACATGATCAAACAACTTTTCCTATGTCATCATCGGGCGAATGCTGCTGAGGTTGAGCAGCTTGCTGATGCCCTGCGCATCTATGGCATCAAGCCTTGGCTGGATAGCCAGGGTGGTTTCCAGCTCGGCGATGCGTTCACAGCTGAGGCTCGGCGGGCGATCCGTGAGGATTGCTTCGGGCTCCTGTTCTATGCGACACCCGAGGCTTTTGAACGCCCATTCATTCGCAAAATCGAACTCAATGAAGCGATTCAGCAGCGCGAGCGCAATCGGGAGTTCGTCATCATCACTGTGCTCCGCAGCCTATCGGTGACACAGCTTGGTGAACTGAGCCGCCGCCACCTCGGCGTCGATCTCAGTCTCTATCATGCATATCCACTACCAGACTCGGACATCACAGGGGGTATGATCCACATGCCCATGACAGACCTCGCTGCACGCATTTTACCGCGCGTTCTCCGGCAGGCGGCCAGTGGGGTTCGCAATGCTGGCTGTCTTTCGTTACAGCTCAGCAGCCGCGACCGGTTGCCGGATGAGGCAGAGGATGTGCTTTTTCTCGACGCGACCCGCCTTATGGCACAAACATCCTGTGATACCGCTGCTTGGGATACAGTCGCAAGTGCGCTGTTTACTGTTAAAAACCAAGTATCTCAGCAGCTTGGCCGACCGAGACTAAAGGTGCATGGGAGCAAGCACCTCACAATGGCGACGCTCTTTGGGCACGTCTTTCGTGCTGCTTCGGGATTCCAGGTAGAAATTCGCCAGAAGACCGAGTTCTGGTCGACGGACTGCCCGTCCGCTCCTACGGAGCCGTTCGCCATCACTGAGGAGTATGGTTCGTACCATACGAGCAGCCTTTTTGTTGAAATCGACGCAACCGGTAAGACGGTACGCGATGCCGTTCGGCGCTATATCCAACGCGCTGATGTCTACCCCGCATTGTCGCTCCGCTTCTCATATTTCCCTGCTCGACAAGGTCCGATCGATAATCAAACGTGTTGCGCAATGGCGCTACAAATTCGCCAAACTATAGCCACTGCTGTCAGCCAGAACGAGATTGCAGACATTCATCTCTTCGGGACCATTCCGCAGGGGCTGGCGCTGATGATCGGTTATCACCTGAATGCGCTGCGCCCGGTTCAACTCTACGAATATGTCCAGGGTGACTACTATCCCAGCGGCCGTCTGCTCATGGAACGCACATAAGCGCTTCCATAGCCTATGAATCAATGTATCTTTGAGAGGAGAAAAACATGGCTGTGTTTAGTGGCGGAAACGTTAGCCTGAACCTGGGTGTGCTGCAACTATCGGGAGAGTTCTCGGACGCGGATCGGCAGTGCGCTTGGGAATTGTACACAGAACTGCGAACACGCGGCGCTCTTCACGACCATCCTACCAGTGAAAATGAACTGATGAGCGAAGTGCTCGACTCGCTCTACACGTTTTTTAGCGAAGCGCGCGGTATTATGAAACGCTTTCCGGTGGGTCGACTTGGCACGGACATCTATCACCTCGGCTTCCTGATTGACGATCTGCTGAACAACTACCTGCGCCCATTTTTGAACGAGTGGCAGGCGGATTTTCGTTATTGGTGGCAATCACAGGCTGACCAGCAATTACCTCCGCTTACGCGGCAAGGTTACTATCCTTATTTCGAGGAGATGATGTCTGATCACGTTGTGCTAAAATTGGCAATGAAAGAGACGCTTGACATGCTTGTTCAAGCATATGATTTACTCCCACCTCAATCCACAGAATAGAAATACTAATACCACTTCGCTTTAACTCCCACGACAGTGCTATGTATCGAGGTAATTACATCAAGTTGTGCGGCAAAACCCCATAAAATTGCCCCAAACGCGTCGCCCAAAAATGCAAAGTGGCGCGTTTATCATATAGCTCCAGGAAGTATATTCTGCAAGCGATCGAGCCGTGTTCGACCACGCGCCGGTGTTGGTCTGTTGGGAGATGCTATGCTGGTCGATCTCAGCAATTTGGACGGCCAATCGCTTGGCCAGGCTGATCTCACGCGTAACGCCGCTGGCCAGCTGATGCTTGATGCCACACCAGTGATTACTGTTCGCATCATCGGCAGCCGCACTGCGCTCGTGCTCGCGGGCAAGCAGGTGTGCGTGCCGACGACCGACTATGCCCAGATTCGGTATACGACAGCCAGCGCATTTCAAGATGTAGAATGGTAGTTTGCTAGGCCTAGGTGGGTACTTATCGCCAATTCAATTGATCGTGCGGCTGAACGACGGCACTGATCACAAAGCGAATTTCAAGTTCAAATAGCTGGGGAAATGCTCGTACTCCTTGCCGCAGCGGTTGGCTTGGCAGACAAGGCGCGTCGAGCATACTGACAAATAAGCAACAGGTAGATTAGTATAATCTATTTGATGCTTATTTTTAAGAACACTATGGTTCTCGTTCGTGGCATGGCCGCGCGACTATACATGGCGACTCAGCCGCGCTATAATGACGCTAACGCACCATCTTAGTCTGCCTTCGCACCGCGCGGGCCTGCGTCGAAAGGAGCCAGGGGATGGGTGAGACCATTAAGAAACCGCAGACTAGGCAGAAACAGCGCACTACCGAGAAGGAGCGCATCACGGCCCCCAACCCACGTACCCCACCACCGGCTCCTAGGCTTCGTCATATGCCACCGAGTGAACAGGGCCCTCTTCAGGTGCCGATCACTACGCGAAGGTCGCCCACCCCAGTTACTCCACCATCGACTACTACGCATCGTCCTGCATCGCTGGAATCCAAAATATCCCCCGATCCACCGGCGACGGTTCGTCTCTCCCAACCCGACGAGCGAGCGGACTACGAGGCGGCTGTGCAGCAGCGCGACACCCTGAACCGCCGCTTGCAGTGGCGCCTGCAGCAGCGCGCGCACTTCGGCATGCTGGCCGATCCCTCGATCATCATCGATATTCAGATCATCGAGCGCGACTTGAAGCAGATCGAGACACGGATCGCACAGTATTCGATCGATATCGCCACTCGTGCAGATCGCTCAAACCTGCTGACCGAAGCGCAGCAGCGTGAGGCAGTACTGGTGCTGTCGCGCATTACTGGCTTGCCAGCCGACAAAATCAAACTCATCGATATCGTGATTGGCAGCGTCGTGGTAATCGTCGAGATGCCGCTGGCGGGCGCGGCGCGTCTCGTCGCAATGCAGCGTCTCAACCATCCGATGCTGCGCGACCAGGGCTTCGCGCACGTCGCGCTCGACCGCGTGGTCGGTCCAGAGGACCGGCCGCTGGATAGAATGTTCGAGCGCGCGGTGCGGTTCGAGCAGGCCCAGCTGGAGTCGTCCACGCCGCCCAGCGCCGAGGCCTCGCCCTATGCTGGCGAAGACGCCGTGGCACGGCTGCGGATCACTCTGGCGGGTGATGCCGTGCAGCGATGACTCCACCTCTGTCTACAAACCGCGCCTGCCACGCCTCTTGATCCCCAACTGGCCCTAAGCGAATGGACCAGCCCAAGTACGGCATGGACGATCAGAGCAGGATCCACAGACACACCTGATCGCGATTTAGGAGATGACGCGTTGTCCCGGTTAGTGGAGACACCGCAGGGATGGGTAGGCTCATCTTGCTGCGTCGAGCCCAACTACACAAGACCGCCAGCGTGCTGTGTTAGGTCGCCACCGTCGGCGATGCAGACCCTTGCGGGCGCTAGGACTGCGAGGTGTGCCGCGACGTGGATTCGCTGCGCACATTGACATTATTCAGATATAGAACCAGGCATAACTCCGACCCATCCTCGTGGCGTTCATGAAGATAGCCGGGAGCCGGCGCCGTGCAGCAACCCAGCGAAGGAATCACCGCGATGGCGACGATCCAGCGCATCCTCACCGCCCTCTGGTCCGCTCTCATGCGCGCCCTCCAGTTCTGGGCGCGCGACATCGCCAGGCGCAAGACGTTGACCGGCAAGGCCCTCTCCGGCTGCCTGGGGCTCTTCGTTATCCTCTGCGCCTGCTCAACAATGCTCGCCGCTGTGCAGGGTGCTGGTGAGGCGGTAGGGTTGCTGCCAACGCGCACACCCGCAGCGGCGACGACCGCGCGACCAACCGCGACGGCCACGCCGCTCGTCGCCGCTGCGCCCACGGACCAAACACTGGCCACCACCGCCGCGGCGCCTACCACACCGCCACCGACGATCGCCCCGGCGACCGCTGCTCCGGCGCCACCTACCGAGGCCAGCGCGCCGGCCCCGCCAGCCGAGACCACTGCGCCGGCGCAACCCATCGCGATCAATCGGCCAGCGGCGTCCCCATTGGCGGCGCCACCTGCGCCACAGGCGCCCAGTTCCAGTCAGGCGGTGGCTGGCGATGCGCCCACGCAGCCCGAGGGCATGCCCAGCGCCGCGGTTGCGCGGGTGATCGACGGCGACACGGTGGACGTCACCCTCGATGGGCAGACGGTGCGCGTGCGGCTGATCGGAATCGACACGCCGGAGACGGTCGACCCGCGCAAGCCGGTGGAGTGCTTCGGGCGCGAGGCATCGGCAAAAGCCCACGAACTGCTCGATCGCCAGACGGTGTTTCTGGAGGACGATCCGAGCCAGGCTAGCGTCGACCGCTATGGGCGGGCGCTGCGCTACGTGTGGCTGGCCGACGGCCGGCTCTTCAACCTAGAGATGGTCGCGCAGGGCTACGCCTTCGAGTACACCTACGACCTGCCCTACAGATACCAGGACGCCTTCAAGCAGGCCGAGCGCGACGCCCGCGAGG
>Ga0137367_10005739_pt1 | contig 10055 bp, 5 predicted proteins | sample SagtaG_14_FD_104939 | JGI IMG/M metagenome (GOLD analysis project Ga0137367, IMG submission 104939) | Vadose zone soil microbial communities from Sagehorn Ranch, Mendocino, California, USA - Sage1_L_80_16 metaG | ecosystem: Environmental > Terrestrial > Soil > Vadose zone | place: USA... | reverse complement strand
GGCGTAACTGCGCGGTGCGGGCCGTGACCAGCGCTTCCAGATTCGTCTGGTAAGCGCGATTCTCCAGCTTGAGCCGCCGGTTTTCCATGGCGCGACGGACGGTTGCCAGCAGTTGCTCGCGGTCGAACGGTTTCAGCAAGTAATCGTAGGCGCCGTTGCGGATGGAATTCAGCGCAATCGAAATGTCGTGCATGGCGGTGACCATGACGACCGGAATATCAGGGAACCGCTCTTTGGTCGCTGCTAGCAGAGCCTCGCCATCCATGACGGGCATCATCATGTCGGAAAGCATCAGCTCGAATTCTTCACCGGATTGCAGCAGCGCCAGCGCTTCTTTTCCGGATTGCGCCTGGGTGCAGACGAAGTTCGCGGACGCGAGCATCGAAGAGACGACTTCGCGTATCGAGTCTTCGTCGTCAACAATCAGGATTCGTTCGGCAGACATGGGCTGGCGAAACCAGTGTATGGCGATTGTACCCCAAAGGCTTGATACCCAAAGTAACCAAAAGTGGGGGAAACCTCGCTTACTATCCCGCCTCCTCGTGCTAAACCTAGACAAACTAGCTGGTTTGGTCTGCAAATGAACACGATCCTTTGGCGGGCATGGGAAATAGTTTCCGGCCTTGCCGTGCCTAAACTCGTGGCGCGCGAAATGGCTGTTCTGCTCATCCTTGCAGCCAGCCTCTTGGTATTTCGCACTCTGCGAGAGCGCTGCCTGATGGTATGGATCGTGGGCTGGGTCGCGTACTTCGTCTCGCACCACGTTCTGCTGTCACCTGCTGCCACCGCCGCTCCCTGGACGGGGACGGTTTCGCAGGCCGAGTTTCTGATCGCGGTCGGCCTGTTCGTTGCCGGCGCGCTCATCTATTCCAATGCCCGGGCCATGCTCGGCCCTCTGCTGGCTATCAGCGTCGCGCTCGTGGTCTTTGCAGCATTGCGGAGCGTCTATTGGCCGGGCTCAGTAACGTTACGCTTTGCCCTGGAGCTGGCGTACCGCATCCTGACCTTCGCCGCCGCGGTTCGACTACTTCGATACCGGCGAGCGCGAAGGGAAATTGGGCCGTGGCTGCTGGCTGCCGGATTGATGTCTCTTCACCTCGATTGGCCCCCGATTACATCGCGCCTACCTGGTGAAGCCGGAATTCTTTTGGACATGCTCCTGGGACTGGGCATGCTTCTGGTGATCCTGGACGAGTCCCGCCTTCACAGCCGACGCCTGGCGACGCTAAATGAGATGGCCACTGCCGTCGCGCACGCGGCGCAGAATGGCCCGATGGCTGCCACAGCCTTGCAGCAGTTGAAAGGCTTGATGAGAACCGACGCCGCGTGGTTCCGGTTCATCAACGGGCAGCGGCTTACGATTTTTCAACACCTCGGAGTCTCTGCGGACTTTATCGAAGACCGCGCATCCGTGGATATTGACGATCCGGTGGAGAGGATCCCGGCCGAGACGCGCCCGATCGCAATTTCCGCGGCCCAACTTCGGGAGCAACCCGGCGCATTCGCAACCGAACGACTGAAGCAGTTGATCGTGGTCGCCGTGCCCGGAAGAAAAGCTCTGGTGGGCAATCTTGTATTGGCCAACCGGCGAGCAAAATCCTATTCGCCTGACGAAATGGACTTTCTGGTGACCTGCGCCCAGCAACTCGGGCTCGCGCTGGAAAACCTCCATCTGGTGGAAGAGATCCTTCGCTCACAGCGACAGTGGAGCAATACCTTTGAGTCAATTCAAGATCTGGTGTTACTGCACGATTCAGAATTTCACATCTTGAAAGCCAATCCGTCGCTCCTCGGCCGGCTCGGAAAATCGCAGGCGGACGTTGTGGGGCAACTCTGCGAAGCGGTGTTACCGAAGGAAGATCGTGATTGGGTGAATTGTCCTTATTGTAAGGGGCAGGAAGACGGATTCTACGAGGGCTCTGATCCATTCGGCGGTTTTTCGGTGGCATCCACTTCTACTTACGTGGACCAGGGCACCAAGCAGAGAGCTACCATCCACGTAGTGCGGGACATTACGGAACGCCGGGCGGCCGAGGAAAAATACCGGTCGTTATTCGAGCAGGTGCAAGAAGGTGTATTTGTCACTGCACCCGATGGCAAGCTGCTCGATTGCAACGATGCCTTTGTTCGCATGCTGGGCTACGGCAGTCGCGAAGCCCTGTTGGAGCGGAATCTGGACGCAGAATTCTACACGTCTCCGCAGCAGCGCAGAATCTTTCGCCACGAACTTGAAGCTCACAACTTTGTTCGGGACTTCGAGGTCACCCTCCGCCGTAAAGACGGATCGATTCTCACGGCGGTGGAGAGCAGCTTTGCTTTCCGCGATGAAGCGGGCAAGATCGAGCGCTATCAGGGATTCCTTCTCGACATCACCGAGAAGAAGCATGCTGAAGATGAGATCCGCCGCCGTAACCGCGAGTTGAACGCGCTGAACGCCATGGCGGTGATCGCGACCCAGAGTTTTGATCTGGATGAGATTCTGAACCTCACGCTGCGCCAGGTGATCTCGTTGCTGGGAGCTGAGGCCGGCTCGGTTTACCTCGCCGAACCAGAGCAGCGCTTTCGCCGCAGGGCAAACTGGGGCCCGAGAATCGCTGACCACAAAAAGTTGGGCGAAGTGGTATTTGCGGACGGCTTAGGCGAGTTGGTAACGCGGTCACGCGCGGAGGTGCTGACCGCCGAATACATGCCGCACGTTCCGGCCAGTGTCAGAGATTTTGTGAGTGCCGCGGAGTCTGGTTCGTCCATTTGGGTGGTGCTCTGGGGTAAGGACGATCCGCTTGGCTTGATGGGCATCAGCCGCGGGCAGCGTCATGACTACAGCCTGAACGATGAGAATCTCCTGGTTGCCATCGGACGTCAGCTCTCGACCACAATTGAAAAAGTCCGGTTGTATGAAGAGACCTGCAAGGCGTATGACGATCTTCGCCATACACAAGAACAACTTCTGCAGAGCGAGAAGATGTCGGCGGTGGGGCAATTGATCGCCGGTGTTGCTCATGAGCTAAACAATCCACTCACCGCAATTCTGGGTTACGCGCAGCTGCTGGAAGCTGAAAAACTCGATCCGAAGGCGATGGAATACACCAGCAAAATTTTCAAACAGGGACAGCGTACGCACCGCGTGGTGCAGAACCTGTTGTCGTTCGCGCGCCAGCGTAAGCCGGAAAAAGAAGAGTTCAGCGTCGTTGCCGTGCTGGAAGAAGCGCTGTTGCTGCGTGATTACGATCTGAAGGTGGGCAACGTAACTTTGGAACGTGCATTTGACCCGGATCTCCCGGCCGTTTTTGGTGATCCGCACCAGTTGGAACAAGTCTTTCTGAATATCATCAACAACGGTCTGGATGCGATGGCAGGAGACGACGCGGAAGACTCTCAGAAGAGCACGCGCGATCACCGGTTCAAGGTGCGAGCGTTGGCCAAAGACAGCTGGGTGCAGATCGAATTCCAGGATTCCGGACCGGGCATCAAGGAGGCAACGCGCATCTTCGAGCCCTTCTACACCACGAAGAGCGTCGGCAAAGGGACCGGGCTGGGTTTGAGCATCTGCTACGGAATTGTGAAGGAGCATGGCGGCGAAATTTCGGCCCGTAATGCGGAGGCCGGTGGCGCGATCATTGAAGTCCGCTTACCATCGGCGGGACGTACAGCTGCAGGTTCGCCGACTCCGGAGGCCGCGCCTGCGCATAAGGCCCTTCTCAAAGGCCGAATCTTGCTGGTCGAAGATGAAGAGAGCGTTCTCGACTTCGAGCGCGAGGTGCTCTCCGGCGCCGGAGCGCGGGTAGTGGCTGTCGCTAGCCTGGAAGCAATCAAGTCGGCGCTGGCCGCGCAAGCATGCGACGGCGTGGTCATGAACGGCAAAATGCCCGGCTGCGCCAGCGTTCAAGAGGCGCACAAGTGGGTGTTAGAGAACTGGCCTGAACTGGCCACTCGGGTGATGTTCACGTTCTCGAGCTTGGCAGAGCCAGAAGTGCGCAACTTCCTCGACCAAAACGAGGTGCAGTACCTGGTGAAGCCATTTGAAATCGGCGATCTCATCGGTTCCGCGCGCAAACTCCTGGAGAAGCCCCGCGCCGCAGCTGCGGCAGCCGGAGAATAGAAACGCCCATCAAGCTGCTCTTTATGATGTGAGCCTGATGCCTGAAACCTGACGCCTGAAGCCTGAACTGCTATCCTTTTCCGCGTATGCAGACCATCGTCGAATGCGTGCCGAACTTCTCCGAAGGCCGCAACAAATCCAAAGTGGACGCGATCATTGAGGCCATGAAGATCGATGGGGTGTACCTGCTCGATCGCGAAATGGACGCCGACCACAACCGCTGCGTGATCACGCTTGTCGGCGAGCGGGAGGCGGTGCAGGAAGCTGCTATTCGAGGTGTCGGCAAAGCGTCGGAGCTGATTGACCTGACGAAGCACACCGGCGCACATCCGCGATTGGGTGCCGCTGATGTTGTGCCTTTCATTCCAATCGAAGGCGTGAGCCTGGAAGACTGCGTCGCGATGGCGTGCCAGGTCGGCGAACAGATTTGGACGCGCTACAAAATCCCCGTGTATCTGTACGAAGCGGCCGCGACTTCACCCGAACGTCAGAATTTGGAGAATATCCGTCGCGGACAGTTTGAAGGCATTCGCGATGAGATTGCGACCAATCCCGCGCGCAAGCCGGATTTCGGCGAAGCGGTGCTGCATCCGACCGCAGGCGCTTGTGTCGTCGGTGCGCGCAAGTTCCTGATCGCGTACAACATTTTTCTCAACACGGCAGAGGTTGATATCGCGAAGAAGATCGCCAAGGCCGTGCGCTTTTCCAGCGGTGGACTGCGGTACGTGAAAGCCGCCGGGTTTCTGGTGCGAGGCCAGGCGCAGGTCTCGATGAACCTGACCGACTTCGAGCAAACGCCCATTCATCGCGTGTTCGAAGCAGTGCGGGCGGAAGCTGCGCGGCACGGAGTTGTCCCACAAAGCAGCGAGATCGTCGGCCTGATTCCCAAGAAAGCGCTGGAGCAGGCGGCGGAATGGTTTCTGCAGATCGAGAATTTTGATTCCTCGCTGATTCTGGAAAATCGCCTCGCAGGGGTAATGGGGGGCCAGATGTCGGCCGGCGGGATCCGCGCCGGTGTCGAACCGTTTATCGAGCAGTTGGCCGCGCCAACGGCGACACCTGGTGGCGGCAGCGCGGCGGCCGCGACAGGGGCCATGGCCGCGGGACTGGCATCGATGGTGGCTACGATGTCCCGCGCCAAAAAGGCATACGCGCAGTACGAGCACCAGCTCAGCGAAGCCATTTTGCGATTGTCGAAGGTTCGCGAGGAGCTGAAGGCTTCCATCGATGCTGACGCCGAGTCCTACCGGGCCGTGATGGCGGCATACAAGAAGGCCAAGGAAAGCTCCGCCGGAGACGGTTTAGTTCAAGATGCGCTGAAGCAGGCCACAAGTGTTCCGCTGGCAGTGGGCGAGCGAGCAGCGGAGGTGTTACACATTGTTGACGCGCTCGGACCGAGCACAAACCCAAACATGAAGTCCGATCTGATCACTGCAGCCGCTTTGGCGCGCGCGGCCATTGAAGGAGCGCTGGCAAACGTGGAGATCAATCTGGAATCGGTGCAAGACGAAGCCTTTAAAGCTGCGACCCGTGTCCGTTCAGGTGCTCTCAAAACATAGTTGCCGCAAGAGAATTATCCCTTAGCCATTCCTATTTCGAGGCACCTTCGTACCTTGGCAGGCACCGTCCGAGTAAGTCCATGGACTACAATGAACTTATCAGCCGGGTGACTGCTGGAATCAGTGCCGCATCCAAATAGCTATATTCCGAGGTTTTATATGAAGCATTCCGCGCTCAAACTGTGGGTTGTGCTCTGCACCGTCGCCCTGGCCAGTACTGCCCTGGGGGCCCCGCTCGGCGGGTCAGTCCGACCGGCAATCCCATCCGAAGTGCAGCAGATCATCTGCGTGGACTATCGCGCGCTCAAGAATTCCGATACTGCCCAGGCTCTGAAGGCACAGGTCCTGCCCGACAACCTGAAGCAATTTGAGCAGGCGCTGAGGTCCGAGGGCATCAGTCCCGAGCGCGACGTGGATCAGCTGACCTTCGTCGCTTATCGCCATCCCAAGCAGGGAGTGAAGATCTTCGGCGCCGCGCAGGGTGTGTTCCAGACCAAGACGGTCTTGCGCAAGCTGAAGCTGCAAAAGGTAAAGCCGGCCAAGTATCGCGATTCCAGTATTTATCCCATGGCCGATGGCATGGAGATGACCTTCCTCGACGACAGCACATTGCTGTTCGGCGACGGCGGTGCAATCCGTGGTGCATTGGACGCTCGCGACGGATATATCCAGACGTTGGATTCTAACCCCGATATCGCCAATCTGATCAGCGATGTTGAAGGCGGCTCGGTATGGAGCATTCTTGACCAGAAGGGAACGCAGAACATGATGCTCTCGGCCCTGGGTGACGCGTCTCGCCTGGCCGACTACGACACGGTCAAGAAACGGATTCTGGGTTCGCGCTACACGATGAATTTTTCGAATGGCGTGAACTTCGACCTGGACGTCATCACTTCCGATTCCGTTACCGCAGCGACTCTCTCTTCACTAGTGAAGGCCGGCGTGCTCTATAAAAAGATGACCGCGAGCTCGGTGGAAAAGGCCGCTCTCGAAGACGTTTCCGTAAACTCCGACAGTTCGAAGCTGCAAATGCACTTCAAGGCCGACGATAAGCAGTTTCAATCGTTGATGCACACGAGTTTGTTTGCGGCGGTGTCGCGGTAGGGGTGCGGAACTGCTCCCAGGATTCTGACAGCGCGTCTCGCAAGCCTTGAAACATAGTCATGTCTAGGCCACCTGCTCGTTGGCGTTCCATCCCGCGCCGCAAACACCCCCTCAAAATTCACAAAAAAGCATTCCACCTGCAGATCAGGGAATCGGTCTTTCAATAATTCCTTTGCCCTTTCCAATTCCTGGCAGTGATGAATGGATTCGGCTTCCTGATCACCCTCGAAAGCGGCCAGCCCGCCGTAGGTGGCGCAATCGGAATGGCACATGATGTAAGCGTGCTCGGTCTTGTGCAGCAGGATGGACATGCGCACCTGCTCGAGGATGAAGTCGCGTTCGAAGTCGTTACGCGGAGAAGCCAGTGTTTTTGCGCCTCCGGCGATCACAACCATGTCGGGACGCAGAACGCCACGCCTCTGCAGAAATTTGTTCACCGCCGTGCGGATGCGCTGGTCAAAGCAGGTGAGCACCACTGCGTCGGCGACGTAGGGTTCAGGCGGCGAGTCGAAGTGAAAGGTCTTTTCCATAGCTCAGTCGAAAATGTAGTGTCTAGAATACCGAATTTGCCCCGTGAGCCGTTCGTTTGAGCTTGTGGGTAGTGGTTCAATTAGCCGATGGAAAACTAAAACCCTGAACCACAAAAGGCACGAAGTATCACGAAGGCAATTCTGGGCACGAGTTTCCTTCGTGTAACCTCGTGTCCTTCGTGGTGATCTTGAGACTTGAGCCACTACCAGCTTCTGTCGCCCCTTCGGGGCTCGGTTCGGGGTTGTGCCTCACCCACAGCTTGCGCTGTGGGCTCTATTCTTATGCCGCTTCGCGGCTTGGAAACCCAACCCTGCTCCGCTATGACTTGGGCGCGGCTGCGTTCGCTTTCGTCGTCGCATTGCCCGTGGCACCGTGCGCTGGCCCCGCCTGCTTCAGCACCCAGCTGGAAATCTTTTCCATGGCGGCGGGCGACATGGTTTCTTCAATCTCCGCATATTCGCCGATCCCACCGGTTTTCGCTGTCTGGAAAAGATGGTTCAGCCCAGGTAGTTCGATGATCTCAAAATTCTTGTTGCCGCTTGTTTCGAGAGCCTTGCGAATCGGAGGAAGGTTCTGGCTCGGCGGAACCTGCAAGTCTTTTTCGCCGTTCAGCACTAGAACTGGACACATGAGTTTCGTCAGCGTCGGCGCGGGATCATAAGTCAGCAGGTCGCGAAACCACGGCGAACTCACAGTTTTGATCTGCATGTCCATTTGTGCCTCGGGAACTTTTCCCGCCAGAATCGACCGCACGTCGGTTTGCAGGGTGGCGTCATCTTTGTCTTTTTTTACTGCGGCAAGCACCGCGCGCTGGGTGGCGAGATCTTTCTCGATCTCTTCGGCACTCTTGCCGCCCGCTCGCTGCAGCAGCCTCAACTGTTCGGCGAGGAGTAGATCGCCAGGGACCCCGGTTCCCGCCATCATCACGACGAATGCAACATCGCTATTGGAGACTGCCGCCATGGGCGCCTCGACTCCACCCTCGCTGTGACCGATCAGGCCGATTCGCTTTGCGTCAACTTCAGGGCGAGTCTTGAGATATGCAACTCCGGCATCTGCGTCGGAAGCAAAATCCGCCATCACAGCCGAGGCGTAATTGCCGCCCGATTTGCCGACGCCGCGCTTGTCGGCACGCAGCACCACAATGCCCTTGCGCGTGAGATGGTCGGCAAGAACCAGAAATGGCTTGTGCCCCATCAGGCTCTCGTCGCGATCATGGGGCCCGGAGCCCGACATGAGCAGGACCGCCGGGAAAGGGCCTTTTCCCGGAGGAATAGTAATAGTCGCGGCCAGTTCAATGTCAGCTTTGGCATTCTTGTACGTTGCTTCTTCCTCTTTGTACGGATAGGGCTTTACCGGAACCTGCGGGCGGCGGCGCTCCAACTCCGCCGCGTTTTTGACCCGCTTCAATTCCAGCGGCCAGCTCTTGCCCATCTGCGTCCACGTGCCACTGATTTTGGCGAGGTCGGAGCTGATGGTGCCGTCGTACGAGCCGCCAATGGTTTTCATTTCGAATTTCAGCGACGTGCCGGTCCGCGTGATGCTGTTGACCGGAATTCCCTTCGCGTTCTGGTCAAGGCTGTCCATGGTTGCCGTCAGGCCCTGATCAGTGTTGATGATGTGAAGCGCGAGACGCAGTGTTCCCATGCCGGTATCGAGCGTTCCGCCCCAGTCACCATCGATGTCAGAAGCCTTGGCAAGCTTTGGTGCAGGTTTGGCGGCGACGGTGCCCCGATGAAAGGTGAGTTGCAGTGCGGCGCCTTGCGTCCATGTGCCGGCGATCTCGCTGGCATCGGCGTTAACCTTGCCTTCGTAGGCGCCGTTGACGGCATCCACTTTGAGGTTCAGCTGCGAATCCTTCAGCGTCGCCGAGCCAACAGGAATGCCGTTTGCGCCGGGCTGATCAATGCTATCGAGCGTAGCTTTGAGGTTTCCGTCAGCATTTTTTGTGAGGTGGAGAACCAGTCGCAACTCTCCTGCGCCGGTGTTGAGAGTCCCGTTCCAGTCGCCGGTGATGTCCTGCGCGAGAGAAACAGCGGTTACGAAAAGAATGAATGCAAATGTATAGAACAGCTTTTTCATGATGTACCTCCCTTTTCAAAATCCGTGATGCGTGAACCCCTCGTTGTAGAGACTTAGCTTCTACGTCTTGTGTGAATGGTTGTTCGAAGACCTTGCAAGCAACGTCTCTACCTTGACTCCTCGATCGCTTTCAGTTCGTCGATTTGTTTCTGCAAAGCGTTGGCCACCCAATCGTTGGCCTTCCAAACAAGCACGAACAATATGAAAATGACCGCCAGAGGGCCGAGGCCCTTCAGCATCTGGAGAACGTTCAGGCTATGCAAGCGTGCATACGCTAGCCTCAGGGACGCCGCCACCAGGGTGAGCATGCCTGGAACCAGGGGCCCCAAATACCATCTCCAAATGTGCCGGAGGTAGTCGCGCTGGCGTTCCAATTCCTGGCGATGAAACTGCAGGTAGGGCTTTGCTCCCATCTCTGACGCTGGGATTGCGCCTGCCCTCTTGTGCAGCTCGTACACGACGTATCCGAGACCGGCAATCAAGACGGCAAACGCGGCACGCATTCCGATGTCATCGATTCTTACAAACGAAACCGCGAAGACCGCCGCGGCTATCAGGGCACCGGCGTACTCGCGCGCGTTGCGCCAGAAGATTCTCTTTTCGAACTTAACGGCGCGATTGCGAATCTCGTCGGCTGACATTTTGATGCCCTCCACGGGCTGGCACTGCCATACTTCCTG
>Ga0137367_10005734_pt1 | contig 10058 bp, 6 predicted proteins | sample SagtaG_14_FD_104939 | JGI IMG/M metagenome (GOLD analysis project Ga0137367, IMG submission 104939) | Vadose zone soil microbial communities from Sagehorn Ranch, Mendocino, California, USA - Sage1_L_80_16 metaG | ecosystem: Environmental > Terrestrial > Soil > Vadose zone | place: USA... | reverse complement strand
CGAGCTTTCCTCTCAAGGACTCGCACCAGAGTTCGTACTGTTTGGCGAGGACGCGAGCCGTATCGTGATCTCTTGCGACTCCGCGAATGTGGCGCGAATCAAAGAAGTAGCGGAAAAGCACGGCATTTCTGCCGATGTTCTGGGCGAGACGGTTTCGGGAAATCTGGAAATCAAAGTGGATGGGCGCGCAGTGGTTTCGGCGGCAATTGCGGGACTGCGCGACGTGTACGAGAATGCGCTGGAGCAGGCATTGCGATCGGAACCTGCGGCGGTAGCGGCAGACTAGAGCGGCCTTAACTGAAGGCTGAGGGCTGACAGCTGATGGCTAAATCGGACAAGTTTCGCGATGAGTGCGGGGTGGTGGCGATCTATCAGCACCCTGAGGCGGAGACGCTCGCTTACCTCGGCTTGCATGCCCTGCAACATCGCGGGCAGGAGTCAGCCGGCATCGTCAGTTCTGACGGCATGTCGCTGCACATTCACAAATCAATGGGCCTGGTGGCGGATATCTTCACTGAAAAGAAGCTCTCGCGCATTCGCGGGACGCTCGCCATCGGCCACACTCGCTATTCCACGACGGGCGACTCTGCCCTGCTCAATGCCCAGCCAATTATGGTGCAATCGAACAAAGGAATGATCGCGCTGGCGCACAATGGGAACCTCACTAATGCGCAGGAAATTCGCTCTCGCATGGAAGCGCAGGGCTCGATTTTCCAGACTAGCAGCGACACCGAAGTCATCGTGCACCTGATTGCGCAGTCGCGCGAGCATACCCTGCCCGAAGCCATGGCCGATGCGCTGCGCCGGGTTGAAGGTGCGTTTTCGCTGGTGATGATCAGTCCGGACCGCATCTTCGCGGCTCGCGACCCACGCGGTTTCCGGCCGTTGGCGATGGGACGGATCAAGGCCCAGGGCGATCAGCACCAGGATACGATTGTCTTCGCCTCGGAAACCTGCGCGTTTGATCTGGTCGGCGCAACTTATGAGCGTCAGGTCAAGCCAGGCGAGTTAGTCATCGTGGGACCGGAGGGCGGACCTAATGGGACAATTTCCCGTTTTTTCGCTTCGGCCCTGCCGCAATCCAGTTGCATTTTCGAGCACGTGTATTTTGCTCGTCCCGACAGCCGGGTCTTTGGACGCGCGGTCCAGGAGAGCCGCGAGGAACTTGGGCGACAACTCGCGCGTGAAGCCCCGGCGGACGCCGATTTGGTGGTTCCAGTCCCTGATTCCGGCGTGACTGCCGCCATGGGATATGCGTCGGAGAGCGGCATCCCGCTTCGATTTGGACTCATCCGCAATCACTATGTAGGCCGCACCTTCATCGAGCCACAACAATCGGTCCGAGACTTCGGCGTCAAGCTGAAGCTGAACCCCGTGCGGAGCCTGCTCGAAGGCAAGCGCGTCGTGCTTATCGACGACTCTATCGTGCGCGGTACCACGAGTAAGAAGATTGTTCGCATGATCCGCAATGCCGGCGCAAAAGAAGTTCATATGCGGATTTCCTGCCCTCCGACAATTTCGCCGTGCTTCTACGGCGTGGACACACCCCGGAAGAAAGAACTAATTGCGGCCAACAATACTATCGAGCAGATTCGGCAATATATTGGCGCGGACTCGCTCGCGTATCTCTCCCTGGATGGCTTAAAAAGGGCCTGCCACGACGGCGAGAAGACCACTTACTGCACAGCTTGCTACACCGGCACCTATCCGACCAACCTGGTTGACGTCGAAGAAATTCAGCCGGTTGCTGTTGAGAAACGGTGAGTTTACCCCAGAAAGCGCACGCCAGCTTTCCACATGAACTACTCGATCCCGTAGCTGCCTACGACCGGCTGGCTCCGTACTACTCGCAATTGAGCAATCGGCGTGCTGCATATCTCCACAGCGTGGAGGAGCAGGTCGCGGCGCGGACCCCTGACGGTGCGAAATCGCTGTTGGACATCGGCGCCGGTGACGGGAGCCGTGCGTTGCGAATTGCGCGCCTTGCGAAGATTTCCAGAATTGTTCTGCTTGAGCCGAGTGCGCAAATGACAGGCTGTACGCTCCCCGATTGCGAGTGGTGGCGCGTGCGCGCCGAGGACATAGAACTTGCAGGAATCGTCGAACGCTTCGAAGTGATCACGTGCCTGTGGAACGTCCTCGGCCATATCCAGGGATCTGACAAACGCACTCGCGCCCTGAGCGTTGCCGCGCAGCTGCTCTCGCCGACCGGACTTCTTTTCATCGATGTGATCCATCGCTACAACGTGCGCTCGTACGGAGTTGTGATGAGCACTGCGCGCTGGCTGCGTGACTGGCTTGCTCCATCGGAGACCAATGGCGACGTGGTCGCGCGTTGGCAAACACAGGACGGCGAGATCAGCACCTACGGCCACGTATTTACGGATGGGGAGATGAGACGGCTGGCGAAATCTGCCGGATTGGAATGTGTTGAACGAGTGGTGATCGACTATGAAACCGGAAGAATTCGGGGCGTGAGCTGTCTCGGAAACCTGCTCTACGTCTTTCGCCGAGCTTCATGAATCGACTCGGCCAGCGCTCCGGAGACTTCCTGAATTTCCGCGTGAGTCAATTCGTTGAAGAACGGCAGCGCGATCACCCGGTCGGCAACAATCTCCGTATTTGTTAGTGACGCCTCGTTGTCGTTTCCATTTTCCTCTGTGTATTTTCCTCTGTGTAACTCTGTGTCCTCTGTGGTTAATGCTTTTGACTTTCGCAGCACCGGTTGCCGATGCAGCGGCGCGAAGTATCGTCCTGTCGCAATACCGTTGCCCAGCATCGCCTCGCATATCCGATCGCGATCCCCTGCTGTAAATTCCTGCGCGAGCTGCACCGGGTAAACGAACCAGCTGATCCGTCCCACATCGCTCGCGAGCGACGGACGAACAACCCCTTGAATGCGCGCAAGCTCGCGGTCATACATTTCTGCCAACTGCTGCCGACGAGTAATCACTGTTTCAATTCGGGCCAGCTGCGAAATTCCCAGCGCGCAATTGATGTCGGAAATCCGGTAGCTGAAGCCAATCTCTGCGTGCGAGTTCCAGCCGAGCGCGGGATCGCGCCCTTGATTGCGCAACCGAGCTGCTTTGCGAGCAATATTCTCATCGGAGGTGACCAGCATTCCGCCTTCCCCACTTGTGATCTGCTTATTCGGATAAAACGCAAAAAGGCCAGCATCGGCGAGCGTCCCCGCTTTGCGGCCGTGAACGTCGGCGCCGAGCGCCTCGCAGGCATCCTCGATAACGTGAACGGGGCTGCCTCCAGAGCGCGCACGAACGGCTTCCACGATAGTCCCTACGTCCACGGGAACTCCGAAGGTGTGCACAGCAAGAATCAACCGGGTTTCCGGCGAGATCGCAGCCAGCATGGCTGCAGCAGTGCAGTTACGGGTTCGCGGATCTATGTCCACGAACTTCGGTCGAAGCCCTTCCAGCAGGATTACATTCAACACCGCGGAAAACGTGAACGAGGGCAGAATGACCTCAGCCCCGCTCTCGATCCCCAGTGCCCGAATTGCGATCTGCAACCCGGAGGTTCCAGAGTTCACCGCGACTGCATGCTCGCTGCCGGTGTAGTCACACATCGCACGCTCAAACTCCTCAACCTTTGGACCCGTACTCAGGTACGGCGTGCGCAGCACGTCCATTACAGATTCACGATCCGCGTCAGTGATCTCTGGTTTTGCGAGAGGGATCCGGATCGTCATAGCAGTTCGGTATGCTTGAACAGCAGCTTTGGTCCGAGGGGCGCGCGAACGAGCGTTTTCGCAACAATGCTTGCGGCACGACCTTCACCGTAGGCGCTCGTCAAGTTTCGAATGGAACGGCGAAAAGGGATGGACAAAGCGCGGCGAACCGCCGCCAGAATCGCAGCCCGGTTGGCAGGCGTATCAATCACGTTCGCGGCGTGTTCCCGCCCAAGTTGCCGGATGCCGACATTAACCGCAGGAACTCCGAGTGGCGTTGATTCGATGATGCCGCTGCTCGAATTTCCGACCAGCGCGCCGGCATGCTTCAGTAGCGACAGATAGGTACGGTGGTCCAGATTGACAAGAATTCTCGAGTCGCGCCTGTCGGCAACGCACTTCTCCGCCTTGCGGATCAGTTCGCGGCTGCCGGCGTCGGCGTTTGGAAAGACGAAAATAAGTTGCCCGGAAATCGCCTGGAAGGCGTCGAACACCTCGTCGGCCTCGTTCAGGGTGTCCTGCATCATCGTCACCGGATGGTAGATCCCAATAACCGCCCTTCGGGTAAGAGGCCATCCAAGCCTGTTTTCCAGCTGTAACTTTGTGAGCAGCCGTTCGCGCCGCAACGTATCGAGGGAGAGGCTGCCGCTGAATGTGACGCGCCAAGGTTCCTCGTCCATCGCCTCAATTCGTTCCACCGCTTTCCTCGTGCACGCAAAATGCAGGTGCGACATTTTCGTAAGCGCGTTGCGGACGGCATCGTCGATCGCGCCCACGGTGATTTCGCCGCCCTCGATGTGAGCCATCGGAATGCGTAAAGCGAGCGCGGCCGCTGCGGGGGCAAGCATTTCGTAACGGTCGGCAATCAGCACAAGGAGATCGGGACGCAATCGCGCCAGGGTGTCGGCAACACCCAGCGTTGCGACGCCAATCGTCTTCGCCATCCCGACGTCTGTGTCAGAGTCGAGCAGGCACTCGATCTGCTCGATCGCGAACGAAGCCACTCTGGACTTCCCACGAGCATGCGCGATGCTTTCCCCCGTGTGCCCGAACAGCGGTGAAAGGTGCGGACCAAGCGCAATCACCTGCAGTTCAACTTTCGGGTTGCGACTTAGATCGTGTACCAGCCAGCGCACATGCGCGTAGTCGGCCCGCGACGAAGTCACGATAGCAATTCTGCGTTTCAAGGTGAGAAGAAATTCTACTGGGTATCGCCCGTAAGCGCATCGGTGGGTCAACCGCACAGACAGCCCAGGGCCAAAGTCTCACCGATATTCCATGCCGGTTTGGAGCGTCTCGGACTTTATGAATTTCTTACGGCAACTGGCGCATCTTAACAACTGGTGGCCGCAGACTATATCCGCTTGAAATTGATACACTGGAATACTTCGCCAGCCGTCCGGCCTCTAACCTGTATGACTCGGAGAATTTCCTATGGCGGTAAGTGATCAGGCAGTGCTAACAGGGAAGCAGATTGAAACCCTGAGCATTAATACGATTCGTACTCTTTCGATCGATGGCGTGCAGAAAGCCAATTCCGGCCACCCCGGCGCACCCATGGCCTTCGCGCCGGTTGCCTATGTCCTCTGGCAACAGTTCCTACGCTATGACCCGGCAGACCCTGTGTGGCCAAATCGCGACCTCTTCATTCTTTCGAATGGCCACGCCTCTATGCTGCTGTACTCGATGTTGTACCTCTCCGGCGTGAAGAGCGTTGATTCCGAGTACAAGGTCCTGGAGCGGCCGTCGATAACGCTAGACGACATCAAAAGTTTTCGCCAGCTCGGGAGCAGGACCCCGGGCCATCCGGAGTATCGGCTCACGTCAGGGATCGAAACCACAACGGGTCCTCTCGGCCAAGGCGTGGGAAACAGCGTGGGCATGGCGATCGCCGCCAAATGGCTTCAGGCACGCTACAACCGTCCGGATTTCGAACTCTTCAACTACAACGTGTACGCATTTTGCAGCGACGGCGACCTGATGGAAGGTGTGGGCAGCGAAGCCGCTTCCCTGGCCGGTCATCTCAAGCTCTCGAATTTGTGCTGGATTTATGACGCCAACCAGATCACGCTTGATGGTCCCGCTGATTGGTCCTTCAGCGAAGATGTGGCCACGCGATTCCGCGGATACGGATGGAATGTGGCCCACGCCCCAGATGCGAATGATCTCGAGGGCGTGGCCAACGGCATCCGCGAATTCCTTGCCACCAATGACCGTCCAACGCTTGTGATCGTAAATAGCCACATCGGCTACGGTTCGCCGAAGAAGCAGGATACGAATGCCGCACATGGTGAGCCGCTTGGAGAAGAAGAGGTTCGCGCGGCAAAGAAGTCTTACGGGTGGCCAGAAGATGCACAGTTCCTGGTCCCTGACGGCGTCCTCGACCACTTTCAGGACGGGATCGGGCGGCGCGGTCGCGAGCTGAGTTCGCAGTGGGATGTCCTGTTTGCGAAGTATGGCAAGCAGTTCCCGGAATTGGCCGACCACATCAGCCGAATGCAACGTCGCGAACTTCCCGACGGTTGGGACAAGAATCTGCCGAGCTTCCCCGGCGATCCAAAAGGCGTCGCCACGCGTGAGAGTTCAGGCAAAGTTCTGAACGCACTCGCGCAAAATATTCCCTGGATGATTGGCGGTTCCGCGGACCTGGCGACTTCCAATAAGACGACGCTCAAGTTTGATGGAGCCGGTGGTGACTTCAAACCCGGTAATTACGGCGGCCGCAATCTCCACTTCGGAGTTCGTGAACACGCCATGGGCGCGGCACTCACCGGGATGGCGATGACCAAGCTGCGCGCATATGGCGCGACATTCTTTAACTTCACGGACTACATGCGGCCGTCCATGCGCCTAGCCTCCATTACGGAAATTCCGACGATTTATGTTCTGACGCACGATTCCATCGGTCTGGGTGAGGACGGCCCCACCCATCAACCCGTCGAGCAGTTGGCGTCGCTGCGCGCCATGCCTCACATGCTCGTGATGCGCCCTGGAGATGCCAACGAAGTGGTCGAGACTTGGAAGGCAATCATGCCGCTCAAGCACAGTCCGGTGTCGCTGGTGCTGACGCGGCAGGCGCTGCCCACGCTTGATCGCAACAAGTATGCTCCGGCTTCCGGCGTAGCAAAGGGGGCATATGTTCTTGCGGACTCGCAGGACGGAAAGCCCGAACTCATTCTGATCGGCACGGGCAGCGAGCTTTCGCTTTGCGTTGCCGCTTACGAGAAGCTGGCCGTGGAAGGCGTTCGCGTTCGCGTGGTCAGTATGCCATGCTGGGAACTGTTCGAACAGCAAACTCAAGCCTACCGCGATAGCGTCCTACCTCCGGATGTTCGGGCCCGCGTTTCGGTCGAGGCTGGATCGGTGTTTGGCTGGGAACGGTACGTCGGCCTTGACGGAGCTATCGTTGGGATGACCACGTTCGGCGCGTCGGCTCCCGCGGGTCAGTTGTTCAAGAAGTTCGGAATCACTGCGGAGCACGTGATTGAAGCCGCCAGAGAAGTTCTGGCGCGAAAGAAATAGCTCGCTTTCCTTCGTGAAACTTCGTGTCCTTCGTGGTTATCGGATCCATTGACCACGAAGGACACAAAGGAACGGTGCGACAGCAACTTACTTAATGAGGTCTATATGCAGCCCACTGGAGTACTTGAGAACGCGAAAGCTACGAATCCACTGAAAGATTTGCTGAAGTTTGGCCAATCGGTCTGGCTCGACTACATCCGCCGTGATTTGATTACGAGCGGCGAACTCAAGCGCCTCATCGAAGAGGATGGCCTGCGTGGGATGACGTCGAATCCTGCCATTTTCGAGAAGGCCATTGTCGGCAGCAAGGACTACGCCAACCTACTCGACACGCTGAAAGGCCGCAAGGACCTTGATGCCAAGGGCAAATTTGAGGTCATTGCCATCCGCGACATTCAGGATGCAACCGACCTGCTGCGGCCCGTGTATGACAATTCGAAGTGGCACGACGGCTACGTCAGCCTGGAAGTTTCCCCGCATCTTGCCCATGACACTCAGGGCACGCTCGAAGAAGCGCGTCGCCTCTGGAAGGCGGTCAACCGGCCGAACCTGATGATCAAAGTTCCCGGCACGAAGGAAGGCATCCCGGCATTCGAGCAACTGATTAGTGAAGGTATCAACATCAACGTAACCCTGCTGTTCTCGCAGGAGGTCTATCAGCAGGTGGCGGAAGCCTTCATTCGCGGACTGGAAAAGTTCGCCGCTAGTGGCGGCGATGTGAGCCGCATCGCCAGCGTGGCCAGCTTCTTTATCAGCCGCATCGACAATTCCGTGGACGCCGAAGTCGCGGCGCGGCTTCAATCCGTAAAAGACCCGCAGGAAGAGCGGAGGCTCAGAAGCGTGGTGGGCAGAGTCGCGATTGCCAACGGCAAGCTCGCATATCAGCGCTACTTGAAACTGTTCTCGGGACCGAACTGGGAGAAGCTGAAGGGCAAGGGCGCGCAGACGCAACGTGTGCTTTGGGCGAGCACCAGTACGAAGAATCCAGCGTATCCCGACGTTCTCTACGTACAGGAAATGATCGGGCCGGACACAGTCAACACAATCCCGCCGGCTACTTTCGATGCTTTCCGCGATCACGGCCATCCGCGCGAAACTCTGACCGAAGATGTCGAAGGCGCGACGACGGTTATGAAGACACTGGCTGAAGTCGGCATCTCCATCGATCAGGTAACCGACAAGCTCACCGACGACGGTGTGCGGTTGTTCGAGGAGGCCTTCGACAAGCTGCTGGCCGCGGTTGAGAAGAGCACGCAAGCATGAGCGAACAGCGTTACAGCCTGCCTGAACCCCTCGCCAAGCAAGTTGCGGCGGCGATCAGCGACTGGCGCGAGGGCGACAAGGTTCGCCGCCTGTGGCAGCGCAATGCTTCGCTGTGGACCAATAGCGACGAGGCGCAATGGCTCGGGTGGTTGGACGTTGTTGAGCAACAGCTTGCGGATGCGCCGAAGTTCCAGAAATTCGCAGAGGAAGTTCGAGAAGAGAATTGTTCCGACATTCTATTGCTCGGCATGGGTGGATCGAGTCTTTGTCCCGAAGTTCTCGCCAAGACCTTCGGACAGATCCAAGGGTTCCCGCGCCTGCATGTACTCGACTCCACCGATCCGGCGCAGGTTAAGACGTTTGAGGACGCTGTCGATCTGGAGCGAACGTTGTTCATCGTCTCCAGCAAATCCGGCAGTACGCTCGAGCCGAATATCTTCAAGCAGTATTTCTTCGAGCGCACCAAAGAGGCTTTGGGAGCCGACAAAGCCGGCAGTCGCTGGATCGCCGTGACCGATCCAGGTTCAAAGCTGGAGAAAGAGGCTCGGGGCGACAAGTTCCGCCACGTCTTTCATGGTGTGCCAGGTATTGGCGGCCGTTATTCCGCGTTCTCGAACTTCGGCATTGTTCCCGCGGCTGCGATGGGGTTGGATGTCGCCAAGTTCCTCGATCGTGCAAACCAGATGGTGAAAGCGTGCGGCGCGTCAGTCCCGGTCGAGAACAATCCGGGCGTGATGCTCGGCATCATTCTGGGCTCCGCTGCGAAGTTGGGTCACGACAAGATCACGCTGGTTACTTCGCCAGCAATCTACGACCTCGGCGCGTGGCTCGAACAGTTGATCGCCGAATCGACCGGCAAGCAGGGCAAGGGAATCATTCCTGTCGATCGAGAAGAACCTACTGGACCAGAAGGCTACGGCAGCGACCGCGTGTTCGCATACTTGCGCTATGAACCCGCGCCGGACCCGAATCAGGACGCCCATGTTGCAGCGCTCGAGAAGGCAGGACAGCCGGTCATCCGAATTGCCGTCAACGACACCTACGATCTCCCGCAGGAATTCTTCCGCTGGGAGATCGCGACCGCAGTCGCTGGCTCGATTATCGGCATCAACGCCTTCAATCAACCCGACGTAGAGGCCAGCAAAATCGAGACTCGCAAACTGACCAGCGAGTACGAGCAGTCGGGATCCTTGCCTTCCGAGAAGCCGATCTTCGAGCAGGCGGGCATCAAGTTATTCGCCGATCCGAAAAACGCGAGTGCGATGGGCGCAGGTAATCTTGCCGGACGTTTGAAATCGCATCTTGACCGGGTTAAGCCGGGCGACTACTTCGCTGTGCTTGGCTACATTCAGATGAATTCCACGCACGAAGCGCGCCTACAGGAGATTCGCCACGCCGTGCGCGATGCCAAGCAGGTTGCGACGTGCCTTGGCTTTGGCCCACGTTTTCTGCATTCGACGGGCCAGGCATACAAAGGCGGACCGAACAGCGGCGTGTTTTTACAGATCACCTGCGACGACGCGAAGGATGTTCCGGTACCCGGAGCGAAGTACACTTTCGGCGTGGTCAAGGCTGCACAGGCCCGTGG
>Ga0137367_10005725_pt1 | contig 10060 bp, 8 predicted proteins | sample SagtaG_14_FD_104939 | JGI IMG/M metagenome (GOLD analysis project Ga0137367, IMG submission 104939) | Vadose zone soil microbial communities from Sagehorn Ranch, Mendocino, California, USA - Sage1_L_80_16 metaG | ecosystem: Environmental > Terrestrial > Soil > Vadose zone | place: USA... | reverse complement strand
TGACGCCGACGCCGCCGATGAGCAGTCGCCGCCCGGCGGCCGGTCCGCCCATGGTGTCGACGGTCGCCAGCTCGTCCTCGGCGTGAGTGACCGGCAGCCCGGTCGCCTGCAGCCGGTTCTGCGTCGCCGTGCGGGTGAACGGCAGGTCGAGGGACGAGCCGACCAGGCCGAGCACGGCCAGCGCGGCCAGGACGCTCGCGGTCAGCCGTGCCGGCGCACGGCTCCGCTGCCGGCCGGCGGAGGCTGCTCCCCGCCAGACCGGGCCGGCGGCGATCAGGGCGGCGCCGAGCAGCAGGTTCAGCCCACCGAGCAGCAGCACGGAGCCGTTGGTTCCCAGCGTGCCCGCGAGAAGGAACGCGGCGCTGAAGGAGCCCAGTATCGAGCCGGCGGTGTTGGTGGCGTAGAGCAGGCCGACGCTGCTGCCGGCCGCCCGCGCCGACGGCGTCACCAGGCTCCCGGCCAGGGGGAACGCATAGCCCATGAGGAACGTCGCCGGCAGCAGCACGACCACTGTGCGGACCAGGAACGGCACGGTGCCGACCACTCCACTGCCGAGGACCACGGTGGCCTGGGCGAGCACGCCGATCCCGGCCAGGCAGAGCCCGAGGGTCGCGACACGATCCCGGTGCCGGCCGGAGCGGCGCCGGTAGAGGGCACTGCCGATCGCGATGCCGGCAAGGAAGATCGCCAGGATGGCGGTGAAGATGTAGATGCTGGAGCCGGTTCCCTCGGCCAGCATCCTGGTCCAGAGCACCTCGAGGGCGAGGGCGACGAAGCCGGAGACGAAGGTGGCCAGCAGGATCACCCAGCGCGGCGGGAGGTCGCCGTGCTGGCCCGCCACCGCCACCGGGGCGCCGGCGGCCCTGATAGGGCTGGCGGCCGTGGCGGGGCTGGCCCCCGTGGCGGCGTCCCGGCTTGCCAGGGCGCGGGCACCCAGGCCGGCGAGCAGGTTCAGGGCCACCGCAACGTAGCTCGTGAGCCGCATGCCGAGGAATTCGATCAGCACGAAGCCGGCCACCACCGTGCCGGTGACCGCGCCGGCCGTGTTGGCGGCGTACAGCTCGCCGAGGCGGGCGCCGGCCTCGTCCACGGTGCGGACCAGATGGCGGACCAGCAGGGGCAAGGTCGCGCCCATGAGGAACGTGGCCGGCGCGACCGCGGCCAGGGCCAGGGCGAAGCGCACCGCGGTCAGCGTGGCCGTGTGCCCGACCAGGCCCGGGTACACGCCGCGGTAGAGCTCGGCCAGGTCGTCGAAGACGAACGGCAGCAGCACCGCGAAGGCCGCCACGCCGAGCTCCAGCGAGCCGTACAGGCGCAGCGGGCTGGCGCTGCGGTCCGCCCAGCGGCCGCCGGCCAGGCTGCCGAAGCCCAGGCCCGCCATGAAGGCCGTCACGATGGTGGACACGGCCTGGGTGGTGTTGCCGAACACCAGCACCAGCTCGCGCGACCAGACCACCTGGTAGACGAGACCGGCCGCGCCCGAGCCGATGAACAGGGCGAGGATCAGGCCTCGGCGGGCGGGGCCTGTCTGGGTCGACGTCCGGGCGGCGGAGACCGCAACGGCCACGGGATGCTCCTCGATGCGCTCGACGGGGGAGTGCCGGTCGGAAGGCTTCCAGAAACCACTATCGTCGGGCAAACGGCTGTCCACACCCCCAGGCGGGAACTGCCGGGCCGCCGCGACCGTCCGATGGGACGAGCCTCGAGGGATCTCGGGAGAGGGCGGGCGAAACGCCCGCCCCGAGTTGGGATGCGGGTTGGGATGCGGACTCGGTTCGGGCTCGCGGAGAGGGAGGATCACGATGACGGGTACGGCTACCAGGGCGCTCGCCCTGCTCACTCTGGCCGCGGTGGTCGCGTTGGTGATCGGCGGGTGCGGTCAGGGAGGGAGCGGATCGACCTCGGGCGGAGGCGGGACCAGCAACGGCAACGCGCGGCAGAGCGCGGCCGGGTCGGCGGCGCCCACCTCACTGGGCGGGGAGGCGTCCAAGAGCGCCGGCTCGAGCGGCAGCCAGGCCAGCACCATCAAGCTCGTCGACCTGGGCAACCGCGTGGTGCGCAAGGCCACCGTCAGCCTCCAGGTGGGCAAGGGGAACCTCAACGACACCATCTCCCACGCCACCGACGTGATCACACGTCACCGCGGCATCTACGTCAGCGCCTCGACCTCGGTGCCCGCCAAGGGGCCGGCCAACGGTCAGGTGACCTTCCGGGTCCCGGTCGAGGCCTTCGAGACGGCCCTGCGCGAGCTGAAGGGCCTCGGCGCCTACCGGGGCGAGCAGTCCAGCAGCGAGGACGTCACCAGCCAGTACGTCGACCTGAACGCGCAGCTTGCGGCGTGGCGCGCGCAGGAGCGCGTCTATCTGCGACTGCTGGAGCGGGCCAAGTCGATCGCTGAGGTCATCTCGGTGCAGAACCAGCTCGAGCCGGTGCAGTCCAACATCAACCGGCTCCAGGGTCAGGTGGACTTCCTGCGGGACCAGTCCGCGTACTCCACCATCCAGCTGGACCTGACTGAGCCGGGCGCGGCCGCACGGGCCGAGCCGAGCAGCCGCTTCGCACGCGCCTGGACGACCGCGGTCGACGGGCTCACCACGATGGCGGCGGCCGCGCTGGTGGCGCTGGTCTGGCTGCTGCCGCTCGGCGCGCTGGCGCTGCTCCTGCGGCCGGCACTGCGCGGCGCGCGCAAGCTGCGCCTGCTGCCCGCGGGCCCCGGCCCGACCGCCCCACCGGCGCCGTAGTAGCCTTGAGGCCATGTCCATCGGTTGTTTCCGGAGGCTGCCGTGTTCCCGCTGAGCCAGCTCGTTCCCGAGCTTCTTCTGGCCCTCGGCGGCGCCTTCCTGCTCGGCAACCTGGCGGCCTACGTGCGGCTGCGCCCGGCCTGGCGGGAGGCGAAGCGGGCCAGGCAATCGCATGCCGACAGGGCTTCCGACCGCACCGGGGCCGAGGCCCCGGGCACCAAGGCAGTTGCCGCGAAGGCAGGGGACGCCAAGTCCACGGCCGCCAGAGCCGCAACGCTGCCGTCCCGGACCCGGGTGCTGGCCAACGTCATCGCCGGCCTGGCGGTCACGGTGGCATCCCTGGCGGCCCTGGTCAGCCGCGGCTGATCCCCGCCACCGGCGGTTCTGGGTCAGCGCAGCGCGGCGACCGTGCTGCTCTGGTGCGGTGTGCCCAGGTAGCCACCGCCGCCCGACTTCGACTTCCGGCACCCGCCGGCGGCCAGCGCGAGCACGACCACCACCAGGATGAGGACGAGGAAAGTTCGTCGCATGATCGGCCTCCTGATCCTATGAGCCGACGGTTTGCCCTCTTTGAAGGAAACCAAACCCGACCCAGGAGGGTTCCCGGAGTGGAGCGGGTGAGGGGAATCGAACCCCCACTGCGAGCTTGGGAAGCTCGTGTTCTGCCATTGAACTACACCCGCGAGCGGGCGCGATTCTAGCGATCCCGGCCGTTGCGCGGCAATGGCGGGCATGGCAGCATCGTGCGCCATCGCGCCGGATGGCATGCCACAATGCGCGGACCTGAACAGCGTCGTGTCCTGGAGCGCCGGGTGATCCTCTCTGACCGCAGCCTCCGTCTGGCGATCGAGGCCGGGCGCCTGATCGTCGACCCGCTCGACGACGCGGCCATCCAACCGTCCAGCATCGACCTCCGGCTGGACAGCCGCTTCCGCGTGTTCCACAACGCCCGCTACCCGTACATCGACGTGAAGGAGCCGATGGACGACCTCACCGAGCTGGTCGAGGTCAAGCCGGACGACGCCTTCATCCTGCACCCGGGCGAGTTCGTGCTCGGCTCGACCCTCGAGCGGGTCGGCATCCCCTCGGATCTGGCCGCGAGGCTGGAGGGCAAGAGTAGCCTGGGTCGTCTGGGGCTTCTAACGCACTCCACCGCCGGGTTCCTGGACCCGGGGTTTCGTGGGCACGTCACGCTGGAGCTGTCGAACGTCGCCAACCTGCCGATCACGCTCTACCCGGGCATGCGGATCGGTCAGATCGCGATCTTCCAGCTCACCACGCCGGCCGAGCGACCATACGGATCAGGGGAGGTGCGGTCGAAGTACCAGGATCAGCGAGGCCCCACCCCCTCACGATACTGGGAGAACTTCCGCGACCCGCCCGGCCGGGGCGCGGAACCCTGATCGACGGGTGAGCCCGCCGCGCCCGGCTACGGGCGGGAGGTGTCGGGGACGCCCTGAGGCCGCGCCCCGATGGGGGCCGAGCCGTTCATGGACTCCTCGAGGACCTGCGCCACGTCGAGGACGCGGACGCCCTCGGCCTGGCCCTCCGACTGGCGCTGCTTGACGGCGTCGTCGAGCATGACCGTGCAGTACGGGCAGGCGGTGCCGATCACGTCCGCGCCGGTGGACAGCGCCTCGTCGGTGCGCTCGACGTTGACACGCTTGCCGATGCGCTCCTCCATCCACATGCGCGCGCCGCCCGCGCCGCAGCAGAAGCCGCGCTCGCGGCAGCGGTGCATCTCCACCGCCCGCACGCCCGGCACCGCGTCGAGCACCTTACGGGGCGCGTCGTAGATCTTGTTGTGGCGGCCGAGGTAGCAAGGGTCGTGATAGGTCACGGTCAGCTCCAGCGGTGTCGAGGGCGCCAGGCGACCCTCGTCGACCAGCCGTTGCAGCAGCTCGGAGTGGTGGATGACCTCGTAGCTGCCGCCGAGGTCGGGGTACTCGCGGGCAAGTGTGTTGAAGCAGTGCGGGCAGGAGGCGATCACCTTGCGCACATGGGCGAGCTCGAGCGTCTCGATGTTCTGCCGCGCCTGCATCTGGTAGAGGTACTCGTTGCCGAGCCGGCGTGCCGGGTCGCCGCTGCACGACTCGCGCGGGCCGAGCACCGCGAAGGTGACCCCCGCCCGGTGCAGCAGGCGCGCGGTCGCCTGGACCGTCTTGCGGGCGCGGTCCTCGAGCGCGCCGGCGCAGCCCACCCAGTACAGGTACTCCACGTCGTCGGGGATCTTGTCGGTCACCACCGGGATCTCGAAGTCGAGCCCCTCGGTCCAGGCCAGGCGCTGTCCGGCGCCGAGTCCCCAGGGATCGCCGGAGTTCTCGACGTTGCGCAGCATGGTGCCCGCCTCGCTGGGGAAGCGGGATTCCATCAGCACCTGGTATCGGCGCATGTCGACGATGGTGTCGACGTGCTCGATGTCGACCGGGCACTGCTCGACGCAGGCGCCGCAGGTGGTGCAGGACCACACCACGTCGTAGCCGACCACGTCCTGGACCAGGTCCTTGGAGAGCACGTCCGGCGCATGCCCGTCGGGCGCCTCGGCCGGGCCGTCGCCGAGCAGGAGCGGGGCCTTGGCCATCATGTGGTCCCGCAGGTCGGTGATGACCAGCTTGGGCGACAGGGGCTTGCCCGTGTTCCAGGCGGGGCACTGGTCCTGGCAGCGCCCACACTCGGTGCAGGTGACGAGGTCCAGCAACTGCTTCCATTTGAGGTCCTCGACTTTGCCCGCGCCGAAGACGTCCTCCTCGCTCATCTCCTCCGGGTCGATCTTGATCGTGGCGAGCGGGCCCAGCGCATCGGGCCGGCGCGAGAAGGCCACATTGAGGGGTGCGGTGAAGATGTGGAGGTGCTTGGAGTACATCACCAGCACCAGGAAGCCCGTGATCACGACGATGTGGGTGAGCAGGAACGCCGTGTCGAGCGCCTCGAGGGTGGTGGGCGAGAGGCCGTCCAGGAGCCTGCCGACGGCGTGGGAGGCGAACGCCCAGTCACCGTAGGGCAGGGTCCCCCTGGCCGCGCGTGCCCCCCGGTAGAGCAGCAGGGTGACGACGACCGCGGCGATCATGCCGAGGATCAGCCACGCCTGGCCGGTGTGGGATCGGTAGAAGCGCGAGCCGCGCTCGCGGCGGGCGGGCGACTCGCGCAGCCGGATCGCCGCGAACAGCACCAGGCTCACGAAGACCGCCACCGCGACCAGGTCCTGGACGAAGCCCAGCGCTGACCAGTGCCCGACGAGCGGAATGGCGAAGCTGTCGCTGAACAGCTCGCCCCAGGTCTCGAGGATGGTGGTGAGCAGCAGCACGAAGCCCCAGAAGGTAAGGAAGTGGGCGATGCCCGGCAATGGTCGTTTCAGGAGCTTGCGCTGGCCGAAGACCTCGACGAGCTCGGCCCGCAGCCGCGCCCCGGCGCCCTCGAAGCGCTCGGGCGCCGGTTGACCGACCCCGATCAGCCGCACGAGCTGCTCCGCCCGACGGCCCGACAGCGCGACGGCGAGGAAGGTGATGACGAGCCCGATGGCAAGCTTCAAAGGTTGCCTCCCGAACACGAGACGTGAGCGACGCGGCGGCGCTGCGTCATCTTACCGCTGGGTAACATGTCACGGTGCGCCCGCGGCCATGGTGTGTCGCATGGCACTGAGGAAGTGTGACGCCTGACACTGCGCCGCGCGCAAGCGAGGGTCCAGGATGATCGTGCCAGCCCGAACGGCGGCCGGGTCGCGGAGAGACGGCGCACACTCTGCGGCCCGGCCAATGACAATGGCACCCCCACTTGCCCCATCTGGGATACTTTCGTGCGGCTACGAGATAGGCTTGCACGGTGAAACGCTCGCCGAGACCCCCCAGCTCCCCTGATCGCTCCGGGTCGTGGCGCCGCCAGCCCGCCCTGCGGGGTCCGCTGCTGCTGGTGGTCGCGCTGGTGGCCGCCGCGCTGGTGGCCGGCTGGATCGCCATCGCCTCGCGCCCGCACCAGAGCGTCACGCCCAGCGCGAGCGGGAACGCCGCCCCCGGCGCCTCGCGGCGCTACGAATACCTGCTGCGCCCGGCCGCCCGCCCGCCCGCGCGCGTGTCGCTCGAGGTGGCCGCCGACGAGCCCGCCCGGGACCGCGGGCTGTCGCGCCGCACCGAGGTGCCTGCCGGCACCGGCATGGTCTTCCTGTTCCCCGCCGACACCACCGCTCCCTTCTGGATGAAGGACACCCTGGTGCCGCTCCAGATCGCCTTCGTCGCCGCCGACGGCCGCGTGGTCAGCCTCTTCGAGATGACCCCCTGCCGCGCCGACCCCTGCTCCATCTACACGCCCGCCAGCGCCTACCGCTACGCTGTCGAGCTGTCGTCCGGCGCCTTCACCGCCGCCGGGATCAAAGCGGGCGACAGGGTGGTCCCCAGGGACCCGCCGAGCCTGCCGCGAGCCTCATAGCCTCCTGCGAGCTTGTAAAGCCGCAGCTCAGAGGCAACATAAATCGGATTCGACCAGGAACTTGACAACGGGAGACTCAAGTCTCTACCTTGGCGCCAGACGGTCGCCCAGGGACCCGCCAGGACCCTCCGGAGGGACTCCGAGCGGGAAGCGCCGGGGCTGGCCGTGGCGCCCGAAGTCAAGAAGTCCGAACGTTGAGCTTGAGGTGATCAGATGGCCAAGGCGGTAGGGATCGACCTGGGGACCACGAACTCGGTTGTCGCCACGCTGGAGGGCGGTGAGCCGACGGTCATCCCCAACGCCGAGGGATCGCGGACGACCCCGTCGGTGGTCGCCTTCTCCAAGACCGGCGAGGTGCTGGTCGGGGAGGTGGCCAAGCGGCAGGCGGTGACCAACCCGGAGCGCACGATCAGGTCGGTCAAGCGCCACATGGGCGAAAGCTCCTGGCACTTCCGCGCCGACGGCAAGGAGTTCTCCCCGCAGCAGATCAGCGCCTTCATCCTGCAGAAGCTGAAGCGCGACGCCGAAGCCTACCTGGGCGACCAGGTGGTCCAGGCGGTCATCACCGTGCCCGCCTATTTCGACGACGCGCAGCGCCAGGCCACCAAGGAGGCCGGCCAGATCGCCGGGCTCGAGGTCCTGCGCATCATCAACGAGCCGACGGCGGCCTCGCTGGCCTACTCGCTCGACAAGGACAACGACCAGACCATCCTCGTCTTCGACCTGGGCGGCGGCACCTTCGACGTCAGCCTGCTGGACATCGGCGAGGGCGTGATCGAGGTCCAGGCCACCTCCGGCGACATGCACCTGGGAGGCGACGACTGGGACCAGCGCGTCGTCGACTGGTTGCTGAAGGACTTCAAGAACAACCACGGCATCGACCTGTCCAATGACAAGATGGCCATGCAGCGCCTCAAGGAGGCGGCGGAGAAGGCCAAGATCGAGCTCTCCTCGACCCTGGAGACCACGATCAACCTGCCCTTCATCACCGCCACCCCGGACGGCCCGCTGCACCTGGAGCAGCGCCTGACCCGCGGCGAGTTCGAGCGCATGACCGCCGACCTGGTGGAGCGCTGCCGTGGTCCGTTCGACCGGGCGATCACCGACTGGAAGAACAAGACCGGCAAGAGCATGAGCGACATCCACCACGTGGTGCTGGTGGGTGGCTCGACCCGCATGCCGATGGTCGTCGAGTTCGTCAAGAAGCTCACCGGCGGCAAGGAGCCGCACAAGGGCGTCAACCCTGACGAGGTCGTAGCGGTCGGCGCCTGCCTGCAGGCGGGTGTGCTCAAGGGTGAGGTCAAGGACATCCTGCTGCTCGACGTCACGCCGCTGTCCCTCGGGATCGAGACCAAGGGCGGCGTGATGACCAAGCTGATCGAGCGCAACACGACGATCCCGACGCGCCGCTCGGAGGTCTTCACCACCGCCGAGGACGGCCAGACCGAGGTTGACGTCAAGGTCTTCCAGGGCGAGCGCGAGATGACCTACGGCAACAAGCTGCTCGGCAACTTCCAGCTGGTGGGCATCCCGCCGGCGCCGCGCGGCGTGCCGCAGATCGAGGTCACCTTCGACATCGACGCCAACGGCATCGTCAACGTGTCCGCGCGTGACCGGGCCACCAGCAAGGAGCAGTCGATGACCATCACGGGCGGCACCGCGCTGCCCAAGGACGACATCGACCGCATGGTCCACGACGCCGAGCAGTACGCGGAGGAGGACCGCCGCCGCCGCGAGGCGGTGGAGGCCAAGAACCGCGCCGAGCAGCTCGTGTACCAGACCGAGAAGAGCCTGAAGGACTACGGCGACAAGATCTCGGACTCCGACCGCGCCGGCGTCGAGGAGGCGCTCTCCAGCCTGAAGGAGAAGCTCACCGGCGATGACACGGTCGCGATCCGCTCGGCCACCGAGACGCTGCAGCAGGCCAGCTACAAGCTGGCCGAGGCGGTCTACGCCCAGGCGTCGCAGGCGGGTCAGGCGCAGGCCGGCACCGGCCCGCAGCCCGGGACCGAGACCACCCAGAGCTCAGCCGATGGCGACGTGGTCGACGCCGAGATCGTCGACGAGGGCGAACGGGGCGAACGGGGCGAGCAGAAGGGAGCGTGACCCGCGGCCGGCAGCTCGCTGACGGGAAGCAGGAAGTCGACACAGCGACCAAGCGGAGGAGGGGGACCATGTCAGTCACGAGGTGGGACCCGTTCCGGGACCTGACTTCGATCCAGGACGATATCAACCAGATGTTCGACCGTGTCTTCGGGCGGCGCGCCGGCGGGCGCGAGGGCGGCGAGGCCACCACGAGCTGGGCGCCGGCCATCGACATCTCGGAGCGCAAGGACGCCTACGTGGTCACCGCCGAGGTGCCGGGCGTCAAGCCCGAGGAGCTCGAGGTGACGCTCGAGGAGGGCCTGCTCACCATCAAGGGCGAGCGGCGCATGGAGGAGGAGACCTCCGACCGGCACTACCACCGGGTGGAGCGCCGTTACGGCGCCTTCCGCCGCTCGATCACGCTGCCGAGCCAGGTGCAGGCGGACGCGATCGAGGCCGGCTACTCGGACGGGGTGCTGCAGGTGGTCGTGCCCAAGGCCGAATCGGCCAAGCCGAAGAAGATCAACGTGCAGCCGACTCGCCCGGCGGTCGAGCCGAGCTGACCGGCTGCCTGGACACGCAGGACAAAGGACCGACAGCGACGAGCGGGGGGAGGCGGTGAACGTCTCCCTCCCCCCGGTCTCAGAGGGGAGCGGTGAGAGCGCGGCGCGAGCGTTCGGGAGCGCTCTCACCGGTCTTCGAAGGGGGACCAGGAAGGTGCGGAAGCGGAAGGCTAAGCGACAGGTGGACGACGATCAAGTGAACAACGACGCCAGCCGTGCTCCTGAGCCGGACAACCTGACCGGAGCCCAGGC
>Ga0137367_10005723_pt1 | contig 10061 bp, 8 predicted proteins | sample SagtaG_14_FD_104939 | JGI IMG/M metagenome (GOLD analysis project Ga0137367, IMG submission 104939) | Vadose zone soil microbial communities from Sagehorn Ranch, Mendocino, California, USA - Sage1_L_80_16 metaG | ecosystem: Environmental > Terrestrial > Soil > Vadose zone | place: USA... | reverse complement strand
TACGCATCACCATCTTGCGGAAAGCGATCGAAAATTATTGAGCCGCGCCTCCTGGCTTCACCTACAGAGTATGTGGCGTTATTATCGCAAACACCTGGCTCCCGATCCAATGCGCCTACAGGTCAACGAGGAATATTTGCCGCCTCGTGAATTGTGAAGATCGGATTTCCGCTGTAGCCTAAGACGAACAGACTTGTGCTCTCATACCGAAAGGCTGGGATTGTCAGCATTCATCTATGCTTAGAAGATTCTCTGTCAACTTTGCTCTATTTTCCATGCTGCTCGATGGACTAAGCACGGCACTGGGCCTGGGGTTGGCTGCAGTCCTGCGCCCAATTCTCAACACGCTTTCTTTCATCAAGGCGATCAACGATTCGCAAATCGTTCCTGCTTCCCTGTACCTAGTATTCCCTGTATTGTGGGTGATCATCTTTTCTTCCCTATCGATTTATGATGGACGCAAATTCTTGCGCGCCGCCGATGAGCTTGCCGCGTTGTTCCTCTCGACACTTATTGCGTCGATCTCCACGGCGGGAGTCTTATACTTTTCCTTTCGTGAAGTCTCGCGCGCCTTATTCCTTGTTTTTGTGGCGGTCACATTTTTCCTGTGCCTCTCGTGGCGCGTGCTGGCAAGGATATATTTTCGTGCACGACCTCAATCATCGGCAACTTCCCGTCACTTGTTGATCGTGGGGACGGGTCCGCTAGGGCAGAATGTGGGAAAACAAATCCGTCGTTCCCGCACGGAGAACCTGGCTTTGATCGGTTTTGTGGAAGATGGCAATCCTGCTGACAACAAGACTAAGTCGCTCGGTACAGTCACCGACCTTAGAGCTCTGATTGAAAAACATCAGGTGACCGATGTTGTGGTCGCTTTGCCTTATTCGGTCTATCACCGCGTAGGAGAAATCGTCGCTTGTCTTGATGAACTGCCTGTCGGGGTGTGGATCGCCCTCGGCTTTTTCGACCTGGCCTTGTACCGGACGGATATCGAGGACTTCGCCGGGATTCCCATGTTGGATTTGCGCGCCTCTGCCATTGACGATTATCAGCGCATGATCAAACGCGCCTTCGATGTTTTCTTCGGACTGCTCGGCTTGGTTCCTGCTTTACCGGTCATGCTGCTTTGTGCTCTACTAATTCTTTTGGAAGATGGATCGCCGATCCTGTTCCGTCAAAAGCGAGTTGGGGAGAACGGTCGTTTATTTGACATGCTCAAGTTCAGAACCATGGTCAAGAACGCGGAGCAGTTGCAGGGTCAAGTGGAAAAACGGGATACAGATGGAAATCTGATTCATAAGACGAAGGATGATCCGCGCGTCACGCGCATGGGACGTTTCCTACGCCGCTTCAGCCTCGACGAACTCCCGCAGCTTTTCAACATCCTGGCGGGGACAATGAGCCTCGTGGGCCCGCGTCCCGAGATGCCGTTTCTTGTCGATAAATACCAGCCATGGCAGAGGAAACGATTCGCGGTCCCACCCGGTCTCACGGGTTGGTGGCAGGTCAACGGTCGCAGCGACAAGCCTATGCATCTGCACACTGAGGATGATTTGTACTACATCCAAAATTATTCTATCTGGTTGGATTTGCAAATTATGGTGCGGACGATCTGGGTCGTACTGATTGGGAAAGGCTCTTATTAGGAGAACCATTGATGCAAAGGCGGACGATCACAGCTCCAGAAAAAATCCTGATTGGCATAGCACTTATTCTCGCCAACCTGAGGGCGCTTATCTTTATTTTTCTGTTCCCCGATACATCTGTGTTCTGGGGTCCGGCATGGATCGAGATCATGTTGTGGATTCTGGTCACTGCGGGTCTCGCTTACTTTTTACTTCGCGATCATTTGGTTCGCGATTATTTTTCCATATGGTGCAAAAACTGGTTGCTTGCGGTTTTTATTTTGTTGGCAATTATTTCCATCGTCTGGTCCGTCAGCCCGCTGGTCACTTTGTTCAGAGCGCTCGAGTTGCTGTTTGCCACGTTGGTCGCTGCTTATTTAGGAACGCGCTTTGAAACTGAGCAAATCATGGAACTTCTCTTCTGGTTTGGCGCGGGCGTATTTATCCTTTCGATTGCTCTGGTCTTCGGCGCCCCTAAAACTGGGACGATGTATTGGGTTCCCTTCTACGGCGCGTGGCGCGGGGTCTATTGGCATCGCAACCATCTGGCGAGCATTGCCGCGCTGCTCAGCGCTATCTATCTTTGCCGCGCTCTGCTTGCATATAAGAGTCGCAACTCCAACGGAATTCTGGATGGGTTCTTCTACATTATTTCCCTAGTCATTTTGTTTTTTGCGAGATCTGCCACGGGCTATATTGTCTTTCTTGTTCTCAATATTTTTGTTCTCGGAATCTGGCTTTGGTTGTCGATTTCCCATCGCTTGCAGAGACGACATTACCTGTTTATTCTGAGTGGAATCGGGATGACGGCATTGGTAGTCCTGTTGAATCTCAACTTTGTGTTTGGCTTGTTCCATCGCGACACCACCTTGACGGGCAGAGTAAGTTTATGGAAGCAGCTTTGGGTTTTTGCCTCGCAACGCCTGTGGCTTGGACATGGCTTTGGCGCCATCTGGACCATTGATTCGTTCCGCGAGCAAATGAAGCAGCTGGCGGCCTGGACGTCCCAACCGCTGATCGCCGATAACGGCTTTCTGGATATTTTCCTGCATCTGGGAATCATTGGATTGATTTTGTTGCTTGGCGTTTTGCTCATTACCACGGTGAGATCGATTCGTTATGGAATCGCTCAAAAAACACTCTTGGGCTTTTTCCCTCTGCTGATCATGGTCTACGCATTTTTTGGCAATATCACCTTCAGCCTGTTTACCGAAACGGAAGTGTTCATTTGGATGTTGATTGTCGTCGCACTCTTTATGACAATGCGCTTCTCATCGAACGCATCCGCGTAAAATTACTTGGCGAACTTCCTTTGCCACTCAAACAATTTATTCAACGCTTCAATAGGAGAGAGGGAATTGACATCCAGCTCTTTCAATTCATCCAATAATGGATTTGTTTCCGGGAAGAGCATGATCTGCTGTGCAGCGTGCGGGTCGATCTTTACCGCCCGTCCGGATGTCTTTTCGAGTTCCGCCATAATTTCACTGGCGCGTTGGATGACGGGGGCTGGTAACCCTGCCAGTTGTGCCACATGAATTCCGTACGAGCGATCTGCACCACCCGGGACGATCTTATGCAGGAAGACAACTTTTCCATCCGCTTCGCTGACCGCCACATTGTAATGGCGCACACCCGGCAATAACTCTGCCAACTGGGTCAGTTCATGATAATGGGTGGCGAATAAAGTTTTCGCCCGCAGATGCGGATGATTATGGATATATTCAATGACCGCCCAGGCAATCGAAACGCCGTCATAGGTAGACGTGCCGCGCCCAATCTCATCGAGGATGAGCAAGCTGCGTGATGTAGCGTGATGCAAAATATTCGCCGCTTCGATCATTTCCACCATAAAAGTGGATTGCCCAGCATGGATCTCATCCTGCGCGCCAATGCGGGTGAAGATGCGGTCGACGAGCCCGATCCTGGCTGAGTCGGCCGGAACAAACGATCCCATTTGCGCCATGAGCGCGATCAGCGCCGTTTGCCGCAAGTAGGTGGATTTTCCCGACATGTTCGGCCCCGTGATGACGCGGACGATCTCTCCTTTTTCGAAAATCACATCGTTAGGAATATATCGGTCGCCATGCAGGCTTTGCTCCACCACTGGATGGCGTCCCTCATGGATTTCCAGCTCGGTGCCTTCATGCACTTTCGGACGTGTATAGCCTCCCAGGGCGGCTGTTTCCGCCAGAGCAGACAATACGTCAAGTTCAGCGAGCGCGCGCGCAGCGTTCAAAAGTCTGAATGCAGACTTCGCGAGGGTGGCGCAAATCTCCTTGAACAGGCGTAATTCAATTTCGCGAATGCGGTCTTCGGCGTTAAGCACCAGCGTTTCATATTCCTTCATTTCTGGTGTAATGAATCGCTCGGCGTTGACCAGCGTCTGTTTGCGGATGTAATTCTCAGGCGCCCGTTCTGCTGCACCGCGCGAGATTTCAATGAAGTAGCCAAAGACCTTGTTGTAGCCGACCTTCAGCGTTTTGATGCCAGTTCGCCCACGTTCCACCGCTTCGAGATTAGCAATCCAGTCGCGCGCGTGTTTCGATGCATCTACGACCGAATCCAGTTCCTGGGAATAGCTTGTGCGGATGACGCCTGTATTTTGTAAGGTTGCGGGGGAATCATCATCGATTGCTGCCTGCAAAAGGGAAAGCTCATCGCTCATCAACGCCACTTTGGGAAGATAAGGCTCCTCATTCTCTTTCAAGATTCCTAGAATGGATGGAATACGCGCCAGAGTATCGCGCAGCGCGAGCAGATCGCGCGGCTGTGCATATCCCGCCAGGACTCGATTGACCAATCGTTCCAGGTCGGCGAGTGGCTTGAGCGCTGCACGGAGTTCGGCGCGCCTCATTCCATTGTCAAAGAAATATTGGACACCATTCTGTCGCTGTTCGATCTTTTCGACGTTCAGCAAAGGCTGGCTGACCCATTGATCGATGAGGCGCTTGCCCATCGGTGTGACGGTTTTATCGAGCGTGCCGATCAAAGAACCTTTGCGTTCGCCGTGCAATGTTTCATCTAATTCCAGGTTGCGGCGGGTGGAGGCATCCAGCGTCATGAACTCATGCAGGCTATAGCAGCGTAAGCTCGTCAATAAGGAAAGTGAATCGGGTTGGGTCTCTTTCAGATATTGGAGGATGACGCCTGCGGCACGTACCTGCAAACTGTTATTCGCCAATCCAAACCCACTCAGCGTAGAAGTTCTAAAATGGGTGAGCAGAATTTCTGTGCACTTGCCCGGTTCAAATCTCCAGGCGGGATATTGTGTCAGATGTCCCTGAATTCCATGATTGTCCGCTTGTTTGTCGGCGACGAGAATCTCCGCCGGGTGTAGACGTGTCACTTCTGCCCGCAATGCTTCCAGCGGCAATTCTGTAACGGCAAACTCTCCCGTGGTGATATCAGCATAGGCAAGGGAAGCAAATTTCCCGTCGAGAACGACCGCAGCCAGATAGTTATTGGAGTCTCCCGGAAGAAGTCCGGGTTCGGTCACCGTTCCCGGCGTCACCACGCGCACAACTTTCCTCGGGAAGATACCTTTGATCGGTAGTTCACCGATTTGTTCGCAAATCGCGACGTGATATCCCTTTTCTATTAGCCGAGCCAAATAGTTTTCAACGGCGTGATAGGGTATGCCCGCCAGCGGGGCGCGCATTCCTTTGCCGATCGAGCGAGAGGTCAGGACGATATCCAGTTCGCGTGCGGTTAACTCAGCATCTTCATCGAACGTCTCGTAAAAATCTCCGAGGCGGAAAAAGAGAATAGTATTCGGATACTCTTTCTTGATATCCAGATATTGTTGTCGAACGGGAGTGAGATCATCAGTAGACATATGTTCTATTTTATTGTCATTGGGAGAAATGAACAAGGGCAGCGGCGCAAAGCCCAAGGCATTGATTTTCAACATCGCATTTGAATTGAGCATCGCAAAGAGAACTTCTGTTATTCTTATAAAATACTCATAGAAACCCCTCTAGGCGTGTCGTAAATTGTGCTATTTTGGTGTGTGCGTACAGGTTGCTTAATTGACTTTTCAATATTTCTGGTGTATAAGACTAACATTCCAAGCAAGGAGTTTAAAATGTATATAGATCCTAATACCGGTGGTATTCTTTTTCAGGCGTTGGCAGGTGTGTTCGCTGTGCTGACAGGTGTATTGTTCTTCTTCTCGCGCAATATCCGCCAATGGATTGCACGCATGCGCCGCCGCGGTCGCGATGACAATGATGATACACAGCCGTAATTCTTCCATTGTTCAGGACTCATGAAAACACTTATTCTAGGATTTGACTCATTCGATCCCAAGATCTTCGAAGACCTAGCAGGAAAAAATCAATTACCGAACTTTGAGAAATTCGTCGAACAGGGTGGGTATTCACAACTAGAAGTTTGCTCGCCACCTCAAACAGAAGTTTCATGGACAAGCATCGCCACGGGCGCAGACCCCGGCGGTCACGGGATCTTTGATTTCGTGCACCGCGACCCCGTTACCTATGTTCCGTATGTGTCCATTTTGCCGATGCGCAAGGGAGCGATGGGGGAGCAGTTCGTTCCCCCTTATACGGCGAGAACACTTTTCGAGGAAGCCGCGGCGATGGGCTATCCGGCAACTGCCTTGTGGTGGCCCGCCATGTTCCCGGCTCGCCCCGAATTACCGGTGATGACCATCCCTGGGTTGGGTACTCCGGATATACGCGGTCAACTCGGTGTGGGAACACTGTTCACCTCTGAGGATGAACCTAGGAAAAAAACAGCCGTTGTAAAGCTGATCGCCGCGGGAAAAAACAAATACAAAGCCGAACTTACCGGACCTCAAACCAAAGCTCGCGACGGCGTGCGAACTGTTATGCTACCAATTGCAGTCGATGTGTTAGATGCGAAGACTGCAAAGATTACGATTGAAAATCAACAGATCACGCTACGTCTTGGTGAATGGAGTGAGATTGTCGAACTGCGATTCAAAGCGGGAATGCTGTTCAACATTCACGCGATCACGCGCTTCATTGCTACGAGTTTGGATGGAGCGGTTCGCATCTATTCCTTGCCGCTGCAAATCCATCCACTTCATTCCACGTTTCATTATGCATCGTCAAGTTCGTTCTCCAAGAAGCTTTGGAATGATGTCGGTCCCTATCTAACCCTCGGCTGGCCCCAGGATACAACAGGACTCGAAGAAGGTTGTATCACCGATGAACAATTCCTCGATCTGTGCCAGAAGATTTTTGAGAGGCGCATCCAGATCCTCTATTACCTGATGGATGGATTCCGCGAGGGCGTTCTCGCCAGCATCTTTGACGATCTCGACCGTGTGCAGCATATGTTCTTCCACAATCGCAAGGACGTGGTGTATGACTGGTATAAGCGCCTGGATCGCTTCGTCGGTGATGTGGCGCAAAAAGTAAGTCAATGGAAAGAGAAGCATCGTTTTCTCATTCTTTCCGATCATGGCTTTGCTGATTTCCGAAATAAAATCCATCTCAATCGCTGGCTGCTGGAAAATAATTATCTCTCCATGAAGAACGGCAGCGATGATCTCAGCGGCGTGGATTGGGCTAAGACGAAGGCGTATGCGGTCGGTCTCAACAGCATTTATCTCAATGTCGCCGGGCGGGAAGGACAGGGTTCCGTCGCCGCCGATCAAATTGAGAATTTGCTCCAGGAAATCCAGGGAAAGCTATTGGATTTGAAAGATGCGGATCAGACTCCCATGATTCAAAAAGTGCGTCTCAAGCATGAAACGTTCAACGGTCCTTACACGCGCTTTGGTCCGGACCTGGTTGTGGGTTACGCGCCCGGATACCGCGCTTCAGCGGAGACCGGTCTCGGCAAAATTCCCTCTGCAACAGTAGAACCGAACACTGGACATTGGGGCGCGGATCATTGCATTGAGTCCGATGCTGTGCCTGGAGTGATCTTTGCGAACCGCGATTTGCGAGATTTTGGCACAATCTCGTTCCGCGATATTCCCTTCCTGGCGATTGGAAAACATTTGGATCAATCCAAACTCCAACCGCCTTCACAGGCAACCGGCGAAGGACAAAAAGACCTGGAAGAACGCTTGAAAGGCTTGGGATATCTCTAATGAATAAGTTGTTTGCAGGGTTTGGAAAAAAATCAAAGGCTGCAGAACCGATCATTGTCGTGTCGGGCCTGCCGCGTTCTGGAACATCCATGATGATGAAAATCCTTGCCGAGGGAGGTCTGTCTATCGTAACGGATGAACTTCGCACGCCAGATGACGATAATCCGAACGGTTACTTCGAACTGGAAACGGTCAAGCAAATGTCCGCTGGGAATGTGACATGGTTGTCAAATGCGGGCGGGAAAGTCGTGAAGGTGATTTCTGCTCTTCTGGAATATTTGCCGCCCGAATATTCCTACAAAGTCATTTTTATGGAGCGCGAAATCAAGGAAATCCTCGCCTCGCAACAAAAGATGTTGTCGCGCAGAAACAAAATGTCGAAGAGCAGCGATGCGGAAATGGAAGAACAATTCCGTAAGCATCTCACCGTCGTCAAACCCTGGTTGGCGCGTCAGCCAAATATGGATGTCCTATATGTCAGTTATAACGCACTGGTGTCTGACCCTGAACCGCAATGCAAGCGGGTGGTAGAATTTATTCGCGCTCCCTTGAACTTATCTCGTATGCTCGAAGTTCCGAATGCTACGCTATATCGGAACCGGGCGTCATGAATGTAGAGTGTTTATTTGGGGCGACAAAACAGCATAATCGAATCTCAATGAGGAGTAGCATCCATGTATAAATTCGTATTGGTCCGTCATGGACAAAGCACCTGGAATCTCGAAAATCGTTTCACCGGTTGGACGGATGTCGGTCTGACGGATCTGGGGAAATCTGAAGCTCACGAAGCAGGTAAATTGCTTCGCGAAGGCGGTTACACTTTTGATGTGGCATACACCTCTGTGCTGCGCCGTGCCATTCAAACCCTTTGGGTCGTTCTGGAAGAAATGAATCTCGAATGGATTCCCGTCGAGAAAGCCTGGCAACTCAACGAAAGGCATTACGGCTCCTTGCAGGGATTGAACAAGGCTGAAATGGCAGAAAAGTTTGGCGAGGCACAAGTCAAGATCTGGCGACGGAGCTATGACGTACCACCTCCGGCGTTGGAACTTGATGATCAGCGTCATCCGCGCTTCGACCCGCGGTATGCCTCTTTGACTCCTGAACAGCTGCCAGCCACCGAGTCGCTCCAGCTTACCCTTGATCGCGTGCTGCCATACTGGCATGCGACCCTGGCGCCAGCGATCAAATCCGGCAGGCGCGTGATCGTCGCCGCGCACGGAAATAGTATCCGCGCCATGGTGAAATATCTCGATCATGTTTCCGATGGAGAGATCACGGAATTGAACATCCCAACTGGTTTGCCGCTTGTCTATGAATTGGACGAGGATTTGAAGCCTATCCAACACTATTATCTTGGCGATCCTGAGGAAGCAGCAAAGAAAGCTGCGGCTGTAGCCAACCAGGCAAAAGTAAAATAGCATAAGTGGCGCGACATTCATGTCGCATCACTATACCTGGCGACATGAATGTCGCCTTACGCAATAACCGCCCTCATTTGAGGGCGGTTATATTTTTTCCTGATTTCGTAACATGCTCCATAACCGTTCGTACCTTTAGGTAGAAATACTGGTTTAGACAAAGTTTAACAAGAAAAATTAATTTCTAATGAATAAGGAGATGAAGCATGAAAATCGAATCTCTTGAAGATCTCTTGCAGGATGAATTGAAGGATCTCTATAGTGCAGAAAATCAAATCGTCAAAGCACTCCCTAAGATGGCAAAGACTGCGCACTCGAATGACCTTCGCCGGGCATTCGAGGAACATCTCGACCAAACTAAGAACCATGTTCAGCGCCTGGAACAGGCTTGTACCGAATTGGGGTTTAGTCCCAAAGGCAAGAAATGTGTCGGTATGGAAGGCTTGCTCGAAGAGGGAAAAGAAGTGATGGATATGGGGTCGAAGGATCCCGCCAGCCCGATGGAAGCCGGGATGATCGGTGCTGCCCAAAAAGTAGAACATTATGAAATCGCTGGATACGGTACGGTGATCGCGCATGCACGTCAGCTTGGCTATAACAGTGTTGCTAATACGCTGGCGAAAACCCTGGAAGAAGAAAAAATGACCGATGAGAAGCTCACCAAAATCGCCGAGAACCGCGTCAACGTGCAGGCTGCCATGCAAACCGATACACGGATGGGTTCTGAATAGCTTTCTTGCGAATTGAGAAGAGCAAGTTGAGATGATGAATCTAACGCGTAACTGGTGGTTGATTGTTGTGCGTGGGCTTCTGGCAATTCTATTTGGCTTGATTGCCTTCTTCTGGCCCGGCTTGACATTCCTTGTGCTGGTTTTGATGTTTGGCGTGTATGCCGTTGTAGATGGTATCTTCGCCATGTTGAGCAGC
>Ga0137367_10005721_pt1 | contig 10062 bp, 13 predicted proteins | sample SagtaG_14_FD_104939 | JGI IMG/M metagenome (GOLD analysis project Ga0137367, IMG submission 104939) | Vadose zone soil microbial communities from Sagehorn Ranch, Mendocino, California, USA - Sage1_L_80_16 metaG | ecosystem: Environmental > Terrestrial > Soil > Vadose zone | place: USA... | reverse complement strand
TCCAGGCCCTTGGTGGATGCAGTGGCGGCAGAGGCAAGCAGTGGCTGGTCGGCCAGAGAGCCGTACTTGCTGCCCTTGCCGGGAGCAAAGAAGATACGGAGCTTCTCCTGGCGCGCGGACTCCTGTTCGGCGGCGCGGATGTCCTTCTGGACCGCCTTGAGGCGCGCGTCGGTCAGCCGGATGAACTCGTCGCTGGCGAAGTAGTCCTCGCCGCGAGCGGCCACGTCCTCGACCAGCCCCCCGGGGCCACCCACGAACACGCGCGGGCGCGGAGCGACCGCCATGTCGGCGGCCTTCTGCAGGTCGCTGCGGCTGGAGTAGAGCTGGGCCAGCGCATCCTTGATCTCGGAGACGCTGCCATCGATTTCCTTCAGCGCGGTGCGGTCACCCATGCCGGCGCGGGAGATGAGCTTGACCTGGTCCTTGATCTGCGCGTCGCCGAAGCCCTTGGTCCGCAGGTTGCGGACGGTGTTCTCCATCAGATTGGAGATGGCGGCGCCGTCAGTGGAATGCTGCAGCCCACCGAACGCGGCATAGATCTCAGTGGCGGTGCGAGTCTTGCCGGCGGCCGTGGGCTGCACGATGAAGTCGAGGGCGGCGTCATGCCGCTTGCCGAAGCCTGCGAGCAGGCCTCCACCGTTCTTTTCCAGGAGGCTGGCGATCTCGGCCGGGTCATCGATCCGGTTGATCACCTTGGCAACGCGGGCGGCCTTGGCCGCCTTGCCGGCGACGATGGTCGGGTCCAGAAAGAACCGCGACGCGAAGTCGATCGAGCCCGACATGACGTCGAAGAACTTGGACTGGTCGTCGATGATCTTCTGACCCTCGTCGGTCAGCGCGGTGCTGTCGAAGAAGCCACGCCAGAGGTAGGCGGCCTCACGGCCGGGCGAGCTGCGGTTCTTCGTGGTCTCGCTCCACGCACTCTTCACGTCCCACCAGGGACGCTCGTTGTCCTCGACGCCCTTGATGTCGGCCAGTCCCCGCTGACCCATGACGCTGCCCAGGGCGGCGCCCGGCGCGATGATGTCGTCGTACACCCACTCCAAGCCATCCATCGCCTTGCCGACGCCGGGGCTGAGCAGGTTCTGCTCGCCCTTGTTCTTGTCGCCGAAGAAGAGCTGGGTGCCGCGCTGGAAGCCGGTCAGCAGAGAGCCGCCGACCGTCACGTCCTTGTCGAAGCCGGCGCGCGCGAGATCGACCGCCGTAGCGGCGGGAGCGGCGAGTACCCAGCCGGCATCCTGGAGAGTCTCGCCAAGGCGGTCGACAAAGCTGTCCCCCACCTTGAAGGCGTCGTCCAAGAATCCCATCAGATCTGCGACCTCAGGTACCTAACCAGCGCGAGGAAAGACGTGTTGGCGTGCGGGGTGTTGTCGGCCATGGTCTGCAGCGCGGGCAGGTAACGCTGCAGGTAGCGCAGATCGTTGGCCTGGACGTCCGACTCGTTGAACAGGCCCAGAACGTCTGAACCGGGCCCGGCCCCCGCGTTGGCGCCGGCAGTGACCGGCTCCCCGGGATTGGCCGAAGGGGCATCCAGCGGCAGAGGTCTGGGTCCCTGTGCGCCAGCAGAGGTGACAGCGGCGCCAGTAGGTCCAACCTTCTGTACGGGCGCAGCCTGCTGGATGCCCCGGAACTGGGTCTGCTCGCCGTAGCCCGCGTCAGGGAGCTGGGCTACGGCCTGCTTGCGGTCGGCGGGACCGCCGTCGGTACGCTGACTGAGGCTTCCGGGGCCGCTGATGGCGGCCGGGTGCTCCGGGCGTCGATACCCGCCATGCCCGTTAGCCATCGTTGCCTTCCAGGATTGTCTCGAGTTCGCGGCCGGCTTCGCGCATAAATTCGTCCTGCCGGACCTGATAGTTGGCGTGCGCCGCCACGTCGGTACCTACGGCGCGCCAGAAGTGGCCGGCCGCATGGTTGACATCTGCGGCGAACGCAAACAACCGCACGACCGGGAATGTCCAGTGCCAGCGAGCCACGAGAGCGGGCTCGCCAGCCTCGTCAGGCCACTCCTGCTCGACGTCGTCATCCATCGACGACGTCAGCTCGCCTTGTTGCCGTCGTTGTTCGGAGCGGTGTTGTGCTCGTCGAACTCGACCATGCCACCGCCGCGCGGGACAGCGCCTGCCGGCTTCGCGCGCTGCGGGGTGCCCGACTCGCGCGGGGGCAGTGCCGGGTGGGGCGCCGGGCGCCCCTGCTCGAACTTGGCCATTTCCTTCGCCATGGTTCTCCTCGTATCCTTCGTTGCATGTCACCCAGAACTCAGTCAGGGCGCCGGCCCCAACAGCCGGTTGAGATCAGCCAGGTACACAAGCTGGCCATGAAAGCGGCCATGGAACTGGCGAACAATGACCCGAGGCGGATCAGGCCGATCAACTCACGAGAAGTTCTCGTCCTGAACCATCCTCAGGGTGGGTAGCGGGAGCCGGATTCGAACCGGCGATCTTCGGCTTATGAGACCGACGTGCTACCGAACTGCACCATCCCGCTAAAGTGGAGCACCTCGGAATCGAACCGAGCTGAGCCGGCTTGCAAGGCCAGCCTGTCACCTTGACGTGTCCCAGATGCCAGTCGCGGTGTCCCCATCCGTTCATAACCCCGGCCGGGGTGGATGGTCGCCATCAGGTGAAGGACGGCACGTAAGACCCACTGGCTCTCGGGAACCACCCGAGTCACTCATCAACCCGGAATACCGGATTGGCTATTCCGAGTTAGACCGGCTTCCTGATGCTGGACATCAGGCTCAGGTTGGGGTTGCCGCTCGGGCCGGTGCCGGCCATCGCCTGAAGCAGCTCGCTGGGCGAGCCGGGCGCCGGGGCGCCTGACGGCATCCCCTGGCCGCCGCCTGCCATGGCGGCCATCTGCTCCTGAGGTGATACAGCTCCCCCGGCAGCCGCCTGTTCGAGTGGCGATGTTTGCGGTGGCGGGGCAACGGGTGCGAAGGCCTTGGCAGCGGCCTCCTCGATTGCAGCGCCCTTCTGTAGGGCGATGAGCAGGTCGGTCATCTGGCGGATCACAGGCAGCGGATCACCGCCCTGCATGGCCATCGCGGGGATGGCCTGCGGGATCGCAGCGACCGCCCCCAGGACGGCCATTCGGACCTGCTCGATGTTGATCTTCTTCTGCTCGGCCGTGACGTCCAGGTCGAACGGGAGCTGCCGCATGACCGTGTCCTGACTCAGGTCGCCAGCGGTCTGGAGCTGCAGCAGGAAGACCAGGGCCCGGTTCGGGTCCAGGCCGGCAGTCAGGCCGAAGCTGACCGAGCAAGTGAAGTTGCCGGCGATGTCCTTGGCCGGCGTGTACTTCAGCTCAAACGGCGCGCCGTCCTGCAGGCCGAAGATCGAACGCTCCTTGTTCGGCCAGAGCGTCTGGTCCAGCTCGAACAGCATCTCGGAGATGTCGGTGAGCGCGAGCGCGATCTTGCCCTGCAGGGTCTTGATCCGCAGGGTGTCGCCGGTCATCAGGGCCTGGACGCCCTTGCCGGTGATGATGCTGGCATCGGACTCGCCATCCCGGGCCTCCGGGTGGCGGGTGCCCAGCCGCAGCTCCTGGCCGAGGCTCTGCATCTCCACGAACGGGTGCTGCGGGACCGACAGGTCGAGCCGGCGGGCCTTCTCCGGGGTGTCGGACCGCATGACGGCGTTGGGGCCGATCTCGAAGTCCTGCACGTCGTTCGGGATGAACACCGGGGCGTTGGCCACGTCCTCGGCGATCTTCAGGGTGTACTGCGCCATCATGGTCCGGGCCATCTGCACCCACACCACGTCGTCGTACGCGCCCCGGGGGCTCTCGCCCAGCTTGGGCCGCTCGACCACGACGGCGCGACAGCGGCCGAGGGGGTTCGCCAGGCGCTTCAGGACGAGCTTGCACTCAGGGACGAAGATGAGGTCCTCGTCGGCGCCGTAGTAGGCGACGACCTCGACGTCCTTCTTGCGCTTCTCCGTGAGGCCGCGCCAGGTCTCGGCGTAGTCCTGGTACTCCCAGGCCAGCTCCTGCAGGTTGCGGCGGAAGCGCTGAGCGAACCAGACGGTCTTGTCCCGGCGGTCAAGCGCGTAGAGGCTGTTGAAGGTGTCCAGCACGTAGACACAGGGCAGCTCGGCCTCGTAGTCGATGTCAGCCAGGTATGCCGCGTAGGCGTACGTGTTGAGCTGATCCGCGAACTGGACGTTCCGACCACCCAGCCGGCTGTGCTGGATGTAGTAGTTCATGATCTTGGTGCGCTTGTCGGCCGCCCTGCGGGCGACCTCCGTCGCCATGTTCGGGTTGGCACACGTGAAGGCCGGCAGCGGCGCGACCTGCTCGGCAGTAGACTGCGCGGCGATGTCGATGAAGTTGGCGATCATCGGCTCGGGGAGGTCCACCGGGAACATCCCGGGGGCTACCTCTTCCCAGCGGCCCTCGCGGACGGCCTTGACCTCGGCCATCTTGGCGTGCCGGGCCGACAGGCGGGTGCGCGCGACCTCCATGTCCGCCATGACCTTCTCGATGGAGGGCATGTCAGATCACCGCCCTCTGGCGGAACTCGTCAAGATGGATCACGGCGGCCTTTGCTCTGTCTCGCGGCGGTGTCTTGCCGCTGAACTGTCGATGGGTCTTGCGTTGCCCGACCTTCGTCCGGTCCCGGGCGCCGACCTCGAAGAACCACAGCGCCATCACCAAGTCGCACGGGGTCTTCTTCGGGTCCAGCTCCGGGGTCCAGTAGCCGAGCTGGTCGATCAGAGCCCGGATGCCGACCGAGTCGTCCGGCCGGGGTAGCTCGAGCAGCGGGTCCGAGATCATCTTCAGCTCGCCGTCCTCGAACTCCTGCCAGATGCCGAACAGCGGGGACATGCTCGCCACACCGAAGCCGGTGTCGTACTTGTTGCTGCCGGTGTAGTGAGTGGTGAGCCGCACGCCCCGGGCGGTGAGCCATTGGTTCAGCTCGAAGTCCTGGGTGAACATCGTCAGCAGACCGGTCTTCTCGATCCGCCACTCCTGTACGCCGTACTCGATGGTGACTGCCTTGATGCGATTCCGCAGCTCGTCGGGCGTCGGGTGCTTGATGTTCCAGGCGTCGTACAGGTAGCGCTTGCGGGTCTTCCGGTGCACGGCGCCCACCAGCAGGGCCGCGTACCCGGAGGTGGCCGGGTCCAGCGAACCGATGATGTAGCACTCGTGGTGCGGCACCGCCTGCATGCCGCCCTCGCGGCCGGCGCGGCGGCCCTTGTTGACCGCTGCCTGGATCGCGTAGCCCGGGAAGGTGGAGTTCCCGCCGACCTCGAGCTGCATGTACTTCTGGTTCCAGGTGTCCTGGTCGACGCCGTCGCGGACCATGGCCAGGTGCACCCCGTCGAAGCGGGGGAAGGTGCCGTCGGTCCCGAACTGGCAGTCGGCGGTCTCGCAGGGGCACGGGTCGTCCTCCGTCCACCACGAGGTGGTGGAGCGGGGCCACAGCGTCTGCCAGTCCTCAGGGTCCGGGGCATCCTCGAGCAGCGCCGGCTGGCTCAGGTAGGTCCACGGCGTCTGGCCGGACTGGAAGTTCTTCGGGTCCCGGAGCTGGAAGTACAGGTCGGCCGGGGCGATGCGGGTGCCGATGATGATGACACGGCCGCTCAGGCCGGGGCGGGAGGAGACCTCACCGCTCAGCCAGCGAAGCTGCTTCTTCCAGTGCTGGGCGTTCTCGCCGTCGATGGCGTCGTCCACCAGGACGAGGTCGAGGCGCTTGCCGTAGATCTGAGAGCCGAGGCCCAGGGCCTGCAGCGTCGGGTCCTTGTCGGCCGGATCGCGGTCGGCCGCCGTCAGGCGGACGCGCTGCGCGGACCACTCGTCAGCCGTGGCCATGAACCCGCCCTCGGGGGCGAAGTCCTTGATGAGCTGATCGTGGTCCGGGTGGGTCAGTCGGGTCTTGACACCGGAGACCATGTCGGCCGCCATGTCGGCGACCTTGGAGACGATCGCCACCTTGATCGCCGGGTTGATGCAAATCCGGTAGGCGACGTAGTCGATGGTCAGGGTGGTCGTCTTGCCGGCGTTCGGGAAGGTATTGACCACAAGCCGGGTCGACTTGTTCTTCTCATACGACTGTGACGGGTGGAGGGTCGGCTCCCGACCCTCGAGCAGATCAACCCACTGCTGCTGGTGCGGGAACACCGGGAGGCCGAGGTACTTCTCGCGCCAGGCGGCGAAGCCCATGGCGCGGGCTGCGGCCCGCTTCTCGTCCCGGGTGCCGTTGTCCACCTTGCGGGTGGCCATGACCGAGTCGACGGCCTTGACGAAGTCCGGGTCGTTCTTGCGCCAGTACTCGTAGGTCTTCCGTGACCGGTCCACCCGGTCACAGGCTGTGCCGATGTTGTAGCCGGCGCCGATGTAGTCGAGGAAGGCCTTCTTGGCCTGCTCGGGGGTGAACTTCTTCTTGCCGGGGCCGACGCCACCCTTCCTCGCGCGCTGGGCGAGGGGGTTCACACCCGACCCAGGGACTGCCGCGCGAGTTACCAAGAGAGGGTCCTAGATCAGGGGCGGCCCTAGGGGGCCGCGTCAGGGGATGGCAGGGACCGGAAAACTCCCTATTCCGCTGACAGCGGAGAATAGCAGTTACCGGTAATTCCAGGGAGTTGCAGCCGGGGCATAACTCCCCCGCTCTGTGGAGCCCCCGGTAGGAGCAGGCTGGACTCTTAACTGGTCTAAACCTTGTCTGGGGGACGACCCCTCGGGGAGGACCCCTCGGGTCGAACCAGCTAGCTACCCGAAGGGAGCCTCGATCCGCTCAACCAGTCTCACTACTACTACCCCGGTTACATCGATGAAGAACCACTCAGACGGCGTGTCGGCAGAGGCCCGAGGCCCCCGAAGGGGCCTCTGACCTGCAGGTTTACCCCTTTACAACAATCAGGTAACGGCGTGGTGGACCCAGCTCGAGGAGGCCTGCCGGCCTCGCTGGCGTGACCTGTCGGGGTACCCAATTATCCACGAATTTTGAGGTGGAGACAGGGTATGTTAGAGCGCGCGGAATTTAAATGCTGGGTCAAGGACGTGTCCTTTACACTGGGAATGTAACATGCATTCAGGGGTGCACACTATGGGCGCAGTACGCACATCCCAGCCTGACCGCGTGCGCTCCGCGCGCGTGGGAATGCACATGAATTACGTAGTTATAGGCCGATGCATTGCATATGTAGGGGAAATGGAAGTGGAATTGGGCGACACTCACCCGCTTACGCCATGCTTCACGTAGGCTTGCCTCACCCTGCCCTGCCTGCCTCGCCTTACCCCCTGGCGTGGCCCACGGCCACGCGCGCTACGCGCGCGCGTCAAGGGCCTGCCTGCCCCTAGCTCACACAGAGTCAAGAGGTCACAGTCTTGTAACGATGTCACAACAGAGGCCTTGACACGTAGACACAGCAGAGAGTCTCGGAGGAGTGTGGTCATTGCAACCACACGCGAGCGAGAAGGGGCTGGAACCCATGAACGAGCAGACCGCGCTTGACATCCTGACGTCCTACGCGTACGACATCGGCAAGGCGTGCGGTTGGGACACGGCCAACTTCCGTGAGGCCTACGGTCCGGACGAGGCCTACCCTGACGAGACGCTGGAGGCGGAGGCTGGGCGCCGTGCGTTCGACGCCTACTCAGACCCTGGCCTGCGCTCCGCGTACCTGGGCGGATTCTTGGACGGCGCCCAGTTCTACGCAGCGGACCAGTGGCAGGATGGCACGCCACGCGTGACCGATGCCTGGGCGGCCGGCACCGGCATTCCCGACTGACGCGCTTACCGGGGGGCCCCCTGGGCCCCCCGGCCTGCCAGCCCGGGAAGGGTGTTGCGGAGTCCTGACGGACGGCCCCACGGGGGCCAGGGGTTCGATTCCCCCCGCTGGCACAGAGAGAACGACACAGCAGAGAGGACAGATCGTGACCGACACAAGCGCACGCTACCGGGTGGTTGTGACCATCAAGGGCAACGGGCCTACGGGGATTGAGGCAGAGCTGAACTACGGGTCCGCCGCCACTCCGCTGGACGTCGTACAGGCTGTGGCCACTGCGCTCCAGCATGACGACTCGTCCGAGAGGTTCGGCACCACAACCCTCGCGATCACGATCACGCGGGTGATCGGCGAGGACAGCAGAGAGGACACCGGATCATGAGCACGTACGACACGACCCCGTTCCAACCGGGACAGCGCGTAGCGCTGCACCCGGCGACGGATGCTTGGATGTCCGGTGACCGCTTCGGCACAGTCTCCAGCGTGCGAGGCCGCTGGCTCTACGTGCGGATGGACAAGACCGGCCGTGTGCTCCGGCTGATCGCAGGTCTCGTTACCCACGTCAACGACGTCACAGCAGAGGAGAACTGACCATGACAACCATCGACCTGCCCCGTATCGCGCGCCGAGTCGCGCTGGACGTGGCGTACGACGGCGGCAGTACGCGGAGCATCGTAGCGGGGGTCCAGCCCCCGACGACCGGCTACGCCGTGAGCCTGGCAGGCTACGAGCGGACCTACCCACTGACCCCCGGCTACACCCGTACGTCACACATCCAGCGCTTGGCTCACGCGTACACGGACGCGCACCGCGCGGTCCTCGCACAGCCGGGCCATTACCTGCGCGCGTGGCTGGACGGCAACGTGCTGTATCTGGACGTGAGCCAGGTTGTGCCCGAGCGGGCAGTCGCGCTGCGGCTGGGCCGTGAGCGCGGCCAGCTAGCAGTGTTCGACCTCGCACGCCGCGAGGACGTGAAGGTGACAGCAGAGGAGCAAGCAGCATGAGCTACGCACGGGAGGAGCGTGACGCCAAGCGCGTCACGCGTCCGAACACCCTCGCGGAGGACCTGCAAAACGGTCCCGATGACGGGCCCCAGAGCGCGAAACGTAAGCGCCAGAAGCTCACCCGCACGAACGTCAAGAAGGAGGCGGACCGATGAGCGCAGGCTACATCTCCGCTCGCGATGGCAAGTGGCACCGCGCCATAGTGGCGCAACCAGCGTTCACGCGCTACGAAACGGCGGCATGCGGACGGTCCTTCCGTCCATTGAACGTCACCTGGGACGGCGAGATGCCGCCCACCCTACCCGGCGACATATGCAAACAATGCGAGGCGCGGGGAGAGAGGGCGGACCGATGAGAATCAGTGTCTCTTACAGCGTGCCCGTCCAAGTCATCGTTGACTTGGACACGGGCAGAGTCGACCGCGTCGTCGTCATTGACGAATCGGTCGAACAGGACCCCAGTGGCTACATCGCCGATGCCGACTCGTACGAGGCAATCAACAATCCCCAGCGCACGGACGTGATCCGTGCTTACGAGATCGCCGAACGGGCCGTCTGGCCCGGTTGGAACTTCGGGTGGTAACGGCATGGACACGCCACCTGGCGGACCTGCCTCCGCAGGTCCCCATGGCTCGCGGACCGCGCGTAGCGCGGTACCGCAGCCTCTCACCCGCAACATCACAGCCGCATTCCGGTTGGCCAGTGATGACGACCGCGCGCACGGTTTCGGGTGGTATGCCACCGCGCGCAAGCTGGCGGAGGAACTGGCTTGGGCAGAGGCGACGGATGACGGTTACGGCATCTACGCGCCGGACTGGGCAGTCAAGCAAGCGGCTGGCGTGCTGGCAGCACTGTCGCCCCGTACGTCGTGGCCACGTAACGTCGTTAAGGCGCGACGCGCGTACGAGTTACGCAACCTGACTCGCGACGATTTCGTGGCGGCTATGAGGACTCACGGCGCCATGGGCGATCCCGCGCGCAAGGCTTGGCGCATCCTGCAGGGTGAGGACCCTGCCGATGTGGTGCACGGGCACAAGGTTCGTTCGTTCTACTTCACCATCGCGGATCCTACGGACCCGCGCGCGGTCGTGATCGATCGCCACGCTATCGACGTGGCGTACGGCAAGGTTCAGACCGATGCGGAGCGCGGTCGTGCGCTGGGCCGCAAGGGCGCGTACGACGTCGTGAGCACCAAGTACCGCCGCGCCGCCCGGATCATCACTCGTGAGCTGGGGGTCCCTTGGGCCCCGTCGCAAGTACAGGCTGTCACGTGGACCTACTGGCGCCGCGAGCGCGCGGCGGCCTACCACGGCGAAGCCTGACCACAAC
>Ga0137367_10005718_pt1 | contig 10064 bp, 14 predicted proteins | sample SagtaG_14_FD_104939 | JGI IMG/M metagenome (GOLD analysis project Ga0137367, IMG submission 104939) | Vadose zone soil microbial communities from Sagehorn Ranch, Mendocino, California, USA - Sage1_L_80_16 metaG | ecosystem: Environmental > Terrestrial > Soil > Vadose zone | place: USA... | reverse complement strand
GTCTTTGTCGTTCCGCGCCAGGGCCAGACGCCCAAGTAAGCCGCACGAGCCCACCGCATGGCGCCTGTCGTAGTCGCCGCCAGCAATGGGCAACCCGGGATCAGCGCTGGACGTTGTCAAGCATGAACTCGATGCGGCATATGTTGCAAAGGATCGCACCCGCCGCGAGGACACGAGGCGCAACGCGAATTCGGCGAGGACAGCCACAAATGGCGACTTGGAGATTGTTTCCGGCACGGGTTGCTGACTTTGGGCGGGCGGACACGGTGAGCGCGCCGGCGAGCTGGTAAAGCTGATCGACATAGCGGTCGACCGTGCCAGCCGCAAGGGTGGTCAGACCCCAACCGTATGTCCCGCTTCGCTCGGTCTCCAAGCCCAGCGTTGCTGCTATCGGCCGATAGTGCCGGTTGTGGTAGCGGCCCTGGCGAGTGCAGTCGCTGATGCCGCGTACCCAGGCAACGCCGTGGGCAGCCTCGTGAAGCAAGACCGCAAGCACCTCGCTGGCTGGGCGGTGCAGTTGTTCCCCGCCGATTACCACCTCGGGGCGCTGCTCGCCTTTTCGCGTGATCCACGTGTCAGGCGCGAAGTGCGCCGCCCGGTGCCTGCCCAGGGGCCGATGGGAGATGGTGAGGAAGACGGCAGGAACCTCGGGATGGCGGCCCTGGATGGCTGACCAGACCGCTTCCAGGGCGGCTGTCACTTGGGCGCTGGGGTTGGTGGGCGGGAGGTGCACGAGGCAAGGGTGGATGAGTGACACTTAAGTGTCAAGCCAGTTCGGCCATTCCCATCTGCAGACGAACCCTCGTGATTATAATAAGTTACGCTAACCGCCCGTAAACCTCGAAACCCCTACAGAAGGATCTGGGGTGCCCTGGGGTGCGAGATAGCAAGTGTCCACGGTGGCACACTGCCAGCGTGAACCGATCGTTGTTCCCCCGCACGTTGGGTGAGGATGTGACTGCCTCTTTCCGTCGTTGACGGTGAGGACGCAAACCGGATGCTGAAGGGCTTGATGCTCGTCATCACCGTGAGAACGGGCGGTGACCGGTGAGGGACACCTGGTGCGGTGGCACGGTGGCGTCCTCGTCGTGCGGTGGGCCGATGCGAGGCTGGACCGTCCCATGTGGACGGTCCAGGAGGCCGGCCGGCAACACCAGGTGACCCCTTGCCCGGTGGCGGTGTGGTAGACAAGGCTCGCCGTCGTGACAGGAGACCCACGCCGTGATCGTCGTGCTCGACGCCGACCGGGCCGAGGTAGACCTTGCCGCCGGGCGGATCGGCTGCCCCCGTTGCGGCGGGCGGTTACGGCCCTGGGCATGGGCTCGGGCGCGCTCGGTGCGCTGTGTCGACGGTTCAACGCGGGTGGCTCGTCCGCGTCGCGCCCGCTGCCGGGACTGCCGGGCTACCCGGGTGCTGCTGCCGTCCTGGTGCCAGCCTCGGCTGGCTGACGCCACCGAGGTTGTCGGTGCTGCCCTGGCGGCCAAGGCCGCCGGGCGTGGGTATCGGCGCATTGCCGCCGACCTGGGCCGCTCGCCGTCCACCGTGCGCCGCTGGTTGCGCCGGGCCCGCGACCCGGGCCACCTGGAGCGGTTGCGCCAGCGAGGGGTCGCGCGGGCCCGCGAGTTCGACCAGGAGATCCTGGCCGCCGGTCTGCGGTTGCAGCCGACGGCGCTGGGCGACGCGTTGGAAGCCCTGGCTGCTGCGGCGGTCGCCTGGTGGCGCCGGTGCGGCCAGGGCGTCGACGGGTGGGCGCTGGTCGGCGTGTTCACCCGTGGGCGGCTGCTGGCTTCTGCTCCCTTTCGATGATCAACAAGGGGTGTTGAGGGGATGACTGTGCCCTCACGGCGGCGTCATCGTGAGGACGAACGGCCGTCACTGTGAGGAACTGGCCGTCATCGTGGTGACCAGGCCACCAGATTTCGTCCTCATCGAGAGTGACTGCTTCATCCTCAACGAAAGCGACGCGGAACAATCGTCCGCTCTGCGGCACTGGCCTCGATGGCTCGTTGAGGCTCTTGTAACCGTCACCGCCTTCTGGCTCGCCTACAGACCGCTTCAGGGGCGCCCGGAAGCGTTGTCGCTGGCCCTGACGGCTATGGCGCGGTTGGCTATACCGCTCTGACCTTCGAACTGATGTTATTGGGACGTCGCCAGGTGCTCACGCTCAATGAGCAGGTGGGGACGCAACGCGAGGAGCTGGAGCAGAACAAGGCGGCTCTTGAGCGGCAACGCGAGGAGGCGGCGAAGCAAGCTTGGCATGCCGAGGACGCGCGCGATACTGCTCGCCGTACGTTCCTGGAGAGCGTTTATGCGCGGTACGACGCTTCGGCTCCGCAGGTCTCAATATCGATTTCGGACCGACAACTCTATCGGTGGCTCCAACGTGCTGATGGCACCTCGGTAAACCCAAAGCCGCCCTTCATTGAGCCAGACAGCTTTGACAGTCTCAAGCTGACAGTAATCGTCTCGATTGACTTGTACAACTTCGGCCCTAACGCGGTTCTTGTTACTAATGTTAAGAAGACGAGCGGTCAGTTGACCGACAGCAGCGGGAATCCGTGGCCGGACGTTTGGCTGCTGAGGCCGTCCTATGACTCACAGCGCCTGAACCTCCTGTGGCGGTACGAAGGCACGATCGGGCACCTGCTCGCGGTGATGGGCCAGGCACCGCTGTTCGGTGTGGAATGCGCCTTTGAGGTTCGCGACCTGTTCGGCACAACGTGACCGATACTCACACGTTGCATTTTCGGTTCACAGCAATCGAGAGGGACGGCTCTCGGGCCAAGCTGCCGCCGGATCCAGCACCGTTTGTACTGAAAGACCTTGATTTGAGAGATACGGGTGGGGTCGCCAGAGTGGAACAGGAGTACCGCGATCCCTTAGAATAGGATTCCGACTATGTCGCCAAATCATCTACGGATTCCAACTCGCCCCCTGGCCAAGGATCGTGACCTAAGCGCTTACGACCAATGTTAGCAAGCTCTCTCGCAATCGCTTGAGAGATTGGAAGCCCAAGATCGTCTTCGAGCCAGCCGTACTGGCCATTAGGGTTGCACTCAAGGAAGACAACCTCCCCGTTCGGTCGCTCAACGAGGTCGAAGGCTCCGAACCCCAGGCCCATGTCTTGCAGATACCGCAAGCATAGCTCTTCGATTCCGTCAGGAAGCTTCCCCTTCTTGAACCGCACAGCACCAGAATTTTGATGTATTCTCCAATCGTCCTTTGCGCTCGAATCCGTATAGATAGCTACCGGGAAGACGTCGCTGCCTACTACCGTCACTCTCCACTCGCGCGCCTTATCTATGTATGGCTGATAAAGGCCAGGGAAGGGCGAGGTGTATGCCTTGATATCGGTAACCTTAGGTCGATTCAGTATCGTTGTAGGCATGGCCTTGACCTGATTACCGTCGCTAATCAAACCTCGCATCATCTTGACTATTATCTGCGAATCCTCACCCGCTAATAGCATCGAGCCAATCGCTTGCCAGTCGCTGCTAACTATCGTTCCGGGGACGCTAAAACCGATATTGCGCGCCGCCAGCAATTGCCCCAGTTTCCGATCGGCCCTTGCAATCTTCCCCGGTGAGCTCAGCCAGATGTCCTCAGGGTAGAATTGCGGCCAAATGGTATCATGCAGCGCCCGAACTTCGTTGTTCATGTAGAGCTGTTTAGCGAGTTGCGAGTCTGCGTCGGAAAGGCCGAAGCTACCAACCTTTCTATACCACGCAGCGCCGATGTTCTCTGGCAAGATCGAGATCCCATTGTACGTCATTACGGGAGCCTCATCCCTAAGATCAATAACAAACTGATCTTGACCTGTAAGCAACCTGTCGGTCCTATACACCACTACGGTGTTGCCGCTCTCTTCAAGTAGTCGGCTTACCGGCCCCCAGGCGTGCTCGTCGAACGTGGTAGAAGCTATCAGAATGGGCTTCTTCACGACGGTCTAATCCTCTCAGGGCAGTCTAGTCGAGTGAGCCATAAACGAAGCCTTGGTACTCGGGTTTCGTAGGTAGGCGCTGATCGCTCGCTTGAGTGTCCGGTCTTGGAGGGTCAGTCTTAGGGACACCATTCGTAAGGTCAATCGGATGCCTAGACTTACCGAGCCCGTAGGCTGCGCGGCGTCGATTCATTTGATCGAAGCCTTCAACCGGCGGTAGAAAGAATTTGCCATCTGCGCCGAGCATCCACTGCGTGCCGAAACGCTGGTTCTTCCCTTCGATTATCAAGATCCTGTCGGTAAGGGAGGGGATTGCTTCGTAGTACACGCTAGCGGAGTTCTCGCTGTAACCCTTCTCAAACGTGCTCAGCACTCGCCTCATAGTGCTTAGGTTGGCATGAAGAGCAAGGACTGACAGGGCTTGCGCACCGTCCGTGCCGATGTTCTCTATGGTCGGTAGGCCAATGTCGTCAAGGATCTCCAATGCCCTGCTGACGCGATCCTTGCTATGAACGATGAATCGTTCTCTAATATCCCGTGTAGCGGCTGCGCTTGGCGCTTGCCAATATGCCTTCGAACACGCCCGCACTTCCTGCTGATCGGCTTCCAGCATGGCCAATAGCTCTTTTCGGTAGTGCGGGTAGTTCATATTCTGTTGTCATTTAGTTAATAGCAATTTCTAATTATAGACAATCCCTTAGTAATTGTGAATGGTTGGGCAATGAGCTAGGTGCGCCTGTGTGCTGCTATACCTTGGCAGCACACAGGCGCGTTAGCGGTTACTGATCGTCGGCGTCACCTGCAGGAGGGGTGGACTGGCTCGACCGGGACGGCCCGACCGCCCGGTTGGCGTCGGCGAGGGCCTCCAAGACCGTAATGCGGTGGATGTCTCCGCCGTGCGCCACCTCTTCACTCTGCGGCGCGTAGGCTGCCTCGTTACTCATCTCTCCTCCGATCGTTCATGTGCGGAGCGATATCCGCATCTCCGGTATAGAACCATCTGGTTCTCCTCTGATTACGTACTAGTCGGACTGATACATGCGTGTATTGGCCTGACGAGAATGTTTCTAGCACGAGTCTAACTGACACCCATCGATCTCCAAATATGAGGCTAGGAACGCGAGAATCGAATAGGAATTAGGGATCAGGCTCTTCGCTTGCGGACTGATGGCGGGCACACATGGCCTCGGCCAGGTCGTAGGGCCCGAATTCCATTGGGTCAAGTAACGTTTCTCACAATGGTGGGCGTCGGATCACTATAGACGCCGAAACGGTCGTTGACGGTGGCGTAGAAGCTGTGCTGTCCCGGGCTGATGCCGTAGAACTGATTTGAGGAGTACGTACCGCATTGCGCGGTGAATCTTTCCTGACCATCGATGAAGAAGTGGCAGGTAATCGGATCACGTGCGGTCTGCCAGGCCACGTCGAAGGCCATGCCTACATGTCCGCCACCGTAGATAAACACTCTCAGGTTCGAGGCAACCGGTTTCGGCTCAACCGGCGGAGGGGGTGGAGGAGGCGGCGGTGGCGGCTGGACAATCGGAGGTGCGGGTGACTGTTTGGCAGCAGGCGCTGGGTTGATAGTGAAGTACACGTTGCCTGTGGTACGGCCCGTGGAGAGGTCGACCACGATGGTGCCGTAGGTGCCGGGTGGATCGCCTTGGCAGGGCCAGCTCCACGGCGTTGAGCCATCTGCCCGAACCGTGGCCGTCGACCTTAGGTTGGTGTAGGGCTTGCCGTCTGGGTACCAGGCCGCGATGCTGACCTCGCCGCCCGGCGTGAAGTTGGACGACACGGCTGTCAATGTGCCGCCGACGGTGGTGCAGAAACCAGTGATCTTGAAGGACAGTGGGCCTGGGTCCATGTAGGTTGCCGTGCTCGTTGGGCCTGAACCACCCGGCCCCGCCGCGTTGGGCGAGTTCGTATTCTTCGCGGCATGGATGAAGCCGGAGATCGTCGCGCCTGGCCGTGAGACCGATCCCGTTGCCGTGTCGTATGTGTACGTCGCCCGGCCGGTTGGACTGTTGTTCTGCTCAACGGCATGCAGCGTGGTGCCTTCGATGCGGTCGATGACTGCGACGTGGCCAAAGTCTCCGTTGCTATGCACGATCATGTCACCGGGAACTGGTTTGTAGCCGGAGCCGTTGGCGTGGGCGCTGAGACCTGCGTACTTGCCACTGACCGCATAGTCGTACATGTACTTCGCTCTGGAACCTGTCTCCGGCCCGAGCCAGAGCCGCGGGAACCAGCCCTTGGTGGCGTACAGGCGGTTGACCAACTCGACACATTGCCAGCCGAAGCCGTAGATCGGCGGGTTGGCCTTGAGATCGTAAACCTCGCGGTCGTCGTAGGCGCAGCTTGTGCTCTTGGTCTGGTATGCGCCATTGGAGCGCACATCGACGCCCTGGCCACCGAGCCAGTCCTTACCGGCCACCTGGACGTCGCCGCAGCCGCCGGTGCCGCTCCCGATACCGGCGCTGGGCTCAGTCCGAAGCCGCCACATCACGGCCGCCGTGATGAGCACGCCGGCCATGAACACAGCGATCAAGACAACGACGCGCGGGACTTTGATCGTTCCCACCATGACCATCCTTCAACGAGGAGGCGGGCGTTTCCGGGAGGCCAGATTATCTGCCTCTCAGTCCTGTGCAACCGGCTAAGGAATCGAGGTCCGCACGAACGACCAAGGCCATTTTCCTGAGTGGCCACGAAAGTGGACAGCAGATCATTCGGAATGGCCACGCCGTGCCCGGAATGGCCACGGATTCTGACCACCTGACGCGGTGCTATGCCCGGCAGATATGGGCTGAGCGGCGGAGATAACTTCAGCCGATCATCCGATCAGGAGTAACCCGTGCCGGGAGCCACTTCGCTCCGTACACCTGTCCTGGTTGCAGGTCTTCGAACGTCAGCCGCAGCTCGCCTAGCCGGTCGGCTTGGACTTGCTCCAGCTTCGGCTCAAGTTCATCCACAACGCGCAACAGCGTGCCGTTCAGCCGCCATATCCGTTCGGGCACGGCGTTCGGGTCGAAGCGGATTGTCAGGTCGAAGCGCTCGCAGACTGTCAACGGTTGGACGGTGTAGTGCGGGCGTATCGGCTGGGCTGGCCTGAACACCACGCCGTAGCGGTGGGTGTCGTTCGCATTGAATTTGTGCGGCAGCTCGACCGTCAGGCAGAAGGCGACGTCCGAGATCCGTTCGAGCCGGCGTAGCCGGCCACCGTAGATCACCTCAGCGGATAACTCGGGCAACCGCTCTGAAGCCCCCTCGACCTTGGGCAAACTGAACGTGGTAACGATCTCATCAACACCATCCCTTGTGAAGATCACTGAACGGTGCTCAGTTAGCTCAGGACTCGGCCCATCGAGCCGCAGCAGCGCATCAACCGAGGTTAGGTACGTTCCGGTGGGGTTGACGGGTGTGACCAAGGTAGCCGGTCGCTCGCTTGCTTTTTCGGCCGATGTGACCAACTGGTTGAAGGCGCGGTTCACCCGGCGCCGGATCGTTCGGGGCGCACATCCGAGCTGCTCGATGAGCCACGCCTGACGTTCGCGCAGCAACCCAAACTTGGCGTCGGGATGCAGCGCCAACGCGGCGAGTACCGTCCGGCGCACCTCTGGGGCGCTACTCAGAAGCTGGTGCACGGTGTCGTTCAGCTTCTTCCGGGCCGCCTCGGCGTTGTCAGTGCCAGAGATCCCGCATAACTGTCTGATCTCTGGCCCAAGGTACTCCAACACATCTTGCCGGAGGACACCGCGGCCCTTGCGAAGGCGGCTCAGCTCCTTCGCAAAGGTAACTGGATTGATGGGCATGCCGTCAGCCAACCATGCGGTCGAAGGTTAGCAGTCCGGCACGGCGAAGTCAGTATTGTGCTCAGTCGGCCCGCCCGGCTGATCCCCATTCAAGAAGGTGTTGGCGATGGCGTACCATTCGTTATTCCACGGCGCGCTGGCGATGCGGTACCAGTAGCCGTCTGGCTGAACGCTCTCGAAGCTCGGCGCGTGCACCTTGCACGACACTTCGACACGAACGTGAGGTGGCACCTTGACTCCCGTGACCGAAGGTTTGCGTGGATCTTTTACCGTCATCGAGCCCAGGCTGCCCTGTACTTCGGTGATTGTCTTACCCGGACCGACTGCCGGGCCGATAGATAACGCATATGGCGAGCCTTCCGCTGTCCCGGAGGGATGTGCCTGGGGCTCATCTGGTTGTGCGCGGTTCAAAGTCCAAAACAGCGCTAGACCGCCCACGATCGCCAGCACCACGCCGATAGCCAACACCTGATACATACGCGGCGTTCGCTTCGCATCTGGTTCGGACCGTTGTTTCTCCGACACGCGAGGTCCGGTCGCCGGCTCGATCAGTTGAGCCGAGCCAGCGCTCGTCCTGTCTAGGGCACGTTCGAGAAGGTTTGAATCGAGAGGACGTCCGAGGACCGCGGCCAATTCCTCGGAGGTAACCGGCGCTGGCGGAGCAGCGCGAAGGTTGGTCTCGAACTGAGGCAGGATGGTGTCAGTCATTCGCAGTCGACTGTTTTTCGCACCTGGGCCATGAGCATTCCTGTATAGCCAATCCTGCCGCTGGCCAAGATCCAGGTCTTCAACGGCCGGCTTGCCAGTGATGTTGTAGCTGTACTCGGCGGTTACCTGGTTCTCTTTGTTCTTGAGTTTAGAAATCAGGCGTTTTAGCTGAGCGGTTACGACTGCGCGTACAACATCAGGATCGGCCGGTCGTACGTGCCATATGTCCCGAAGTTCAGCACCAAGGAAGTCATACAAGTTGTCGCGCCGGACGCCCTCAAACTGGCTCAACTCGCGAAGCTTTTTCCGAAGCGGCGACTCATCGGGTTTGCCGCTGTCTTCCGGCTTGTCGACCATCAAGATCTACCTCTCGTAGCTCCTGTCTCGCCAGAGCGTCACGAGGTTACCTGAGCTGTCAACTCCGCAGAACCTTGACTCATATGCGATTTATGAGATAATCCAGACATATATGTACGAATACGGTCGCCCTGGAAGCGACACCGTCATTGCCGTAGAGCTGGAACGTCTCACGCCCCAAGAAATCGTGAGCCTGTACGGCTATTTGATCGATCGAGATCGGGCGGATTCCACAGAAATGACGGCATTACAATGTGAGGCCGTTGATGCTGCACTCGATAGCCTTATTCAGCGTAATCCCGGCGAGGCAGAACTAATCTTTGACGCATTCATCGAAAGCCGTCTACCGCGGGATCGGGAAAACGCATCGGAGTTCCTCGGGTCGATAACGCTTGTACATCACGGGTATGGACTTAGGGCATGGCATGACCTGATTACTGACCACGAACCCAGCGTCCGGCAAGCAGCCTACCAGGTCTTTGACGAAGCCGCAAGTATGCCGACAGAAGTTGAGGCGGTAGAGAAACTCGGCAAGTTCGGCCTCAGCGTGTTCGATGCGCTGAAGCTCACCACGGCCTACCTCAAAGCCGAGCAAGGACTAAACCTGCGTACGCCGGGCGAAGAAGCCGCTTACCACGTGATAACCACCTCGGCCGGTCAAATAGCAGCCCAACAAGCCCTTGAAGGCGGGACCGAGGCTGTGCTTCCAGAGTCTCAATAGCACACGATCGTCGGACCATTTTCTTACCAGCGCTCGACCGCCTGACCAGTGGCTGACCGGCGGCTGACCAAACCCCGTTTTCCCTGGTCAGACGCCGGTCGATCGGGCTTTTTGCATTGCCCGAGAAACTCCGCCTCTGATTGCGTGAGAACTACGGCGAGACGCCGCATGACGGTTCTCAACTAAAGAGAGGAGGCGATTTCTCATGGAGTCGAACCCAGCCTTCGCGCTGCTGGCGCTCATCGTCCAGCTCCTGTCCTGGCTGGTGTGACTCAGGTAGCGAGCAGAGGCACCCACTGGCTCCCAACCTGCACGTGCCCCTGACCGCCTCTTCCGAGCACACCTCCAGACCTGAAGGTGCTTGTCGAAGTCTACAACTGACCGGGATCGCAGTTGATCACCGACCGACAAGCGCAGATCTCGACCCGAGATCTTCCCGATGATCCCTCAACGGACAGCCCCGCCGGAGTGTCCAGCTTCGGCGGGCTGTCCACACAAAGGAGAAGGATCGACATGTCCACCCAAG
>Ga0137367_10005708_pt1 | contig 10070 bp, 11 predicted proteins | sample SagtaG_14_FD_104939 | JGI IMG/M metagenome (GOLD analysis project Ga0137367, IMG submission 104939) | Vadose zone soil microbial communities from Sagehorn Ranch, Mendocino, California, USA - Sage1_L_80_16 metaG | ecosystem: Environmental > Terrestrial > Soil > Vadose zone | place: USA... | reverse complement strand
TTTCCGTTTGCACGGGTGTAAAACCATTTTTTTCCAGTGTACTGGCAACTGCCATACTAAAGCAGGAGGCATGCGCCGCGGCGATCAATTCTTCCGGGTTCAACCCCACCTGATCGCCGAAACGAGTTTGATACGTATAAGGTAACTCATAGATGACTTTGCTTTCTGTGCTGATCAATCCATTCCCACCTTTCAAGTCACCCGTCCAAAGCACGCCCGCTTTTCGATTGAACTCTGTCATTCTCAAATCCTTTCTTATGGATACAGCTTGTATTTGTGTAAAAGATTAGGTACGAATCAAGGCTGCCTTTTTGTCAGCAATGGTTTTGAGCAGCGAGTCGTAAGGCTTGATAAAATTTTCCACACCTTCATCCAGCAATTCCTGGGTCACATCATCGAGATTGATCCCCAGTTCCTGCAGACTATTTAACTGCTCCTGGGCTTCCTCGAGTCCGTGTTCCAGGGTCAGGGCAATGGATCCGTGATCGATGAAAGCCTCCAGGGTCTTTGGAGGAATTGTGTCAACTGTATTTTTGCCAATGAGGTTCTCTACATACATCACGTCTGAATACTCTGGGTTTTTCGTGCCGGTACTGCCGTACAGGACGCGTTGTACTCGTGCGCCTTTTTCTTCCAGCCGTTGCCAGCGATCGCTTTGAAAATATTTTTTAAAGTGCTGATAGGCAATTTTGGCATTTGCGATTCCGATCTGGCCCTTGAGCGCTTCCGCTTTCGGAGTGACGAAGGCCTCCAGCATCTTATCCGCTTTCGTATCCAAGCGACTGACGAAGATCGAAGCCACCGAAGCGATTTGTTTCAGGTTATAGACGTTTTCTGCGCGCTTTTCCAGCGCGGCAATGTAAGCTTCTGCAATGGCATCATATTGTGCCAGCGAGAACATCAAGGTCACATTGATATTGATACCTTCTTCAATTAATTCCTGAAAAGCTAATACGCCTTCTTCCGTCGCCGGTACTTTGATCATCACATTGGGACGATCCACCAGGGAAAACAGTCGTTTCGCTTCCTTGATTGTTGCCTGTCTGTCATGTGCCAGATGAGGGTTTACTTCCAGGCTGAAAAATCCATCAAGCCCATCGGTTTGATCAAAAACGGGGCGAAACACATCGGCCGCCATGCGGGCATCGTCAACGGTCAATTCCTCGTAAATCTCCTGGGCCGATTTTTCCTGCATGGCCAGTTTTTGAATTTGTTCATCATAATCGTGGCTATCCGCGATCGCCTCCTCAAAAAGAGTTGGATTGGAGGTGACGCCGCGCAAGCCCTTATCAACATAGGTCTGTAGGCCGCCCGAGGTAATTAAAGAGCGCTGGATGTAATCCAGCCACACAGATTGCCCTACTTCAGCCAAAGCATGTAATTTCGTATGGGTCATGATCTACTCTCCTGTGAACCTCTACAGAGTGCCGCACCTTTTTTAAAACTTTATCTCTTAATATTAGTGTCCAATTCATCAAAAAGCTTACTTATTTAGGAGACAAGCAGCAACGCAAAATAACCATAACATGGAAATGAGCCGTATTCCATGCATCGATGTACAGGGCTGGGATATAAATTTGGATATATTTACATGCCAAAATTCGAGAATATATCTCCATATATATCCTTTCCCTGTTCCTTTATCTATGGAGTTTTCTGGCCTCAGATGCTAATCTTACCCAAGAAGAACTTCAGAACGATAGAAAAGAAGAGAATTTTATGTCCACAAAACGTGTCATCCTGGCGAATCACTCGCGGCTATTATCGGAATTGTTTCATCGCGTCATCACTAAGGCAGAGCATCTGGAAGTAGTGCAGGAAGTTATTAACCACGAAGACCTGCCTATAGCAATCCAAAGATTTTGTCCTGAATGGGTGATCGTTTCTTTGCCCATCTCCAATGCTGTATTGGATTGGATCAGTGCTTTTATGCAGGCGGATCCCTGTGTGCGGTTTATATTTCTTTCTCCTGACAACCACAGCATGATCATGAAATGGCAGATGGCCTCTGAGGAAGATCTTTCTAATCTATCTCTGAGGGAATTTATTTATCTCCTCGAAAAAGATCTGCAACATATCTGACAGGCTAAGGAGATCACTTGAACCATGAACCTGAAGGAGCTCAATCAAAAGATCAATCAGCTGAGTGGAAATCGTCTTAGTATTTTGGAAAACGCGGTCAAAACATTTACAGAAAAACAGGCTGCCCAGGCCTCCGCGGGCCTGGCTTATTATTCGATTTTTTCGATCTTCCCACTGTTGCTTGTATTCATTGCTGCCGGCAGTTACTTCATCGATACAAATCAGGTTTTCAATGTTGTCACTCAATTCATCCAACAGGCACTGCCCATCTCAAGACAGATCATCAATGAAAATCTGCAGGAAATTCTACAGGCACGCGGAACAGCGGGGATCATCAGCATCCTGACCCTGTTATGGTCTGCTTCTGGAATGTTCACCAACCTTGCTTACAACATCAACCTGGCGTGGTCACGGGCGGCACGCCGTAATTTTCTTCAAAATCGTCTGGTCGGTCTATGGATGATCGTGGGGCTGATTGGGTTAATCGTCATTTCCCTGATATTGAGTTGGATTACACAAAGACTCCCTCACATGGATATCGCCCACGCCACTCCCACAGACCTGCTCATGCTGAGACTCATCTCGGCCTTCGGTTCCTGGTTAATGATTTTTCTGGTCTTTTTTGCGCTCTATCATTGGATCCCAACCATGCGCGTCAAATGGAGCGCGACCGTGTGGGGAGCCCTGCTATCTTCCCTGGCATGGAAAGCTGTTACGACAGGCTTCACCTGGTATCTCAACAGTCGTTTTGGGCGCTATCAGTTAGTCTACGGTTCGTTAGGCGCGATCGTTGCTTTTTTGTTTCTGATCTATATTATTTCACTCATAACGCTTTTTGGGGCGCATCTCAGTGCAGCCATCGAAGGCTGGGAAAAGGAAAAGGTCAATACAGTAGTTGCATAAAATCTTACAGAGTACCGCTTAAATAACCAGTTTGAGTTCAGTTCACCAAGGATTAGAGAAAATTTTATGAGTTATGAGCAAGCGGTAAAAAGGAGCAGTACAGATGGACATTCTAAATCCAACTGATTTAAAATCCTTAATTTCACAGCAAGGGAAGTGGTGTATCTCTTTATATATGCCCACTCATCGCGTGGGACGGGAGCAACAGCAGGATCCAGTCAGGCTCAAGAATTTACTGGCAAAAGCGGAGACAAATCTTATAGCAAATGGGCTCCGCAGGCCAAAGGTCCAGAAATTGATGCAGCCAGCAGAAGAACTATTGGCGGACAAGAATTTCTGGCAGCATCAGAGTGATGGACTGGCAATGTTTTTAGCCAATGAGTTTTTTGTAAACTACTGTCTTCCGGCCAGTTTTAAAGAACTCCTCCTGATTACAAAAAACTTTCACATCAAGCCTTTGTTTCCCCTGCTCAACCGCGTAGGTAAGTTTTATATTCTGTTTGTCAGCTTGAACAATATCCGATTGTTCCAGGGAACCGCCGATACCATCAGCGAGATCGCGCTCAAGTTTCCAACCCGTATGGAGCAGGTCTTGTGGGCCGATGATCCTCAAAGATACTTGAATTTACATTCAGGCTCCATGAGTACGAACGAGGGAAGAGGTGGAGTTGCCATCTTCCATGGACACGACCCTGAGGATGAAGAAAAAAAGAATATCCTGCGGTTTTTTCAATCCATCAATCAGGGGCTCAACGACTTACTGGAGGATAAAAACCTTCCCATGATTCTGGCTGGGGTCGATCACATTTTGCCGATTTTTCGGGAAGCCTGTACCTATGACAACGTTTTGGAAGACAGCGTTTCCGGGAACCCGGACAAAGAAAATTTGAAGGATATCCATGAACGGGCCTGTCAAATTGCCACACCCATTTTCGAAGAAAACCAGAAAAAAGCATTTGAAAAGTTTGAACAATTGAAAGGGCAACAGAGGTCCCTGGCAACAAGCGACTTACAAGCAGCGGTAAAGGCTGCAAAGTTTGGGCAGGTGGAAACGATGTTTGTTCCGCTGGATGAACAAAAGTGGGGCCGTTACGACGCTAGCAATAACAATGTTATCCTGGAATCCAAGCCTGGACCCGAAAGTGAAGACCTTCTGGATCTGGCCGCGGCCGAAACGATTTTGAATTCAGGGGAAGTCTTTGCCGTCCCGCGTGAGCAACTCCCAGGCGATGGTGATTTGGCAGCAATCCTGCGCTTCGCGCTGGAAGTGTGATATTTATATCCAAACTTGTATCTTCGCAAGGGCTGACGATATATAGGCTTTTATCATTCGTCATGCTATTGTAAGAACAGCCAAGGTCACCTCAGACTCACTGAGGAATTTGAACGCTATAAAAGCGATGGGTAAATATGATTTCCCATCCATAGAAAGTTCAAGGAAGGAAGAGACTTATGAGCGGATTCCGTTTGGGGAAGTTTTTTGGGATCAACGTTCACATTGATTGGAGCTGGCTATTGATCTTCACACTGGTGACCTGGAGCCTGGCATCAACTTTTAGGCAGGTCCACCCGGAATGGACTGGCTTCGATCAACTGGCCCTGGCATTGGTCGCGGCATTACTATTCTTTTTATCTGTACTGGCACACGAAATTGCGCACTCCCTGGTTGCAAATGCGCGTGGCCATCCTGTCCGCCGCATTACGATGTTCCTCTTCGGTGGTGTGTCGAACATTCAAAAGGAACCAACTACACCGTGGAATGAATTCATTATTACGATTGTTGGCCCATTAACCAGCCTGATATTAGGGGGTCTCTTTCTGTTGCTGGGAACTGGAGGTGCCATCCTAAATGGTTTGGCCATGTCAAACCCATTGGGAACCTTATCCAGGCTCGGACCGCTCAACACAATATTTATCTGGTTGGGATCGGTCAATATCCTGCTGGGTTTTTTCAACCTGATCCCAGGCTTCCCCTTGGATGGGGGCCGCGTCCTGCGTTCCATTCTGTGGAGGGTCACCCACGATCTGGTCAAGGCAACACGTTGGGCATCCTGGGTGGGACAGTTTGTAGCCTGGCTGCTGATCGTGTCCGGTATCTCCATGATTTTCGGGACGACCATCCCCTTCCTTGGCAGCGGCGTTTTTAATGGAATGTGGATCGTCTTCATGGGTTGGTTTTTGCAAAACGCGGCCGCACAAAGTTATCGCAGAGTTCTGGTTCAGGATATTCTGGAGGATGTACCTGTCAAGCGCATGATGCTGACCGACGTACCGGCTGTCCCCGGAAACATGAGCGCGGAGACTCTGGTCAACCATCACATTGTCGGCTCAGATAACCGTGAATTCATCGTCTCTGAGAATGAGGAGCCGGTCGGTTTGGTGACCCTCGATGATGTTCGTAAACTATCACCGGAAACACGCCGTGAAACGCCGGTGCGTGAGATAATGACGCCATCCAAAAAACTGGAGGTCGTTGCGCCGGAAGCAAATGTATCTGACGCGTTCGACCGCTTGCAAAACCAGGATATTCACCAGTTGCTGGTGATGCATGGAAATAAGATTGTCGGTTTGTTGCGTCGCAAAGATATCGTGCGGTGGTTGGAATTGCAGTCGCACGCAGGCTAAGAATCCCAGCAAACTAAATTAATCAAAGCAAAAAGGAGTAAAGATGAAAGAGAATGTTTTACAACTTCAGGTAGAATCAGCATTATTACAAGATCGCCTCACCCAGGACTACGGAATAGAAGTTTTGGATAGCAACGGTGTGATCACCCTGCGAGGCATGGTTCCAAACCGCAAGGTAAGGGAACAAGCCGAAGCAGTTGCCCGTGAAGTGGCCGGCGTCACAACTGTGATCAATGAACTGGATGTGGTTTAACGGTATTGCCGCTTGTTTTATTAATAAGTTAACTCTTTACTTGGATTTGAAAGTCAAAGTCCAAAGATCGAGTTAAGCAAATCATGCGGCACTCTGCAGGAGCAAATGAGCAAACTCAAAATGCAAAAGACGGCGCCCCAATCTGGATTCTGGAGCGGAGCACTCTTCGGAACAGTCACCGGGATGGCATCTCTGCTTACGTTTCAATATCTTTTTGGAATCTTGCGCCGTCCACGCCTCATCTCCAAAGCCATCCTCATGAGCCAGGATGAATTCGACGATGAGGAAGCTTTGGGAATTTTTATTTCTGCGGAGAGTCTGCGGTCCGGTATTCAGACTCGACGGTTAACAAGTACTCTAAACAGAGAAATTTTACATGCAGGCTATCGCAATTTCTCTGAGAGTTGGGCGCGTGATTTTGGATTTGCCGCATATGGTTTACTCACTTTGAAACAATACAATCCAGTCAAAGAGACCTTGGAAGCGTTCTTCTGGCATCAAACTGCTGTAGGACAGTTGCCGGTGAAGCTACATTCGGTGAATATCGTGACGCGTTTCCTGCATTCCTTTTTTGAGCGTGAACAATCCACTGAGACATTACTCAAACCCAAATATATAAGCGGACACGGCGCGCCTTCCCTGGATGGACAGGCACTGTTAGTCATTGCCGCACTGGCTTACACCCAGGAAACAGGAAATAAAGATTTTCTTGAAAATCACTGGGACGAATTGAGAGCAGCGATGCGATGGCTGGAAAACTATCGGAAAGGAGCGGACGAAGATCCTCTTCTCCATCAGGGAGCTTTTGCCGATTGGGCAGATTCCATTGCCCGCCGCGGCCGGGTGTTATACACAAATATTGTGTATTGGAAAGCTCTCTCAGAAATGGCCATCGCGGCGACGCGGCTTGATTTGCAACAAGATTCCGTCTTTTATTTTGTGAAAGCAGAAAATGTGTTACGTGCCATTAACAGACATTTTTGGCGCTCTGATCTCGGATACTTTATTACCAGCGATGAACTCACTCAACTGAGCAGTGACGGAAATTTGCTGGCGATCGCCTGGGGGATGACAAAACCCGAACAAGCGGAAAGCATCCTCAAGATTATGGAAGAGGCACGGATGGCTGAACCCGTCCCAACCCGGGTGACCTATCCTTCCTATCCACGACAGTTGATCGCCCTCGAAAATCTGCTGGGGGGAATGGCAACCTATCACACCAGTGCCTCCTGGCTTTGGATCGGTGCCTGGCACATCATTGCCCTGGTGAAAACTGGTCATATGGCAGAAGCTCAAAAACTGGTTGCGCGGATACTAGACGTGATCGTACGAGACCGGCAGGTACATGAGGTCCACGCACCAAACGGCAGACCTCTTTCCAGCATATGGTATACGCCGGAAGCACCTCTGACCTGGAATGCAGGTATGGTCATTTATGCCTGTCACGTATTTGAAAGCAAACGGCAGGAAGAGCGCACGATTTTATCCTTATTCAATAAAACCCAGGAGTAACTTTGCACATCGCATTTTTTACCAACTTCTATCACCCAATTGTCAATGGTGTTGTCCGGTCAGTGGCCTCATTTCGTGAAACCCTGATGAAACAGGGACACAATGTTTTTGTATTTGCCCAGTCAGACGGCAGTTATAAGGATAACGAACCCTTCATTTTCCGGTACCCCAGCCTGCCTCTCCCCTCAGGAGAGATTTCTGCTGCCATTCCGGTCTCGCCATTTGTGGATCAGTTGCTTCCCGCGCTCAAACTGGATGTGATTCACACTCATCACCCTATCCTGCTTGGTCAGACCGCGGCGCGCAAAGCTGCGGAGCTTGGCCTTCCACTGGTTTTCACATTCCACACTCAATATTGGGAATATACCCATTACATTCCTTTTCCTCAGGAAGTGATCCAGGAATTCTTGAAGAATGCAGTCCACAAATGGCTGAAGGAATTTATGCAGAAGTGTCAGCATATCATTATCCCTTCGGAGAGCATGAAAGAAATTCTGGTCAGGGATTATGGATTGGAAGAGCGCTATACCGTTATCCCAACAGGGACAAACCTCGAGCCATATCAGCGCGCGGATGGAAAAACTCTGCGCAAGGAGAAAGGCTGGCAGGATGAGACAATTCTGATTTCGGTGGGACGACTGGCTCCTGAAAAGAATTGGGAAATTCTGCTCCAGGCTTTTGCAAAAGTTTATCCTGAGCATCCAAACTTACGCCTGGTCTTGATCGGCGATGGAACGGCTAAAGAGAGTCTCCAGGAGTTAGCCTATGACCTTGGAATCTCAGAACGTGTTACCTTTACCGGTTCCCTCCCATTTGAAGAAGTACCGGCGTATTTAAAGGCCGCGGATGCTTTTAGCTTTGCCTCAATCACCGAAACACAAGGGCTGGTCACGATTGAAGCGATGGCAGCTGGGTTACCGGTTGTTGCGGTCGATGGCAGCGGGACGCGTGATATCGTCGAGCATGGCAAGCAGGGCTATCTGGTTGAAAATGATGCAGATGCCCTGGCAAAGGGCCTCCATCAACTCTTATCTGACCCGGGACAAATGAAACGCTTTCGTCATAACGCGCTGAAGAAATCCAAAGCCTTTGATGTGGATCTATTAAGCAAGCAAATGATCAGTGTGTACGAACAAGCTATTCAGGATAAGAAAGCAGATCAATTCGTCACACTGAAAGCGGCAGAGGCCGCGGCAGCAGTCTCCGCCTCTCAGGTATGAGATCATCACTCACGCAGCTTTCCTCCCTTCCTATTATTGGGGCTGATAATCCGGCAGGCGATCAAACAGTCGCGCTTCCACTGATAAGTAAACCTTATCTTCATCTACAGATGTCACCCATTGGGCGGGAACCAGTTTATGCTCCTTAAGTAAAAAACCTTTCCCAACCACAAAATGAGTGACGTTGTTCGTTCCAGAATTAGCAATGACTTGTTCAACATTCCCGATATGCTTGTCATCTGCGGTCATCACCTGTGCTCCTTCTGAGATCGCAACCCGTCCCTCGGGAATACTTGTTTCGGTCTGAGGAACATAATCCGGTCGGATGCCCGGCAGGATACCACCCGTTGGGGTTTGAAAATTGGTGGGTGGATACCAATAATAAGTGTCAATGTTTTCATAAGGGACGCCAGCCTCATCGAGAGGAACATAATGAGTTGTCTCATAATCGAGAAAATCATCGACGTTCTGATTGGTTTCGCGCAGCATGATCCGATCTTTGTTCTCAAGATCGACCAAACCGACTGGGATTACTTTTTCATCTTTAAATAAAGCGCCTCTTTCCACAACCAGATCGGTTACATCTCTCGTTTTTGCATCAATGACGATACGACTGATCGTTCCAATCTTTTCACCTGTAGCAGTGAATACTTCAGCACCTTTTACAAAATTCATGACATGCCTCCTGAATGATTGCTTCACAAATAGAGTGTGCGGTGAAGCAATGATCTAAATTTGGATTAAGTGTTGTGCCTCAAACTCGCCTTAATGCTCCGGTATCGCTTCCTCGGCCTTCTCCGCCAATTCGATCAAGTCACCTTTTTTGAAGAGTATATTTCTCACGCCGCACGCTGGCGTATTGCGCCAGACAGGAGTTCGTCGTAATAAAAATTCAAGATCAATACCAAAGTGAATGAATTCTTCTTTCTGCGCGTGACTCATGACCGAGCGGGCTTCTTCGTCTTTTTCTATAGCCAGGCGCTGGACATACCAGTCAATCGCTTCTGCCTCTTCGATCATGGATTGGATCACCCGGACGAATGTCCGTGTTTCCTCTGAAAGTTCCTGCGGCGGTTCATGATACCGATCAAAACCCATACGAGTACCTCAACTATTCAGGACCAGATCTCACACCTCTCTATCTTCATCATCTTCGATCTCGGCATCAATAGTGTCTTCTTCTTCGTCGTCGTCTTCCAAATCTTCATCTTCTTCCCCATTATCCAGTTCCTCATCCTCTAACTCTAATGACTCTAAATCTTCCAAGTCCTCAAAATCATCTTCAATATCTTCATCACTATTATTTTCATCTTCAGCAGAAGCAGGGTTTAGCTCCCACCGATTGCGGTCACGGTCGAGAATTTTCGCATCTGAATTGAGAGGCTCATCATCTTTATAAACTAAACCCGCGGCTGCTCCCAACTCATCCACAATATCCTGATCAGGCGTAGGCGCGCTCCCACCCACAGTTTCCT
>Ga0137367_10005707_pt1 | contig 10070 bp, 9 predicted proteins | sample SagtaG_14_FD_104939 | JGI IMG/M metagenome (GOLD analysis project Ga0137367, IMG submission 104939) | Vadose zone soil microbial communities from Sagehorn Ranch, Mendocino, California, USA - Sage1_L_80_16 metaG | ecosystem: Environmental > Terrestrial > Soil > Vadose zone | place: USA... | reverse complement strand
GCGGCCGCGGGAGCGTGGCACAGCGCAGGCCGCCGCGCATGGCTGGGGAACGCACGGCTCAAGCACTGTGTGCTCCTCCGCATCCCAATCGCCTGGGAGCGCTGACTCAGGCCCATCGGCACCCGCCTTGAACAACAGTGCACCCCGGGTGAACGCCACCCTGGGCGGGTGGATAGATCCCGGGTGGATGGATCGGGAGGGAAGGAGGCGTGATGCACGTCGGTCTGAGGCTCCTGCCCGTCGCCCCGCACCGCCATGCGTCGGCGCGTGTCCCGGCCGGCATGGCAGGTGAAGGGAACCCTGAGAAGCGGCTGACGTGCTGATTCGCGTCTGGATCGAGCGCACCCAACCGCTGGCCGGGACTGCGGCGACCGAGGGAGGCGAGCCGGTGGGGTTCGACGGCTGGTTGGAGCTGCTCAAGGTGATCTCCGAGCTGGTGGCCGCAGCGCCCTCGAGCGGCGAGGATGTGGACGCGACGGAGGAGCCCATACAAGGAACCCAGCTGAACAACGGTTCCCCCCGTTTGAACGCCCCTACGTCAACAACCCGCGAGGAAAGGGGTGACACGATGCGCATCGGATTGACGGGAATCTTCGTCGACGATCAGGACAAGGCCGAGCGGTTCTACACCCAGGTGCTCGGCCTCAAGGTCAAGACCAACGCCGCCTACAGTCCCACCGAGCGCTGGCTGACCGTGGTGTCGCCAGAAGACCCCGAAGGGGTCGAGCTGGTGCTGCACCTGACCGACGAGCCCGCGCGGGCGTTCCAGCAGGACAGCCGCGAGGTCGGTCGGCCGGTGATCTCGCTGCGCACCGACGACTGCCAGCGCGACGCGGAGCGTCTCAAGGCCAAGGGTGTGGTGTTCGTCAAGGAGCCCGCCAGGATGGACTACGGCGGCATGGACGCGGTCTTCGACGATACCTGCGGCAACCTGATCAACCTCCACCAAGACTGAGGCGCAGCCGTCATGAAATGCAATCCACCAGGACCAGCGGTCGCCGGCACTGTGTGCGCATTCTTCACCGCCACCGTTCGCGACGGGTTGACACGCGTCGAACGCACCCGACGGTGACGCCGAGCCTGCCGAGGATGCGTCGCAGATCCCTGCCCAGTCAGGACCACCCGGATGAGTGGCGTCGGTCATCCGCCTCCCCGGAGCGCGCAACCGCCGACGAGCCGGACCGCCCGGCCTCGCTATCACCGCCTGGCCATAGGATCCGGCCTTCTGGCCACCTCGCATGACTCGCCAACGTCACCCACGCCACCCCACCAGAACTCCGAGACCGGACGCTGTGGCTGTGCAAGGCGCAGCGTGCTGCTGGCCGGCGCCGCCACCTTCGGGGTGATCTCGGTGCTGGCCGCGTTGTCGACCAGCCCGGAGATGCTGATCGGGGCCCGCGCGCTGCTGGGGTGGCCGGGCGCCGGTTGGAGCTGGCTCGCACCGTGAGCGATCGACCGCTCGGCCGTGCCCAGCGACTGCAATCCACGCCATCATGACGCGCTCAACAGCCTCTTGGCCGCTGGTCAGGGGTGGCCGGGTCCCGGGTGGGCGAGGGGTACCGGGCGGGCATGCCTGGCGCTAGGCTGACCAGGGCGATGGCTGTGATGGGAGACCCTGCCCGGCGTCCAGGATCGCGGGCGTTTGTGGGCCGGGACCGGGAGCTGGCGGAGCTGCTGGCCGGCCTGGAGGACGCCGCCGGTGGTCGGAGACGGCTGTTCCTGATCGCCGGGGAGCCTGGGATCGGCAAGACCTGGTTGGCGGAGCACCTGGCAGGGCACGCGACCAGGCGCGGGGCCCGTGTGTTGTGGGGTCGCTGCTGGGAGGCTGGGGGAGCACCGCCGTTCTGGCCGTGGACGCAGGTAATTCGTGCCCTCACCGAGGACCGCGACGAGCAGACGTTGGCTGCCTGGCTGGGTGCGGGGGCGGCCCAGGTCGCCCAGTTGGTCCCCGACCTCGCCGAACGCCTTGGGATGACCGCGCCTCCCCTGGTTGCCTCTCGGGAGTCCGAGGCGGCGCGCTTCTACCTGTTCGAGGCGGTCTCCGGCTTCCTCGAGCAGGCGGCGTCGGTGGAGCCGCTGCTGCTGGTCTTCGACGATCTGCACGCGGCCGATGACCCCTCCCTGCTGTTGCTGCAGTTCCTGGCGCGAGACCTTCGCGGTGCAAGGCTGCTGGTGGTAGGGACCTACCGCGACATCGAGGCCGATCGCCATCCAGGAGTCGTCGATGCGGTGGGGCAGCTGGTGCGCGAGGGGCAGTCGCTCATCCTGCGGGGGCTGGATCGCGCAGCGGTCAAGGGCCTCATCGAAGCGTTCTCCGGGGTGGTGCCCTCCGAGGCGAAGGTCGCCGCCGTCCACGAGACGACCGAGGGCAACCCGCTGTTTGTCCGGGAGGCCGTGCGCCTGCTGGCCACCGAGGCCACCCTGCAGGACCCCGGCCGGGGAGGCGTGCCGATCCCGGGCAGCGTCCGGGCGGTGATCCAGCGGCGGCTTACCCCGCTGTCCGCCGACGCCGTCCAGGTGCTGTCGGCCGCCGCGGTGGTGGGCCGAGAGTTCGACCTGGCGCTAGTCGGCCCCTCCTGCGAGCTCCCGGTCGAGCGCGTCCTCGGTGCGTTGTCGGAGGCGCTTGCGCTGGGCATCGTGGCCGAGGACCCAGGCACCGTCGGCGCGTACCGCTTCTCGCACTCCCTCATCCGCGAGGTGCTCTACGAGCGGCTGCCGATCCCGGCCCGAATGCAGCTGCACCGGCAGGTCGGCGAGGCGATCGAGCGCCTGTATGGCAGCGGCTCGGGGGCGCATGTCGCTGAGCTGGCCCGCCATTTCGCCGAGGTCGCGGCCGCCGGGGAGGGCGCCAAGGCGCTGGAGTACGCCCGCCGGGCCGGCGAGCGAGCCATGGGCATGTACGCCTACGAGGAGGCCGCCGCCGAGTACCAGCGGGCCCTGCGGGCGCTGGAGTTCGCCGGCCCGGACGAGCCGGTTCGCTGCGAGCTGCTGCTGCGGCTGGGCGCAGCCCAAGCCCGAGCGGGCAGCTATCAGCAGGCCAAGGAGAGCTGCCTGCGGGCCGCCGAAATCAGCAGGAGGCTTGGCGCACCCGAGCAGCTGGCACGCGCCGCCCTGGGCTTCGGCGAGCGGCAGGTCGAGGGCGGCCTGGTCAACCGGCAGCTGGTCGCGCTGCTGCAAGAGGCGCTCGACGGCCTGGGTCCCCAGGATTCACCGCTTCGCGCCCGGCTGCTGGCGCGCCTGTCCCTGGAATTCACCTTCTCGGACGAGACGAAGGTCATGGAGTCGCTCAGCCGGCAGGCGGTCGCCATGGCCCGCCGGCTGGCCGACCCGGTGGCGCTGCGCAGCGCGCTGGATACCAGGTGGATGGCGGTGTGGGGTCCGGACGGGCTGGGTGAACGCACCGCCCTGGCAGAAGAAATCGTGCGACTGGCACGGGAGACCGGCGACCGTGAGATGGAACTGGACGGTCACGCCGCTCGGGCGGCCAGCTCGCTGGAATGGGGCGACGTCCGGGCGGCCCAGGCGGACATCGCGGCCCACGCCCGGCTGGCCGAGGAGCTGCCCGTGGCCGTCCACCGGTGGGCAGCGACGACGATGCGGGCGCTGCGGGCGCTCCTGGACGGCTCCTTCGACGACGCCGAGCGGCTGGCCGACGAGGCCCTGTCCCTGCAAACGGGGCGACCCAACGTCCTGTTCACCCACCTCGACCAGGTGGCCCTGTTGCGGTGGGAGCAGGGGCGCCTGGGGGAGCTGCGCGACGAATGGCAGGGGGTCGTGGACCGGTTTCCCCGGGCCGCGTTCGCACGGGCGTGGCTGTCGCTTGCCGACGCGGAGCTTGGTGACAGCGATGGCGCGCGCAGGGGGCTGTGGTCGCTGGCCGAGCAGCTTCCCCAGCGGCCTCGAAACGGGATCTGGCTGCCGGCCGTGGCGCTGGCCTGCGTGCTGTCCGCGCACCTGAACGAGCCCGAAGCCGCGGGCAGCCTGTACCCGCTCCTGGGTCCCTACGGGGGGCATATCGTCGCCTTCACGGCGCCCCAGCCGGTCGTCTGCCTCGGGTCGGCGTCGTTCTACCTGGGCCTGCTGGCGACCGTGACGGCCAGATGGGCGGAGGCCGCCGACCACTTCGAGGCGGCCATCGCCGCCCACGACCGGCTGGGGGCCAGACCATTCCTGGCCCGCACGCGCTACGAGTACGCCCGCATGCTGCTCCGCCGGGGCCAGGCTGCGGACCGGAGCATGGCGCTCTGGCTCCTGGACCGGGCGCTTGCCGCTGCCAGCTCCCTCGGGATGGCCCCCGTCGCCGAGGGGATCCAGACTCTCCGAGCGGCGCAGGCACGCGGCACAGTGCCTACGGAGCCGGCGGCCGCCGAAGCCGCCGCGCCCGAGATGTCCAGGAACGTGTTTCGCCGCGAAGGTGAGTACTGGAGCGTCGCCTACGAAGGCGACATCGTCCGCGTCAAGGACGCCAAGGGCCTGCGCCACCTGGCCCGGCTGCTGGCCCATCCTGGGCGGGAGTTCCATGCGGCCGAGCTGGAGGCGGCCGAAGGCCGGGTGGCGCCGGCGGCCTCCGTGGGGTCAAGGGGTCGGGCCGAGAGTGGCGAGCTGACGGTACGCCTGGACCTTGGCGACGCCGGGGAGCTGCTGGACGCCACCGCCAAGGCCGCCTACAAGGCGCGGCTGGAGGAGCTGCAGGCGGAGCTGGACGAGGCGGAGGGCTTCAACGACCCGGTCCGTGCCGCCAAGGCACGGCAAGAGATGGACTTCCTGGTAGACGAGCTGGCGCGGGCGGTCGGGCTGGGCGGCCGCGACCGCAGGGCGGCGTCTCACGCCGAACGCGCCCGACTCAACGTGACCAGGGCGATCCGGGCGGCGATGGCCAACCTCGCCCGCGCCGACCCTTCGCTGGGCCGGCATCTTGCCGCCACGATCCGGACGGGCCGGTACTGCTCCTACACCCCGGATCCCCGCGCCCCGATCGCCTGGGAGCTGTGACCCGGCGGGTCCCTCGGCATCCGCCTGAACAACAATGCAGTGGGGCAGCTGGGCCAATGGCGTGAGCAGCGTGACCCACGCGCGAGTCAGCCCAATCTGCTTGACGCCGCTTTGCCTGCCTGCGTTGGCGTGGTGTCGGTGGCCGCCTCCGCGCTGCTGTGGGCGGCGGTGCTGCCGGCGCTCGTGCTGCGTGTGGGCAAGGCGCGGCAGGCGGCGGGACCCGCTGAGTCATGGGCAGTACGTTCGGAGGGCCTGGCCGCGTCCGATTGAACAACGGTTCACGCATGTTGAACGCCCCGGCGGTGAAGAACCCTCAGCCATAGCCTGGATCGGCACGAGCATAAGGAGGTACTAGAGCCCCGATATTTCAGGAAGCCATGCAGTGTGAGCGTCTTGGCCGGGTTCGACTGCACTTGCGGGATTGACGAGCGGTATCGGCTCGGCGGTCTTGCCAGGCCCGACAGGACCCACGATGCGGTCGCAACAGCGCCCGATGGCCGCGCCGCAATATCGAGCTCGACCGGCTCGAGGGCTACCTGGACGAGAAGAAAAGAGGACAGCGGTGAGTCACAACCTGAAGCTGGAGCGCCGGTTCGACGTGGCGCCGGAGGTGGTCTTCGACGCGTTCACCGACCCACAGGCCCAGAAGGAGCTGTACGCCGATGCGCCGGACTGGATTGTCGAATCCCAGTGCGACCTGCGCGTCGGGGGCCGGTGGAGCATCACGTTCGGGCCCCCGGGAAGCACGCCGGCTCGCGAGACCAACGTGTTCCAGGTGGTCGACCGGCCGCGGCGCGTGGTCTACAGCTCAACGATGACGATGCCGGACGGATCCAGCGTCGACACGGGCATGGAAGTCACTTTCGTTGAGGAGGACGGCAGGACCCTGATGACGATCGTCCAGAGCGGCTTCCCAACCGCCGAGGTCCGGGACGAGTTCGCGGGCGGCTGGCCGAGCATCCTCGACGGGCTCAGGCGCGCCGTCGCCGCGAAGGTCACGGATCGTTCATGAGCGTCGTCAGCACCCGCCAGGCCGGGCGGCGAGAGTGGATCGGGCTGGCGGTGATCGCCCTTCCATGCCTGCTGTACTCCATGGACCTGACCGTGCTGAACCTGGCGGTGCCACACCTCAGCGCGGACCTGCAGCCCAGCAGCACCCAACTCCTGTGGATCGTGGACATCTACGGATTCCTGCTCGCCGGGTCGCTGATCACCATGGGCACCCTCGGCGACCGCATCGGCCTCCGCCGGCTGCTCCTTATCGGCGCCGGCGCGTTCGGCGTCTGCTCGGTGCTGGCCGCGTTCTCCACCAGCGCCGGGATGCTCATCGGCGCACGCGCCCTGCTCGGGTCGCCGGCGCGACCCTGGCGCCCTCCACCCTGTCGCTGATCCGCAACATGTTCGCCGATCCCCGGCAGCGCACCGTCGCTATCGCGGTGTGGATCACCAGCTTCTCGGCGGGCGGCGCGATCGGGCCGCTGGCGGGCGGGGTGCTGCTGGAGTGGTTCTGGTGGGGCTCGGTGTTCCTGCTGGCCGTGCCGGTGATGGCGCTGCTGCTGGTGCTGGGGCCGATCCTGCTGCCCGAATACCGTGATCCCCAGGCGGGCCGGCTGGACCTGGTCAGCGCCGGGCTGTCGCTGGCCGCGGTCCTACTGGTGATCTACGGCCTGAAGCGGATCGCCCAGGACGGCCCCGGCTGGCCGGCGGCGCTGTTCATCGTGGCCGGGCTGGCGGTCGGGGTGGGGTTCCTGCGCCGGCAGCGTGCGCTGGCTGATCCGCTGCTGGACCTGCGGCTGTTTCGGGTGCCCGCCTTCAGCGCCGGGCTGGCCACCAACGTCCTCGGCTTCTTCGTCGCGTTCGGCGCCTTCCTGTTCATCGCGCAGCACCTGCAGCTGGTGCTTGGGCTGTCGCCGCTGCGGGCGGGCCTGTGGACGGTGCCCTCGGGTGGTGGGTTCATCGTGGGGTCCCTGCTGACTCCGCTGCTGGTGCGCCGGCTCCGCCCCGCGTTCGTCATGGCTGGTGGGCTGGCGCTGGCGGCGGTCGGCTTCGGGCTGCTCACCCAGGTCGACGGGGCCTCGGGGCTTGCGGTCCTGGTGACCGGGTCGGTCGTCTTCTCCCTGGGGCTTGCGCCGGTGTTCACCTTGGCAACCGACCTGACCGTCGGGGTCGCCCCGCCCGAGCGGGCCGGGGCGGCGTCGGCGATCTCGGAGACCAGCTCGGAGTTCGGCGGGGCGCTGGGCATCGCGATCCTCGGCAGCGTCGCGATCGCCGTGTACCGCAGCCACGTCGCCGACGCCGTCCCAGCCGGTGTCCCATCCCAGGCCGCCCACGCCGCGCGGGACACCTTGGGCGGCGCGGTGGCGGTGGCCGGGCAGCTCCCCGACCAGCCCGGCCAAGCGCTGCTGGACGTCGCTCGCCAGGCGTTCACCCAGGGGTCGCAGTTGACCTTTGCCGTCAGCGCTGCCGTCGCGATCGGCATCGCCATCCTCGCCGCGGTTCTGCTCCGACACGTTGGCGCAGGCTCCGAGCCCGAGGAGCAACCAGCACCGAGTCAGGATGGATCCTGCTGCGCCGCCAAGGTGGGCGTGGTGAAGCTCCAAGGTCACACCGCCCAGATGCGAGCAGAGTCATGAAGCCATCATTGGTCCAAGAATGACCGGTCATGTCCGGCGATCCAGTACAGGTCGGCCACTTCCCACCAGTCACTCCGGACATGAACCAGCCCAACTACAGGAGCGGATGGACATGCTGCTTGAGAACAAGAACGCTGTGATCTACGGAGGGGGCGGTTCCGTAGGTGGTGCGGTTGCCCGTGCCTTCGCCCGCGAGGGGGCGAAGGTCTTCCTCGCCGGTCGTACCATGGCCGCGCTCGACGCGGTGGCCCAGGAGATCGCCGCCACCGGAGCCGTGGCCGAGACGGCTCGAGTCGACGCGCTCGACGAGCGGGCCATCGAGGAGCACATCGGCGCCGTGGCTGCGAAGGCAGGAGGCATCGACGTCTCCTTCAACGCCATCTCGATCCGGGACGTTCAGGGGATCCCGCTGGTCGAGCTGTCGCGTGAGGACTTCAGCCTCCCGATCGTGACCGGCACCACCACACACTTCTTGACCGCGCGGGCGGCGGCGCGGCGCATGGTCGAGCGGGGGTCAGGGGTGATCTTGACGCTGTCTGCTTCGGCGGCCCCCGTCGCCGGCTCTCCCGAACCGGGGCGGGGGATGGGAGGCTTCGGGGTGGCGTGCGCGGCGATCGAGGCGTTGTCGCGACGGCTGCCGACGCTGGCCGAGGTGGCCAATGTGGCGGCCTTCATGGCCTCAGATCAGGCCAGCGCGATGACGGCAACCATCGCCAACCTGACGTGCGGGACCGTCGTCGACTAGCGCCGTCCCGACCGACGAGCTGGAGGCTCTCCTTGGGGGAGGCAAGGAACTTCTGCGACGACTACCGACGCTCTGGGTTCTCCGCGATCGGCACCGTCACGGCGAGTTGCGGCCGACGGTGGCTGGCATGGACGCCGGCAACACGTGCCACTTGGAGGACACATCGAGATGACCATCGACGCGCCGGCCAGATCACGACAACACGATGCCGGTGAGGAAGGAAGCGAGATGGCGGGTTACGTGCAGGTTCGGGGCGTGCGAACCTGGTACGAGGAGCGCGGCGAGGGCGAGCCGCTGGTGCTGTTTCACGGCGGGATGGGCGACGCAGGGGACTTCGCGGCCAACATCGACGCGCTGGCTGCCCGCTTTCACATCTTGGTTCCGGAGCGACGCGGCCACGGCCACACCGCAGACGTCGATGGCCCCATCACCTACGAGTTGATGGCGCAGGACATGATCGCGTTCCTGGAGGGCGTGGTAGGTGAGCCGGCGCACCTGGTTGGCCACAGCGACGGCGCGAACGTGGCGCTGCTGGTCGCGCGGCACCGTCCCGACCTGGCTCGCCGCCTGGTCAGCATCAGCGGAAACTTTCACCATGACGGCCTGATCCCCGGCGTGATCGACGCCGACGAGGCGGCCGAGTTCGCGGTGACGGCCTACAGCCAGGTGTCACCAGATGGTCGAGAGCACCTTCCGGTGGTGGCCGGCAAGCTCGCGCGGATGTGGGCACACGAGCCGACGTTGACATCGGAGGATCTGCGCGGCATCACCGCTCCGACGCTGGTCATGGCCGGCGACGACGATGCGGTCACCCTGGAGCACACCATCGCGCTGTACCGAGGGCTGCCGAACTCCGAACTGGCCATCGTGCCCGGCACCTCCCACCTGCTCATCATGGAGAAGCCGGCGCTGTGCAATACGATCATCGTCGACTTCCTGACGGGCCGTGTCGTACCTATCCTGTTCCCGATCCGCCGGAAGACGTGACGGCAGGTCGGAGTCGCTTCGCGACCGCGGGCGAGTCATTCCGCATGCGCCAGACCCGCAGCCAAGGAGGCACACGGGCGCTGAGGATCTTCAGTCCGGCCGGTGGCGCGAGCAACGCCACGAGGTGAGCCGAGCGAACAACCCACCGAATCCCAATTGGTTTCCGGTGCATACGGCGATGGAGGAAGCCGAGTGGGTCGCGCCGAGCCCTGAGGTGGCCAGCCTGCTGAACCCGGTGCCGGCGCAGCGAGCAAGGCTGCTGCTGGCCCAGGTCGATGAGCTGGTCTGCGGTCTGCTGGATGCCCAGCCGCTCGGCCAGGGTGGCGGGCAGCAGCTGGCCCGCAGCGGCCTTGCGGCATCGGCGAGGACTTCCAGCACGTCACGGTAGGCCACGGGCAGCACCACCTCCTCCACGCCCGCCTGCCACTGGGGCACCGTGACCACCCCGACACCCACCCGCGCGGCCACCGGGGCCGCCTCCAACCCGGCACGTGCGACCGGGCCGTTCAGACGCAACGCGGCCCGAACCCCGGCGTCGCCGTCCTGGGCGACCTCAACACCGCCCGGCCCTCCATCGGCCCCCTCGACAGCCCCCACTGGTGGTCGTCACCACCGCCAAGGATCTCCAGGACGGTCTGCCGCGTGATCCCCAGCCGCGACAGCAGCTCCTCCTCGCCGGCCAACTGCTCGGTCAGCTCGGCAATCCGCGCACG
>Ga0137367_10005704_pt1 | contig 10073 bp, 1 predicted proteins | sample SagtaG_14_FD_104939 | JGI IMG/M metagenome (GOLD analysis project Ga0137367, IMG submission 104939) | Vadose zone soil microbial communities from Sagehorn Ranch, Mendocino, California, USA - Sage1_L_80_16 metaG | ecosystem: Environmental > Terrestrial > Soil > Vadose zone | place: USA... | reverse complement strand
GCACGACTTTCGAATTATCCACGGCAGAGAAACCTGGTTCATTGCCGTCTTTAGGCTTGATCTTCTTGTCGATCAAAGCCAGGACCACTTCAGACGGCGTAAAGTAGATGCTACCGCCCAGGCCGTTGGTTTGGAATTTAACATCTTTATCGAATTGACCAACATTCGCGACAAAGCTCAGAGGCAGACGGTTAAAGTCCAAATTCTGAGGCTGAACATCAGGTATAGCTTTTGACTCAATCTCTGGAATCTGATAAGAAACGAGTTTGTTTGTCGCAGGCGAATCGTTCGTATTTCCTAAATTTTGCATGACAGGCAAGGCGTCTGGAATCAAAGCGGCAATTTGCGGTGGATTTTGCAGAAGTTCAATGGCTTGAGTGCGATTCCCTGCGGGATCATAGGTATAGTTGTAGGAAGCGATTGTTGTCATGCTCAGGTTATGATAAAGCTCTACCAGCCGCCCGGCTTCATCATAGGTAAATTGTGAAGAAACTCCATTCGGACGGATAACCGAGGAAAGCTGACCTGCGTTGGTATAAGAGTATTGAGTATGCTGGCTGTCCCAATCTTCCACATCCGTTAAATGGTTTACATCATCATACGTGTAAGAGACCGCTTTTCCATCCGGATATGTTAGGTCAGTGCGGTTGCCTACTGAATCATACTCATAACCAATCGTCTTATTGAATGGATCCGTTACCGAAAGCGGACGGTTCAGATCATCGTATGCCCAGGTGGTTGTCCCTAGCCCATCGGTCATGGTTAAGCGTTGCCCGGTTGCGTTGTAAGTAAAGGATACATCTGGTTCATTGCCAGGGTAATCAATGTCCGTCAGTTGTCCTGCGTCATCATATGTGTAATGAATGATCTGCCCTTTAGCATCTGTGGCTGAAATGCGGTTGCCTGCCAGATCGTAGGTGTAGAACCAGGGATTTTCTAGTGGGTCTTTTTTCTCGATCACGCGGTTGAGGGCGTCATAGCCATAGGTTGTGCTGTTCCCCTTGGGGTCTTTGACGGATACCCGGTTTCCCACTTCGTTATATGTAAATTCATAGCGAACGTTGGTTTGCGCGTCTGCCGGAATGCCAGGCATGTAATTTAGAATGATGGCTTTTTGCCGGTTCAGCTCATCATAGATATAATGCGTTGTGACGCCGTTAGCATCCACCGAGTTAAGCAAATTGCCAAATGTGTCATAGAAGGATTCGGTTGTGTGATCCAAGGGATCAGCCACCGTTTTTCGCCGATTGAGCGCATCGTACGTGTAATGGGTCGTGTGTTGTAACGCATCGGTTACTGCAATTAAATTTCCAGCAGCATCGTAGGTATTTGTGGTTGCGTTCCCGTCCGCATCTGCAATTGTCTCTGGACGATTGAGAACATCATAAGTGGTTGTTGTGGTATGCCCATTGGTGTCCGTTTGTGTGAGAACGTTGCCCAAGGCATCATAGGTTGTGTGTGTTGTGTGGCCAGTAGTATCGGTCACTGTAATTACGCGGTCCAGCAAGTCGTACGTGTATGTGGTTCTATGCCCAGCCGTATCAAGTGTCGCTGTCCGCCGACCATAATCATCATATTCGGTATGGGTAGTTTGTTGTAATGGATCGGTGGTCGCTGTCAATCTTCCAGCATCATCATAGGTATATGTAGTCCTGTGATCAAGCGGGTCTTCAGTAGCAATGCGGTTACCGGCATTATCATAAAACGTTTCGGTAATTCCACCGTTCGGATCAATCGTGCGAACCAGACGATTCAGAGCATCATATTCATACTGCGTGGTTCGGTTGAGCTGATCCGTGCGGGTGGCAACGTTGCCAATCCCGTCGTAAGTGGTTGTCGTGAAATGCCCCAATGGGTCTACAACCTTAATAACTCGTCCAAGTTCGTCATAGTGAAAAACAGTCGATCTTCCCAACATATCTATGACAGTCGATGTATTATCAATAACATTAAATGTTGTAACGCCGGAATGGAAACCCAGTGCGTTGATAGTCTTGATCAACCGTCCGGTAGCGTCATATTCGTAAGTGGTCTGATGTTGAAGAGGGTCCGTCGTGGAAATGAGATGCCCAGCTTCGTCATAGGCGTTGATCGTTTTATTGCCGGCAGGATCAATTGTTTGGAGGAGGTGATCCGCGCCATCATAGACATAATGAGTTATATGATCGTAAGTGTCGGTCACCGTAGTTTGATTTCCACGGACATCATATTCATATGTGGTAACGATGTTATATAGGTTCTGGTAATTCTGAATATGGCTCGGATCATAATTCTGCGTTACTCGCACCAGTTTCCCGGCGGCGTTGTATTCATTGTGTGTAACGCGGTTTCGCGGGTCGGTCGTGTCAATTAACCGACCAAGATTGTCATACGAGTAATGCCAGGTATTTCCATCCGGGTCTTGCATCGTCAGGCGCTGACCGTAAGAATTATAGGTATAGCTTGTGACACGATGAGCAGGGTCGGTTACCGATTCCAGGTAACCTTCAGGAGTATAGGTATAGGTTGTTTCACCGTCGAGTGGATCTTTGCTTTTGGTCAGCAATTTTCCATCATAGCTATAAGTAGTAGTGAAATCGCGCCCATCTTTTACAGAAGTCAGGTTGTTTAGCGAATCATAGGTATAGTGCATTGCATTTCCCGCCGGATCCGTCTTGGATAGCAAATTCACGCCATCCGCGCTCCAGGTCATTTGAAGCGTTTGATCCGCGTCATTCTTAATGGACGTTGGGCGGAAGTTGGAATCGAACTCTTTTGTTTCTGTTCTACCTAGGGGACCAATTGTCTCTGTAGCGATGTTATGTTCATTGTATTGATCCTCTTTCTTGTGCCCCAATGCATCATAAACACTGGTTGTTTCATCGCTGTTATATACGATTAATACCAGTAATTTGCCATTACCATCAAATTGGCGATAGGCGCGCCCTTGCGAATCATATTCTGTCTTGACCGTTGGTTTTCCTTCTGGGTCATCCGATTCTGTTATATGATGATTGGAATCGTAGGTATATGTCCATGTTTGCCCAAGGATGTCGGTAATGGAAGCGAGATCCCCTGAATCGCTGTAGGAGTAGGATACTCCTCGATCCATGTTATCTTTTACGGAATTAATCCGACCTTGTTCATCGTATCCGATCTGGAGAAAATGCACGCCATTGTCCGCGCTGACCTTAGTCAACTGTCCTTGCGAGTTGTAAACATAATCGATTTCATGTCCCTGAGCGTCTTTGCGCAAAAGCAGGCGTCCATTCTCATTAAATTGGAATACGGATTGTTGGGCGTCGGTCAATGTATAGAGGGTTGGCGTTGATACCGATTTTGTGAGGGAGGCAATCACACCGGGTCCGGGTGTAAAGCTCCCATCTGACTCTATTTTGAACAGGTATTGATTGCCCAATACGCTCTGGAACTGGACATAGCCTTCCATTCCACCGGGATCGGCTGGGAAAATTAACTTGGCTTCATGATTATGCTTCCAACCATAACCTAACACGCCCGCGCTGTCTACGCTACCAGAGGAATATGACCTTTGGAATACTAGATCGCCAGCCGATGTTGGGATAGAAATATCGCCTAATGTAAAGGAAAATGCACCAGTATGCGTATTGATCGGATCGCCACAGGTTCCCTGGGTGCTACAAGCAACTTGGCTTACGCTTCCATCTGAATCAATATTTGCTGTTATAAGTGTGGTCTTGCTCTGCCCGCCGTAGAGAATTGATCCTAAATAAACATCCGTTAATGGATTAAAGACATAAGCTGATGATGCAGTACAAGCATATGTGGATTGAACAATTTGCTGGGCACTCGAAGAAGAGTCAGCACACACATAAGTAGTGGCTTGAGATACATTAACATTCAATTTGTAACCGGTAACGCTTACATAATGAGCATTATTGCTATGTTCGGTCACCATATTGACGGTCTGGATCACATTTCCTGCAATCCCATTCTTCCAGGCGCTGTTGGGGATGCTATACGTTTGTTGCCCGTTCGGGATCGTATCCGTGAATGAGCCAATTAGATTTCCGTTGAAATTGACCTGACCACTATGATTCAAAGCATCATGAGGCTGGAATATTATGTTTAAAGCAGCTGACAAAATATTATTATCCCGGAGAAATGCGGGAACTTGAATCGGTGTATCAATGACCGGTCGATTGGTGCAATACCAATCGTTTGTCTCGAACGTCATTGTGCAATCTCCGATAGTCACCGGTATGATCTGCCGATTTGCACCACAGGAGGTTGGTTCGCCGGTCCATTCCTTTGTTACTCCTGACCCGCTAGCTTCCAATTTGAAACTAATATCCCCCGGATCTGGCATCAGGCTTGCTGAATTCGGTCGATCCATGAGCCCGCTAACATTCACAAGAGGATATGTAACAAGTAACAAGTGATCATTCTTGCTCTGCAATTGCTTGGAGTCAACTTGCTCCAAGGTAGCTGTAGAATTAGCCTCTTTCGTAGAATTTATGGAAGCAAGGATATCGGCATGTGCAACTGCATCATCTGTTGTGAAGATAGGGTAAGCCACTACCCGAATTGATTCGCCTGTCTCAATCCGAGCGTGATCCAAGCTCGGTTGCAGGAAGATCTTGGCAGGTAATCCTGTTGCCGGATCAATGGCTTTGAGAGACAGGTCTGTAATTGGTTTGCCGTGATTGGTAATAACGTAAGTACGCCCAAGTGTCACTGGATTAAACGCAGCTGTATCTTCGACAATTGTGAAATTGCTCTCTTTTAGCACAGTGAGATGCAAATTCATATTGTCATAAATAGGATTCGTGCTTTCATCTGCTACCAGGGAAGCGCTAAAGTCATAGGTTTCTAATTGAGCATCCTGTGTATTGATCGCCAAAGTTACATCGCGAGTGGTATGTGGCTGAAGTGTAATGGTTTGATCCTGACTACCGCTATCCACGAAGTTGACCATAATGTCTTCATAAGGATTCGTAACAGCTACTTTCAGCGTATGAGCCAGATTGTCATCGTTGCGTACATTCACGGTTCTTCGCTGATCATAATCACGGTCAACCGTGAAGTCTTGGCTACGATTGGCAAATACAATACCATTCCCCACCGTAAAGTGGCGATGCGCACTCATGGTTGTTCCACAAGAGGATTGCGCTTCGACAAACCATTCATAGGATGTATTTCGAATTAAATCAGGAACGACTACGGAGGAAAAGGTTTCACTCGATGTATTAAATGTTACCGGCTCTTGTCCCTGTGGGAGTACTGTGAGCGTGCCTGTAGAAAGGACATCAGAACGCCAACTAATTGTGACGTTTTGCGATCCAAGTGTATTATTATCTTGTGGTGTGAATTCGGAAAGAATCGGACCTGACTGATAATTTACACTAACAGGATAATTTTTCGTTTGCTGGTTTGCCGTATCTGTTACGGATACTTGGAAAGGAATGTTTCCGGTTGCTCCGCAGCTGTTCGTCTGAACTCTCAAAGATACTGTAGATGTCTGCTGCGGAGAAAGCGCAACTGCTGCGTCTGAAAGCGTGTACCAGCCCGAATCAAGCCCGCTAATGCTTAAACTATATTGATCTGCAATTAAACCCGTATTTTGAATATTGATCTGGTAATTAGCAGTTGCACCTAGCCCAAGCGTCGTGCTGGAAGGAGTTATCGAAACAATAAAGTCATGCCCATCAACGATTGTGGCATTCACGGTAGAACTATGATTGCCCGCGTTCGACGAGGATACGTTTGCCTGCATAGTAAGGGTGCTACCGAGTGCAGCGGAGGCACTGATATGACCGTTGACGCTAAAGGAAAGTTTTTGACCGGCGGTAAATGTTCCCAGACTCCAGGAAAGATTTTGTCCATTTTGAGTCGGTTCTATCGGGGCAGTATGAGTGGAATACGTCACCTCTTGAGGTAATTGAATCTGAAAAGATACATTCTGGGCAGAAATACCGCTAGAATTTTGAACTGTAATATTATAGGTCAACGCAGTATCTGCGAGCGCTTCAGATGCAGCGCTGACAGATAAACTCAGATCTGCTCCGGTAAATGTTAGATTGGAGACATCCTTCAACAGAGTGCCATTTACGGTAGCAGTAACTGTAACTGATTCATTCACAGAGTCGGTCACTTGAACCGCAGCTTTACCCTGATCATCTGTAGTCTGGTTAGCTTGGCTGAAACTCGCGCTTCCAGTCGTGTGCCATACTACATTTGCATTTGGAATAGGATTGTTATATGCATCGAAAGCAGTGACTGTAAGGTTGATCGGCGATTGTCCATTGGCGGACGCAGAGCCAGAGCTTGGGCTTAAATCTGACATGTCCCAACTGACTGAACCTGGCAGGAATTCAACTGTGGATTCTTGGGAAATCACGGCTTGATCAATACGGGCAATGATCCCTCTGGTGCCAGCTTTGAATGCTTTAAGTGTTGCGGTCACCACGCCGTTGGAGTTCGTGTTTCCAATATGCACGAAAGTATTTGGATCAACTATTTGGTTATTGATATATAAACTAGAGCCTGATGTAGTTACAAGCTCTACTGATTTATTCGGCATCACGTAACCATCTTGGTTTTTTACTGTGACAGTCACCGTTGCGCTGGAGCCGTCTGCAATTGGCTGGGATGGTGTGATTTGTATAGTTGGATTGATCAAGCCCAGGGAGTCAAGATATATGGTGCCTTTTCCAGCTACCTCATATCCAGGACCGCCTAAGGCAGAAATTACAATGGTGTGATTGGAATTTGGAGCATATACCACAATACGTCCTCCGGCTCCTTGTCCACCACTGCCATCTCCGCTACCATTGGCATGGATAGAACCATTTCCGGTTAAGATGTTGGTTTCGACCCAAATACTTCCACCAGAGCCTCCACCGCTGAGCCAGCCAGTATTCCCTCCATCCGCAGCAATTTCTCCATTCAGGGTCAAAGTTCCAGTTACGTTAAGATGAATTGCCCCTCCACCCGGAGTTCCAGGAACGACAACTCCATAGAACCATTTGCCGGCTCCTCCAGAACTGCCTAGATCGGTAGGGCTTGTGATTGAGCCATAGGCAAGTCCACCACTTCCTAGCACACTGTGGCCATTGCCACCGTATCCTGCTCCGCCTCCTCCACCTTCGCTGGTCGCGCGCTTTCCATTACCAGGACCGGAGCCATCTACCCATCCTGCTGAAGATTTGTAGCCTGTTCCATTAGCATCGATTTTCCCTCCTGTGCTCACGGTTAAATTGGCAGCATTAAGATTAATACCACGGTCATCTGTATAAACAGTGTTTCCATTATCGAACGATACAAGTCTTAGTGTAGAACCATTGCCAACGGTAATATCCCCAAATGTGTACATACCATTGTTTAACGAAGAACTAGCATATAACTCAAGTTTTCCTGTTCCACTGAGATTAATATTCTGTGTATCTACTAGATCCCCGAAAATAGCCAATGTAGCATTAGTTAGAGCAAGGTTTTGCGGCCCATGTGCCACACCTTCTACTTCCAATCTTCCGGTACCATCGCCAATGATTGTTTGGTTATCAAAAGTCAAAGTTGAGTTCGAGCCTAATATTCGTAGAACACCCTTTCGGCTTAGTTCAATCTGATTATAGGAATAATCTCCTAGGCGCAGCACTGCAAATGTGCTGGTGGTATTTCCGCCATTGTCTACTAATAATTTATCTGCAACTGTAGTGGTATTTTTTGTGTACACTGTTCCAGGTCCACCTGTATTACCGCCTTTGGCATACACATATTGTCCGTTCAAGGAAAATGTACTATTTGCATAAAATACTGCAATTCTACCGCCGCTACCACCGCCTCCACCGCTATTTTCACCACCGTTGGCATGGATAACCCCACTACCAGTTAGCGTATTCGTTTCAATCCAAATGCTTCCACCAGACCCACCACCGCCACCCCAACCTCCATCACTCCCATCCGAACTAATCTCCCCATTTACCGTTAAGGTTCCGCTTACATTGAGATGAATTGCTCCTCCACCAGATCCTCCTACGGAGACTCTTCCCCAATAATCTCGTCTTGGTCCTCCAGAACTACCTAGCCCTGTAGGATTGGTTACAGACCCATATGCCAAACCACCGCTTCCTTCTGTGCTTTGTCCATTACCGCCATAACCCGCACCCCCGCCTCCTCCTTCGCCTCCGCGTTTTCCACCACCGGGTCCAGTGCCGTCGACCCAATTTGACGAGGGTACATAGCCCATTCCGCTCGTATCAAGCTTTCCGCCGAGTTCGATTGTCAAATTACTAATATTAATCGTGACACCTTGATTGAGAACCGGATTCCCTTGAAGAAGTAGTGTTCCACCTGTTTGGATAACCAAATTATTATAGTTGTAAGAGCCTGCTGCTCAGTTGCATGTATCCCCATTAGCAATCGTTAAATCCCCGGTTGCATAACAATTGAAGCGAACGTTAACACTTTGCGAGATCGGCACAGAATTAATTCTCGTTGAAACTGTTACGGTTTCAACGACCGTATCCCTAACTGTCGCCGTTGCCTGTCCCAAACTATTGGTGGACGCGCTAGGCTGAGTTACCAATGCACTGCCAGTCGCTTGAACTTGAACGTCTGTACCTTGGATCGGATTACTATATTCATCTAGTGCTGTAACGGTGATCGTGGCCGCAGCGGTTCCATTGCTGGTTGCCTGGGTCACGTTGGTTGTTATTGTTGATTTCTGCGCGCTAACCGGGCCGGGTATGAATGCCACGGTGGGTTTGCTATACAGATTGATGGCCTGCGTTTGGTCGAAAATGGTAAGGATCTTCGTTTCTGCCTTTGTTGATTTCAGGGTAAATGTCGCTGAGCCATCACCATCTGTTTGTGTCGAGGAGGGAGTAATCGTATTTGCACTACCGCTTGCACCCAAAGTAAGCACATGGTCTGGCAAAACAGTTCCATCAGCATCTTTTAAAGTTATGTTGATCGTAGCTACATCTGCATTGTTCGCGATCACTGGATTGGGCGTAATATCAATAGTGGACTGATCGGGATGATATAGCGCGAGAACATCTGCCGATGATAAAGCCGAAGTATATAACTTCACCTCATCTATGACGCCTGAAAAATAGGCTAAGCCGCTGCGATTGGATCCGATGTAGTATCTATCTCCACCTGTCCATAAGGTACCAAGATTGACGGCAGTGCCCTCTTGCACACCATCGACATAAAGTGTTAATTGTCCGTTATTCGCTGCTGTACTGGCTACATAGTACCAAGTGGGATTCGTGGTATTTACCTTTGTTGTACCACATACAGTTTTTTGTGCCCCGTCAGACGTATATGCACAGAAGTTACCATTGCTATTAATATAAATGTTATGAGAATAAGAAGAAGTCGGTCCATTAGTAGTGTAGGATAGTTTCTGTAAATTTAGAAAAAGTAGGTCACATGTTATCCTTGCGGTTACCACACCAAAGGAGAAGCACATGACCTACCGCCAGGATTTTACCGTACCTGCCGAACTCATGGAGCAGGTACAAGAGCAAGGCTTGGAGATTCTGCCGGAGCTGATCCGGATCGTGCTCAACGCAGCGATGCAAGCGGAGCGCAGTGAGCATTTGCAAGCTGCACCTTACGAACACAATCCAGAACGCCGAGGATACGCCAATGGGTACAAGCCCAAGACGATGCGAACGCGGATCGGTGACATCACGTTTGCGGTGCCGCAAGTACGAGAAGGCGGGTTCTACCCCGAGGCGCTGGAGAAAGGATTGCGGAGTGAACGAGCTCTGACCTTGGCGCTGGCAGAGATGTATGTCCAAGGCGTGTCCACCCGCAAGGTGAAGGCCATTACTGAGCAGTTGTGTGGCGTGAGCATCACGTCTTCTGCAGTGAGCCAGGCAGCCATGCAATTGGATGCGGAACTGGCAAAGTGGCGAGAGCGACCTCTGGGAGAATACCCATTTCTGTTCCTGGATGCCTATTACGAGCAGGTTCGAGAAGACGGACAGGTACGTCATCTGGCGGTCCTGGTGGCGGTGGGTGTCAATCCAGCTGGAAAACGGGAGATCTTGGGCGTTTCCGTGTCCTTGAGCGAGCATGAGGTGCACTGGCGCGCCTTCCTG
>Ga0137367_10005695_pt1 | contig 10084 bp, 7 predicted proteins | sample SagtaG_14_FD_104939 | JGI IMG/M metagenome (GOLD analysis project Ga0137367, IMG submission 104939) | Vadose zone soil microbial communities from Sagehorn Ranch, Mendocino, California, USA - Sage1_L_80_16 metaG | ecosystem: Environmental > Terrestrial > Soil > Vadose zone | place: USA... | reverse complement strand
TTGCTCGGCACCCATTGGTTTGGCTTCACCAGGCACGCTGACAAAATATTTTCGGCGGCGCGTCCCTGATGTGCCGGGACAAAATAGTTGAAACCGAAAATATCCTCCACCGCAGCTTTAAGCCGCTGGAACGAGCGCGAGCCTGCGTACGACTCGTCGCCGCGCATGATCGCCGCCCATTGCTCCTGGCTCATCGCACCGGTGCCAGAGTCGGTGAGCAGGTCGATGAAGATATCTTCAGCCTTCATCAGGAACAGGTTGTATCCCGCTTCGATGAGCGCGGTTTCGCGTTCCTCTGGCGAAATGAGGCGGATAGGTTCTACTACTTTGATACGAAATGGTTCGGGTGGGTAGGTGGTAGTCATTTGGTCTCCAAATATTTGAGTATGCGTCAAATTTGGGTAGCGAGCCTGGCGTAATCCCCTTTACAGCCATTCGGTCTCCAATGACAAATCGATTCTACAACTAATCCCAAATGGAGACATGTGACAGACTTCATGAATTCACACGTGATTTATCGGGATTAGGTGTGGATGCAAGTAAGCCGTGCTTTAAGGGTGACTTCTGTTCTCTTTGATTTTCTCCTCAATTTCTGCAAGCGTTTCTTGTGACCGTTCGAATTCATCTCGCATACCCAGGCGCGTATGTATTTCAATAGCGCGGCGGGAAAGGGATACGGCTTCTTCAAGTTCGCGGTTTTGTTTAAGTAACGCGTTGGCGATGCGATCACAATCGCCAGCAATTAATTCCTGTCGGCCGATTTCTTCAGCCATGGCGAGAGCTTTGCGGGCGAGAGACTCCGCTTCCAACCATTGCTCTCTATCGCTGGCGAGTAAGGCTAGGTTACTTAAAATCGTTGCAACAGAGTTTTGGTCATTGATTTTCTTCGCGATACGTAAGGCTTCTCGGTAATTGCGTTCGGCATTGATATACTCATTGTTCATACGTTCAGCATCTGCCAGCCAATTCAAATCAATAGAAACATCTTCGCTTTCAGGTGAAATACTGCGGTCTATTTGAACAACTTCTTGGTATGCAACGATAGCAGCAGAATAATCTTCTTGAAGCTTATAACCATGCGCTCTTAACTCGGTTGCAATCGCTCGTAGTCGTGGCGTGCTGTCCTTCCAGTGTTCGGCAGCACGAGTAGCGCATTCCAACACTTTGGTAGATTCATCGCGGCGGAAATACACTAAACCGGCCTGGTATGCCCGCCAGCCTGCTTTTTCTTTATCATCAGCTGTAAGAGCCAAGGTTTCGGAGTGTTCGTTGAGCCAGACCAGATCATCCCATCTGCCCGTGAACTCCAGAAATCGATTGAGTTGAACGCAAACCATTTGCAGGCGGGAGTTATCCCACATTAACATGAGCGGCAAAGCAGCAGAGACGAAACCCCATTCGGCGTCCAGCATAGGAAACTTTTTGTAGTTTCCATCTCCACCGCCGTACTGCATAACTAAGGCATACGTGTAATTTGTAAGTGCATCTCCTTTTTTTGCTACAGCTTCTGGACGGCGTGTTCTAACAAATTGTGCGGCAAGAGGCGGTAGATAGAAAGTGAGAGATTCAGAATTTGATGTGAGAACGGAACGGTCAGTTAAATCTTCGAGCGCAGTTACAGCAGCGCGTTCAGGTAGTTCCGTCATTTGCGAAATCCATGCCAGTTTTGCTGGTTGCGTAAAGTAAGTCAATGCTGCAAGGACTTGCGTTTCGTTTTCTGTGAAGGTTTCTAGCAGGTCACCAAAAATGTATTCAAGCGGGTCGTTGCCTTTTGGGGCTTGGGCAAGAAAGGTCGATGCCTCTGTAATGGTACGAACTCTTGAGCCTTCACGTCCCAACTGTCCTGCAATCCATCGGATGAAAAGCGGGTTACCTTGTGTGATAGCATAAAAATCATCGCGCTCTTTTTGCGATGCGCGGCTGAGACGTGGATATTTGTTTGCAAGTTCAGCAATAAGTTGCATAGCTTCATCATGCGAGAGACGGTCCAGGCGTACAACGCGAGCATCCACATCCGAGCGCCGGCGGCTGGTGACAATGGCTTTGTTCCCATCAGGCAGTCGCGATAGAAATTGAAACAAGCGCGTGCGTTCATCTTCGGGCAGAGTTTCTAAATTGTCGAAGATGATCAATGCTTTTTTGCCTGCTAACGAGAGGCGCAGTGCATCTGCCCGCTCATCGGGGGATAACTTTGAAAGATTTTCTTCGCCCAATTCCTTCCCTAGTTCATCCAGCATGGCAAGGTAGGTGGGGCGGGTGAAATCTGTCAGCTTCTTTTCGCCCTCGGGAGTCAGCTCACGCACTTTAGCGGTAATAAAAATTTTCCTCTCGAACAAGTTAACAGGGGCGAGATACGCAGCGCGAATGGCAAGCGCAGTCTTACCGATGCCACCAGGTCCATCGATCAATGCACCCCAAGTGCGGGATTCAGGAGAAAGAGCAGAATTGATGATATCAAGTTCTTTCGCACGACCAAAGAAGAATTCTTGTTGCGGGAGAGTAGACCCCGTGGGTTTATGCGGTGTAAGAATTGGGATTTGGGAATTGTACGTTGGCTTGTGTTCGGCGAGATAGTGACCCACTGAAGATGCGATATTATTTGCCAAGTTATCGGGCGTGGTGAAAAATTCAACAGGTTGTTTCTTTACTTTCTGTAGAAAAGCGCCCAGCTTATCCATCTTGCTGTATTCAACGAATTTTGGCGACCAAGGATGATCCTCGTTGACAATAAAGCAGAAGATCGGCTTGCCTTTTGCTTTAGCATGAATAAATTCTTGTTCGGTAATGGAGATATCCGAGTCATCGGGGATGTATCCATAACGATGGGCATAAATGCCAGCGAATAAATCAGATTCCTCTATTTCACCCAGACATGCTTTGGTTGATTCAACTGGACGCGCACCAAAGGCTTCCATCCAAATTACGTGCAAGCCAAGTTGCTCTAAAGCGTCGTGAGCTGCCTTGCGATGTTCAACTAGATCGTTATATGTGGAACTGAGGAATACTTTCATGGTTGCTCTCGCTTGTAAGATTGGTCGTAAAGTTGATTCTACATCGAAAAACTCTTCGCTTAGGAAGAGTTTCTCGTTTAGTTTAACTTAAACTGATTTGTGTTTGTATTACTCAGTTGTTACATGAGGCAATAACATTTCTTCCCTCATGCTATCTCGAAATTTGAAGCCAGATAATATGCTCTCCAATACCGGCAATAAATTCGTGACGCGTTTTGCTCGAATCACCCAATCCCACATTCCCTCAAGCTTCTTCCAGCCACCCGCATAGGCAATATGACGGAGTTGGTCAATCGTCTTTGAGTGAGCTTGCGATCCTTGGAATATGCGTCCCCAGCGATAGAAGTCTCGATAGGCGCGCCAGTAGCCTGTTTCGAGTTGGTCGGCTGTTAATCGCATCGGGCGGAAGACGGTGTGGCGCGTGTCGTACAGATCCCAATTGGAAGTGGTGATCCGTCCCTCGGCTTGGATTCTTTTATGTAAAGCGGTGCTCGGATAGGGAGTCAAAATGTGGAAGGTGGCGGTTTCGATTCCTTGTTCAATTGCCCATTCCACGGTACGGTCGAAAACGGATTCGTCGTCATCGTCCATGCCGAAGACGAAACTGGCATTGACCATCACGCCTAAATCGTGAAGTCTTTTGATCGCCAGCGAATAATCTCGATTCAAGTTTTGATACTTGTGCTGCTGTACCAAGTTGGTTGGGTTGAGCGTTTCAAACCCGACGAACAGACTTCGCAGTCCATTGGCGACGGCTTTTTCGAGTAATCCCGATTTGAGGACAGATTGAACAGTCCCTGCGGCTTGCCATAGGCGTCCCATGCCTATCATGCCATCGAAGAGACTCCCCGCAAAATGTGGATTGCCGAGCAAATGATCATCCAGGAAGTAAAGATGTTTTCCCGGCAGGCTTTGGATCTCTGCCAACGCCCGATCCACAGTTAGCGTGTAAAACGATTTGCCGCCCTCGAAGAATGCTTCCTTATAGCAGAAGTCACAGACATGTGGGCAGCCGCGTGATACGACAATCGAATTAGGGACGAGATACAGATTCCGTTTGATGAGATCGCGACGAGGGAAAGGTAAATCCATCAACGTGCGAATCGTGGATACATAGATCTTTTTTGGTTGCCTGGCGTGATAATCCTTGAGAAACTCGGGCCATGTATCTTCTCCCGGACCGATAAATATTGTATCGGCATGTTCTTTTGCTTCTTCGGGAAGGGATGTCACATGCAATCCGCCGAGGCAAACGTAAGTACCCTTCGCCCGGTAATGATCGGCGATTCGATAAGCTCGATATGCCGAAGTGATATAAACCTGAATGACCACCAGGTCGGGTTCATCATCCAGGTTCAATGTTTCTACGTGCTCATCTTGGAGCGTAACTTCATTGTCATCGTTTAGATATGCCGCGAGAGTCGCCAAGCCAAGAGGTGGAAAAAGAGAATATTTGATCGGCCTCCAGAAAGGACTTTTTGCTTCGGTAACCGCGGGTAAGATCATTTTGACTTTCATGGGGACTCTCCTGTGTACTAAGCGGAAACATACTTGTTCCAACTGGTCACAGTATCACCAAAACGAAACCCCAAACGCTTCCAGATACCTATCAAAGCGTCTCAGTTTCTATCGTCGCCGGTGAAATAAGGCGTAACTTTTTCCTTCTAGTACTCCAGTAACATTCCATCATTGGTCTCGTTTAAGACCACGTGTAGATAAAATCTACAGATGTTTTATCAACATGTGCAAACGCATGGAGTAAATCTCAGAAATGGAAAGGAGAACCCCATGGCAACCCGTCCAAAAAATGGAAAACAAACCAAGTCAGGCGCGATGAGAAAAGCGCCCGGAACCGGTGGGAAAGGTGAGTACTATCACGTGGAGGTGCGCCCGCGTGGTGACTTTGTCAGCTACCGCACGCAGGATGTCGGCGATCCAGGTCACCTGCAACGGGTGGCAGGCAAGCGCGAAAGCGGATCGTGGGCAACGGTCAAGTGGTTGATCGATAAGAACGACGCCCATGTCGAAGGGGACAGCCTTGTCGGCGATACGCGGGAAGCGAAAGATCTCATCAAGCAATTGGGCTCAAAACCCGTCCACAAAACGGGAGACGTGTTCGAAGCAAAGCCGCGTCGGAACGTCCCCGAACGATCCAAGCCGACCGCGGCTCAAACCAGAGCGCGCAGTCAGAATATCAAGAAAGCACAGGCTGCTAAAAGCAAAAGTTAATAGCCTTTAGCGAACATGAACCGAGGAGCAATCGGTGCTCCTCGGTTGCAGTTGCCGTTCATCCAAGAACTGAGGAAACTTTTTGAATTGCTTTATAGCCTGGTATCAACGCCCAGAGTTTGCATAATGATGCGGCACTCTGTAAATCTATCAAGTGAAGAGGACTTTATGGGTAGAAATAAAAGCGACAGTGTCAGATGTGAAGTATGCGGGAATGACCAGGGTCAGTGCTTTGAAGTCCGTTTGGGTGGTGAAAGACATGTCTTTGATAGTTTCGAATGTGCCATGCGCGCTTTAACGCCACGCTGTGGTTACTGCGGCTGCCAGCTCACAGGTCACGGCATTGTGTTAGGCAATACGATCTATTGCAGTTATCAATGTGCCAATGATGACGGCGCTCGTGAACAGGAGCGACACGTCCTCTTGAGAGAGCAGGCAAATCTCTAATTTCGAATCTGTACAAATAAAGCCCACGAGTCTCAATAACCTAAAGTATTACCCGTCATTGCGAGGAGCGTTCGTCGCGCCGAAGCAATCCCATATTAGAGATTGCTTCGCCCACTCGCCGTTTGAGGCTCGGGGCTCGCAATGACGAAAAAACTTGTTGTCCGCCACGTTTTGAACCTGAATGTGGTGGATGTTACGCGCCGATCTTTATTTTCGGACCGAGGTGGTACCCCGCACGCTACATAACGTATTTGAGGAAGCGTGCGGGGTGGTATTATTAAAGACCTGCATGGCAAAATTAACCCTGTCATTTTATAGAGGTCAGCATGTTCGGGTTCTTCAAGAAACGCGAAGAGGTCTTTCACAAACTGATTCAACAGCAGGCTTCCATTACTTATGAGGGTGTCAAGCTCTTAGTAAAATATATCGAGAATCAATCGCCTGAGGTCGCTGAGGAACTGGCTCTCAAAGAAAAAGAAGCGGATGAGATCCGGCGAATCCTCATTGACGAGTTGAATCGGACCTTTGTCACGCCATTCGATCGTGAGGACATTTTTGCCCTCTCGCGCTCCATTGATGATGTGATCGATTATGCCGACAGCACGGTCAGTGAGATGATGGTGCTCAAGGTCAAGCCGACGCCATATATGCAGCGCATCGCGACGCTCCTCAAGGACGCGGCGTACGAGATCTACCAGGCAGTTCTGCGGCTGCAAAAGAATCCCTCCGTTGCAATTGACCATGCCCAGCGAGCCAAGGCACTGGAGAACCGCGTCGAGGGCGTTTATCGGGAAGCGATCGCCGATCTGTTTATAGGACCCGAGGATATTCATCACGTAGTGGAGATGTTGAAGTTTCGCGAAGTCTATCGCCACCTCTCGAATGCGGCAGACCGCGGCGATGAAGCGGGAAATATCATTGCCGATATTGTGGTGAAGAAGACCTGATCCGTCATTGCGACCTTCGGGAAGCAATCTCCGCTTAATGGAACATATTTTTCGATAGGACTGTCCATTTAAAGGGAGATTGCCACGGCGGAAGAACGCCGCCTCGCAATGACATATTATTACCATGTCCCAAGAACTTATTATTGTCATCTTCCTGGCTTTGATCTTCGACTTCCTGAACGGGATGCGCGATGTAAGCAACGTGGTGGCGACCATGATCTCCTCGCGCGCCTTCAGTCCGCAGACTGCGTTGACAATCGCTTCTATTTCTGAATTTGTCGGTCCGTTTTTGTTTGGTGTGGTTGTTGCCAGGACTATTGCATATCAAGTCGTTCAATCGGATGTATTGACTCTGACCGCGATCATGTCCGCTTTAATTGGGGCAATCCTGTGGAATGTCATCACGTGGTATTTTGGAATCCCAGGCAGCTCATCCCATGCACTCCTCGGCGGATTGGTCGGCGCGGTGTGGATGGCGGTTGGGTTGAGCGCTATCAAATGGAACGGCATCCTCAAAGTGTTGATTGCACTATTCGCCTCGCCACTGATCGGTTTCTTGATCGGGTTTCTTGTTACGCGGTTGATCTATTTTTTGGCAAAGAATGCCACCCCAAGCATCAATGATTTTTTCAAGAACGCGCAATTCTTCACTGCTATTGGACTTGCTCTCAGCCATGGCGCCAACGATGCGCAAAAAGCAATGGGGGTGATTGTGTTGAGTCTGGTGATTGGTGGTTATCTCCCTGCATTTCAGGTGCCAAACTGGGTGGTTGTTTTGAGCGCGGCGGTGATGGCTCTCGGTGCGAGTCTGGGAGGCTGGCGATTGATCCGAACGCTGGGCGCGCGCATGTATAAGATACGTCCCCTGCACAGTTTTTCGACGCAATTCTCATCTGCTATCGTGATGTTGGGCGCTTCTCTTTTTGGTGTGCCGGTCAGCACCTCGCAGGTTGTCAGTTCGGCGATTATCGGTGTAGGGACTTCGGAGCGCGTCAGCAAGGTGCGCTGGAGTGTTGCAGAGGAAATTGTCACTTCGTGGCTGATCACAATTCCTGCCAGCGGGTTATTAGCGGCGGGAGTGTATTGGTTATTCGGTGTGTTAGCAAAATAATTCCCAGAATCTAGCGGGATAATACTAGCCACACACCAGCCCCGGTGGAGTGGTGCCGGGGGAGATGCAGAGTCACAGAGCTTTTTAATTCCACCTGCCCCAACCGCAGGTGCGGGGTCTGAGTCTCTGTGACTCCGTGGCAAATAATTCATAGCCTCTTTATCCAAACACTTGTATAATAGCGCATCGTTTAAGACCAACCGTCAGGCTTTAGTAGAACTTGTGCACCTCCGCACAAGAAGGATGTGAACGTGACAAAACTTTTCTTTGCCACAGATATTCACGGCTCGGACATTTGTTGGAGTAAGTTTCTCAATGCAGGAAAATTCTATGAGGCAGACGTATTGATCCTCGGCGGGGATATGACCGGTAAGGCAGTGGTGCCGGTGGTCCATCAGGACGGAAGTAATTACAAGGTCACGTTGCTCGAACAAGAATTTGGGATCACGAATGAAGACGAATTAAAGGATATGGTCAAACGTATTCGCAGCCGCGGCTATTATCCGTATATGACGACGCCTGAAGAGATTTCTGAGTTAGAGAAAAGTCCGGAGCGCGTGAGTGAGATCTTCAAGCAGGAAGTCTTGAAAGTTGTCCAGCAATGGATGGAACTAGCCGATAAGAAATTAGAGGGTACTAATCTAAGCGCCTATTGCTCACCGGGCAATGATGACATGCATGAAGTGGATGAAGTCATTCGTTGCAGTAAACATGTACAACTTGTCGAAGGGCAGGTGACACAACTCGATGCGAATCACGAAATGATTGCCTCTGGTTGGTCCAACCACACGCCGTGGCACACAGAACGCGAAGAGGACGAGGACCAGCTCAAGGTCCGGTATGAGGCGATGATCGGTCAACTCAAAGATCCGCATAATGCCATATTCGATATCCACGTGCCGCCGTATAAATCTGGTTTGGACGAAGCTCCTGAATTGGATAAGGATTTACGCCCTGTTCTGGCGGGACAATCGCTTCAGCCAGTCGGCTCGACGGCTCTGCGGGCGGCGATTCAAAAATACCAGCCACTGCTTGGCTTGCACGGACACATTCATGAAGGACGGGGGTCAACACGAATTGGAAAGACGCTATGCATCAACCCCGGTTCGATGTATGAGCAGGGGACTTTGCTGGGAACACTCGTAAAACTTGGTAAGAATAAAATCGAAAGCTATGTATTGACGACAGGATAACTCTCTCGTTTTTTCAGTGTTATGAATCATGGTAAGTTGTTTCGCCACTCGAGGAATAACGTCCAAAGGAGAAGAGAATATGAGCAACTTGTTCGTCCGTAAGGCGACCGGTATGGTGCGTTCCTGGTCGGTTTTCGACGCGTTCATTTACGCGTTCTTTTCGATCAACCTTGTCACTCTGGGGTTCTATAGCTTCAGCCAAATGTATTACTTCGGCGGCGGCTTGATCCCTGCTTTGATCGTTAGCGCAGTATTCATCATCTTCGAGGTCATTGTGTATGCCTCCTTGATCGCCGTCATGCCGCGCTCTGGAGGTGACTACGTCTGGCAGACGCGCATCTTTGGCGGCAGCATTGGCTTCATCCTTTCGATCACCGGCTGGTGGTTCACACTCTGGTTGTGGACGCCGATCTACGGTGACATGCTTCGCCAAATTGTGATCACTCCCCTGCTGGGTGTGCTTGGACTGAAAGATTTGGCGGTCTGGTTTGCAAGCCCGGGCACAGCCTTGTTCGTGTGCTCCTTGCTCACCTTGGGCTTTGTCTCGTTAGTCATTATGATGGGTATGAAATCCTATGCTCGCATTCAAAAGTATTCGTTCTATGCCGGCATGTTGGGATTATTGATTGTGCTTGTCCTGCTCTTTACCGGCTCCCCCGAAAAATTCAAAGCCGGTTTTGAACAGAACTCATCGGCAATCTTTGGCGCACAGTCCGGCGTGTATGATGCCACGGCAAAAGCGGGGACAGACGCGGGTGCAACTACACCCTTGACTGGCGGATCGCTCGGCTTGATCTTCCTGACCTTACCCTGGCTGGTGTTCTTTAACTTGTGGCCCAACTGGGGCGCAACATTGTATGGCGAAGTGCGCGGCGCAACCGATTACAAGCGCAACTTTGCCGGTATGGCTTGGGCGCTGGTCGGAGTCACTGTACTGGGTATCATTTTCTTCATCGGCGTGAACCGCACCATCGGTTGGAATTTCTATGTTCAGGCAAACGCAGCCTGGTGGAATTACTCCTGGGGATACACGACAACAGTTCCACCTCTGCCTGTGTGGCCCAACCCGGCGATGTTAGCGGTCTTCCTGACGAACAATCGACTCATTCAACTGATCGTGATGCTACTGATGAGTTTCTGGTGGTT
>Ga0137367_10005689_pt1 | contig 10092 bp, 7 predicted proteins | sample SagtaG_14_FD_104939 | JGI IMG/M metagenome (GOLD analysis project Ga0137367, IMG submission 104939) | Vadose zone soil microbial communities from Sagehorn Ranch, Mendocino, California, USA - Sage1_L_80_16 metaG | ecosystem: Environmental > Terrestrial > Soil > Vadose zone | place: USA... | reverse complement strand
CTTGATGGATTAGCGCAACAATCGTTTCTTGCTCTTCCTGTTGGGCGGGACGAATCGTGAGGGTCACAACACCACCTATAAATTGATTGAATAAAAGTGGCTTGATTTTAACCAAAGAATGCTCCGTCACAATCAGTTCTGAAATGATTCTCTGGTAGACGGCTTTCTAAGACAACTGCGCGAATACTAAATGGGAGTTAGATTTACTGACTACGTCTATGGTCAGCCCAAATGAGAATGACTTAACTTCGTAAGTTAAGCTATTTTGGTTTCCTCTTTATGCTGCTTTCGATTCAGACTATTTGGTGAGTTAATACCAAATCCCGGGAAAATATTGTCACAATGCGTGGATCAAAAGCGATCCCATTTGCAACAACATAAAATTCAGAGAGTCCTGTTTCGATGTCACCAGGATTTGCACTGTGTTGGTAATCGCATTTTCGGTTGCAACGCCTATAGAAATGATCGTTTTTCGAGCAGCCTCCGTTGTGGTGTGATTGGATGTTCGGCAATGCAGACTCCCCTCTCAGAAATGAGAGGGGAGTAGGGTTAATCCCCAGGCAGGCCCGCGATTGCTCACTCTTGTCCATATTCAACTTCACTAATCTTTCAAAAGTGGGATTTGCCCGCTGATAAAGAGATGCCATATTACATCTCTCTATAGTTGACCTGACAGACAGGGATTTTCATCCATGGATGGAGAGTAAGACGGATTCAGAATGTGAAGCTTAAAGTTTTATCTAACGGAAATACTCAGAGGTGTCTGTTGTGGTTACGACTGCTTCACAACATCCATGCCCACCGCCTGTCAGCCAGCGATGGCGCATCACTCGCGTGGGGTAAAGTGATGTATCTCTTATTTGGAAGCCACTTATAGTTTAATAAATGGTTCGAATCATGTCCATGTATCTTGCAGGAATAGAGAGATATAAATGTAGACACAATTTGATTAATTTAGAATAAGAATTCTAATCCCTTTCGAGCAGCGATTCCTAGCGTGCATTTCAACCTCTTCCAACTTCCAACAGCTCGATGGGTATCATTCTGTGGTGATAGGATGCTGCCTAACACATAATGATGGATTATTTTATAAGAGTGTTATAATCCTCACTCGTGGAACAAAAGTCTAAATTCCTGAATAGTACTAACTCTGGTCCAGTGCAAGCCGCTGCTACCTTGGCGTTGCGCGCAGCCCAATTATTGGGACTGCTCTATGAACCTGAGTTAGCGTGAGACTGAATATTGACCTTCAAGTCCCGAACCTAAACAGGTTCGGGACTTTTATTTTCATCACTTGGTATAATTCCAAAATTAAATCATCTGGAGTACGAATGACCAAAAAAATGACTGGCAATGAGATCCGCCAAACATTCATCGATTTTTTCGTTGAGCATGGGCACACCGCGGTGCCATCTATGTCGCTGGTCCCGGGTGGGGATTCAACGCTTCTCTTCACCAATTCTGGCATGGTCCAGTTTAAGGATGTTTTTCTCGGAACCGACAAGCGTCCGTATAAACGCGCCGTCGATTCGCAGAAGTGTATGCGCGTGGCTGGCAAGCACAACGACCTCGACGATGTGGGGCGGGATGATACTCATCACACGTTCTTTGAGATGCTCGGCAACTGGTCATTCGGCGACTACTATAAGAAGGAAGCGATTGCCTGGTCGTGGCAATTACTTACCGATGTTTGGGGCTTGCCGAAAGATAGACTCTATGCCACAGTCTTCAAAGATGATAAAGGCAATATTCCCGCTGACGAAGAAGCTGCCGAGATTTGGAGAGAACAACCTGGGTTTGATCCCAGTCACGTCTTGTATTTTGGTCGTAAGGAAAACTTCTGGCAGATGGCGGAGACCGGTCCGTGCGGCCCGTGTTCAGAAATCCACTTCGATCGTGGCGAAGAATACGACAACCTGCGCGGCACCGATCATGTTTGCGGTGTGAATGGTCAATGCACACGCTATCTCGAGTTGTGGAATAACGTTTTCATTCAGTACAATCTTTTCCCGGATGGGCGCCTCGAGCCGCTTCCCGCCAAGCACGTGGACACAGGTATGGGCTTCGAACGTATCGTCTCTATATTGCAGGGTGTCGACTCGAACTATAAGACGGATCTCTTTGCAGGCACGCTGGATATACTTTCGTCGCTCACGGGCTCATCTCGCGAGCAGATGTATGCGAATTTCACTCCCTACCGCGTCATTGCAGATCATGCGCGTTCAGCGGCGTTCCTGATCGCCGATGGTGTGGTTCCGGGCAACGCAGGACGCAACTATATCACGCGCATGATCATCCGTCGGGCCGCTCGCTTTGGCACAAAGATCGGATTGCATGATCCCTTCCTGGCCAAAGTTGCAGAAGCAGTCATTGCGGAATATGGGGACTTCTATCCTGAACTGAAAAAGAACAGTGGAGCAATTCTGGATAATCTAACTCGAGAAGAACTTCGGTTCGCGCGGACCATTGAGTCCGGTACCGCTCAATTGCAAAACCTCCTCGATAAGCTGCGTGACACAAATACATTTGCCCTTGATGGCATTCAAGCCCCCATCCTTGATGGTCACCGCGCATTTGACTTGTATGCCACCTTCGGCTTGCCCTTTGAAATCTCACGTGATATTGCGCGCGAGCAAGGTCTCGATGTGGATGAGGAAGGATTCAAAGCTGCGCGCGAAGAACACAGTCTCGCTTCTGGTGGTGGCAAAGCAATTGGCAAACTTGGTGGCGAAGACGCAGAATTCTTCGCGGGCATATTGAAAGATTTGCAGAAGAAAAAGAAACTCGGCGAGCATGGCGTGGATTATGATCCGTATACGAGTCCGCGCGTCGAAGGCGAAGTACTCGCCATCATCGTCAATGGACAATCGGTTGAATCCGCTTCATTTGGCGATCAGGTTGAAGTCATTCTTCCGAAAACAGGCTTCTACATTGAGTCTGGCGGTCAGGTCAATGACGAAGGATATATACGTTCCCTTTCCTCTCGCACTCCCGAAGAGCATCGGGACTATAGTGAGCGGAGCAGCAGCGAAGCCGAAGCGTGGGAAATCGAAATCACCAATGTCCGGCGCGCCTCTGCGGGTGTTATCGTTCATGTCGGTGAAGTTGTCTCTGGTCAGCCCAGGGTTGGCGACCTCGCTCTCGCAGAAGTGGATATACCGCGTCGCCATGACATCATGCGCAATCACACCGCGACTCATCTACTTCACGCCGCGTTACATCAAGTATTGGGCGAACATGCGCGTCAGGCGGGCTCATTGGTCGCGCCCGATCGTCTACGCTTCGACTTCAATCATCCCGAGGCGATGACACCCGAACAAATCGAACGCGTCGAGCGAATTGTCAATGATGCAGTTGCCGCGGATATGGAAGTCGTTCCCAAACTTCGTGCCCGTGAAGATGCAATTGCCGAAGGCGGAATGGCGCTGTTCGGTGAAAAATACGGCGAGACGGTTCGCACGATTACGATCACCCCCGTTCGTTCTGGGGCTTACGATGATCCAATTGGTTCGCATCCCACGGCGGATGTTGAGCATCAGCATAAATATTCGTATGAACTGTGCGGTGGTACTCATCTCGAGCGTACTTCTGATGTTGGCACATTTCTCATCATAAGTGAAGGGTCGGCCGCGGCGGGTGTCCGCCGCATCGAAGCTGTGACGGGACGTGGCGCCTATGATTTGATTGCTCGTCGTTTCAAGATGTTGAAACAAACTGCCGCGCAATTAAAGTCTTCTGTTGAAGATGTGCCGTTTAAAGTGGAATCCTTGCAGGATGAAGTCTCGGACCTGAAGAAAGAACTTGCTTCACTGCGCACACAGCAGGCGATGTCTGCGTTTAGCAACCAACTTTCCAACGTTCAACTGGTGAAAGATGTAAACGTGCTGGCGATGGACGTTCCCAACGCGAATGCAGATACTCTTCGCTCCCTTGCCGATAAGTTCCGCGAGAAATATCCCAAAAGTGGTGCTGCGGTTCTTACAACAGGAACAACGGTTATTGCGGTGGTCACCGAAGATGTCATCAAGCGTGGTTTGAAGGCCGGTGACCTCATTACCGGCATCGGCGGGCGCGGCGGTGGACGTCCCAATATGGCGCAAGGAAGCTTGCCTGATACGGCTCAAGTAAAGGACGCGTTACGTAAAGTTACAAAAGTACTAGAAGAAAAGTTGAAGTAAAAAGAAGGCGGACGATCGTCCGCCTTCTTTTATTTAAGAAGCGTGTTTCAGGATCAACCCACCATAACCATTCAGTCGTATCGTTTTGCCATTCAATTGACTTCGCTTCGAGAGCTTGAAAATACACTCCGTGCCTTCCGCTTGAAATTCCTTTTCTCCATCATCAAAATTGAGAAACACAAGAATCTTCTCGTCATCAAAGGTACGTGTAAAGCCGAGTACATTTTTGGGAAGATTTTCCAGCAACTCTAACGAGCCTTCTTGCAATGCTTTTTCTTTTCCGCGAATTTTTAGCAAAGTGCGGATCGTGTTAAGCAAGGAGTTGTCATCTTTGTTTTCTATTGCAACATTGATTTCACTATAGTTTTTTTGTACCGGCAACCAGGTCCTATCTGCGGATGAAAACCCTGCGTTCTTCGTATTTTCCCATTGCATGGGTGTGCGGACTTCGTCGCGGTTGATCATTAATCCTAGCGAGTCAAAAATAAATCGTGGCAGGAATTTGAATTTATGCGGGATGGGATCGAGCGCAGTGGCAAAAGGAAATCTCGAGTCCGTCATGCCAATCTCTTCGCCATAGTACATGCACGGTACACCGCGAACGGTCAACTGGAACATGGCGAGCAACTTCGCTTTTCGAAGATCGTCGCCGAGGCTGTGAATACTTCGGTGTTTATCATGATTGCTAAAAACATAGACGGGCATAAATGGATGAGGATATTGTCGTTCCATGTGCCCGATCAATTTATAGAAATAATCGGCAGTGAATCTGAAACCCATCATCCCGAAGTCGAAGACCATCGTTAATCCGTTGTTTGTTTTATCGCCCAAAAATTTACGAATGATTTTTGTGCCCCCATTCACTTCGCCAATGGAAAGTTTCTCGCCAAATTCATCGCATACCCTTCGAAATTCTCGCGCGAACTCAAAATTCTCCGGTTGGTTGACCGTATATTTCATCTCTTGAAAATAACCGGATGAGTTCTCATCGGTTGGCAGCAATGTAAATGAGAATGGGTTGTTACGAAAATCCACATCTTTATAGATAAAGTTGAAGATGTCCAGCCGAAAACCATCCACGCCTTTGCCCAGCCAAAAGCGGACAATGTTAAGCATTGCCTGCTTCACTTCCGGGTTGCGGTAGTTCAGGTCGGGCTGGAATGGTAGGAAGGTGGACCAGAAATATTGCTCGCGTTCTTTGGCATAATGCCAACCGCTTCCGCCCGTCATACTTTGCCAGTTGTTGGGTTTGTCGCGCCAGATATACCAGTCCGCTTTGGGATTGTCGCGCGAAGACTTTGATTCTTGGAACCAGGCATGTTGGATCGATGTGTGGTTCATCACCATGTCAAAGACAATTCTCAAGCCGCGTCGATGGATTTGTTCGATCAATTGCAAAACATCATCCACGCTGCCGTATTCGGGAGCGATGTCAGTGTAGTCAGAAATATCGTAACCGAAATCAGCTTGCGGGGAAGCAAAGAACGGAGAGATCCAGATGGTTTCAAATCCCAGGCCTTGAATGTAGTCCAATTTTTGGATGATGCCCTGGAGGTCGCCGATCCCATCCCCATTACTATCATAAAACGAACGCGGGTAGATTTGGTAGATCGTTGTTTTGTGATACCACGGCAAAGAAGTCATTTATCGCCTTTCCATATCTTGTAAAGCATCATTTTATGAGAGGACATTCACATTGACTAGTACATAAATACCTTACGATGGAAGGCTGTGTGTATTATGATTGCGCTCCAAAAGGAGAACCTATGTCACGCCTTTCAAAATTTCTATCGTTAACCATTTTGATCCTCTTTATACTTGCCTGTAGTACGGTGACCCAGCCTATTAAAGATGTTCAGAACATTGCTGGCACAGCCGAATCGTTTGCGACGGCGATGCCTGTGGAGACGCTCAAAGCACTGGCTTCGCGGATCCCGCTTTCCACTCTGGAAGCGCTGCCCTCCGCGATGCCTGAGGTGCAAGCGTATATCAATCCGCAAGGAACGCCAGTTTCTGAATGGAACGGCATTCCTATCATGTCGCAGGCAACTGCCGGTCAGGAATTCACTGATACACATACGTATAGTTTCAAAGTGGATGCGGCGGTAAAAGATGCCCAGGATTTTTATAAGACTGAACTTCCAAAACTTGGTTGGTCTTCGTCTTTCAGCATGCCAAATATGGGTAATGCTTCGATCGAGGCGTTCCAGAAGGATAATGATGTTCTGACAGTGACGATCATAGATGTAAACGGATCAGTCGTCGTTATTTTGACGATGGCGTAAATCAAAGTATTTCACACCCTGGGACAGTCGCAAGACTGTCCCTTTTTTGACCATAATTTTTGGTGTTCCTTTATGGAGGGCTGGATGAAAAAGATATTTATCGCATCCTTAATTAACCTGGCTTTTTTCATTTCAGGGTGTGCGAGCTTCGCTACACCTACACCTGTTGCTTCACCGCCGATTGTCATAAATACAGTTGCTCCGTTAACCGCCTCCACAGCGGTGTCAGATCTTTTGGCTACTTTAGTCCCTCATGGGGAGCCAGTAAGCGAATGGAATGGGATTCCGATCATGTCCAGTGCTCTTGCTGGTGAAGGCGATGCGGAAGCATATCGCTTCACAACGGCGGCAACTCGCGAACAAATTGAGGGATTTTATGCACAGGAATTGCCAAAACTAGGTTGGGAACGGCTTGGATCGGGCGAAGGTAACGCAGGCGCGGTGATCATGATTTTCACTAAAAATGACAGCAATATAAGTATTTCCATTTTTCCGAAGGAGGATATATTTATTGTGATGCTCGCCACATAACATCGAAATGGTTTCTACGGCTATGTAGACGATCTGCGAGAGGCGAAACGCCTTTCCATCGATCAGATCACAGGCATAGTGCAAACCATCGCCATGGATGCCAAAGTGCAGGTGGATTTCAACCCCGAAGTTGTAAAACTCTATCGTCTCATTGGCTTTGAAAACCGAGCCATTGCCGACAGCGATTTCCGCGACAACAACGTGGATGCGGGCGCTGTCACCGCGCGATATGAGGTCAAGTTGTATCCTGAAGCCTATGGAAATATTGCCACTGTTTTCATGCGCTGGCGGGAGGGATCCCGACCCGCGCCAGGTGGTTGAGTTGTCAAAGGACTTTAACACAAGCGAACTGCAATCTGAATTTGAGGAAGCAAATCCATATTTCCAAAGGTCAGTTGTTGCTGAGTATGCCGAGATTTTGAAGAAAAGTTATTGGGCAGAGGGAAGTTCGCTCGCGCATGTGTATCATGAAGCTGTACGCCTCCGCGAATGGCTGCCTCGCGATAACGCGATGAATGAGTTCATGGATATGATCAAAGAAGCATATTACCTGACTGATTGAGCAAAACAAGAAGTGGAGCCGCTTCATGGTTCCACTTCTTGTGCACTTATTTACGTTTTTCCTTGTGCCTCAAATACAATCCGTCCATCCATTATTGTCAGGTTCGCTTTGGCGGCAGTGATTTCGTCAGGCTTCAATTCAAACAGATCGTGTGAGAACAAAACCAAATCTGCCAAATAGCCTTGCCTGATTTGTCCTTTTTCGTGTTCCATGAATTCCGTATAGGCTGCGTCACGCGTATAGCCCAGGATACATTCTTCGAGGGTCAAGCGCTGGTCGGGACAAGATTCATCATATTTCTGGCGATTGAGCGCAACATTGATATTGAATATCGGATCAAAGGGAGCCACGGTCCAATCACTTCCCAAGGCGAGTTTGGCTCCCGCATTTTTCAGGGAACGCCAGGGGAAAGCAAATGCCCAGCGTTGTGAGCCGGTACGGTCGGTCCACGTGATGTCATCTTCACGGCGCAAGGGCGCGTGACTCGTCTGCATCGAAGCAATGATGCCCAGTTCCGGGAAGCGCGGCATGTCCTCTGGTTGGCACACTTCGATATGCTCCACGCGGTGACGGCTGTCGCGTTTGCCGTTGGTCTTTTGGATTGCTTCATAGCCGTCAAGAGCTTGTCGCACGGCGCCTTCTCCGCAGCAATGCACAGCAATTTGCAAACCCATCTTGTCACATAAGGATGCCATACGTGTGAAGTGCTCAAGGCTGAAGATCGGTTCTGCCTTTGCCTCCCGAAGATCGGCATAAGGATGAATATTGAAGGCTGTATATGACTCCCATACTCCATCCATAAAGAACTTCACGGCGCCGCCACGGACGTAATCCATCTTGATCTTTGACATTTCTATAGCTTCCTTCAACATTGCTTCCGTTGTTTCAGGCTTGATGTGATAAGGAACATAGATACGTACGTTCATTTCGCCAGCATCTTCAAGTGCGGCGTAGACCATGAGCTCTTCCATATCGCCATTCATGTTGTGCACGCTGGTAATACCGGTCTTATTGAACTCCTGGATGGCCAGCTTTAACAGTTCACGCTTTCGGTTTCCATCAGGAATGGGGGCCAGAGCAAAAACAGCATCCATCGCCTCATTTTCACGCAGTTCGCCCGTGGCAAGGCCGTTTTCATTTCGCACAATGATTCCATTCAACATCTCACGTCCATCATTGTAGAGGATTCCCGCCATTTCGAGGGCTTTCGTGTTTGCCCAGGCCGTATGTCCATCAAACGAACCGATATACATAGGACGATGTGCGATGATTTCATCAAGTTCCTGTCGCCTGGAAACGATGTTATAGCGAATCCCCCGTCCAACAACCCATGCATCGGTTTTGTTCTGATCGGCAAAAGCAACTAAAACGTTTCTCAAATCTTCTATTGTTTCTACCTGCTGAAGTTGTGCATTGCCCATCCAGACTGCGCCCCAAAGTAAGTGCACATGCGAATCAATGAAACCTGCGGTGAGCGTATGACCCTGCCCATCAATCATGCGAGTGGATTGATCCTTGAATGATTCCGCTCCCTGATTTGTCCCCACGTACATGATACGATTCTTTTTTACTGCCACAGCCTCTGCACCTGGATTTGACTCGTCGCTGGTAAATACTTTTGCATTCATAATAATGATATCGGCAGATGGCATGCTTCTCTCCTCCGTATATAAATATGTCCATAGAATATACAGAAATAGACCATTGGGGTCAAGTGATCTACTGATAGTTTGCAAGTTATAATTCAACCTGCATGAAGACTCAAATCATCACACTGGAATCGCACGATGACCTTATCTCTGTGCGTGACAGAATGTCATGGGCGAAGACGCCGCGCATTTTGCTGGTGTGGCCCAAGTATGAAAAGATTACACTTCGGCACGTGGATCTGAAAGTCCTGCAGAGACACGCCTCTGCGCTCGGCGCGCAATTAGGACTTGTCACCCGTGCACGTCGTGTCCGTGATGATGCCGAGGCGCTGCATATTCCGGTGTTTGAGTCTACTGGGCAGGCGCAGCGCGTATCGTGGCCGAAACCGCGTCGTCGGAGACGGTTTGCATGGCGTGCGCCTCGCCAGGATCTGCGCGAGCAGCGGGAACAAGCGTCGGTTAAAGAAGAGGCGTGGCGCGCACATCCCGTAACACGCGTCCTTTCCTTCTTCGTCGGCGTATTGGCAGTGCTGACCCTCGTCGCTTTGTTCATCCCACGCGCACAGATTACATTAAATCCGATTTCGAAAACGCAGAGCCTCGTGTTACCTGTGACTGCCAGCCCATCGGTGAAATCTGTTTTTATTACGGGCAATATTCCGGCGCGCGAAAAGCGCGTCATCGTGGACGGAACGCAAACGGTGATTGTGACTGGCGCAGCCGTGATCCCACAGTCGAAAGCAAAAGGTTCAGTTGTGTTTCGCAATCTCACTCAGCAGGCGGTAAATGTGCCCGCTGGTACGGTGGTACAAAACGCGGAGGGCGTCCGTTTTGTGACAACGGATGATGGCGAAGTAAACGCAGGTGTAGGTAAAACTTTGGAAATG
>Ga0137367_10005684_pt1 | contig 10098 bp, 8 predicted proteins | sample SagtaG_14_FD_104939 | JGI IMG/M metagenome (GOLD analysis project Ga0137367, IMG submission 104939) | Vadose zone soil microbial communities from Sagehorn Ranch, Mendocino, California, USA - Sage1_L_80_16 metaG | ecosystem: Environmental > Terrestrial > Soil > Vadose zone | place: USA... | reverse complement strand
CTTTGAACTTGGGTGCCGGCACGCTCTTCATGGGATTGTTCATCTTGAACTCGGTGTGGGCCCATGTGAAGAACGCGCATAAGGAGATCCAGATGTTTCGAAGGGACTTGGGGGAAAGGTTGCGCGTGTCACCGCTGAAGCGGCGCGGCACGTACTCGGTCCTCATATAGACCAGATACGCATTGATGTCATGATCAGTGAACTGGCTGACTTTTCTATCCCCTGCGTAATCAGCCCATTGTTCCAGGATTCGCTGGTAGGAATCGACGGAACGCTGCGATAGTCCCGCAGCCGTTTTAAAGTTCAAAAACCCTGTGATCGCTTTTCTGAGCGGCAGTGAGTTTGAAGGACTGCGGTTGCTGGTCGAGATTAAAGTACTACGGTTCATACAAAAACCTCCAATTTTGGGATTTTTGTCTACCACAGTCCTTCGGGCTTAAACGAAAACCATAGCTTTACGAGCTATGGTTTTTCACATATAGCGGGGGCAGGACTTGAACCTGCGACCTTCGGGTTATGAGCCCGACGAGCTGCCACTGCTCCACCCCGCATCGTTTGAAGCCCGCCGATAGTACCATAGCTGTATTGCAACGTCAAGCATAAATGATGATCTCGTTGATAAATTTCTTATAGAACTTCGATTCTCGAAAAAGTTTCTTACTACTAACACTTGCACTCACGCGCTAAAGAGGTTCGAGATGTTTATGATGTAAAAGATCTTTACAACAAGTGATATTCAGGATTACTACATAACGATATACCTTAGAGAGATACAAGAAAATTTTGTTGACATGATTTTGTTATACAACAATAGTACTTTCTCATAAGAATCCTCTTGATAAGAATCCAATATTGTAGTTAAATCGGCGCTACCTTAAAAATCTCAAGAGCCTTGCAAATAGAAGAGACCACATGCGCGGGCAAAACTTTTGTTAAGATTTAAGGTATAATGATTTTATAATCCGTATTCAATACATTGCGGTGATTCATCGGATTGATTCTCAAAAATGAAAAAAGCCACGCTATTGGTGATCGAAGCACGACATGCAGAAATCCCTTCTTTTGCGAACGACTTGCAGAAGAAGGGATTTGATGTTGTTTTATTTCAAAATGGAAGCCAGGCAGTCGCAAAGTTTAAACAGGTCAACCCAACACTAGTGATTATCAATGCAGCCTCTTTGCGAAGCACCGGTATTCGTATTTGCTTGTCTGTACGCAAGAAGGATGCCAAGATTCCAATCATCCTAATTCTTGAAAAAGAAATACCTATCGATAAAGAACTTGCCGATACCGTTCTGGCGCTGCCATTTACTGTGCAAAAACTTGTGAATCGAATCAAAGCATTACTACCGGAAGATGGAAATAATATTGTCAGTGCAGGGCCGATTCGATTGGATCTGGAAAATAAGCGTGTTCGTAGCTTAGGAAAGAATACGAAACTCACACCACGATTAATTACCCTGTTGCAAATTCTGATGGACAAGCATGGTGAAGTTGTCGAGCGGGATGCTTTATTCAAAAAGGTTTGGGAAACAAATTACACCGGTGATACACGTACGCTCGATGTTCACATTTCCTGGTTACGGCGTGCGATTGAGCTCGATCCGGATAACCCCAAGTTTCTTAAGACCATTCGCGGCGTCGGTTATCGCTTAGACGTTTAGCTGAAACTGTTCCCCTTTGGCTGTCACGAGTCGGATGCATGGATTGCTTCCGACTTTTATTTTTAATTCGTGTGGAATCTCTCCACTTCGCATGGGACGTTTCGCTTGTGCCACACTTTTGAACGTGATTCCATCCCAAGCGGGATCTATTTCCCAATAATCCAGATCAAGTTTTGTCCGTAGGCAAATCGAGCCATCGGATGCATCGAGTTTCACAGAACTTGAGGCGGGACTTATCGGTAATGCAACAACAGAATCACGCTCCAGTGAGAAAATAGCCGACAAATCAGTCAGGCGGCTGCGGGTCGTATGAATCGCACGAAAGGTCTCATCGCAGCCAATAAATTTGCGGGCATGCTTCGATGCAACAAAGGGCGTAGTCCCTGATCCGCAAAAGAAATCTGCCACAAGGTCACCGGGATTCGAGGATGCCAGAATAATTCGTTCCAACAGCGCAATCGGTTTCTGTGTGGGATAGCCTGTCCGTTCCGTGTGTAAGCGCGCGATGACAGGAAAATACCACCAATCCTCCGGTACTTTGCCACGTTCCAAATCAGGGATTTTTCCAAAGCCGGCTTTCGACGATGCATTGAAAGTTTTGACCGTGTTTTGATGATAGGGTTCACGGACAGCGTCAACGTTAAAAGTGTAATTTTCACTCTTCACAAACGCCAGAATGGTATCGTGTTTACGATTGAAAGCGCGCCGAATTGGGGAAGGACCGTGATAAGCCCAAATGATCTCATTTAACAGATGATCTGCACCGAAGAGTTCATCAAGTAATAAACGCGCATACGAATCGGCATGCCAATCGAGATGCAAATACAGAGTACCGTTGGGCGCGAGCAAGCGATACATGATCGCCAGACGCTGATAAAGAAAATCGAGATAAGAATCAAGCCCGTCCCAGTTATCGTGATAGCCTTCAGCCATTTGCCATTGATCTGGTTTACGCGAGTCTTCCCCACGACCGATACGTGCAGGATATTTGCGGTTCGTGAAAAATGGAGGATCCGCATAAATTAAGTTGATCCGCCCCTCGTACTCAGAAAGCAGTGAAGCCATCACTGATAAGTTCTCGCCAAAGATTAACCGGTTTTCAATATCGGTTGCGGGATACCCCAGCCCATTCGGATAGATAATTGAATCTCTTATGAGAGATGCCGGCGCGGTTTGCGCTAACCCCTTTCCTTGCCAGGTGAGTTCGGGCATGTTCAGGAATAGAAAATCTTTACGGCGGTACCGAAGCCGCGATTGGTGGGTTTGCCGATCTCGTGCTTCGGTAAGGACCAAAGGAAGAGCCACTTCGCTTCCTCAGTCCTCATATTGACACAACCATGGCTCATCGGTGTGCCAAAGTTGTCATGCCAATAGGTGCCGTGGAAGGCATGTCCCTGCTCGGTGAAGAAACATGTCCAGGGAACGCCAGGGAGTTCGTAATCATCTGCATCGGCAAAGAGATTGCCGTTGCCCATATGTTTGCCAGGATCCTTTTCCATAATCCGGAATTCACCTTGCGGTGTTTTTGTAGACAGTCCATCCTTACCCCGCGGTCCATTGGGGATTCCAGAGGAAATTTTTGTATTGAGCAGTTGTCTACCATCTTCAAAAGCCTTCAAGGTCTGCTGGGTCAGGTCAACCTCAATACGCTTCTTTTCCAGAGGAACATCGGGTGTGATCGGTGCTAATTCTTCGAATGGAATGGGACGCACATGGAGCGGATTCACGTAGTAGACGCCTGCTAAATCATCCACAATGCGATACCATGGTTCTCCTATTGGACCCGCTTCGATGGCATCCACCAAATGGACCGATCCATAATAGAGACGGAATCCTAACTTTTGCCAGCCATAGGCTTTACTTGTCCGCTGCGGCTCGGTGAACGGAACGGTCACTTCCACAGGACGACGTAAACCTTCATCCACACCGAGAGAAGTTAGAGTTGGGTTGTAGAGAATTTTGACGCGTTGTAAATGGGATCGATGAACAAAGCCTCCCCACACACGATACCAGATCGGGTTCAGAACCGGCTCATCTGCTGTTACCTCTTCATACACACGAAGTAATTCATCACGATACCATGTAGAAATAATAGAGCTTTTATCACTCGACCTGCTATAGATGCTAACTGACTTAGTGGCTATCCGCACCAAATCACTATCATTGAAATCAAATTTATTGCTGAGGGCAGGCGAAAATGCCAAACTGCCCAGACTCAAGCCGCCCAGTTTGAGAAAGTCGCGTCGCGATAAAGAATCCATAGTGGGAAAATTGTAATCGAAAAACTTCTTCTTTACCGCTAGTCTCATAAACAAGTTAACATTTCAAATACTTTTGCCCCATCCGTTCCACCTCAGGGACGCTACGTAGTAGGTTGAAACTCAATATCAAGTTAAGCAAATGATGCGGTACTCTGCCAAATACTCTCATTAAAGTTCAGGAGTTAACTCTTAACGCAACTGCCCTCCATTTTCTGGAGGGCAGTTGATTTTGTTCAATTGTTTGTTTACGATTCAACCGTCTCTGGAACCATCCCCCGCAGCAAGATCTCGAGAGCCATTGTATGAGCACAGCGATGGTGGGTTACAAAGAATTCGCAGTCACAAGTATAAACACCGTTCTCAAAACTTACGTGGTGATCGTTATTATCACCGTGAAATGTAATATCAAATTTGTTGAAGAGGAAGCGATTCCTCTCTTCAGCATACCGTTTGGCTTTTTCTCTTTTTCCTATCATTCCATAGTCCATCTTTTATTCTCCTTTCAGGATTGGAATAAAAAAAGCACGCGAATACGCGCGTGCTTTTAGTGGAATTCTGCTTTGATGTAGGTATCTGCTCGCATACGACATTTACCTCGATGGTTCCAGTATAGCGCTCTTGAAGATGGTAGTCAACACCAAAGTTCTGATAATAGACGAATCGTACACAAACCGTAAGGTTGTATTAATCTGCGGGAACAGATTGCGCATTCGGCTCGTCACCGTTGTATCCTGGGAGCGTGGGCCAGATGGAGATGATCATCCAAACGCCGAGAATCGCGCCGATTCCACCGCTGATAATTGCGATCGGAACGCCGAAAAACTGAGCCACCGCGCCTGCTTCGATTTCACCAAGCTGCGGTCCGCCCATGAAGAAGATCTGGTTGATACTGGTCATTCGCCCACGCAGGGCATCAGGCGTGATCATTTGTCTAATCGTATTTCGAATAATGGTACTTACCGAATCGGCTGCGCCCATGAGCATTAACGCAAAAAAGATAATCGCGTAGATGCGCGACACACCGAATAGAATTGTTGCCACACCGAATACGAACACAGAGCCCACCAATAGCAGCCCCTGACGCCGAATTTGATGAAATTGTGAAACCGCCACACCCACCAACACCGCGCCAATCGATTGCGCGGCAGCCAGCCATCCATAAGCAACTTCCCCAACATGGATAATGTTCTGTGTAAAATAGGGAAGCAATGTATTTGCCGATGAGAAAAACGTGGCAATGAAATCAAGAATCATCGTGGAGAGAATTAGCGGCTGGTGACGGATGAAATTCACCCCATCGTGAATATCGGTCAATGCGGCACGCAACCCCCGCTGAGCAACCGCGCCGGATTGTGGAACGGGTCCCATCATGACCAAGGCGATAATGACAGCCAGGAACGTGACCGCGTTAATGAGATAAACATACTCCTGCCCCAAATAGCCAATGACCACGCCGCTCATCGCGGGACCGACAATGGCTCCCGTGTTAAAAGCGATGGACTGCAAAGAGAAGGCGCTCGGCAAGAGCTCGCGCGGGACAAGATTCGGCACCAACGATTGACGCGCCGGCAGATCAAATGCCATTGCTACAGCCTGGACCGCAGTCAACGCGTAAATGTGCCAAAGCCTGATCGCGCCGGACAATGTCAAAAGTCCAAGAACGAGCGCTACTAGCGCAGAGACAGATTGCGTAATAAATAGAATATTCCTGCGGTTGAAACGATCCGCCACTAGCCCAGCGATCAAAGAAAACGACAGTACTGCAAGAAAACGGACACCACCGACAATACTCACCGCGATCGGGTCTTTGCTCAACTGGCTGATGTGCCAGAACAAAGCCCACTGCTGCATCTGCGAACCCACCATCGAAACAATTAGACCAATCCAGATCAAGACAAATCCGCGATGCTTTAGCGCGGGAGGAATATGAATCATCCTGCTTCAAATCCTTTCATAAATAGCAAATAGCAGAAGGCTCGCTTACTCCTCCTGCTATCTTTTCAATTTTCGAAAATTTACGTACCCCAGTCTCGCAAATAAAGGAAATCGTAGCCCATCGTGCGATTCGATAATTTCGCAATGGGAGGCATCATGCGTTTGAATTGAGCGCGACGCATACGCGCTATCACTGCATTGACAAACTTCTCATCCCAACCTTCCTCGATACATTCCTGTGCATTGTAACGTTGATCAATTAATAGATAGAGAAGTTTATCCACTTCATCGTAAGTGAAACCAAGTTCACCTTCATCTGTCTGACCACCCCACAAATCCGCGGAAGGAGCTTTTTCGATAATCGGTGCGGGAATATTCATTGCACGAGCAAGCTGGCGAATCTGAGTCTTGTACAAATCACCAAGCGGATTTATGGCGGCAGCAGAATCGCCAAACTGAGTGCTATATCCAAGGAGGATCTCGGTTTTATTGCTGGTGCCGATCACGAGCCCTTTGAAGACTTCCGATTGATCATAAAGAACGATCATACGCTGGCGCGCCATGATATTGCCCTTGCGGAGTTTTGTGATATTTTCATCGAATGCAAACAAGGGCTCAACCATGCTCGTGATTTCAATCGTCTTGCTGGCAACTTCCAACTGTTCGATGAGAAGTCCTGCGTGTGCTAGAGAATCAGGACTCGAGGTTTTGTAAGGCATCCTGACCGCGAGGACGTTATCTGCGCCGAGCGCTTCGACAGCGAGTGCACACGAAAGAGCCGAGTCAATGCCGCCGGAGAGTCCAACCACGGCGCGCGAATATCCAACGCGGGTCACTTCAGAACGAATAAAATTTACGAGAATCTGACGAGCGAGGTCAGTGTTTATTGTGAGATCAACCACGATTCAAAATCCTGTCCAACTCTTTTTGCACAAGCGCCGTCCGTTCATCGCGCAATAGCGGAAGGCGGGCGCGCGTACGTCGAAGTTGATTGAGGTCCATTGTGACGCAGGTCAGCGCCTCTTCAAAGTAGGGACCGCGGGCAAGCAATTCGCCATTTGGATCATTGACTGTTGCTCCTCCCCAGAAGAGTAACCCATCTTCAAAGCCGACGCGATTACAGTGCGCGACAAACGTGGTAAACATGCTGGCGTATGCTTTGCTGACTCGTTCCACCCAGCGCGCCGATTCGAGCTTTTCCTTATCTGTCAATCCGCGACCGGGAGATGCGGAGGAAAACAGCATAAGGTCCGCCCCATCCAGCCAGAGTAAATAGGGCGGGGAAGCATGCCAGAAATCTTCGCAGATCAACAATCCGGCGCGACCGAAGCGCGTATCGAAAGCGCGAACCGAATCGCCCCAGGCAAAGAAGCGTCCCTCATCAAACAGACCATAAGTTGGCAAGTAAACTTTGTGATGGACGTGCAAGACTTTTCCTGCCGAAAGATAGGCAGTGGCGATAAAAAAGCGATGTCGGGAATCCTCATCCACGAATCCGACCGTGATATCCAGATCCTGGCTTGCCTTGAGAAGATGTTTGAAAATTGGGTCATCTTCTGTCGGTCGATGTGCAACTGTAGCCACGAGATCCTGTAAAACATATCCAGTGAGTGAAAGTTCGGGGAAAACAATTAAATCTGCTTTTTCGGCCTTTGCCTGCTTAATGTAATTGAGATGCTTTTCCAGATTGGATTCGACATCCCCAAGTTTTGTAGCAATCTGTGCGAGAGCAAGGTTCATTTTCATTGGCGGAATCTTACCATTATTTCATTCTCTACGAAGGGTGTTTCGGTAACTTTCCCATGCGCCAGGCGTCTTGGGTATATCTTTAGAATAAAACGCGCCAACCCGGGAAATTATCGAGACCTAGGGGGTGAGCTTTCGAAAAGTGGATAAAACTGCTATGGAAGCGTCATGCCCAATTCCTAACAATCATTTTTAAGACTACGTTAAAATAGATGTACTTTCTGTAAGATCGATTCCCTCTTTGCAGCCACAACCTGACTTACAGCGAAATCTGCATGCAGTAATGCATCTATTACACCCCGATATTTCGAGTGACAGAATTTCACTTTAAGTAATCGCAAAATCTACCGAACAAGTTCATCGCATCAAGAGAAGGAAAATGACCGAAACCGAGAAAGCACCAGATCAATACAAAGAAGTTACCAGGAAAACAATCCATGGAATTGGCTGGAACTATCTTGCCTTTGGTTTCGGTAGAGCACTCAATATTGTATCCATTTCGATTCTCGCGCACTTACTCTCTCCAAAACTCTTTGGTCTCGTTGCGCTTGCCAGCCTTACAACAGATTATCTTTCCGTCTTAAGTGATCTAGGGCTGGACTCGGCTTTGGTTCAGCGCAGGCAAAACGTGGAGAAATCCGCCAATATCGCCTTCACATTGGATATCGCGGCTGGCATTATTCTGACACTTGTCACGATCCTGGTTGCGCCGTATGCGGCGATGTTATTCCATGAACCACAAGCGACCTCCGTTATACGTTGGGCAGGATTAACTTTTATCGTCACTGCAGTAGGGTCTGCCAATAACGCACTTTTACAGCGTGAACTTAATTTCAGAAAGAGAATTATTCCCAACCTTGCCAGTTCGGTGGTAAAGGCAGCTATCTCCATCGGAATGGCGCTGGCAGGATTTGGCGTCTGGTCGCTGATCGCAGGTCAGTTAATAGGAACTGCGACGAGTTCCGTCCTTTTATGGATCATGACTCCCTGGCGTCCCAGATTGGATTGGGACTCAAAGGTTGGGAAAGAGATGTTGCGTTTTGGTTTTCCCATTATGAGCAATAATGCCCTTGCCGTTTGGGAACAGAATTTTGATTATCTTGTGATCGGTATCCTCTACTCTTCGGCGCAGTTGGGCATTTACACCTTAGCCTTTCGCCTGCCTCAAACTCTTGTGTTGAGCATGCTCTGGCTGATCACATCGGTACTCTTCCCCGCCTTTTCCTCCTTGCAGGATCAAAAGGAGAAATTGAAGAAAAGCTTTTTATCTAGCTTGAAGTATGTGCAGTTGTTCGTCACGCCGCTTTGTTTGGGCATGGTCGTCGCCGCCGACCCGCTGATCCGTGTGCTGTTTGGGGAACAATGGGTGGCAGCAATTCCGATTCTGCGGGTGCTCAGTTTATATGCCTGGGTGATTTCCATGGGCTACCACGTCGGCGATGTGTACAAGGCAATCGGACGACCGGATATCCTCATCAAAATGAGCATACCATTATTCATTGTTCGTCTTATATTGTTGTGGATTGGAGCACAATACAGTTTGTTGGGTGTTGGTATCGCTCACTTGATTGCAGCGAGTATTGAATTGGTCACGCGCTATTTCGTGGCTGCCTACCTGCTGAAAATCAATCTTCTGGATGTAGTCAAAGAACTTACCGCGGTTGTGTGTGGCGTGGTGCTGTTCCTTTTTGCTTTACCCGCGATCTATTTCACCAATGGCAGCCCGGCGCTTACACAACTCGTGGTTGTTGTCATTGCTGGAGGAGCAGGTTACCTGGGAGCCATCTGGGTGTTGGAGCGCAATTCGATCTTCAGCGCATTGCGAATGTTTGGCTTAAGGCAGTCTAATCCGTGATCTATAAATTATTCAACCCGTTCGATGAGTTTGATGTGACAAAAACGATATGGGTCAATCTACTGAAGAGATGTGATTCCAGTTTCTTCACTTCATGGGAATGGATTTCCACCTGGATCCATAGCCTGCCTAAGGATACTGACCTTCAATTAGTCGTTGGTTATTTTGACGAACAACCTGTACTTGCCTTTTTCATCGGTCGCCATCAGCGAACGCGACATGGCTTTTTGCCCACCAAAGCGATCGTCCTGAATACGACGGGGAATCCTTATTTCGATAAACTCACCATTGAATACAACTCTATACTCTTCGATTCCCGAGTGATAAAAGATAAGGATTCGCTATTCCGTTTCCTCTCCGGGCTCCCTTGGGATGAGTTTGTATTACCGGGAATTTCGCAGGAGTTTATTTCCAGCTTGGATTTCTTTTCCAACCGCTATTTTCCTGTGATCACAGACCGGTCTTCCGAATCTCATTTTGTTGACTTGCAAAAAATTCGAGATTCGGGCATGGACTATTTGATTTTGCTCAGCGCAAATCGGCGCAGCCAGATCCGTCGATCGATCAAGGAATATGAAAAGCATGGAAAAATACAATCTCAGCAAGCTGCTTCTTCAGAAGAAGCTCTGTCCATGCT
>Ga0137367_10005678_pt1 | contig 10103 bp, 11 predicted proteins | sample SagtaG_14_FD_104939 | JGI IMG/M metagenome (GOLD analysis project Ga0137367, IMG submission 104939) | Vadose zone soil microbial communities from Sagehorn Ranch, Mendocino, California, USA - Sage1_L_80_16 metaG | ecosystem: Environmental > Terrestrial > Soil > Vadose zone | place: USA... | reverse complement strand
TGGGGCATACTTGCTATAGGAGTATATAGATTCATGGCGAAAGTTTCTTTGCGCGCTTACAACCGAGAAATCGAAACAATGATCGACCGCGGGCAGCTGGATGAAGCCATCGCGCACTGTCATCATATTCTCAAAACATTCCCAAAACACCTGGAAACCTATCGCCTGCTTGGAAAGGTGTATCTCGAAAGTAAACGGTACGGCGATGCCGCCGATATATTCCTGCGCATTCTGGCTTCGGTGCCAGACGATTTTGTCGCTCAGGTGGGGATGAGTATCATTCGCGATGAGCAGAACAAGCTCGACGACGCGATCTGGCACATGGAACGTGCCTTTGAAACCCAGCCATCGAACCCGGCGATCCAGAGTGAGCTGCAGCGCTTATACGGCCGGCGCGATGGCGTGCAACCGCCGCGCATCCGCATGACACGCGGCGCCCTGGCACACATGTATGTACAGGGAGAGTTATATCCGCAGGCGATCTCTGAGATCAAAAGTGTATTGAAAGATGATGCCGGTCGCGCCGATATGCAAGCATTGTTGGCGCGTGCCTGTTACAAAAGCGGATTAAAGAACGAAGCCGCAGATGTTGCATCTGCATTGCTGAAGCGCTATCCGTATTCTTTGGATGCTAACCGTGTGCTTACGGAAATCCTTGGCGTTGAGAAACCTGAGAACGCGCAAATTTATCATCAGCGTGTGCTTGAGCTGGATCCCTATGCCTCCCAAGTGACAGGAACAGTCTTTCAATCGATCGAGGTTCCAGAAGCTGCTGTGAGCATCGAGCGACTCGATTGGAACGGTCAGCCTGTTTCCATGCAATCCGATTGGAGAGAAGCAAAAGCGATCGGTCCGGAAAGTGGAACGCAGCGCGAGGAAGAACCAGATTGGTTAAAAACTTCACAGAGTGCGACTCCTTCTCAGCCGACACCTGCTCCGATTTTCGACACTATTGCACCTTCGCAACCTGCGGAAGATATTCCCGATTTCCTGCGTGCGGCCGGCTGGGGCGAGTCCACAGGCGCATTCGATGAAAGTAAATCTACTTTTGCTGAAGAATCGACGGTAGGTGCAGAACCAATCGCGCAAGGCGATTTACCTGATTGGGTTAAGGCAATGAAACCCGCCGAGTCAGAACCAGCACCCGCGGCGCCTCAGCAGGAAGAGGACCTGCCGGATTGGATTAGCAATATCGGTAAAGGCGCATTGTCCTCGCAGCCAAACGATTTGCCAGATTGGATCAACCAACCTGAACAGCCATCGACAACACCTCAGGCAACCGAATCACTGGATTGGATGAATCAAGCCGAAGAGACTCCGACCGCGGCGATGCCCGGAGCGGATGAACAACTTGACTGGTTAAAAAACCTTGGGCAGGAAACAGAAGCCACTTCAACTTCTCAGGCGGAAGAACCAGATTGGCTTAAAGGTTTGGGAAGCGAATCGGATTTCGCGCCACAAGCGGCTGAAACTGAAACTCCCGATTGGTTAAAGAATCTCGGCAGCGAGCCAGAAGCTGTTTCAACGGAACAGCCAAAAGAAGAAACAGACCAATTCGATTGGTTGAAAAATTTGAATGCTGAAACAGAAGCAACTGTTCCTGAGGCAAGCTCAACTGATTTCGATTTCCTCAATCAACTAACAGAAGAACCTGTATTGCAGACGCCTGAATCCTCGCCCACTAACGCAGATAATTTGGGCATGAGTGAGCAGGAACAGGATGATTCCTTTGCCTGGTTGGAAAACCTTGCTGCGAAACAAGGCGCGAGCGAAGGTCTCTTAACCAAGCCAGAGGACCGCCTGGAAGAAGAACCAGAATGGGTGAGGCAGGCAAAAGGATTGAACGCTACGCAGCCGCCTGCAAAATCGACAGTGAGTGAACCTCCCGCAAGCTTCGAAGAACTTGGCAAGAGCGAACAAGAACAGGATGATTCCTTTGCCTGGTTGGAAGGTCTTGCTGCCAAGCAAGGCGCGAGTGAAGGTTTATTGACCAAACCCGAAGATCGCCTCGAGCAGGAACCCGAATGGGTGAGGCAAGCAAAGAGTCTGGGCGCGCAAGAGCCCCCGACACCTGTCACGCCGGAACCACAGCAGGAACAACCTGCTCCAGTGGATGAGACACCGGACTGGTTGCGGAGCCTGGATGAAGAGAAGCAACCTGAACCTGAACAGCCTGCAAAGGTAGACGAAGTCGAGACGTGGTTGCAGGATCTCGAAGGACACAAAGCCGCTGAGCCTGAACCCGCGGTGGACGAAACCGCGATGTGGTTAAGGAACTTGGATGAAACTACATCCCCGCAGACTCCGGCCTCTGCCAGTATTGAAGGACTGGGCAAGAGTGAACAAGAGCAGGATGATTCCTTCGCCTGGCTGGAAAGTCTCGCCGCCAAGCAAGGCGCAACAGAAGGCTTGCTGACTAAACCCGAAGATCGCCTCGAGCAGGAACCGGAGTGGGTGAAGCAGGCGAAAGATCTAAATGCACAACAGCCTCAAACAGCAGAACCTGAACAACCTGCCGCGATCGATGAGACAGCCGCATGGTTGAGCAGCCTGGATGAGGAAAAGAAGCAGCCCGAACCTGCAGCCGATGAAACTGCAATGTGGTTGAAGAGTCTGGAAGAGGCCAAGCCTGAGTCTTTTCAAGCGACCGAGTCGGCTCAAGATAGTTTACCTGCCTGGATACAAGATATCGAACAGGAAGAAACTCCTGCAACGGAATCAACTGTCCCGGCGGGCGGCGAGCCACAACCAGAACCGGAAATGCAGACTCCCGTTGAAGAGCCAGTTGTTATGCAACAGTCAAAGCTCGAAGAAGAAAGCATCCCAAGTTGGTTAGCCGAACTGGATAAGGAAGAAGAAAAGTCTGCCTCTACAGATGAGGATTTGCCGGCCTGGTTGCGCTCGGAAGAAACTGCACCCGCTGCAGCAGAACCCACTCGTGCGACCGATTGGAAACCGGCAGAAGAGAAGCAGCCCGAGATTATTTATAGTCCTCCGCTCGAAGAACCCAAGCCGGAGATTATTTACAGTCCACCGCTCGCAGAAGAGCCCGAGCCTGCTGCTGAAATAGCGCAGGAACAGCCTGTCCAAGCTCCTGAGCCGCAGAAGGTTGAGCCAACACCGGCACAGGAACGCTATAAGGAACCGGTCACGCGTAGAGTACCATCCATACCCACGGTTGACCCTGTTTTGAGTTCGGCTCGCAACGAACTTTCGCGCAGCAACATTCCTGGCGCATTGGAGTCTTATGCAAAGCTGATCAAGAGGGGACGTTTCCTGGATGAAGTGATCTATGATTTGCGTGAAGCACTCTATCGTTATCCCGTGGAAGTAAATATCTGGCAATCCCTTGGCGACGCGTACATGCGTGCCAACCGCTTGCAGGATGCGTTGGACGCGTATACCAAGGCGGAAGAATTGCTGCGTTAGTTTGGTAAACCCGTAGGGACCGGCAACTGCCGGTCCCTACAATATTACAATTTAATTTTGGAGGAAATCTGTGGAACGATCGCTCGTCTTAGTCAAGCCCGATGGTGTGCAACGCGCATTGATTGGGGAAGTCATCTCCCGTTTGGAACGCCGCGGGCTGCGTCTTGTCGCTGCGAAATTTCTTCAGGTGAGCAAGGTACTCGCTGAAACTCATTATGCCATCCACAAAGGCAAACCTTTTTATGAAGGACTCATCTCATATATTACTTCGGCACCGGTCATGGCAATGGTCTGGGAAGGACCGAATGCCATTGCCGCGATCCGTCAGACGATGGGGTCGACGCGTCCCACCGAAGCCGCGCCCGGTTCGCTTCGACATGACTTTGCCCTCGATGTCGGGCGGAATCTCACTCACGCCTCTGACAGCGTAGAGAATGGCGCAAACGAAGTTGCCCTTTGGTTCAAGCCGGAAGAACTGGTGGATTGGAAGCGCGATGTAGATCGATGGGTGTTTGAGAAATAGGGTTGAGTAAGAAGTAAAATGTAAGAAGTACAACGTCCCGCATTTGGCGGGACGTTGTGGTTATTTGAACTCGATGTGGAGTTGATTGCCTGCGATTTGAACCTTTATATCGGCCAGTTGCTGAACGACTACATCCGCCTTGTTCAAAGCTTCTCTTGATTGTGTGGATGCAATCCCAATTGCCTTCATTCCAGCAGCTTTCGCTGCCTGGATTCCTGCAGGTGCATCTTCGATGACTACGCAGTCAGATGGATTCACATGCAACCGAGTTGCCGCCAGTAAATAAGCATCCGGGGCAGGTTTGCCCGCTGAGACATCCTCGGCGGTGATGAAAACCTCCGGTGCGGGAAGCATTGCATAATTCAAACGAGCACTTGCCACTCGCATGGAACCCGATGTGACAATCGCCCATTGCTTTCGAGGAAGAGCGCCCAGTAGCTCTTTCGCGCCCGGGTAGGCTTGCATTCCATTCATATGCAGTATCTCGGCGGTTTCCAATGCATACGTTTCTTCTGGAATGGACAGATGAGGTGCGACAATGCTGATGATCTCGACTCCGCGCCGCCCATGCATGACCTCCGACATATGCTGTGGAGTAACGCCATGTTTTACACCCCAGTCCTGCCACAGGCGTTCGATGTAAAACGTTGATTCAATGAGTGTTCCATCCAGGTCAAACAGGATGGCTTGACAATTCAAAGTAAACATTCAATTTCCTTCTAATTTTGTTTTGATAGGCTTGCAAAGCGCAATTGTACAATAATCGTTCCAATTCCCGCTGCCAGAAACCTACAATTTCCTCACCCGAGATTTGCTTCCCTAAGAATAAAACTGCAAATATCCGACAACCAGCTTATCTCAAACCGATGTGAAATTAGCTATTCCAAATTCGAAGGATCGTATCCCATATACCCCAGATCCCACCACCAGTCATGGCTAATCCTAGCAGGAAATAAAATATGTTGCCAAGGTAGGGGACAGGGAAGCTCAGGAAAAATATGATGTATCCCTGAAGGGTTTCAAATGCCACCCAGAAAGTAAGACCAAGTCCAAGGATAATGGTACATACGCCGATAAAAGTAACCAGAGGACTTTGCTTGAGCACAATTGCACGTCGGTTTTCCACTTCTACCCGCCGCACGAATTTTTCTGCCTCCCCCCAGTTCATGCCATCCACAGATTCACAGACTTTTTGAATGATATCGTTCTTGGGATGATGCTTACCAAGTTCGCGGATCACAAACTCAGTTGCTTCCTGTTGATTCATTGCAGCCTCCTTGCTGGCATGTTCCATTAAAGTTTATTGAACCCTCAGCAGCACCTTTCCATCACTCCATAATTCCTCGAGATCATAATACTCGCGCATATCGGGTGAGAAAAGATGCACAACGACGTCGCCAAAATCAAGCACAAGCCAACCTTCGCCAGATTTTCCCTCGACACGACCTTTCTTCTTGTAATCTTTCCTGGTTGCTTCCAAAACAGTTTTGGCAAGCGCGTCAAGCATGCGGTCACTGGTGCCGTTGCAAATTACAAAATAATCAGTAAACGATGCAATGTCTTTGATGTCCAACAGCAGAATGTCTTCGCCCTTATGGTCCTCCAGAGCGTCGACGATTTGATGGGCAAGGTCTAATGCGTTCAGATATCACCTCTAGTTGTTGATATGTCATCGCGAGCCGTTCGTCCCTAGCGCCGCCCGCTAGGGCAGGTGTGGTGAAGCAATCTGCTGTATCGTGGGAGATTGCTTCCCGCAGGTCGCAACGACATTTATTTCTTTAGTGGCGCAGAATATACCCGAGTATAGACCGAGCCGCCTGGTTTCAACTCACTTTTGAATAGATGTACCGAGTCTACTCTGGCAGCGCCCAGTAAGTCAACCTGTATAGACTCGATCGCACGGCGGATTTTCAGTTGGTCCGTGGCTGTCACATTCTGTTTGACGCGTCCCAGCGTGAGATGGGCCGAGAAGGAGCGCTCTTCAGACTCATAGCCTAGTCTGTGGGCGGCGGCTTCGATTCCATGCTGGAGCGCATCCAACGCAGCCGGGGCGTGGATTCCGATATAGATGACACGCGGCCGCTTCAGGCTTGGAAAACAGCCAAGTCCCGTCAACTGGATGTTGAAACACGGAACGGTTTCCGCTTCGTTGCGCAGCATCTGCATCAGGAATTCCACATTTGAGGGCGATACATCCCCCAGAAATTTCAACGTCAGGTGCATGTTCTCCGCTTGCACCCAGCGTACGATGGATTCCATTTCCTTGCGGAGTTTTGACGTTTCCTGATAAACCTTTTGCTGTAATTCAGCAGGGATTTCCACCGCGATGAAGAGACGAAGCATGCCCATGGAAATAATGCTATCCCGCTTGGATGCCGAGCGCCCGTTCTACGGCGTCTTTGAGATCCAGAAAACCAACCGGTTTTGACAAGTAGGTAAATGCACCGGCTTCCATTCCGTTCTTGATATCGGCCGGCATGCTTTTCGCGGAAACGACAACAACTGGAATGTGAGAAAGTTCAGGATCCCGGCGCATCTGTCGCAGGATATCGAGCCCGGAGATCTCAGGCATCATAATGTCGAGAATCACCACATCCGGTTTTTCACTAGCCATCATGGTTAAAGCGGGCGCGCTATTGGATATCTTTAAAACACGAAAGCCGCTGACTCGCATCATTTCCGCAAAGAGTTCAGCGGCGTCTTCTTCATCTTCGACGATTAGTACAGTTTTTGGGATGGAGGCCATAAATTAATTTCTTTCTAATAACGATAGCATAAGAATTTGGAATTCGCAAGTGTTTTGAGAAAACGCTCTTTTTGTAAGAATTTGGTTCTACTTTCTGTCTAGGAAAAAGATCAAATGGAGGCTTATGAGTGAATTGACCAATTTTCGTGTTGAAAAAGATGAATTCTTTAAGCGGCATCCACAAAGCCCATTAACACCTGACCAAAGGCAGGAGTTTATAGGTTTGGATTATTTTCCTGAGAATGAGGCACTCCGATTGGAAGTGCAGATCGAGCCGTTGAAGGATCAGCAACCTATGGAAATGCAGACCTCCACTGGAGGAGTGCAGGAATATACCCGCTATGGGCGCTTCAAGTTTCAAGTGGATGGGCAGGAGGCGGAATTGACGATCTACCACAACGAACATGGATATTTCCTGCCATTTGTGGATGCTCTCGCCAGCAAGGAGACATATCCTGCCGGGCGTTATCTGGAGCCGGAAGCGCTGCCAGGCAACCGCTTCTTTGTGGATTTCAACCTTGCGTACAATCCATATTGTGCGTACAACGAGATGTGGTCGTGCCCGATCACGCCGCCAGAAAATCGTCTGAAAGTGCCAATCCGCGCGGGCGAAAAATTATTCCATGAGTAGTAAAAAGGTCCCGGCAGTTCAACTGCCGGGACTTCTATTTATCTTGCTCTTTGCTTGTTTTATTCAGTATATCCAGGAGGGCTTCATATTCCTCGCAGCAGTCGGGACAAACATCCAAATGCTCACGAATCACAGGCATGAGAACAGCTGCGTCTTTCCTATCTACTTCACGTTCTACGTATTCGTCCAGCTTGGTGAAAAGCTCGCCGCAGGAGATTTCCTCTTCTTCAGGCACCTCGTCCAGCACCCTCAGAATCCCCACCACTGCTTGGTTGGAAAGTTCGTTCTGTTTACCAAGACTTTGACGAATTCGTTGGATGATATCCTGTATGTTCATATCTGCGTTTTTGATGGTTAACAATGTGTTAATCTTACTCGTTTCTTACTTTTGTTCGAAAAGTGTAAGGACTTCGTTAGGTGAGATATCTTCCATGGAAAGACGGCGTTTCAAACGCAAACGCGCATCATGCAGAAGCTTATAGAGAGCGTTGCGATTCGTCTTTAATTTACGGGCTGCATCTTCCATTGGCATATCCTGAACGCCAAGTAAGATAAGAGCCTGTCGCTGGCGATCGGTAAGTTCCTCGTCAATAATGCGGCGGACACGCACCAGCATATCGGCGCGTTCGGCGGCAGTTTCCGGTCCAGCCTGCGAATCGGCGAGCAGACCAGGAGGAGGAGGAACATCCTCATTTTCGGTGAGCTCATCCAACGATGCGTCGCGCCAACGCTTGCGGCGTAATTCGGTCAGAGCAATTCGCACAGCGATCTTGTGTACCCAGGTGGTGAACTGGCTGCGTCCTTCGAACGTGTCCAATTGATCAAGGACGCGCAGAAGCGTTTCCTGAGTTACCTCTTCAACCAGAGAACTAAACTGGGGCTGATCCGGGGAGAGCCAGCGCGAGAGCGCATATGGAAGTCCCTTTTGGATGATAAGGCGCAAATCTTCGAGCGCGGCTTCACGCTCGAGTCCGTTGCTGCGTAAATCTGAGAGCCAGGCTTCATTGGTTCGTGGGGGCATGGTAGTTGAATTATAAAACATATCCTTGGTAGATATAAAAATAGACGAGTAAGTAGGCTACGAATTAGGGGCGCGGACCGTTGGACCTCCAGGCTTTCATCCGTGAGATATTAATCTCAACCCTTCAAGAGTTGGTTGTCTGGCTGCAGAAAACCATACTTTACTTGTAATACATTCTTGGATGGATACCTTCTCTCTGGCATAAATCCGCGCTTGGTACATCTCCCCGCAACTCTTCCAACGCGATACTCACTTTTCTTCCGCAGAATATTTTTCGTCCGACCAGCAGATCTTGCGCAGCGCAATTTTCACCGGTGAAGTCGTTCCTTTTTTAACAGAACTGGTCGAAAGTAGGGTTTATTTTATATCTTCAATATTAAAGACTGAACTTTAGCCTAAACCCCTCCTAAGGATTTATTATATAATTGCTGTTAAGTTTTTCCTTAATCGCTATGCAAAAAGTTGAACCTATTCGAACTTTTGACCAGATCAGGCTTCTTGCAGACTCGCGCCGGATGGCGATCCTGCGACTTCTGATGTCGACTCCTGCCACGCTTACACAACTGGGCCGGAGCATGGGCCATTCCCCCGCATGGATACGTCATCACGTCCAACTGCTGGAAGCAGCAAATCTGGTTGAGATCGCCGAAGTCCGCACAACGGGCACGGTGACCGAAAAGTATTATCGCGCAAAGGCGGGTGCTTTTATTCTGCAGGAAATGATTCTGCCAAAGAGTAAAAAACCAGCGCTGATTTTTTCAGGCAGTCACGATCTGGCTTTGGAAGTAGCAGCTTCCTCGCTATCAAAATTTGTAAATCTACTCAGCCTGCCTGTGGGTTCATTGGATGGGCTTGTGAATCTTCGTCAGGGGTTGTGTCATATCTCCGGTGCGCATTTGCTCGACGAAAATGGCGAATACAACACTCCATACATTCGGCGCTTATTTCCAGACCGTGATATGGAAATGGTCACACTTGCGAATCGCACCCAGGGACTGATGTTCCGAACAGGTAGTCCTAACAGAATTCAAAATATTTCTGACCTTACATCCGGTATCCGCTTTGTAAATCGGAATCCGGGTTCGGGCACGCGTCTCTGGTTTGACCATGAATTAAAGAAAATGGGGATTCCGCCTGATGCGATTCGCGGTTATGGCCAAGTGGTAAAAACGCATAGCGAAGCTGCTGCACTGATCGCCAATGGAAAGGCTGATGCCGCGCTCGGGCTTCAAGCGGCCGCCCGTCAATATGGACTCGACTTTATTCCGCTCTTTGAAGAACGCTATGATCTGATCCTGCCACGCGAACAGGAAAAATCGTTGACCCCGCTATTGGATTATTTACAGACGTTTAACTTCCGTTCTGAACTTAAAATCCTCTCCGGCTACAACACTGCTCACAGCGGTGAACAAATCGCGCTTTAGAGAATATGAAATGAAAAGAGTTGCAATTTCCCTGCTGATCGTTTTTTGCCTATTGATGGCCGCATGTACTTCGCCTGCTACAGCAATGAGCAAAAGTGGTGGTCCGAAAACTCCCCAGGCGCTTCAACCTATAGCCGTATCCGGTGTGTTATTCCAGATCGTTAAAGCTGATGGCGGTAGCGTGGGCATCACAGTAGATAATCTGAAAGCTCTGCCACTTAAGCAAGTGACAGTTGATGGCAAAACGGAAGAAGGACCCAGGCTACTCGATGTACTCGCCCTGGCGGGCGTGACTGAATTTAAGGAAGTTTCGCTCGCCGGCAGTTCTA
>Ga0137367_10005677_pt1 | contig 10105 bp, 6 predicted proteins | sample SagtaG_14_FD_104939 | JGI IMG/M metagenome (GOLD analysis project Ga0137367, IMG submission 104939) | Vadose zone soil microbial communities from Sagehorn Ranch, Mendocino, California, USA - Sage1_L_80_16 metaG | ecosystem: Environmental > Terrestrial > Soil > Vadose zone | place: USA... | reverse complement strand
GCCGCCGCCGCGGCGCTCGGGCTGATGACACTGCTCAGGTACGCCCTCAGCTGGGGTGGCGTCGTGATGGGCCTCTGCATGCGCCCGGAGACCGTGGACTCGGTGGTGCCGCTCGTCTTCCCGGTCACCATGATTTCCAACAGTTTCGTGCCAACGGCTGGCATGCCGACATGGCTCCGGGCGATCGCGGATTGGAATCCGGTCAGCGCGCTCGTCGCCGCCTGTCGCCAGCTGTTCGGAAACCCAGGAGCCGTCACCATGCACCCCAGCTGGCCATTGCAGCACCCCGTCATGGCGACGGTCGGATGGTCACTGCTGCTGCTCGCCGTGTTCGTGCCGCTGGCCACCTGGCGCTACCAGAACGCCAATCGCTGAACACCGGGTCGCGCGCGGGTCAGCCTGCTTGGTCGGCCAGGCTGGCCCGCCAGCGCGCCTCGCTTATGCGGTAGCTGGGCGCGGCTGGCTGGCGGCAGCGGGAGCGAAACTAGATGGTGACGGCGAGGACGAACGGGAGCACAGCGGGCGCGCCCGCCTCGCGGAGCAGTTTCGCGGCGACCGTCATCGTCCAACCGGTATCGATCCGGTCATCGACGAGCAGAACGGGGCCGGCCAGGCCGGCGACCGAGGCCCGCACACTCTCGGGGACCAAGATGGCCTGCCAAAGTGCGCGGAGCCGCTGGGCACTGTTGTGCTGGCGCCCATTCAGGCCACTCCCCGCGTAGCCGAGCCGCCCCAGGTAGGGCAGCCGGCCGACCTGTGCGATCCGCTGCCCGAGCCCGCTGATCAGGTTGGGGCGCGTCCGTGACGGCAAGGTCACCACCCCGGCTGGGCGCTGCACCCAATCCCACCCGGCGAGCACCGTCACCACCGCCCCGAACAGCTCATCCGGAATCGGCTCGTCCGGCGCGTCGTCCGCCAGCAGCCTGCGCAGCCGCGTGCCCCAGCCGATGTCGGTCAGGCGACCAACGCCGCGACCATGATCGGCGGTGAACTCTGGCGCGATTTTCCCAGCGACCGGGATGCCGAGCGGCTTCATGCCGGACGGCCACATGCGGCGAGGCGTAACCGTTACGCCCGGGCGCCGCAACCGCGCCCGCGCGGCCGATTCCGCGGCGGCACTTACCTGGGCGGGCCGCCCGGCCCGCGTGCAGTTGTCGCACCGGCCGCACGACGCTTGCGACCGGGCGTGCGGGTCGTCGAGCTCCTGGCGGAGGTAGGCCATCCGGCAGCCTGTAGTCGCTAGGTAGCCCAGCATCGCCTGCTGCTCACGCGACCGTTCCGCGGCGACGCGGGCGTAACGCTCTGTGTCGTAGACCCAGGACTGCCCGGTCGCCTCCCAGCCGCCCCGCACCCGCCGTACCGCGCCATCGACGTCGAGGACCTTCAACATCATTTCCATACGGCTGCGCGGCAGATCCACCCTCGCCTCAAGCGCGGCGAGCGACTGAGGCGAGCCGGCATCCGCCAGCGCGGCCAGGGTGGCCTGCACCAGGCGTTCCGCCGGGAAGGCGAGGCTGGCGAAATACGCCCAGATGTCGCGGTCCTCAGCCGCAGGCAACAAGATCACTTCGGCGCGGTCGACGCCGCGCCCGGCCCGCCCGATCTGCTGGTAGTAGGCGACCGGCGACTGCGGAGCGCCGAGATGGACGATGAAGCCGAGATCAGGCTTGTCGAACCCCATGCCGAGGGCGCTCGTCGCCACCACGGCCTTGAGCTTGTTGGCGAGCAGGTCGTCTTCCGCGCGCAGCCGTTCGGCTGAATCGGTTTGTCCGGTGTAAGCGGCGACGGTGTGCCCCTGTTCGGCCAGGAAGCTGGCGACGTCATGGGCCGCTGCGACGGTCAGCGTGTAAACGATTCCCGAGCCAGGCAGCCCATCAAGGTGGTCGGCCAGCCAGGCCAGCCGCTGTGCGGCGGCCGGGAGCCGCACGACGGCCAGGTGCAGGCTGTCGCGGTCGAGCGGCCCGCGCAACACCAGCGTCGGCGGCGGCTCACCCGGGCCGCGCCAGCCGGAGCCGAGCTGGTCGGCGACGTCACGTGTGACGCGGGCGTTGGCCGTCGCCGTGGTGGCGAGCACGGGCACGCGGGGCGGGAGGTCAGCGACAACCGTGCGCAGGCGGCGGTAATCGGGCCGGAAGTCGTGTCCCCAATCGGAGATGCAATGTGCCTCATCTATGACGATCATGCCGGCGGAAGCGGCGAGCTTGGGCAGGATCAGGTCGCGGAACTCGGGGTTGTTGAGCCGTTCTGGGCTTACGAGCAGGACATCCACGGCACCGGTTTCGATCTCGGCGTGAACCTGATCCCATTCATCGGTGTTGGCGGAATTGATCGTGCGGGCGTGGATACCGGCCCGCTCCGCCGCGGCGATCTGGTTGCGCATGAGGGCGAGCAGTGGCGAGACGATGATCGTGGGCCCTGCGCCACGCCCGCGAAGCAGTGCCGTGGCTACGAAGTACACCGCCGACTTGCCCCAGCCGGTCCGCTGAACAACGAGTGCTCGCCTGCGCTCCACGACCAAGGCCCGGATAGCCGTCCACTGGTCCTCGCGAAGCCGCGCCTGTCCACCGGCGAGGGCAATCAGGCAGTGTTCTGCCTGATCACGGATGACGTCGCCGTCTTCTCGGTGCGCAGCCGTAGGTGCTGCCATGCCATCATTCGTACCAGTGCCGGACCGTGATCGTCATCGACGTCGGTACGAAATGTGCCTATCGTGCCGTCATGCTCAGTCACCGCAGCGATTGCGGGTTTGCCCCCGCGCAAGAGACCAGCTCCTAAGGATCGTGGTGATGGGACACGGCGAAGAACCACCTGAGCAGGCAGCAGGGCCGCGCGCGGAGCCTGGTGTGCGCGCGGAGCCTGGTGTGCCTGGGACCCCTGGCGTGCGTGCGGAGCCTGGTGTGCGCGCGGAGCCTGGTGTGCGCGCGGAGCCTGGTGTGCCTGGGACCCCTGAGGTGCGTGCGGAGCCTGGGTCTGCGCCGCCGCCCGATGCGCCGGAGCGATGGCCGTTGGGCACACCGTTAACATCGCCAGTTCCGCAGACCCCAGGAATCTCAGCCGCCGCACCAGCGCCCCCGGCTGATTCCGGCCTCGAAGCGATGCTGCGCAGCGGCGGTGCTGGTCGGCGTCCCGGGCGGCCCACGCTGGTAGTCGTGGCGGCGGTGGGCATTTTCGTGGCAGCAGCCCTCACCGTGAGCTTCCTCATGTTCGCCCACCTGGCGCACATCGGCCGGTCCGCGCATTCGACGCATGCCGCGTCCCCGCGTGCATCCCGCCCAACGCCGTCGCCTGCGCGGACTCCGCCTGCCGCGCCCGCGGCGGCGGTGTTCCCCGCGCTGGCCGGGGTAGGCTGCGCGGTTCTGCCGGGGACGGATGCCGCGACCAGCACTAGCAGCGCCGTGGGGGATGGCTGGATCAACGTGGGGGGTGGCTGGCCAGAATGTGGGGGCAAGGCTCTGGCGACCCGCAAGACCGGGACCGCGGACATAGTGCAAGACACCTTTACCTGGACTTTCCGTGTCGGCCATCCGGCGGCATGCACAGCGGAGATCTTCGTCGCAGCCACGGATCCGTCATCTGGGCTCGCCACGTACGAGGTGTTCGGGGATTCGCTCACACCAGGCGCGCGTCTCGGCCGGTTCGTCGTCAACCAAGCGGCGGCGAAGGGCCAATGGGTGCCAGAGGGAAGCTGGCAGGTTCGGAACGTGCTCCGGATCACGCTCACTGATGCACCCGGCTACCCCGGGGACCAGTTTCACGTGACCGCCTCGGCCGTGCGGGCGACCTGTTCCCACTAGCCGGAGTGGGCCGCAGGCCAGCTTGATCCCTTACGTCGGAGACTTTTCAGCGCGGACAGCTGAAAAGGCTCCGACGTAGCGGATCATGGACGGCCCGGCTGGCATCAGGGTGGTACACATTGACGGACATGCGGGAGTGGCTGCCCGGGGATCACCCGGTGTGGCTGGTGATCCGGGTGGTGGACGAGCACCTGGACACCTCGGTGTTTCACGCCCGGCGGCGGACCGGCGGGGGCGGCGCGTCCGGGCGGGTCAGCGGCACGCGTTTTGGACGGCAGTCTTTGCATTGATCCGTCCCGACACTGCTGAGGTCGCGGACGGCGGCGCGGCGACGTCATGGCCGACCGCGCCGAGTACCACTCTGATCCCGTGCAGACCTGGTTGCTGTTTCAGGGTGGCACCTGGAAGGACCTTTCTGACCTGCCGCGCCGCAATGCCGTCGCCTGGTGGGTACCGAATCGTCGTCTGCCCGACGTCCTGCCTGGGCCACGTCAGCCCGGCATGCACGTGAAAGCCGCGCTCGGACAACTGGGTTCCGGTGGAAGCGGACAGACCGCCGATCAGGGTTCCGTTGTAGATGTCAACGAGAACGGGCGTGCGACGGCTGGGCGTCTTCTTCGCCGGCTTGACGAGTGGTGTGTCATCGCTGAGTGCCGTGAACAGCCGGCTCGCGGACTTCGTGTCCCACAGCACCGCGGCCTGGCCGGTGGGCGTCCAGTAGTTACTGTTCTCGATCGGCACCGTGGTGAACTCCACATTGCTCGGCGAGATGTTGCGCATCTGGTCGGCGAGGGCGGCCACATTCAGGTCGCGGTCCACCTTGACCGCGGAGAGCGCGCTGCTCAGAAAGTGCGACAGCCGGACGGGATTGGCAAGCGTCCCGCCGCTGATCGCCTCGTTGAGCAGGGAAGCGAGCATACGCTGCTGGTTGTCGATTCGCGCCAGGTCCTCACTGGCAAACGAGTGACGGTCGCGGGCAAACTTGAGCGCCGTAATGCCATCGACGTGATGCTTACCCGCGCTCAGATCGAGCCCGCTGTACGGGTCGTTGACCGCCTCGGGCAGGCAAACGTCCACCCCGCCGAGCGCGTTGATGACCTTGACAAAGCCGAGGAAGTTGACTTCCACGTAGTCATTTATGATCAGGCCGGTCGCCTCTTGGACGGTCGCCACGACGAGCTTCGGCCCGCCAAGCCCATAAGCAGCATTGATCTTGTTCATCCCGTGACCGGGGATATCCACCCACGAATCACGCGGCAGGCTCACCACCGTCACCCTGGTGTGGTTGGTGGAGAGGTGGATCAGCATCATCGTGTCCGAGTTGAAGCTCATGTCGCGCCCGACATGCAGCTCGGCCTGCTGCCGCGGGGTCAGCCCAGACCGGCGGTCTACGCCAGCGAGGAGGATGTTCAGCGGCCCACTCGGCGGTGCGCCCGCCGTGCCCGCGTCGATGCGGCCGAGCCTGCCGTTGACGTAATCGGTGAACGCCCATGCCCCACCGGACACCGCGAGCACGAGCGCCGACATCAAGCCGGCGGCAATGAGCAGGGTGCGCTGCTGGCGAGCCTTCCTGCTGGCCGTTATGCGGGCAATGAGGCGCCGCTGAGCGGGCGAAGCCGACGCGCGGCGGCGCGGTGTCCGTGGTGGCGATGTCGGCGGCGGATAGTGGCCAGGCCGAGGGGCCGGCTCGTCCTGCGGGCCCGGCTCGGGCGCACGCGCACGGAAGGAGCGCTCGTGGCCGCCATCGTCGCGGTGCGCCATTGAACCCCTTCCGACCGCTGGCGTGTGGGGTCAGGTTACCGGGCGTGACCGCCGGCTGCCGGGAAGCAGCGCCGCGATGCTAGGGCGCTACACGCGCGCAGGCGGAGGAACACCGTCTGGTGGCTCAGGGTCGCGGGGCAGCCCAAGCAGCCTTTCGGCGATGATGTTGAGCTGGATGTCGGTGGTTCCGCCGCCGATTGTCAGGGCCCTGGTGAAAAGGACCTGGCGAGACCAGTAAACGCCCGCTGCATGTCCCGTGATGTCCGCCTCGCCGCCCGCGCTCCAGCCGCTGTTCAGCCCGCCTCCGGCTTGCTTTGCGCTGGCGAGCGCGCCATCCGGGCCGAGCAGGGCCAGGCAGAAGTCCGCAACCTGCTGTGCGTGCTGCATGGCGAGCAGTTTGCGCACGCTCGAGGTCGCGCCCGGCTCGGTTCCCGACAGCCGCTTCAGCGTCACCCGCAAGCCGAGCAGATCCAATGTGTGGCCGTCGCAGACGAGACGCCCGAGCTGCTCGAGGTCCGCCGGGCGTAACGCGGGCGGGCCCGCGATTGTGTCGTCAGCTGGGCGGCCGTCAGCTGGGCCGGCCTCGGCACGGTCGCTGGCCGCGCGAGCGGCGGCGAGTTCCAGCAGTTCTGCGGTCCCTGACCCGTATCCCCAGGTGCCCGACAGCGCCACTCGCTCGTTGGCCAGGGTCGTCCGCGCGACCCTCCAGCCCTTGTTCGGCTCGCCGACCAAGCACTCATCGGGCACGTGTACCCCGTCGAGGAAGACGTGGTTGAAGATGGCATCACCGGTCATCTCGCGCAGTGGCCGCACCTCGACACCGGGCGATGACATCCGCACGAGGAAGTAGCTGATGCCATCGTGCCGAGGAGCTGCGGGATCGGTACGAGCGATGCAAATCGCCCAGTCCGCGTGGCTGGCCAGCGAGGTCCAGATCTTCTGGCCGGTGATCCGCCAGCCATCCGCGACACGCTCGGCCCGCGTCGAAAGCCCGGCCAGATCGGAGCCCGCGCCAGGCTCGCTGAACAGCTGGCACCAGGTCAGCTCCCCTCGCAGCGTCGGCGGCAGGAAGCGTTCCTGCTGCTCGCGAGTGCCGTACCGGACCAGTGCTGGCACCACCCAGGCGCCGATGCCGAGCTGCGGCGCACGCAGCCCAGCGGCTTGCATCTCCTCGACGATGATCAACTGCTCGAGCGGCCCAGCGCCGCGACCCCACGGCCGGGGGAGATGCGGCATGACCCAGCCACCAAACGCCAGTCGTTCGGCATGATGCGCGCGATCTGTCGCGGCGATGCCAGTGAGGTCCGCGCGGACCCGGCCACGGGCCTCCTGCCCTTCCCCCATGTCCACGGTGAGAGGCCGCCTGGCGCCGCCGAGCGCGAGCTGCCCGGCCCGCTCCGCCCAGACTCCGGACGGGCCAAGCAGCGCCCGAAGTGACAGCGCGCGGCGGTAGTAAAGATGGGCGTCGTGCTCCCACGTGTAGCCGATCCCGCCGAACACCTGGATGGCCTCATGTGTGCATGACACGGCGGCATCAAGCGCGATGACCGCTGCCGCGGTCGCAGCTAGCTCGCGCTGCGGCGGTGTGGCTCTCTCATCGCAGTGCGCACGGGCAGCGTCCCATACGGCTGCCGCGGCCTGCTCCGCCATGGTGAGCATGCGGGCACACCTGTGCTTGACCGCCTGGAACTGGCCAATCGGCCTGCCGAACTGCTTACGGGTCTTGGCGTATTCCGCCGCGCTGTGTAACGCCCACCCCGCGATCCCGACCGCCTCGGCACCGAACAGCGTTGCCGCAAGACCCGTAACGGCAGGCCGGTCGAGCCTGCCGAGCACCCGTTCCGCAGGGACCGCGGCGGCAGAGGCGGTGACGCGGGCGAGTGGCCGGGTGAGGTCAAGGCTGCCGAGTTCGGTGATGTTGAGGAGGGTCGCGTCGGCGGCGGCCCACACCTCGCCCTCGCTGGTCCGCACGGGCAGGATCAACACATCGGCGGTAGCCCCGCCGAGCACCGGCCCGGACGAGCCATCGACGATCAGGCCGCCGCGGTCATCTCTGCGACCCGTGAGGCCGGCGGCCATGGCGACCGCGCCGGTAAGCGATCCGTCGGCCAGGGCGGCCAGCAGCTTGCCCTGCGCGTCGGCGGCGCTGAGCGCAGCACTCGCGAACACGGTGGGCAGAAAGGTGCCGGGAAGAAGAGCCCAGCCGAGTTCCTCGAGCGCGATCGTGAGTTCGAGCAGCCCGAAGCCCTGGCCCGTATGGTCACTCGGCACGTGCAGCCCGAACAGGCCCTGGGCGGCCAAGCCGGGTGCGAGCGAGGCACGGTAATGCGCTGCGCCGCTGTCAGGGCTCTCCGCAGCGGCCCGGATGACCTCGCGAGGGCAGTGGCGCCCGACCCAGCTACGCACCGTTGCGGCGAGCGCCTGGTGTTCCTCGCTGAGCCCGAGCGCCATGGCTTACCGGCCCTCGACCTCGTACTGGACCGCCGCCCGGCGGGCGACGATCGGTGTGATGTGCCTGTCGATGACGGCCCGGTGGGCCGGGTGATCGCGGTATGCCACATAGCCATCACGGTCATCGAAGTCGGCCACGAGCGCGAAGTTGAAGTTCCCCAGGTTGACACCCATGTCCGGACCCAACTCAAAGCGGCGCACTTCGGGGATGAGGCCGGGTAGCTTGCGTACTTCGGCCACGACAGCTTGCTTCTGATCTTCCGTCGCCTCCGGCATCCAGGTGAATAGCACCACGTGACGAAGCATTGGGACCTTCCTAGAGGCCTAGATCGCCGAGTTCCTTGTGGAGCTCAGCCCGCGGGTTGTCCGTGGGAACGGGCAGCGGCCTGGTCGCACTGCCGCTTCCGGTGCCCGGACCGCCCTTGGGCTTTGGCTGCGCCTTTCCTTTTTTGGCGCGGAACAGCCAGCCCGCGGCCAGGCCGCCAATCAGCCCGCCGAGATGGCCAAGCCAGCTGACATGCGGCGCACCTGGCACGGCAACGGTCAGCATGTAGGCGAACGAGAGCGCCATCACCACGCCGATCAGGGCGTCGATGAGATTGCGGTCGATCAGGCCGCGCGCGACGACGTATCCGAAGTAGCCGAAGATCAGGCCGCTGGCGCCGACCGTCACGCTGTGTTCGCTGGCGAAGAACCAGACGGCCAGGCCGCTGGTGATGGCGATGAGCACGGTCACACCGACGAACCTCCACACCCCCCGGTATGCGGCGAGGAAGCCAAAAATGAACAGCGGCCCCGAGTTGGCTTCGATGTGGCTCCAGCTGAAGTGCAGGAAGGGCGCTACGAAGATGTCAGGCAGCCGGAGCAGGTCACGCGGGATGATCCCGTAGTGCGTGTCGAACCCGTAGCTGTCGGTCCAGTTCGCGATCTGCAGGGCCCAGATCACCGCGATGAAACCGGCCATGACGAACAGCGCTTTCCGCGCTTCGGCCAGGATCTCCTCAGCTCGGCCCGAACCCGGCTTACCGGAGGTACCGACAGCTAGCTGATTGGCCATGGTCAGCTCCCAGCGGACGGCCCGACACATCCCGTGCTCCGCACGATACCCGGACTTGACCACGCGAACGGCGCGGCGGATGGGCCATTCCCGCTGGCGACGATCTGCGGCGGGCCACCGTCGCTGCTCAGGCCCAGGCGATCATCCGTACCGGATCTTCCAGCATCGCCGCGACGTCGCGCAGCACGGCCGAGCCGAGGTCGCCATCCACGATCCGGTGATCAAAGGACAGCGCGAGCGTGCCGACCTGGCGCACCGCAAGTTCGCCATTGTGTACCCAGGCCATGTCTCTGACCTGGCCGAACGCAAGTATCGCCGCCTCGCCGGGGGTGAGGATCGGGGTGCCGGAGTCGACCCCGAAGACGCCGACATTGGTGATCGTGATCGTGCCACCCTGCAGGTCCGCCGGGCTTGTCTTGGCCGCCCGCGCGGCCTGGGTCAGGTCGGAGAGCGCGCGAGCTAGCGCCGGAAGGGCCAGCGTGTGCGCATCCTTGATGTTCGGCACCAGCAAGCCGCGCTCGGTGGCTGCCGCGACGCCCAGGTTGACGTATCGCTTGACGACGATCTCCGGTCCCGCTTCGTCCCAGGACGAATTGATCATCGGGTGCCGAGCGACGGCAAGAATGAGGGCCTTGGCCACAAAGACCAGCGGTGATACTCGTTGATCCGCGAACTCCGGGAGGTCGCGGACCCGCAGCGCGGCGTCCATCGTTGCGGTCATGTCGACCTGGAGGAATTCGGTGACGTGCGGGGCGGTGAACGCGCTTGACGCGACGGCAGCCGCGGTGTGCTTCCGCACGCCGCGGACGGGGAGGCGCTCTTCGCGGCGGCCCGTTGCCACCGTGGGCCACCCGCTCCCGGGCAGGCTCGCGGCGGCGGTGGCCTCACCCACGTCGGCCCCGGCCTGGCTTTTGTCGGCGGCTTCCTGGACATCGGCGCGGGTAACCGAGCCGCCAGGCCCGGTACCGTTGATCGTGGCAAGATCAACGCCGAGTTCCCTGGCCAGCTTCCGCACCGGAGGCTTAGCCAGCACGGTCACGTC
>Ga0137367_10005671_pt1 | contig 10115 bp, 6 predicted proteins | sample SagtaG_14_FD_104939 | JGI IMG/M metagenome (GOLD analysis project Ga0137367, IMG submission 104939) | Vadose zone soil microbial communities from Sagehorn Ranch, Mendocino, California, USA - Sage1_L_80_16 metaG | ecosystem: Environmental > Terrestrial > Soil > Vadose zone | place: USA... | reverse complement strand
TTCTCGTGAACAATGCTGGATACGGCAAGCTGGGCGCTTTTGCCGGAGTTCGTTATGAAGAGAGTGCCGGGCAGATCCAACTCAACATTACGGCGCTCACGCACCTGACCAAGCTGTTTCTCGCGCCGATGCTGGAGCGAAGATCCGGCAAGATACTAAACGTTGCTTCGACTGCGGGTTTCCAGCCCGGCCCGCTCATGGCGGTGTATTACGCAACCAAGGCTTACGTGATTTCGTTTTCCGAAGCGCTCACGAATGAACTGCAGGGAACGGGAGTGACAGTGACCTGCCTATGTCCCGGCGCAACCGACACGGAGTTTCAAACGAGAGCGGGCACGGAGCGAACAACTCTATTCCGCCGGATGCGGCCGATGGACGCGGCGATGGTTGCACGGGATGGCTATCGAGCCCTGATGAATGGCAAGTCTCTCGTGATTTCAGGTTTGCGCAACAAACTGCTGGCGCAGTCGCTCCGCATCAGCCCGCGACGCGTAGTCACCGCCGTTTCGCGAAAGATGCTTGAATGATGGTTGTCGGACACTAGGGCGTGACCGTCAGCGTTACAGTTGTGCTGTGCGTCACCGTTCCGCAAGTGGCGGTGATCGTAATAGTGTAATCCCCTGGTTTCGTGCCGGGATTTCCACCACCACCACCTCCACCGCCATTGCCTTGCAGCCCACCGCCACATGACACCAGTGTCAGTGCTATGCCCGCGAGCAATAACAAACGCGAGAGCTTCCGGCGCCGCGCCAAGCTCACCGGTAATAAGAGAATTCCGGCTAGGGGGACGCTGGTGAGCAGGACTGCTGCCGAGCTGGGTGCCGTCGTGGACATGCTGATAGTCACAACTGAGCTTCCGCTGCCTGACAAGACTTGCGCTGGATTAAAGCTGCACAACGTCAGCGCTGGCAAACCGGAGCAGGACACGCTCACGTTATTGGGGAAGCTCCCCGTGTTTGGATCAACGGCGACGCTGAACAGCGCTGTCCTGCCGCGAGCTACCGCAACACTGGACGGCGTCGCCGACATCGCGAAGTCAAAGGTCTGGCTCGGCAAAGCCGTAAATGTCAGGGATGCGGAGTGCGCAATGGCAGCGGGATCTGTGCCGAGCGCATCGATGTCGAACGGATACTTCTGTGCCGATGCGCTGCTCACGCTCACAGCGAACGGTACTCCAGAACTGCTGGGCACAATATTCGCCGGGGCAATCGCGCAACTCGGCGGCGCGCCCGCTCCACAGCTCAGAGCTACCGTGCTTTTGTACCCGTTCACGGCGCTGATCGTTCCATTGAACACTGCAGTCGTGTTCACCTGTGCCGAAAGGGTTGGATTGCTGACGGTCAAGCTGTAATCGAGCACTGCTGCCACCGTGAGTGAAAGCACTTGTGTTTTCGTCGTCGCGCCCGGGTTGCTTGCGATGATCGTAACTTGCGATGTGCCAAATGCAGCTGCGGAAGTCACCGTTACTGCCAACGTCGCAGGAACCGGATTCCCAGCGGTTGGGTTGGCTGATGAAGGTTGAAACTGGCATGTGACACCTGACGGCAGTCCTCCGCAGGACAGGCTCACCGCGCCGCTGAAGGCACCGGCAGCCGATACGACCACGGAAATCGGGCCGCTACTCGTTCCCGGAGCCAGCGTTACTGCGCTGGGCGCGGGCGCGCTCAAATTGAAATCGACCACGTGCAGCACCAGCGGGAACGTGTGCGTCACCGATGCTGTATCGGTCCCCGTTGCCTGCAGGTTGAAAGAGTAGTCGCCCGGCCCATCGCTGGCGCTCAGGGCGAAGCTCGCGCCCTGCGCCGTAGGCACAAGGGAAGCGGGGCTTGATGAACAAGTCTGCGGAACTGTCGTCGCTCCAGCCGAGCAGCTCAGATTCACGCTGCTGCTATACCCGATGCGCGAATACAATGTTCCGCTGAATGTTGCCGCTTGTCCCGCGAACACCGTCTGCGGATTGTTGGTGACGCTGATTTGAAAATCTGGCGTAGTGATCAGGTTCCACTCCCAGATTCCACGTCCGTATGTTGCCGCGCGCAATCGCTTCGCGCCTCCCGAGTTGAAGAGTCGCAGCGAGGTCACCGCCACATTGGGAAGGAATCCCAAGGAAGCTGGTCCGACCTCACTCCAATTCGGGACTCCGGTGCTACTCGCAAAAACGCCTGCGTCCGTTCCAACGTAAATCGTGCCGCTATTGGGCGAACCTCCCGGATCGAGTACGAGGGCGTCTGCCGGGTCGTCGGGCAGGTTGGCGGTGAAGTCGGTCCACCCAAGCCCGGCGTTATTTGTTTTCCAAACGTGTGATGTGTGGAAGCCCATAATGGCGACGTAAGCGGTTTGTCCACTCGCATCGGAAGGGTCGACAACGACGCTGGAAATCGGGAACCCTTGCGGATTGATGACGCCGGTGCGGTCGGCCCAGCTTGGCGCGCCGGCGCCCGCGTTCGTTGTAACCCATACCCGTCCACCTTGCGGCGATGTTGGAATTAGTGGGCCTTCGCCATCGGTTCCCGTGTAGATCACCTGAGAATTGCCTGACGCGTCGGTTGGACCGCCTGCTGCCAACGCCCGCGCCTGATTTGTCTCATTCCCGATGCACGTGCCCGAGCCGCCGAATTCGAAATTTGGGCTCAGCAAAGAATAAGAGCCGCCGGCCGTAGCCCCTCGCCAGATGCGGCACGTACCCAGCAGCAGACTACTGGAAGTTGCAGGGTCGAGAACGAAGGGAAGATAGAAGGCGCCTGTATCGCCGCCAACAGAACTGCTGCTGACAACCTGATCATTCTGAAAATCCTGGGTGTGACAGCTCACGCCGTTTCCGCAGCGAAAGACATTCACTCCAGAGATTGCGTCCGGCGGCATCGCGATGAACCACTCGTTATCGTTCATCGGGTTCACAGCTGTGGACCCTCCATCACCGGCGTTGACATTCGTCCACTGGCCGCCGCTCTGCGAAAACGCGGTCGCCGGCGCGCCGTTGTCCTGTGTACCTCCCCACAGGAGATTGATGTTGGTCGCCGATTCAGCCATGGAAACGAACTGTGTCATCGGTCCGAGCGTTGCGTTCAGGTTGTCAAACTGATTCGAGAGCCCACAGGTTCCTGTCGTCAGGCCGCTGAAGCCGTCGAGCGCGCGATAGATTCCGCCGTCGTTGGCGAAATACATCAGGGCGGTGCCGTTCGTGACGAGGAAATCGATCGAATGCTGGTCCGGATGAACTTTGCCGATGTCGCTGCACCCGTACACGTGCGTAAGGTTCAGAAAAGTGTTAGTGCCGGTTCCGCTGCACGTTGGAGAGGCCGCAGTGATCGTGCACTTGTAAAGGTTGGTCGCCCCGGCGTAGAGGTCGGTTGCCGTGCCATTGGGAACAGCGGCCAGCGCCAAATTGTAGGTGCCTTGCCCCGTTCCGCATCCGCCGAAGAAGTCGCCGCAGTTCGTAATTTCAGAATCGTTGATCTGCGTCCACGAGACGCCGCCGTTTGATGACTGCCAGATTCCCTGGTCCACATCGTTTGCATCCACGTACCAGCCGTACATTTCGCCCAATCCCGAGGATCCGCCACGGTTCGGAACTACAGCAATTTGTCCGCGATAAATGGGGCAAGAGCTTGGCTGCAGGGCTTGCGAGGGACAGGCTGCGGCACTTAATCCTGAGCCCGGTTGCGAAGGTAGTCTCGTCCAATTTGCGCCATCCGATGAAGAGTAGAAACCGTGAAAGCGGACAGCTGCGTAGAACTTGTTTGCTGACGAGTTGTAAGCGACCGAAGTAGCCGAAGCGGGACCGACGGTCACGCCAGCGTCGGTGATGGTTGATGCGTGCCAGGTCGCGCCCGCATCGATCGAGTAGTACAAGCCACGTGATGCGTTGAGAGGAGATTCGAGACTCTCGACGATTCCCTGCGATGCTGATGCCGCTGCCGCCACAACTAGGCTCGGACTTCCTGTGCTGAAAGTGATCTGGCCGAAGCCTAGTCCCGCAAACGAATGCGTTCCGTTAGAGTCCTGGGTGATGAGATTCCAGTGCGCTCCGCCGTCAGCGGACCGCAGAATTCCCAACCCGTAATACGAGTCCGCCGCGCTGTTGGTTTCTCCCGTTCCCACAAGCACCACGCTCTTCGTGACGTCCGGGGAAGAGCTCGGCGGTTGTACTGCAATCGCGCCAATTGCGAGCGTCATCTGGTCGTCGGTCAGGGGAGCCCAGTTGACGGAGGCGGAATTGAAACTCAACGCGCCCGCATTGCTCGATTTCCAAACACCTCCATAAGCACCGCCGACGAAAACGGTATTGCCCGTCGGATCATTCGGGTCGATCGCAACCGCTGTCGCTCGACCCGAAACCCACCCATAGTCCTGTATTCCAACGCCACTTGCGTCCGAGAGAAGCGGCAGCGGCCCGAGCGAGGTCCAACCGCCGCCCAGTGCCATGGTCGATGCAAGTCTCGAACGTTGTACCCTCGCATTGAATTTTTGCTGTATGGCTTGCCGTCGCAGGTCGGCCATTCCTTGCAAGCGCCGTCCATTCATTTGCCACCGCTCGCTCGCCGGTGGATGTGGGCCTGCACCCGCAGTTGTGGTTGCATTTTGTTGCGCCAGGGCACAACTCATCGCAAACAAAATGAAGACGAGTACACGTGCGCTGTTCGTTACGCGCTTCATCACGCGCTCCTGGCCTGCTGGGTGGTGGAACGATTTTCGTGTGAGGCAATCTTCCCCAGGCGGATAAGGCGCGCGACAATCGAGCCTGCCGTGCGATTGTGAATCCTGGCAATTTCCTGAAAATTCGTTCCATGCCTTAGTTCGTCACAGATGCGCGCGTCTTCGTCGCTCGACCACGGCTTGCCTGCGTTCGCCGGCAGTGAACTGCGCGACCGTTCTCTTTGCTGCTGAAGTTCGAGTGCCTGGACCGCCCGATTCAGCGCGCGCACCGCCCGCGGGTGCTGGTAAAGTGAGTCTCCACTGAGTGCATCACCGTTCTCCGGATGCACACCGTCTGCAAGCCTGCGGATGACTTCAAGGGCCTCCTGAATCTCCATCGATGCTCCTTTGTACGTCGCATCGTAAGCGGTTGTGCCGGTCAAACTTTGTGACGAATGAACATTGCGCTCGTGATAGTTCCAAAATGGAATTAGAGCGGTCGACGCGGCTTTGAGCGTCTCGCGGTTTACACTCTTGCCTATGGACTGGCAGGCATTCTGGCTCACCATTCGGCTGGCGCTCACGGTCACCGGCATTCTGATCGTCCTCGGGTTCCCGATCGCCTACTGGATGGCATTTTCCCGATGGCGCTGGAAATTCCTCGTCGAGGCCGTAGTTGCTTTGCCGATTGTGCTGCCCCCGACGGTCTTAGGGTTCTATGTTCTGGTCGCGCTCGGACAGCGGAGTCCGTTTGGCCGATGGTGGCAATCCATGACGGGGCACACGCTTGCATTTACGTTTGAAGGGCTTGTCATTGGATCCATCCTCTACAGTCTGCCGTTTGCGGTGCAGCCGCTTGCGTCTTCCCTCTCCGGCATCGATGCGCGCCTTCTCGACGCATCCGCAGTATTGGGGGTCTCGCGGCTCAGGACGTTCTTTAGAGTCCTGGTGCCGCTCTCGCTGTCGGGACTCGTGACCGGAGTCGCATTGACCTTTGCTCACACCATGGGAGAGTTCGGAGTAGTGCTCATGGTCGGCGGCAATATTCCAGGACTCACGCGCACGCTGTCGATCAATATTTACGATCAGGTGCAAGATTTGAACTACGCCGCGGCAAATACTACGGCGCTGGTGTTGGTCGCAATCGCTTTCGTGCTGCTGTCGCTGGTGTATTCCTTGAACCGCAGGTTTTGGAGCGTCTGGCCGAGAAATTAATGCTGTTAGTGAGAGGCTGATTTGCCGATTCAAAAGGGAAGAACAAGAATGCTCTCTGCCAGGGTGACAGACAATTCGAGTGCCGAGCAGGTGCAAAGCTCACCGGATGCGCTCACGATTCGTCTGCGGAAGAAGCTGAGCTCGTCGTTCGGGCTCGATGTGGATTTTGCTCTTCACCGTGGAATCACAATTCTGTTTGGCGCATCGGGCGCAGGGAAGACTACGCTGCTCGACTGCGTCGCGGGATTGCGCGCGCCCGACTCGGGACATATCAGCATTTCCGGCCGAGTGCTTTTCGATTCAGAGAAGGGAGTTCACCTGCCGGCAACGCACCGCAAAGTTGGTTACGTTTTTCAGGATCTCGCACTCTTCCCGCATCTCAGTGTGGAATCGAATATCGCGTATGGCCTCTCGCATCTTGCTGCACCGGAGCGGAAGCAGCGAGTCGAGCGCACACTGGAGATGATGGGAATCCCTTCTCTCGGCCGCCGGCGACCAGTGCAGCTTTCCGGCGGAGAGCGCCAGCGGGCGGCGCTTGCGCGTGCGCTCGTGACGGACCCCTCAATCTTGCTTCTCGACGAGCCACTGGCCGCGCTTGATTTGCCGGTCCGAATGAAGATTGCGGACGACCTGCGACGCTCCATTCAGAACCTTCGCATCCCCGTGATCTACGTGACCCATAATCGTGACGAAGTGTTTATGTTGGGGGAGAACCTGACTGTGCTGGAGAATGGCAAGATCAGCGCTCAGGGTACGCCGCACGAGGTGCTCTCTGCGCCACGCGGAGAGACAGTCGCCCAGTTGGCCGGTTTCGAGAACATCTTTGACGCGCAGGTCGCGTCGATTCATGAAGAACGCGGAACCATGACTTGTTGTGTGGGCTCTGCCCGCTCTGAGTCGGCGCAGGTTTCCCTTGAAACTCCTCTGGTGCGAGCACAGGTTGGCGAAAACTTGCGTGTCGGCATCAGCGCGGGCGACGTTCTTTTGGCCACGTCTGCGCCTGCAGGACTGAGCGCGCGCAACGTTCTGCCCGGTCACCTGCTCTCGTTGTCACAAAGAGACGCGATTATTGTGGCCCGCGTGGATTGCGGAATCGAGCTCTCGGTTCACCTCACTCTCGGTACCCGGGACTCCCTCGGCCTCACACCCGGACTTCAGGTCTGGGTCATAGTGAAAACGCACTCCTGCCACCTCCTGGCGCGGTAATCGCCTCGGTCGTAATCGTTGTGGTGACCACTCCCGTGTTACCAACGAGTGGACAATCTCTTGTCCGCGAAGGTAATGCGGAGTAGAAGGTAGATATACTTCAGGGAGTTCGCTCTGGTCACGCGAGTCTACTGCAATCCGGCTTTATAGGCAGCACCTGGCAATGGTTCCATGAAGAACGTTGCGCTCGGCGTCGAGGGGGTGCTCTATGGACAAACTTCGGTTTGTCTTGTTGGCGGTTGATAACAACGACTACCAGGTCGAGCAAGTGAGTGCCGCACAAACTGCGGCCGAGCGTCTGGGAATTCAGTTGGAGGTCGTGCACACCGAGCATGACTCGATTCAGCAGAGCCAGAGGGTGTTGGACTTCGTACAGGCTCCGGTTGGAGACCGCCCCAACGCGATCTTCTTCGAGCCGGTTGGCACCGCGTTCGCCCAGCCCGCGCGTGCTGCGGCAGCTGCGAAAGTTGGATGGGTCATCCTAAACCGCGAGAACGTGGATTACGTTCGTGAACTCCGCGAGCGGTACTCGACCCCCATGTTTTGCGTCACCACCAGCCACCGCGAGGTGGGCGAGATTCAAGGTGAACAGATCGCGCGCCTCTTGCCGAAAGGCGGGGCTGTTCTGTATATCGAAGGCCCGGGCGACAACAACGCAGCCGTTCGGCGCACTGAGGGCATGCTGGCCCGCAAACCTCCGAACGTTGAAACTCGAATGCTTCGCGGGCGCTGGACCGAAGTCAGCGCTTATAACGCTGTGAGCTCATGGCTGAAGCTCAGCACCTCGAAGGAACTCCCGATCGGCGTTGTCGCCGCGCAGAATGACGCCATGGCGCTCGGCGCGCGCAAAGCCTTTTACGAAATGCCTAACAGTCCCGACCGGGACCGCTGGTTGCACGTTCCGTTCATCGGATGCGACGGGTTGCCCAAAGGCGGGCAAAAGTCAGTCCGCGATGGAGCACTGGCTGCGACCGTGGTGATTTCTCCCAATGCAGGCGACGCCGTGGAAGCTATGACGACCGCGATACGGAGCGGAAAACAGCCGGAGGCGAATATCTACACGCAACCTAGTTCCTTTCCGCCCCTGCATTCGCTGGCGCCGATCGTGAAGCACTAAAGCCTAAAGCCTAAAGCCCGAAGCCCGAAGCCCGAAGCCCGAAGCCCGAAGCCTGAAGCCTGGTATCTCGCTTCTTCAATCTTTTCCATCTGAATCACGCCCACCCACTGGCCCTGTCGCCGCTCCACATATACCAGGCGGCCGCCCAATACCGATGCCGCTGCCTCCGGACTCATATCGACGTGGTATCCGAAGTAGCGCGTTTTCCATTGTTGCCACATTCGCCAGTGATCGAAAACGGTGCGCGGTGGCTGATACTTAGTGGAAAAGACCAGTGCGACATCGAATCGTGAGCGGGCATCCGCCGCGGAGAGCAATTGCTCTGGCGTGAAGTCTTCGATTCGAACTACCTGCATCGGCTTCTCGACATACCCGAGGTAGGTCCGTGACAACTCATCGCTGGCGGGCCACGCCGTCAGCACGTGCGCACGCGGATAGCGTGATTCGATGAATGCTTCCGCGCGCTGGTGAAGGTGAATGTAGTCCACGTACGCCAGGTTGTCCTCGGGAGAGAATCCATATGGCGGGTTGACGAAAAGTCCGGCAACGAAGCCTAGCGCAACCACCGCGAGCACAGCTTTCCAGACTCTTAGCCGCCGCCAGATGGTTGAAACACAAATCAAAATGACCAGCGGTACGATCGGCAGCATGTATCGGGCGAGAACCGCGCCACCCAGAACCGACATCGCCAGCAGATACACAGCAGCGACGGACAAGAAGGCGAATTGGATGCGGATGTCAATCCGGGGGCGATCTCGGCTCTCGGTCGTCGGCTCTCGGTCGTCGGTCTTCGGTCCCGAACCACCAGCCGCAGGTGAAGTGTTCTGCGATTCCATTTGCTGAGCTGAATATCTCATTGCGATCACGCACGCCGCGGTCAAAACACACAAATTGAGATAGCCAACGGTTTGCCAAAGTCTGAGCAGCAGAGCCAAAAGAATTCGCAAGGGATGAAAATTCCCTTGCACGTTATAACGAAAAAACTCCGGATTGCCGAACACGAATCCGGTGTGCGCGTAGTGATAGACATACCAGAGTCCCAGAGGCAGAACCGGGGCTATCAGGCCAAAAAGTGACGCGCTGAATTCATTCGCGTAGCTTCGTGCCCTTCGTGATTGTGAGCTTTTGAATTCCCGAAGGAGGCTCAACAGTTCCCACCCGATAAGGGCAATCGGCACAAGAATTGCCGTCTCCTTCGCCAGCGCTGCAAGGGAGAACCAAATCACCGCGCGTGCTCGGCGTTGTGGAAAGTAAGCATCGAGTGCCCGGAACGTGAGTCCTGCGGCTGGCAAATCCACCTGCGCCAGCGAACTCTGCGCGAAAAATACGGGATAGATCCCGACCAGGAACGTGCTCGCGACAGCCACCGTGTTGTTGGCGACCGCCTTCGCCAACCGGAAGAATCCAGTTAGAGAAAATGCCGCCACTAGCAGCATGGCGCAGCGCGTCACCAGTGGCGCTTGCCCAAAGATTTTCCACGCCAGGGCCAACCACATCATCACCAGCGGAGGATGTGCATTCGAGGGAGTCGAGTGAGGAATCAGTGAGCCGGCCAGGAGGTCGCGCGCAGCAGGAATGTAATATCCGGCCTCATCCCAGAAGTAGGGAAGCCGGAGCAGCGGAGCATGAGTGAGGATTAGCAGAAGGAAAAAACCCAGGAACAAACCTATTGCCGAAGACCACCCAAATCTTTTCGGCAGAATTCCTTGCTGCTCGCCAGTATTGTGCGCGAACACTGGGCTTCGACCTGACGCCAATTCGCTTTCTGGCATTATCGGCGGCTCAGTGCACGGGGCCCGGAGCCGCGATGCCACGAGGATCAAGTTTGATCTCGCCGAAGGTGCTCTCGTAATTCGAAACATTTTGCTGCAGGATCGCAGCTAGCGCCTTGGCCTGTTGCGGGCTCAGATAAATTCCCTGAAAATTCCGCACTTCCACCTGG
>Ga0137367_10005668_pt1 | contig 10122 bp, 9 predicted proteins | sample SagtaG_14_FD_104939 | JGI IMG/M metagenome (GOLD analysis project Ga0137367, IMG submission 104939) | Vadose zone soil microbial communities from Sagehorn Ranch, Mendocino, California, USA - Sage1_L_80_16 metaG | ecosystem: Environmental > Terrestrial > Soil > Vadose zone | place: USA... | reverse complement strand
TTCACGTACTTCCAGCAAGTGGGCGGCATGTCGCTCGACCCGGTGGCTGTTGAAATCACCTATGGACTTGAGCGAATCCTGATTGGATTGCACAACGTCAAAGCTGCGTGGGATTTGCCGTGGAACGACCCCCGCGACGGGGCTATGTCGATTACTTATGGCGAAGTCCGCCGCCAGGAAGAGTTCGAGCATAGCAAATATTATTTCGAAGTCGCTGATGTGCAATCCATGCATGAGGTCTTCGAGCGGTTCGAACGCGAAGCCGAAGCCTGCCTCGCACAAGGACTGGTCGTCCCCGCGCACGATTATGTGCTCAAATGCTCGCACACGTTCAACATTATGGATGCACGCGGCGCGGTCGGTGTGACGGAAAGGCAAGCACTCTTTCGAAGAATGCGTGAACTCTCGAGGCGAGTGGCGGAGACATACTTGGAGCAGAGGAAGGTGTTGGAATATCCACTTCTCAAAGAGACCGAGAAACCGATTCTGCGTAAAGAGTTTCCTATTAGCTCTGTCTCTCAACCTTCAGACTTTGTCTTTGAGATTGGCGTAGAAGAATTGCCAGCAAGTGATGTTGATTGGGCCATTGAACAACTCAAATTATTCTTTGAACAAAACATACTAAAGACCTATTATCTAAAATATGAAAATCTGAAGGTATATGGCACACCGCGTCGCTTGGTAGTGCATGTTAAGAATTTATCTCCTGCTGGTGAGAAAGTTTTTACAGAAGTAAAAGGTCCTCCAGCATCTGCAGCGTTTGATAAAGAAGGCAAACCAACTCGGGCTCTTTTAGGTTGGGTGAAGAAAAATCAAATACCGATGATGGATGAGTTTCTTACGCCTGATTTTCTAATTCAAGAGAGAGATGGCGGAAAATATGTGGTTGCAAAAAAGGAAACTGAAGGCTCAACAATTAATATACTTTTCCCACGAGTCTTACCAGTATTCATGCGCGACATTAAATTTGAGAAGACAATGCGCTGGAATGATTCTGGTGTATCTTTTTCGCGCCCCATTCGTTGGTTAGTTGCTCTACACGGGAATATCATCATTCCATTTTAATACGCAAGTGTGATTTCAGGCAATATCACCCGTGGATTGCGTCCTTATGATTCTCCTGAAATCATCATCTCTTCGGCAGACCGGTATTTCGATGTGATTGGTGAAGCGGGCATCGTGTTAGATAAGGAAGAGCGCAAAGCCTCGATTGCGGAACAGGTCAAGCAAGCCGCGGCACTCATCGGTGGTGAAGCCATCATTGAAGATGGTTTGTTAAATGAAGTTGCCAATCTGGTCGAAATGCCCACTGCCGTGATGGGTGAGTTTGATAACGAATATCTATCCTTACCGCGTGATGTCCTGATCTCGGTGATGAAGAAACACCAACGCTATTTCCCAATTACCAATTACCAATCTCCCAATTCTCTAATCTCTAGTCTCCTCCCCCACTTCATCGCCATTCGCAACGGAGATGACATCGGTATTAACATCGTCCGTCAGGGAAATGAACATGTCCTTGGCGCACGCTTTGCCGATGCCAATTTCTTCGTCCGCGAAGACCTTAAGCAACCATTAGAAGCCTATCGTCCAAAATTATCGACGTTGATCTTTCAAACCAAACTTGGCTCCGTGTTGGATAAGTCTGATCGTATGAATAAACTGGTCAATGATTTAATCCCGATGCTTGGCTTGGAAAACGATGAAGCCATTTTCGCCCGCCGCGCTACTCACCTCGCCAAAGCAGATTTGGTCACACAGATGGTTACCGAAATGACTTCCCTGCAAGGCATTATTGGGCGGGAATATGCTCTACGAAGCGGTGAGCAGAAAGATGTCGCTGATGCCATTGGTGAACAATATCAACCCGTGCCGAGATCGAAAACCGGTGTGACTGTCGCTTTGACCGATCGAATTGATTCTTTGGTCGGTCTTTTTGCTGCGGGGTTGGCTCCCACCGGCGCCAAGGATCCATTCGGGTTGCGTCGCGCCGCGATCGGTGTTGTGCAACCTCTAATTGAACATAATATTTCGTTTGATTTGCGTGAAGCAGTTAAGAAGGCTGCGAAACTACAGCCAATTGAAGTAAAAGAAGAGGTGAAAGCCCAAATTCTTGATTTCATCACAGGACGTCTATCCGTTGTTTTGAAAGATATGGGTTATCGATATGATGTTGTTGACGCCGTGCTTGCGGAGCAATTGGCTAGCCCGGCCGCGGCGGCTGAAGCGGTGAAACAACTCCAGGCGTGGGTGGAGCGAAAGGATTGGGAGATCATCCTGCCGGCCTACGCGCGTTGCGTCCGCATTATCCGCTCGGCATCAGTAAACAGTAAACAGTTGCCAGTGGATCAGTCGAAGTTGATCGAAGCAGAAGAGAAGAATCTGCACAAAGCAATTCAGTCCGCAGTCCGCGGGCATCCGTCCTCTGTCGACGAGTTCCTGGAGATCATCGTCAAGCTCATCCCTCCCATCAACGCCTTCTTCGATAAAGTGCTGGTCATGGCGGAAGATAAAGCCGTAAAAGAAAATCGCCTGGGCTTGTTGCAAAGGATAGCAGCACTTGCACAGGGTATTGCGGATTTGAGTAAGTTGGAAGGTTTCTAGGGGGCTTGAACATGGATCTTTTTTCAGGTCATTTCCGTTAACCAGAATAATCTCGTTTCTGGAGCAAAACCCGCTCACGCCGCCCCCGGCGCAGGGACACCTTTGCACCAAGAACTACTCTAATTTCCACCCTGGAGGAGATCCTACATGCGACGTTTAATTGTACTGGTTTCACTTCTTGTTTTGCCCGCTATAGCTTGTACTTTTCAGGTTCAAACGCAACCCCAGGCGAAAGAAGAAACAGAAACCCCAAGTCTCAGCCCCGTGCCTGTGACTGAGGTTGGTGGCTCGGGGGACGTACAGGCGCTTGAAGGGCCGAACATCAACTACAATGGCCTTCGCTTTACCCTCGATCCCGCGCTTGGTTCACGCCTATATGTTTTTGACGATGTGACCACAATTGATGGGTTGACGGCGCACAATACCCGCTTTGCCCTAACCCCGGAGGAATATTGCCAGACCTGGTGTCTGATGGTTTATCCCGTGGCGGAGTACGAGCAAGCTTTTGGATCCTTTGTCTTTCCTCCAAATGGATATCGAGGCGGCGCGGCAGTCGTCTTTAAGGCACAGGAAACGGCGCTTTCCTTTCAGAATGGCAGTGGTGACCGTGGGTTGGAGACGTTTGGGCAGAATCAGTATGGTGTCAGCAATGAATCGCTAAAATATGTATTCCGTGGTTACAGCACCGATAAACAGTATGGCATCTTTGCACAGGTTCCCGTTCGTACTGCAAACCTGCCCAATGCAGCCCCCACGCTGACCACTAGCAGCAACCCAGTCCAGGATATTTTGGAATACAACAGACAGGCAGCACAGTCCATGGAGGCTCTTACTCCAGCAGATTTCACTCCCAATCTGGATTTGCTGGATACGTTGGTAGCGTCCATTCAGGTGGAAACCCCATAAAGTGCGAATACGGCGGCTGAAGCATTAATATCTACTTAATACTAATTCGGACGAAACCAGGTATAATTTGCTGTAGTTACAAGCGGGAGTTTAAGTCGTGGCCATTTTGTACATCACACCCATGGGCTTTTTCCCCCATTGACTGAAAAGCCCTCTCCATCGGCAAAACAGATGATTGACAAGGAGCGTAAATACCATGTCTAAACCAATTGCCCGAGTTACCCTTGCTGTACTGGTCAGTCTTGTCCTCATTGCAGCGACATACTTTACTGTGCAGGGCGCATTGCCAAAAGTGGGTGCGAGCAGCGCCCAAGTCCATGTGGTGAATGGCTTACAAACCAATCTAAATCATTATCGAAGCTCATTATATGAAGCCAATTATGCCAACCCTGCGGATAGTTCGCACCAGGGTGGCGGATGTCATTCCGATTCCCAAGTAAGTCCACAAGACTGATATTTTCCTCCACTGCCTCGGGGTAGTCTACGGACTACCCCTTTTTGTTTTAACATAATTGATATACGATTCTATTAAAGTCTTACACAGTACCGCTTAATAGCTAAAGTAGAAGTTAGCTTCTTGCCTCTAAATTGTTCCAAAAGTTTAGCAATTATGTGACAAGCGGTAAAATGACAGATGATATAATCAGTTAGATTTCTTGAAGAGGATCACGGCTCTTGAACAGACCGGAGCCCAGTTGTAGGGTCTTAGGTGTTTGCAACGCTCTCCCAACCCTGGGGAGCGTTTTGTATAACAGTCCTGTGGGCTGTTCGTTATACGAGGTAGCACTAGTTGGATTCACATAACCATAAAAAGTCTAAGATGCCCCTGCCAAATGAGCGGCAACTCGTCCTTCAGGCGCAGGCTGGCAATTCGGAGGCGTTCGGACAGTTATATGACGCCTATATGGAGCGCATTTATCGCTTTGTGTATTTCCGCGTTGAGGACGATCAAACGGCTGAGGATATCACCTCCCAGGTCTTTCTCAAAGCCTGGAGTAACCTTGACCGATTTAGCTTTAATCGGACACCCTATCTTGCATGGCTGTACACCATCGCGCACAATGCGGTCATCGACCATTATCGTACGCGCAAAGTGACTGCGGCGCTGGATGATGTGCAACTCTCACAACAGGATCATGCAGAAGTTGTGGAGAACGCAATAGACCTAACTACTGAAATGAAATCGGTCAAGGATGCCTTGCGAGCGTTGACCGACGATCAACAAAAGGTGTTGACCCTGAAGTTTATTGAAGGGATGTCAAACCATGAAATTGCACGCCATCTGGGCAAGCGCGAAGGAGCGATCCGCGCACTTCAGATGAGAGGTTTGCAAGCCTTAGCCAAACAATTGGAAGAAAAGATGGTCATATGAACAACGATCTTGAAACTATTTTAGATGCCTGTTTGAACCAGATCGAGGATGAAGAATCAAACATCGATGAATGCCTGGCACACTATCCCGAACACGCCGCGCAATTGGAACCGCTTCTTAGGGCAGCCACTAAATTGACGCTTGCCAGGGAAGTGGCACCTAACCCTGCTTATAAAGCTCGTGCCCGTACACAACTAAGTATTTATATGCAACAACATCCGCAGCACAAGCGTATCTCTCCAATATTTTGGAGATTTGCAATTGGCTTTGCCACGGTATTTTTGTTGTTTCTGGCAAGTGGAACGACTTTCGCGCAGAGTGCGATGCCGGGTGACAGGCTTTATGACTGGAAGTTGACCAGTGAATCTGTTTGGCGTTGGACTTCAAGTGATCCATTAGGTGTCGATCTAACCCTATCTAATCGACGCGCGGATGAGTTAGTCGTGGTCTATGGCGACGTGACACGACGAGCGCGGGCAGTTGAAAATTACCAGAGGCTGCTGATCCGATTCAATGGGGAACAAGACCAACAGAGACGAGAAAGAATCTTACCGATATTACGCTCACAGCATGAAGAGCTTATGAAAGCTGGCGTTTCATTGCCTGAGTTAGAGACTTATTTTCCACGTTAGAACAGTCTAAGAGTTAACTTAATAAAATTTGACATATAAAAGCAGATATAACACTCTGCTGCCTCCTTCGTTGTCCACAGTACAGTAAGTTGACAGATACTCATGGCGCCTTGGCGCCATGAGTTGGAGGTGTTATGTACGCGGCACGCTTGATTGTTGTGTTACTCTTAATCTTGGCGATCTTGGTTTCTGTTAATCCTCGAGCCCGGGAACAAGTGAAAGAAACCTGGGAAAATATTAGACCAACAATACTCGCGTTCATGGATAATGTATATGGTGCTATTCGCAGTCTTATTGCTGGGAACGATTCCGATAATAGGTTTGAAACACCTACACCTACTTCTCCAGGCGTAAATTTTGAGCGTATCGTTACGATGAATTATGGCTCTTCATTCTAGCCAGTGAGATTTGAAGTACATCAGGGAAGGTGGAGATAAAATCTTAAAATACAGACCTTGGCTGTATGGGTTTTCACATTCAATCGTTTCTAAACCGTCCCTCTCGTTTTTGAGAGGGATTTTTTTCGATCCTTTGTAACCTTAATGTTATGAACCGCTTAAACAAATTACGGCTGACATCGTTATGATTAATGACCGTGAGAAACGCCCAAACGACCCAGAGAGATCCTCCTCTACCGGAAGAAGCTTGCCTGGTTGATCAAGCCAAAGCCGGTGATCCAGAAGCATTTGCAAAATTGTACGATGCGTATGTTGAACGCGTCACTCGATATGTCTATTTTCGCGTGTCAAAGAACATCGATGCAGAGGATGTCGTTTCACAGGTCTTTTTGAAAGCCTGGGAAAACCTGGATCGTTATAAGATGGGCAGTTCACCCTTTATTGCCTGGCTTTATACGATTGCGAGAAATCTTGTGATTGATCATTATCGGACGAGAAAAGATACGTTGCCTCTCGAAGAGGCGATCACTCTCCCATCTGATATGGAAATGCCAGATGAAGAGGCACAAACACATTTCGATCTTGAAGCCATGCGGGACTCGCTTCAAGTTTTGAGCAAAGATCAGCAACAGGTTCTCATCTTGAAATACATTGCTGGGTTGCCGAATGACAGTATCGCGAAAATAATGAACAAACAAGAAGGAACCATTCGCGGCTTGCAAATGCGCGGTTTGCAAACACTTGCGAAGCACATGAAACAGAAGGAATGGGTATGACTGAATTTGAAAAGGTTTTACAGACGTGCCTCCATGATTTGGAACAAGGCCTTTCAAACGTAGACGATTGTCTGCACCGCTACCCCAACTATGCTCGGCAATTGGAACCGATTCTGCTCACCAGCGCGTATCTCGAACGTGCACGCTCCGCGCGGCTCTCGAGCGCATTCGAGGCGCGGGTCCGTACTAAATTGATCCAACAAATGTCCGCGCATCCACGCAAACCGGCGCGATCCAGTTTTATGTTCATGCGTTTCGCTGTCGGATTGGCTGCTGTAATACTTGCCTTGCTAGCAGCCGGGACCGTTTATGCTCAAGGTGCTTTCCCCGGTGAACCATTCTATCGCTGGAAGCTTACAAGCGAGAACACGTGGCGAGCGATCTCATCAGATCCTGTGAAAACTGATCTTGCGATTGCAGATCGTAGAGCCAATGAGTTGATCGCGGTCAGGGATAATCCGGCGTTGTACTCTCAGGTGTTGAATGCTTATCTAGAAGTGACGGACAGGTTGAAGTCTGAGGCGAGCCCAGAGAATGAAAATCATATTCTTACAGTGCTTGATGCACAAGTTGAAGAATTGAATCGGTCAGGCATTCTTCTTCCACAAATTGATCAAAATGTTCTTCCCCCAGCTAAGGAACCAACGTTGACTCCCATCCCAATTCCTACCTCAACTCCGCTTCCTACTTTGGAAACGCCTCAGGTGAATCCCACCAATGTGCCGCAGATCATACCGACAGTTCAAGCACCAACTAGGATTATTCCTAAAGTTGAGATTTCACCAAGGATCGTTCCTACGCTACATTCTCCACCCAATATCGCTCCAGAGACTGAACTCCCACTTATTCCTTAGAATTAGAATTTTGTTCTTCAGTTAAACAAAATGAAATGACCTCCGTTATTCAAATTGAAGAACTCACGACGTGCCGCATAGATACCTAAACTGAAATTGATTTCGTCTGTAATCTTTATCGAAAAGTTTAGCTATTGATCCAATAAGCGGCATAGAGTTCAAATCAAATTCATAATGGAGGTGTATGATGTCCAAGTTTTTTATTCAAATGTTACTCTCGGTGTTGGTTGCTGTTAGTGCGGCAGTGGGCTTCAGCCCAAATGTGAAGGGAGAAGTAAATAAGGCTTTAGGTGAAGCAAAGTCGTTCGCGCACGAAATGACTCAGACGATCTTCAAGACAACTAGCAATGTTGAGGTAGATGCTGATACTTCAGCGGAGTCTTCTGTAAAAAACGAGGTTGAGGCTGAAGTTAATCCAAACCTAGATCTTGACTTGGACAAATCGTCCAAAAAATCCCATAAAAAATCTTCAGAGACCGGTGTCGGGACATCTCTTTCTGCCGAATCTGAGACTCAGATAGAGGTCGAATCGAACAACGTGAATCTGGGTCTGGAGCATGAGATCGAATCGGATTTGGATCTAAATATCGGAAAATAAGCTTTTCAAATCTTTCTTCGGGGCAGCCCATGGACTGCCCTTTTTTGTTTTAACAGAGACTACTTATGGTCGAAACCATATGTCATTCTGAGTGACATGTTCTGTTGATTTGCCATTCCATTCAATCGAGTCTATAATGCCCCCTACATGTCTGTCATTGATGAGATTAAATCCAAAGTAGATATCGTAGACCTGGTCTCGGAGGCGGGGGTCAAGTTGCGCCATGCGGGCCGGAACTATACAGGCTTTTGTCCGTTCCACGATAACAAGCACACGCCTTCCTTTGTGGTTTGGCCCGAGTCTGGAACGTGGCGTTGCTTTGGTCAATGCAACGAGGGCGGGGATGTCTTCAAGTTTGTGATGAAGCGCGAGAACCTTGATTTCAAAGAGGCGCTCGATAAACTTGCCGCGCGCGCGGGGGTGCAAGTCCCGACGTTCGCGAAACAAACTCCCGAAGAAAAGGAAGCTTACGAACAACTCCATATTCTGCTCGAGGACGCGATCATTTTCTATCGCGGTCATTTAATGGCAAATAAGGGTCTCTTGAATTATCTGCGCCAGCAACGCGGATTGACAGATCTCTCCATCGAGACCTTCGGCTTGGGGTATGCTCCAAACGCGTGGGATTCGGCCCTAACTCATTTCACCCAACGCGGCTACTCAGAGCAGGATTTGCTCGAGGCTGGGTTGATCTCTCCGCGTGACAATGGCGGGTTTTATGATCGCTTCCGAAACAGGATCATGATCCCCATCCGAGATGAAAACGGGCGCATGTCTGGGTTCGGCGCGCGGATTGTTGACCCGAATGATGTTCCCAAGTTTCTGAATTCACCTGAAACGCCGATCTTTTCAAAAGGACATCTGCTCTACGGATTGGATCGGGCACGCAAACCCATTCGAACCGTTGATCAGGCTGTAATCGTCGAAGGGTATCTGGATGTGATTGCGTTGCATCAGGCGGGCTATGAAAACGTTGTCTCGCCCATGGGCACAGCACTGACTGAACATCAGTTGCGCCTGCTCAAACGCTTTACACGCAGAATTGTCCTGGCACTTGACCCGGACACTGCGGGACAAAAAGCTGTACTGCGTGGACTAGACGCTGCGCGTCAGGCAATGGATCGTGAGGGTGAAATAGGCTTTGATGCTCGTGGGCTTCTTCGTAATGAGGCGCGTTTGCAGGCTGACTTACGCGTAGCCGCCATTCCTGATGAGTTGGATCCGGACGAAATTGTGGCGCGCAATAAAGCGGAATGGGCGCGCTTGATCGAGAAGGCAAAACCGATTGTTACATACGTGATGGAGACTCTCGCGGCAGGCCAAAATATTATCGATCCGAAGGTAAAGAATCAGATTGCCGCGCAGATCCTTCCATTGATTGAAGATCTACCAAATGCTGTGGAACGCGATACATATCGTCAGCAATTGGCACGCATGCTGAGGGTAGATGAAAGCGCGTTGACCGGCACGCAGGTGCAGGCTTCGAGTGTGAAGCGATCAAGAGTTGCCCAAAGTCCCCAAAGCACACAGAAGCGAGACCCTGAAAAGCCGAATCCCGCACTGACCGTTTCATCCAATAACAAGGTCGAGGCGTATATCATTGCCGTGCTGGTCAAAAAGCCCGAATTGCTCTATCGTCTTGACAGAATGTTACAGGAAAGCGGATTGGTCAAGCTAGCCGTGCAGGATTTCGAATATACAGATCATCAAATGATGTTCAGCTTGATCCGTGAATCTGTGGAGCAAGATAAGACCGAGCATCATGAATTTGTCGTGGAGTCAGTGCCTGTTTCTTTGCAAAGTCTCTTGCAGGAACTGGACTCGCAAACAGAGAAATTCGAGCGTATGGAGGAAAAGATACTCGAGGAGTTATTGCGCGGGGTGATCAAATTGCGCCGTGTGGCGGCTGGCGAAAACTTAAACCAGCTACGATATTTACAGGAAGAAGCACAGCAAGTTGGCGATTTGCGCGCGGCTTCTTA
>Ga0137367_10005666_pt1 | contig 10123 bp, 6 predicted proteins | sample SagtaG_14_FD_104939 | JGI IMG/M metagenome (GOLD analysis project Ga0137367, IMG submission 104939) | Vadose zone soil microbial communities from Sagehorn Ranch, Mendocino, California, USA - Sage1_L_80_16 metaG | ecosystem: Environmental > Terrestrial > Soil > Vadose zone | place: USA... | reverse complement strand
CGCGCCGACCGCCCCGATTCCAAACACGATTTGATATCCCAACGGGAAGGCAACTTGTTTGAGAATGTATCCGCTGATGAGCGATGAAATCATGTAGCTAATGGCGAGCATCACGTTGCGGATGGCGGCAACATGGGCGCGATATTCCACAGGAACGGCTTCGGCAAAGAGGGCGTTGAAACCAACGCCCAATGGAGTGAGCGGAATCGCCATAAAAAAAGTAATGCCAATAATCGCCCAGATCTGTCCCACCTTGTCAGAAAGCATCGGCAGGAAGATGAATGCTACAAATCCAATGCGGTAAAAAATAGATGACCAGAATATCGCCCTGCCAGTATTCTGTGTTTGCAGCCAGCGTCCGGTCGGAATGGCTAGGCAAAGGCTGACGACCGCCGACATGGCCCCGATCAATCCGATTTGGAACCCGGTTGCACCGATCCGTGTGGCGTAGATGTTTAGGAAATTGAGCGCAGATCCGCTCAACAAGCCATACCAGCCAATATCAAAATAAAGATGAAGAAAGTTCGAGCGATATTCGCGGGGAACTGCGGATTGTTGAAATAGTTTTGTAAACATGGCGCAGAAGATTATATTCGATTTGTTTTTTGAGTTTCTTTGCAGAAATGCTTGGAACAAAGTGGAGAGGATTCCCGTTATGGTAATATTGCCCCTTGCTTATGCTGTCGCCTTCGTAGGGCAAACGTAGGTTCTGCGTTGTATGAGAGTAGACTAATCTTTGAGTCCAACGCATGTTTATTGAATATAATTACTAGAGAGACGATTATCGGTAAGGGGCATTCCAGTACAATCTCACATTGAGGTGAAAATGAACGTACGAAAAATATTGCCATATATGCTGTTAACAGCGATCCTGTTAGGCTCATGCGCGGGACAGGCACCAACTTCCGCCTCGCCGGATGTCAATGCGATGATGACCGATAGTGTGGGGACGTTTGTCGCCTCGTTTTTCCAAACGCAAACCGCCATGGTGACCCCGGCTACTCCCACGCCATTGAACACTCCGACCTTCGTTCCGACGAGTACTCCACTTTCGTTGCCTTCGCCGGTTGCTTCCCCGACCTATGTTTTTTATGCGACCTCTATCTATCTTTCTCCCACCGGGACGCAATACACTGCAACGGCGAATCCATCCACGCTTGCGTCTGGATGTAATAATTTGAGTCTATTGCGTACTGATATCGATCCATCAAGTACAACGTATACACCTGAACAAAGATTCACGGCAAACTGGAAAGTTGCAAACACTGGAACATGTGAATGGACGACGAGATATAGCGTGATCTATGTAAGCGGAGATAAATTCACCAGTGAAAGTGCGCCTCCCAATAACCCAATCCCTGTCGGCAAATGGACAACCTTATCACTGGCGATGAATGCTCCAAAAGAACCCGGAACATATACTGGGTACTGGCGATTGAGCGATGGAGCAGGCCATGCGTTTGGTGCAACGTTGGGTGTTACGATTGTTGTGAAAAGGTCAACATATCCCTAACTGGATTTTATGATTTCACTTTGTTAGCCATGTAACAAACTTGGGTAATACAAAATCCCTTTTTCGTGAGTAGTAATTTGCTTTAATGCTGATTATGAAAATATTTTTCCCAGATTCTATTCTTTTCCGCCTCAGGCAAAAACGACGCTTCGTATGCGTATTGATTGCAAGTCATGATGTCTTCAATACTCATACCTAAAATCTCATGAGCAATACGATACTCATTATTCAGGTTTGTCTCCAGTACCTCGGGATCGTCGGAGTTGATCGTTACATTCACGCCCAGGTCAAACAACTTCTTTAGTGGATGTTCTTCAATGGTTCGCACAGAGTTTATCAGATAATTGCTCCACGGATTGACCTCCAGCGTGATGCCGCGTTCTTTGACAAACTCCACAGCGTTGATATCTTCAATAATGTGAATGCCGTGTCCAATGCGATTGGGTTGAACCGTCTGAATGGTCTCTACTACTGCCGAGGCTGGCGTATTCTCTCCAGAGTGAACCGTGACTTGCAATCCCGCCTCTTTTGCTTTTAGAACAGGTTTGGCGAAATCACGGATTGGATATACATCTTCGGCATCAGCAAGATCTACGCCTACAATATGCTCTCGGTGTCGGATTGCCCAATCTACCGTCGTAGCACATGACTCGGGTCCTAGGTTGCGGGAGGTAATCGCAATATAGCCAACCGCCATATCAAGTTCACGTTCGGCGTGTTCCTTCGCGCGGAGGAGTCCATCCAGGCATTCGTCCCAATTGAGATGATGTCCACGAAATGCCCAATCGGGCGAGAAGCGGACTTCAAAGAGTCGAATATTTTGTCGTGCCGCATCTTGAAATAATTCCCAGGCGATCCGCTCGATCACTTGTGCGGAAGTGATGCTATTTTGGAAAATTGCAAATGCTTCCAACACGGCAGCGAGATCTCGCATTTGATCATAAACCTTGACGTGCTTATCCAATTCGTGGACTTCATACGAAGGCAGGTCCAATTTATATTCCCTGGCAATATCAATAATTGTCTGCGTGCGGATACTACCTTCCAGGTGAATATGGATTTCCGCTTTTGGAAGATTGTTATATCGGGCATCGAAATTCTTCATGAGAACCTACCTGAAGGGTTGGATAGAGATGATTTTACCTCCTGCCAGTTCGTTGAAAATCACTAATAAGAGTTCACCGTTCTTAACTACTCTGGCAGTGCGATGGATACCGGTTCTCTTTCCGGCTATATTATGAATATTGAGAATGGAAATGCAAGGAAAAGAGCGAAGCGAACCGTTGGAAATATGAGACAGGCTGTCAATTTTTTCCCTGCATAAGCAGTATGCGTGTCGGGAAGAGGGTCAGATTTTGATGTGGATGGCTTCTTTCCTACTCAAACCTTTGATATTCCAAGGTTTACCGAACGGGAATGGACGCGTCTCCTTCATATAAAAAAGAAGCCGAAGGAGACTCGGTCACAGCTGCGTGCAATTGAATACAGCCTGATTGATTAAGACTAATGGTAGTCATCAAAAAATATATTTTTGAAATATCATTGTTCTGATCTATCAGAAGCCCGCGCGCCTCCTCTTCCGGAAGCAACTGTAAATCCTGATCGACAAGCACAACATCAATTTTAGAATCAAGATGTTGGGCCGTGACTCGAAGGTGCAGATTCCCCAATCCCGATTTGTTTTGGGAATCTACTATGATCCATTGAAGAGGAAAATCGCTCCCATTCCCCCACGGTTTTCCGTTATCTACTACCCAAATTTCGTTTGACAAAGGTCGTGCCAAGCTGACTCCAGCAAATTTTGCCTGCGCTAGCGATTGGTTGGGACACGTGCTCGTCTCACTTGTCATCTTGAAATCTGTCTCTAGGATAGCTTCAATCGCAAGCGCAAACTGTGCAGAAAAAGCGACCGAATCCCATCGTTGTTGAATAACACCATCTGGGCCGATCAAAAAAGTAGTGGGTGTATTCGCTATTCCAAAAGCTGTGGCAACACTTGCCCGCTCATCCATTAACACAGGAATCAAATCTAGCTGCCAATTGTACGTAAAATTGATCAATTCATCCAAACCGGGTTGTTTTCCGGTCACTTGCTGAGTCGTATTAACGATCCATACATTTAAGCCTTGTGCGGCGTATTGCTCCTGCATACTTTTGAGGAAAACGATTTGTGCCCGCGAGGGGTCAGACTCGTCGGATGTACCCTTTGCTTGTGTATTCAAAAATGACAATAGCACTGCCTGCCCTTGTATATCCTTAAGACTGTAAGTTCCTCCGCGAACTGAGTTCAGAGTGAAGTCTGGCGCAGAGACACCGGGTTTGACAGTCATCACTGGTTGTTGAATGGGACTGCAACTAGCAAGAATGATTGCGACCATCAGGATGGTAAGCCAAGATGGGGGATCGAGAAAAAAACAAACAGTCGCTTTTCGTTGTCGGCTCTGCTGTAGATTTTTAGAGGAATAGTCCATACCATCTTCCAATTGGATACTTACTTCAAATCAGGTTGTGCGAAATCTGATGATCTTTGAAACCTTCAATTATGTTTCTAAAATTTTTTGAGGCCGGGACCTGTCTAAAGTCCCGGCCTTATTTTGGCTAAAACTACGCAGGTTACGGCTGGTAAAGTTGGAACTCAACCAGCTTCACGCGGTCAGAGTTCATAAACCAGGCCGTCGAGTTCCACTTGACGTAACGTCCGGTCGCGTTAGCCAATATCCAAGTGGCTGTGCCAGTATTGCCTGACGTTGTACTAAAGACTGTTGTCCAGTTGATGTTATCTGGAGAGACCTGTATGGTATATGCCGTTGCATAGCGATCGTCCTGCATCACGATTGCTTTGCAGAAGGTCATGCTACTCCCTAAATCCACCACGATCCACTCGGAGGAGAGCGTACTGCCTTTCAGCGCCCACCAGCGGGAGTTGTTGCCATTGGTATTGCCATCCACCGCAAAAGCACCTACATCTCCGCTCTGCACTGAGGAGGTAGTTGTTGATCTGTTGAGCACGATGTTCGTTGTGCCGGAACATCCAGTCGATGTGGCTGTTGATGTTGGCGTACGTGTCGGCGTATTGGTCGGTAGAGGCGTATTCGAGGGCGTGGGACTCGGGCCCGCGGTTGGCGTGCTTGTCGGTGGAGCCGCTGTATTTGTCCGGGTCGGTGTGTTGGTAAGTGCCGGAGCGCCACCACTCTCATAGACACCGATGTCGTAAGCGCCACCCTGCGGGATTGGGTTGCCAAAGAAGTCGCGCGAACCCATATTGCTGACTTTTCCCAGTGCTACCAAGTCTGCACCAGCGTTAATTGCCGGTGAACCGTTCTGCAATGTGAACTGCGTACTGGGAAAACCCACGCCATGGTAGGTAGCACTATTTAACAGTGGGTCGGCATAGATACCGTTAGCCTCTTGTCCGCTCGCGCTCTGGAATGCACTGAAATTGGTGTAGATTGTGCCGCCCCAGTTGAAGTTCGGGTTGCCCGCACCCGTATACCAGTATAGATTGTTATTCATATGAGTCTGCGAAGCAAAGTTTTCAACATCCATGAGGTTAGGACTCGTCGAGTAGAAAATGTTATTGTAAATGTTGGTATTGTTGATCGCCTTACCATGCCAGATATTGAACAACTTCACAGCGTAGTAAGTCTCACCCGCTGGCGGGGTCGCTGGGTTGTAGAAGAACGTATTGTTGTATACATAGGTATCTTGAATGGTACCTTGCGACCAAGTAGTGATATAAAGGTCACCTTGACGCTTGCCCAGATAGCTGCCATCGCGAACATTGTTAGAGCAAATGTTGTAGCGAACGGTGTTGTTGAGTGTATTGATCGAATCGCCAGCGAAGACCGATATGCAATAGGCATCATTGTCATGACCATAGTTGTATTGGAAGATGTTGTTCTGGTCGGGATAATCTACATCGAACCCACCTCCATCCCAGGATGGCGAATGAGCATTGTAGGCTTCGTTGTACTGCACTGTACAATCCTTGCATGACCAGGTCCAGGTTGAGTTCGGCGTACCATACTGATCGGTGGCGATATTGCCGGTATTGTATGCTACCGTGTTCTCGATCAGGCCGTTGTTACAGGTGAAGATGACGATTCCATCGCCGCCCACATCGTGAACAGTGGAATTGCGAATCGTGACAGGCTGATTGCCAGGGAAGGATTCAGAGCCTGTACACATAATGCGGATGCCGTTCCATTGTCCAGTGTTGTAGGCAGTGACTCCGTCCACGATCACATCGCCGATTACCGCTGTGGAAGAGCCGCCCCAATCTGCTTCGATATCCACCAAACCGTTATTCTTGCTGAGTGCGGTCCCATTCACATCGTGTACCACCACATTGGTCACGCGAAAATGATTAAGCGTCCCCGAATTTCCGCCGATCCAGAGTCCGTAAGTATTCCCACCTGTGATCTCGATATTCTGAATGTGCCAGCCCTGCTGATTGTAAAGCCTGACCGCCGCGTTATTGCTGGTGCCGCCATTGATAATTGGCAGTGCGCCACTTCCGTACGAGTCGATCGTGATTGGTGAGGCAGCGTTGCCAGAACCTTTCGGCCACAACTGGCCCGAGCAGGTTGTGCCGCGCTTGAAGAGGATCGCATCCCCTCCGCCGAAAGCGGTACTGCTGACCGTCGCGAGGTTATTCCACGGGCTGGACTGTGTGCCAGAGCCATTGCTAGTGGCTGAACAGTCCACATAATAGCTCGTGTTGGCAGCCAGGGCGGAGTGCGTTGCAATACTTAGTAAAGCCGCGCTAATCAGCAAAATCATTATCCCCAGTTTCCAGTTAGATTTAAGATTAAGATTCGCGAACATCTTGTTTCTCCTTAGGAATAGACTCAAAGCCTTTGAGTATGAGGAGATTATCTATGCTTCTTACACCGATAGCTCAGATGTAAATAAACAGTTAAAGCATTGGTAGATGTCCCCCTTCTGTGACCTCGACTTCACTGCTTAAACTGTATGAACTGGGCTATGAGTGGAGTTTTGTATTATGGGAATGTGATCAGCATCGCTGAAGTTCCTGGGATAGTGAAAGTCATGTGGCCGTTACTTAACACTGGATTGGCTACCACGACGTTCAGGTGTGTGGCATCGAACTGCGATTGGGTACCGGTACCACTGGTGATGAGTGCTGAAAGGTTGGCATCTACACTGTAAGATGTATTTGCAGCGCTATTAGTAACCAACAGATAGACCTTGCCGCTAGCATCCTTCGTCGTTATTGCAAGTAGATTGCTATTACTGCTTGTACTCTGGTAAGTTGTCTTGCATCCATTTAGAGCTTTCGTACCCATTTGTAAGGCATAGAAGCTTGTACGTTTTGTACCGTTGATGTCTACCAACCCTTCAAAATTCTGAAAGCCGCCGTTGAAGCCATCCCAGTCATAAAAGGTGAACAAGTGGCTACCGTAAATGTAGTCATTACCAGGACGCGAGCCACGGATGAGATTGTTAATTATGGTCTTGACACCTGTCCCGGCGTTCGTATATCCACCGCGATAGGTAGCCCACTCGCTAAGCCATAGTGGATAGGAACTATGTCCACTGGCATTCATCCAACCATGCACCTGCTGGGTATAGCTCGTGATATCAGAATTGTAATTGTGGATGTCCACGCTATCAAAATAGGTAGGGACTTGTTGTAGTGCATCGTTTGGCCAGCTACTTCCACCCGAGGTAACGGGCGAATATATGTGATAGGTGCGGCCAGGTAAATAGGTGGCATATACGTAGGCGATCGCATCTTTGGTCTGCTGCACAAGTGCAAAGTAATCCGCTTCAGTTCCAGCCCAGCCCTGACCACTGTTGTTAGGCTCATTGTGGACCTCATAATCATCCACGCGATAGTCATTGCGGACATTTAACCAGTAGACAGTAGCAAAGACGTGTTCCCACCATTCATTCCAGTCGTCGGTGCTGTTTGGTGGGTTAAGCTGAGCGGCCCAGGCCGGATTCTTATTGTTGTCCACGTTGCGAATGGTAAGCACTGGACGGATCCCGGAATCTTTTAGTGCTTGGAAGATGGTGCGGGCGTTGCCTTGCCAGGTTGTGCCTGGCGTGCCAGACCACCAGTAATCGCTGTTATTCTGGGGAGTAGTCATGACATTATCCCAAACACTCCACGGAATCACGTTGACGTTTGCCTTGATCTGAGCAATAGTAGGTGAACCGTAAACACCATCATCGTCGGTCGCTTCCCAGCGCGACATGCCCCCATAGACACGATACGTGTTGATTCCTGCAGACTGCAAATCGGCAATATTAAAACGAACATTTCCTTCGGTGGCTCCAATGTAACATGTGCTAAGACCCCATGGTGTTCCAGAAACAGTAATGGTTGCAGAAGCAGCATAGGCAGGTGTGACCGGAATCAGCAGTGTGATTAGCACTACAATCGACAAGAAATATTTTATCTTGAACATCTTAGTCATCTCCTGTTCTAAGATTTTCCGTATGCTGAAAGAAAGATCATTGATCGTCTGTCTTTCTTGACGCCTCTTTCCTAATATAGGATGTCTGCTACCAAGTTCGAGAGGTCTGTAATTCAAAAATTCTAGATTGAGTATAATTTTCAGGATATCTTATAGGCTTTCTCCTTCCGGTTGACTTCTGTTGAATTATTCCTCACACATCAAGGCATATCAAAGCCTCTGTGTTAGGTGGTAATAGAGATCATTCCAGTTTGCATGACGAGCCAGACCGTTTTGCATCTTTATCGATCGTGAACAAGCCATGGTTTTTCAACAATGCCGCCGAGGCATGGAGTCGAAGGACCTTCACGGAACGAGCTCACCCTCAGAACTATACGAGCGTTCAATCACACTATAGCCCGTGGGGCGAATGATGCTCACAGTAATAACGTAATCCTTGGGTGGCACGATGAATTCGATATCGCCTGACCATTGTGATGCAGGGATCAACGTCGGCAACTGAACATCTCCTTTAGCGAAGGTGGTGTTGCCGTTTGGCGAAGTCGCTGCCCAATGCAGAGCATAATCACGCAAGGTATAAGCAGGCATATCTACCTCAACAGGACCGCGAGTATGTAGCGCAACCGTCGCAGTTCGCTTACCATCAGCCAGTGGCGAGAGAGTCAGGGAGTCGATCAATACTGGCGCATATTCTTCGCGCAGAACTTCCCAGGAGCCGCGTCGATTGCGATTGAAATCCACCAGACCCATGATGAAGTTACTGCGAGTACGATAGTCTTGATAAGTCCAAAAAATGGTACCAGCCACAAACGGCTTCCCGCGGAAAATTTCCAATTGTTCGGTAATCAATTGGCGACGCACGATATCCGCGGCTTCCGAATCTGAAAGAGTATCATCTGGCACAAAGTAATACTCCTCGGCATTCAGGCTGGAGGTGGGTGGACCCCAAAGTGCATTCCAATGCGGCTCAAAGCCATACTCAGAAATGATGACTGTTTTCTCTGGCCAGGTTTCATGAATGAGATCGAGCGCCGGACTGAGTCCTTGTTTCGGGCCGACCCATGTGCCAAAATACTGATTCATCAGCACAAAGTCGGATACAGCGGTGGCGTCAAACCAGGGTTGTGACCCCAATCGGTTTGAAGCAAATCCTACTGGGCGTGTAGGATCAAGCGATTTCACATAAGCAATCATCTCCTTCACAAATTCCAAGCCTGACCCTGTATTCGATTCGATCTCGTTTCCAACACTCCAAGCCCATACAGACGGATGATTGAAATCTTCAGTAATCATCTCGCTCAACTGCTGTTTCTCCAATTCACGCATCTGTTCACTCTGCATCTGCCCTTGTGTAAGCTGCCAAGCCGGAACTTCAGGGATAAATAGAATGCCATGTTGGTCGGCATAGTCTAAGATAAATTTATTTTGTGGATAATGCACTGGACGCGAAAATACCTCATTCAGTGTTTTCAAATCATCGTAATCTGCCGCCATGGCAGTTACTGTCTCTGCTGAACCTTGCCCGGGATAATCTGCATGACGAGTGACGCCTACCAGTCGTACCGGTTCACCATTGAGGTAAAAGTATCCATCTTTCAGCTCTATAGAACGAATACCGATCGTGACTTTATTGGTATCTAATACTTGTCCATCTGTATCAAGCAGCGAAACCGACCAGCGATATAAGTTTGGATGATCGAAATGCCAGAGTTTGGGAGACGCAATTATGACATCCATCTGAACTTTGACGCTATTCTTGGTAGCGACATTAAAAGTAGCCGAAACGGGAGACGTCAGCACAGACTGGCTGTTTGCGCCATCCACAAGATCAGCTCGAATCGAGCCGTCTAGCGCACTACCTGAAGTGTTGTTGATAGTAATCGAGGCAGTTACTTTGGCAGAGTCTGCTTTATCAATGCCTGTAAGATGAGGGACAGCAACAATCTGCTGGCGAGCAATATAGGCGCTGCTGGTTATCTCAAGCGATACATCGCGCGAATACCACCATAGTTCCACCAATCGAATGACCAATCAGGTCTGATGACGACCGGGATGCGGTTCGTGGCGCGCAGGTTGTCCACTTGAACTGCGATGACATTCTCAGATCCCGGTTTAGCAATGGAAGTTACATCAAACTCAAAGAGTGTATACCCACCCTCATGCT
>Ga0137367_10005662_pt1 | contig 10125 bp, 7 predicted proteins | sample SagtaG_14_FD_104939 | JGI IMG/M metagenome (GOLD analysis project Ga0137367, IMG submission 104939) | Vadose zone soil microbial communities from Sagehorn Ranch, Mendocino, California, USA - Sage1_L_80_16 metaG | ecosystem: Environmental > Terrestrial > Soil > Vadose zone | place: USA... | reverse complement strand
CAGCGCGGCAGTCGTACCGCGTTCGAGGAACTCGTGCGCAATTACGACCAGGCAGTGCTCCGCCTGGCCCTGCACCTGACCGGATCAGAACACGAGGCCCAGGACATTTATCAGGAAGCGTTTCTGAAGGCCTACAAGAATCTTGGCCGCTTCCGGTTTGAGTGTTCGTTCTACACGTGGATTTACCGCATCGTCACCAATCTCTGCCTCGACAGCATCCGCAAGAAGCAGGTTCGGAAAGAAGACGCTCCGGTAGCGACGGATTCCGACGGCGAAGTTTATGACGTGCTCGCCCAAGTGGCAGATGGGCGAAGCGGCGCGAATCCCGAGCGCGATCTTATGCGACGCGAACTCGGCGGAAAGATTTCACGAGCACTGGAAAAGCTGACGCCGCGGGAACGAATGGTTTTTGAGTTGAAGCATTACCAGGGGCTGAAGTTGAGGACTGTCGGTGAAATGCTGAATACGACAGAAGAGACGGCGAAGAACACGCTGTTTCGCGCGACCCAAAAGTTAAGGGGAGCGCTGGCGGATTTGAGGTAAGAAAACTTGTCGTTGGTCGTTCGTCGTTAGTCATCGGCCAAAACGAGCTTCTTATGAAAACACTGGCGGTCGAAATGAGAGTCCAGCAAATGCAAAATCGGGAGATCACGAGAATTGGGAGAGTTTCAGAAGGCTTTAGGCCAACGACCGACGACCGACGATGATTTGAGGCAACTATGAAGTGCGAATGGGTACAACAAAACATTGTTCTCTATGTTTATGACGAGCTGCCGGATGATGCGCGTCATGAACTGGAGCAGCACGTAGCACGTTGCGCCACGTGCATGGCGGAAGTGAGTTCGGTGAAGAGCTTCCGCACCGGAATGGCGCAGTTGCCGGTCCAGGAGCCGACGCCCAGCTTTTTGACGGCGTCGCGCATGAAGTTGCAGGAAGAGCTCGAGTCGGCGGAACAGGGTGGATGGTGGTCGCGCTTTGTGTTCGATCCGGTGAATTGGCTGAACCAGGTCCGCTTCGCACCAGCGCTGGCTGCGGCAATCTTCATTCTGGGTTTCGCGGGTGGAATCGGAGCGACTTACAAGATGGTGCGAGGTAATCCGGCAATTGTGACCCCGACAACCACCGGATCTTCGCCGGCAGCGTTGGCTTCGATCAGCGGCATCACTTCAGTCGCGCAACAGTCTGGCTCGAATGAGGTCACGATCAAGTACGACACGGTATCGCCACAGCAGAAAACAGGTTCTCTCGGAGACCCGGAGATTCAGCGGCTATTGCTTTACGCAGCCAGCAACAACCAAAACCCGGGCGTTCGCATAGATGTTATGAACTTGCTCACGCAGCAGCCGAACAATTCGCACGTGCGCGAGGCGTTGCTATACGCGCTGCGTTATGACAACAACACAGGAGTTCGCCTGAAGGCGCTCGACGGTTTGGGGCCGCACGTAAAAGACGACGTTCAGGTGCGCGATGCGGTGCTGGAAGCCGTCATGTCCGACACAAATCCGGGAGTCAGGATCGAAGCGTTGCATCTGCTTGACTCCGTGCGGGGTGACAGCAGTGTGCGCATCGTCCTGCAGCGGCTGGCGGCGAAGGACGAAAACCGTTACATCCGCTCGCAGGCGCGCACCATGGTTTCGCAATTGCCAGAAATGAACTGAGGAATGAACAAAGGGGAGTGCATTACATACTGAAATGATCAAAAACGTATACAAATTCGGACTGCTAGTCACGCTCATGGCGACATTGTGCGTGGCGCAGCAGAGTTCGATACAGAAGGAAGGCAGCAACTGGACGAGCATCGCCAGCGGCTCGCTCTCCGGAGTGCACAATCTCCACATCAAGGTGGAGACCGGGGCGGTCAAGGTGCAGGGCGGTTCGACCTCGGGGATCAGCTATGTAATCCGCAATAAATCGTATGAATCGTCGGAAGATCGCGCGCGGAAGCAATTCCAGTCCTACAAAATCAGCGCCTACACGCGAGGCGATACCGCGTGGATCGTCGGCGAGTGGGAGAACGGCAGTCCGCGCAAGTTTTCTTCCGAAGTCACGGTCAACGTCCCTCGTGACATGGAACTGGTGAAGATTGAGACCGACGGCGGTGCAATCGTAACCACTGGAATTTCAGGCCGTCTGGAAGCGCAAAGCGGTGGCGGTCCGATTCATCTTGACGACATCGGTGGCGCTATCAGCGCCGAAACTGGTGGCGGGGGTATCGACGTCGGAAATGTAGGAGGAGATCTGACGGTACGTACCGGCGGGGGCGCGATTAACATCGGTTCCGCGAAGGGCAAAGTCGCGGCTGAAACAGGTGGCGGCAATCTGGTGCTGCTGTCGGGCATGCAGGAAGCCACGCTGGAGACAGGCGGCGGCAGCATTCATGTGGATAAGTGCACCGGGCGGGTGAAGGCATCTACCGGCGGCGGAAGCATCGAACTTGGCGACATTCGTGGTGAAGCCACAATGGAAACCGGCGGCGGCAGTCTGAAGATCGGCTCGTCTACCGGGCTGGTCACAGCAGAGACGGGCGGCGGTGGAATTGAACTGTGGGGTGTGCCGTCGGCGCATGTTGAAACCGGAGCGGGACCGATCACCGCGAAATTCATTGCGTCGAATGAGAAGAAAGACTCGGTTCTCGAGACCTCTGTGGGCGACATCACCGTTTACCTGATGCCGAACGTGAATATGACCGTTCGCGCCAGCATTGAGGCTGCCAACGGTCACACCATCACATCCGACTTTCCGCAGATCAGAGTTACTACGGAAGGCGGACAGTGGGGACCGAAGCTGGTTTCGGCCGAGGGAACCTTGAATGCTGGTGGCCAGGTGCTGAAGGTGCGGACCACCATGGGCAACATTTACATCCGGCGAGCGCAATAGGGGGCCTATGAAGCACACAGCACAAATCGCTTGCGTTGTATTTCTGATTTTCGCATCAGTGCCGGCAGCGAGTCCGGCAGCGCAGATGAGTTCACAGCCGTTCGTGTTCTACGGCGAAGAGCCGTGGGGCGGATCGTACCTCGGCGTGGACACGGAAGATGTGACGACAGAGCGGCTGGGTCCACTGCATCTGAAGGAAGAGCGCGGCGTGGAAGTAACCATGGTGGACCAGGACGCGCCAGCGGGAAAAGCGGGGATCAAAGAACACGACGTGATTCTCACCGTCAACGACCAGCAAGTGGAGAGTGTCGAGCAACTGCGCCGGTTGATCCGCGAGATCCCGGCAGGACGCACCATCAACGTCGGCATCAGCCGCGATGGACAACCGATGACCCTGCACGCGCAGCTCGCGGAACGCAAGAAGATGCCGGACATGAATTTCAATTTCAATCCGCATGTCAACATGCCTGTGGTTCGGGTTCCGCAGATCAACATTCCAGAGATTGACGTTCCCAACATCGTTGTGGTCCATGCTCCGCGCAGCAGCGGCATGATGATCGAAAACCTCACGTCACAGCTCGGCGAGTACTTCGGCGTGAAGGGTGGCAGCGGGGTTCTGGTCCGCTCGGTCGAGAAGGGCAGCCGGGCCGAACAAGCCGGTATTCATGCGGGCGACGTGATCGTCAAGATCAACGGTTCTGCCGTAAATGATTGCAGCGACTTCAGCCGGTTGCTTCGGTCCCGGACGACAAGTAAAGCGACCGTCACCGTAATGCGCGATCGCCGCGAGCAGACCCTGACGTTGAGCCTTCCCGAGCCGAAGCGTACGGGATCGCTGAATGGCGGGTGCGAAAACCTGATGGATGACACCAGCTGCGCCGAGTTCCTGAACCAGCCGGAGATCGCTGCGATGATGCCAGGATTCACCGCCGATCTTAAGCGCATACAGCCCGATCTGGAGAAGATGAAAAAGCAGATCGCGGACGAGATACTGCGCCAGAAGCCCCAGATGGAAAAGCTGCAAAAGCAGATACAAGAGGAGATTCAGCGTCAGAAACCTGAAATGGAGAAGCTGAACAAGGAGATTCAAGAGCAGGTTCTGAGCCACAAGGACGAGTGGAAAAAGGAAATGGAGAAGATGCAGCACGACCTGGAGAAGCAGAAAGAAGATCTAAAGAACGAGATGCAGCAACTCCATAAGCACAGTGCGGAGATTTAGCTGAACGAATCCATCCCGCGAGGCTAGCGTTGTTCCTCGCGGGAATTCTTGTGCTTGCCCCATTTCGAGAATGTCTTAATCGCACCGAGGAATACCAGGCAGAACCAGAAATCCACCAGCAGGCCAAGATCGGGGCGCTTGGGAATGTGCCGCGCTGCCGGCGGCAGGTGCGGCATCAAGAGAAAATACACTATGTTCCCCGCCAGGACGGCGGCCAGGGACTGAAGAAAATTCATCCTACCTGGTTTTGACACCGGAAACTCGCAATTGGCACTTAGTAATTTGCACTTGGCCCTATATGGCGTACTTGCAGAAATCAGGCGAACTTTGGCTAACGGCTAAGTGCTAAATGCTAAGTGCCGCATTTGTTACCATCCCTTCTGATGCTGGAACCCTCCACCGCTGTGCAGTTCGTAAAAGGAATTGGGCCGCGATTGGCCGAAATCCTGGCGGCGAAGGGGCTGCACACGGTCGATGACCTCCTTCATTATCTCCCTTTTCGGTATGAAGACCGGCTGAATCCGCGGGGGATTGCCGAACTGCGGGTGGGCGAGATGGCGACCGTCATTGCTGAAGTTCGCACCTCAGGGTTGTTCCGCACCCGACGCATGCCAATCTTCCAGATGACCGCCGGACAGGGGCGGACCCGGCTGAAGTGCCTCTGGTTCAACGCCACTTATCTGAAAGACAAGTTTCAACCCGGCCAGGTGGTCGCGCTCTACGGGAAGGTGCAAGAGGACCGCGGCGAGTTGCAGCTGGTGCAACCGCAATTTGAGATTCTCGGTGAGCCGGAAGGCAATGCCGAACAGAAAGCTGCTGAGTCTCTCGAAATCGGCCGCATCGTCCCGATCTATGAGTCTGCAGGTCAAGGAAGGCTGACATCGCGATGGTTTCGCCGGATCATACGCAAGGCGCTTGAGGACATTACGCCCGAACTCCCGGAGGGCATCCCGTCAGCGGTTCGCAAGAGGCTGAACTTGCTGCCACCGCGCGAAGCGCTGTGGAAAGTGCACTGGCCCGACGAAGGCGCAAGCATCCAGGAGCTGCAGTCTTTTCGGACTCCGGCTCACATTCGTCTTATTTTCGAAGAACTTTTCTTTATCGAACTGGGGCTTGAGCTGAAGCGCCGCGAGCAGAAGGCGCAGACCGGAATCGCGTTCAAGCTCAATGATGGTGTACGGGAAGCCATCAAAAAGATACTGCCGTTTCATCCCACGGGCGCGCAGAAGCGGGCATTGAAAGAGATTGCTGGAGACATGGAGAAGCCGTTCCCCATGCGGCGTTTGCTGCAGGGAGACGTCGGTTCGGGAAAGACGCTGGTCGCCTTCGAGGCTGCCATTATTGCGATTGAGAACGGCTATCAGGTCGCATTGATGGCGCCGACAGAGATTCTGGCGCAGCAACATTACTTTTCTGCACGACAGATTCTGGAGCCTTCCGGATACAAGATTGTTTTGCTGACCGGATCGCTCGAAGACGATCGAAAGCGCGAGATCCGGCGGCATATCGCCCAAGGCAACGCGCAACTGGTGATCGGTACGCATGCGCTGATTGAGCAGAAAGTCGAGTTCGCGAAGCTTGGGTTGGTGATTGTCGATGAGCAGCATCGGTTTGGAGTGTTGCAGCGGTTCAAGCTGATGAAGAAACAAGATGCTCACGTAGGGACGGGTGAGGGCACCCATCCCTACGTGGGCCCCGCCGAGCCCGACGTGCTCGTCATGACCGCTACGCCGATCCCGCGCACGCTGGCCTTAACGCTTTATGGCGATCTCGATATCAGCGTGCTTGACGAGATGCCGCCGGGGCGAACGCCGATTGTTACGCGACGCGTGGGCGATGAACGTGCAGATGAAGTCTGGCAATTTGTCCGCAAGCAGGTCACAGCGGGACATCAGGCTTACGTTGTTTATCCCGTGATCGAGGAGAACGAAGAAAGCGAACTCAAAGCCGCGATGAAAATGTATCGCGAGCTGAGCAAGAAAGTCTTCCCCGACCTGCAGGTCGCGGTTCTGCACGGACGTATGGAAGCAGACTTGAAAGAGCAGGTCATGCGATTGTTCCAGCAGGGCAAGATTCAGATTCTGGTCTCAACCACGGTGATCGAAGTCGGAGTTGACGTGCCGAATGCGGCAGTGATGGTCATTGAACATGCCGAACGGTTTGGCCTGGCGCAGTTGCACCAGTTGCGCGGACGCATTGGACGCGGCGCGGCGAAGTCGTACTGCATTCTGATGACCGGAGGCAAAGTCTCCGAAGAGGCCGAGCGGCGGCTGGATGCGCTGGTGCGGACGACCGACGGCTTCGAGATCGCGGAACTTGATCTCGAAATGCGCGGGCCAGGGGAATTTTTCGGCACGAAGCAAGCCGGGCTGCCGAGCTTTCAAGTGGCAAGTCTCATTCGCGATCGCGATCTCTTGGAATTGGCGAAGAAGGAAGCGGGCGCAGTCCTCTCCGGCCCCAATTCAGAAATTTCCCAGACGGAAATCGATCGCGCGCTTTGGCAGATGCGCACGCGCTGGCAGAAGACGTATGGGCTGGTGGAGGTGGGGTAGGACGAGGCTGTTAGGCTCGTGCCGTCTCTGCGAGACTCGGGTACCCATTGCGCTCACCCAGCGCTCACGCGCTGGGCTATCTAGATTCCGCTGCTTCGCAGCTCAGTCTTGCGCAGAGACCCCGGCTCGCCGCTCTCACTCCACCTCCAGCGTCACGTACTTCTTCCCGTGGTACAGGCGGTACTCGCCGCCTTCCTGCGAGATCTTCAACGGCACGGGGCGCTTCAGGGCGTCGTCGACCTTCGACGAAACACTGAACACGTCATTCGCGCCAACGTCGGTGATCACAACCTTATCGCCGACGAAACCGAAGCCGTACTGGCCGGGAGCAAGTTCTGATCCGCCGACCTTCAGCTTGACCTCGGTGATGAACAGGCCCTGGTACTTTTGGGCGACATCAGAGGCGTATCCGGACGTATCCACCAGGCTGGCCAGAACATATTTCTGGTCTTTGGTGCGAATTCCGGCGGCATTGCGCATTTGCACGGTTGCAGACTGGCCACGGTAGAAGTAAGTGGCGGGCACGAGCGATTTCAGCTCAGCGCTCTCCACGACGCCTGCAGGCTTAGACTGTGCGGCAGCGGCAGCAATGAGAATGGCAACAGCGATAAGAGTCGAAGTACGAGTTCTCACAAAGATCTCCTTAGCTGGCTGATGCCAGGCGGAATCGAATGTACGCTGTTCGGGGTGGGCGGTGCAACCTTGAGAAGCTCGTCGTACGGGTTCGGTCGTACGCCGTAGGAACAGGGACTCCCTTGGGCCTCGTGGCCAGATCCCCAGAAGAAGTTGCGGCAGGATACGGATTGCACGGATAATCATCGCCAATGAAATCGCAAGCGGAACTATATCGCGAATTGCCGTCGGTGGATGAACTGCTGCGGTCAGTGGAGATCGCGGAGTTGGTGCAGCGCGAAGGGCAGGTTGCGGTCGCGGATGCGTGCCGCGCAGTGCTCGCACGTCTGCGCGCCGAAATCACTGCGGGGTATCTCGACAACGAGAGATTGAGGGTTGCGATCGCCAACATGCAAGAGGCTGTTCAGAAGGAGCTTGAGCAGAGCCTGGGTTACTCTTTGCGGCCGGTCATCAACGCGACAGGTGTAATCCTGCACACGAACCTGGGGCGGGCACCGATTGCTGGATCAGCGTTCGAGCACATGGGGGAAACGGCCGGCGCGTATTCGAATCTGGAGTTTGATCTCGTAGCGGGCGAGCGTGGCAAGCGGGATGTGCATGTGGACCGGCTGTTCAGGAAATTGTTGTCAGAAGACACCGTCGAGCTGCGCTCGACCGGGCGGGTGAGGGCATCCGCCCCTACACAGTCCGTGCCAGAGTCCGCCGTTTCCACCATTGTCGTGAACAACAATGCCGCAGCGGTGTTGCTGGCGCTGAACACCCTGGCCGAAGGCGGCGAGGTCATCGTTTCGCGCGGAGAACTCGTCGAGATCGGCGGATCATTCCGCATTCCTGACGTGATGGGCAAGTCGGGCGCAATCCTGCGCGAAGTCGGCACGACCAATCGCACACCCGTCGCCGATTTCGAAAGCGCAATCACGGAGCGCACGCGCCTTCTGCTTCGCGTCCACCGCTCGAATTTCGAGATCACCGGATTTACCGAGCAGCCCTCCGTGAAGGAACTCGTCGCGCTCGCGCGCAAGCACAACCTCCCCCTGATGGAGGATCTGGGCAGCGGAGCGCTATTTGATCTCTCAGCAGTCGGGATTCAGAACGAGCCCGGCGTCCTCGACAGCTTGCGATCGGGCGTGGACGTGGTTACATACAGCGGCGACAAGCTTCTTGGCGGCCCGCAGGCGGGACTGATCAGCGGCCGTGAGGATCTTGTCAAGAGCATGCGCGGCAATTCACTTTTCCGCGCGCTGCGCGTGGACAAACTCGTCTACGCGGCCCTTGAAGCGACGCTACTTGCCTACGTCAAGCGCGAATATAGCGCGGTGCCAACGCTGCGAATGATGCAAACGCCGAAAGACGAAATTACGCGCCGCGCGGAAGCCGTAGTCGCCGAGATCAACTTGGCGGACAAGAGCGTCCGCCCCACACCACACGACAAGAGTGTCCTCCCCACACCACACCTTCAAGCAGGCTTGGTCGACGGCGAGTCTCTTCTTGGCGGCGGCTCGGCGCCATCGTCGACGCTTCCAACCACGGTCATCGCATTGACGTGCTATAGTCTCTCCGCCGCCGAACTGGCTGCCCGTTTGCGCGCTTCCGATCCGCCGGTGATTGCGCGGGTGGAGGAAGGGCGCGTTCTGCTTGATTTGCGCACTGTCTTTCCCGAGCAGGACGAAGTCTTAACCAAGGTACTTGTTCGCGCCGCGACGCCGTAGAAAATTAACTATTGAGATTTGCAGAATATTGTGACTTCATGCGCTGTTCTTTGCGAACTTTGCGAAACCTTGGCGTACTTTGCGGTTAGAAGCTTTTAACCGCGAAGATCGCGAAGAACGGACGCAAAGGTCGCAAAGGAATCAGTTCTGCAGCACCGACTCTTGCACTCAAGTTGTCACTATTTTCTGCATTACTTAGTAAATCAATATTTCGCTTCATCCCATCAGGGGAGGATGCCACGCCCATGCTGAATAGCAGTCTTGCTGCTGTCCTGCTGACCTCAAAAATCGAATCGCAGATTACCGGCATTGACTGGTTTGTGATCGCGATTTATTTCGGAATCCTGTTAAGCGTCGCGTGGTACGTGGTGAAGAAAAGCAAGGACTCCGCCACCGATTATTTTCTGGCCGGACGCAACCTAGGGTGGTGGATCATTGGCGCGTCCATCTTCGCGTCGAACATTGGATCGGAACACGTTGTCGGACTGGCAGGCGCAGGCGCAACCACGGGCGTGGCGCTCGCCCACTATGAACTCCACGCATGGTGTCTGCTCGTTTTGGGCTGGGTCTTCGTGCCCTTCTACATGCGGTCGATGGTCTTTACCATGCCGGAATTTCTGGAGCGGCGCTTCAGCTCGGGGTCCCGCTACGTGCTATCGATTGTTTCGATTATCACCTTCATCGTAACCAAGATTGCAGTAGGTATCTTTGCCGGCGGAGTAGTCTTCGGCACGCTGCTGCCTGAATTGCACCTCACGATTGGTCATACCGAAATCGACAGTTTCTGGATCGGCTCGGTGCTGGTGATTGTTCTGACAGGGCTGTACACGGCCTTGGGTGGCATGCGAGCGGTTGCTTATAACGACGCCGTGCAGACATTTGTGCTGATCCTGGGTTCCGCCTCGCTAACTTTTTATGGCCTCCATCGGCTTGGAGGTTGGAGTGAACTGCGCCACTGGTGCGGCTCGGACCTGTTCAATCTATGGAAGCCGCTGATTCCCGCGGGGGTGCAGGGGACGTGGGCGCCGGTGCTCGAGACCAACTCAGCTGGCCAGGTGGTGAAGGAAGCCTGGTACTTCAATGGCTATTTCCCGTGGCTCAGCATGCTGTTCTGCGCCCCGATCATCGGACTGTG
>Ga0137367_10005655_pt1 | contig 10131 bp, 7 predicted proteins | sample SagtaG_14_FD_104939 | JGI IMG/M metagenome (GOLD analysis project Ga0137367, IMG submission 104939) | Vadose zone soil microbial communities from Sagehorn Ranch, Mendocino, California, USA - Sage1_L_80_16 metaG | ecosystem: Environmental > Terrestrial > Soil > Vadose zone | place: USA... | reverse complement strand
GTAGTCAGAGCCGTACTCGAGCATGTTAATGCCAAGGTCGTTGCCAGTGTATATGCGAAAGTCCGGCCTGAGCTCGTCGCGTAATCTTAGCCTTTCCAACTCTTTAAGCCGATCTAAGGAAGAATGTTTCAGTCCTTTCAGTTCAGGAATCTCCATAAGTCCACGTACCGTCTCGTCGTCGAAAATTTCGCCGTTCGGCGCGAACACTGGAGCGAGCTCGAAGGCCAGCACTTCCGGGAATCCGCGACATATTGTGCGATAGACAGCAACCTTCTCGTGCGACTGCTTGCCTCGGAGGCGCACGGTCTGAAGGATGATGGGCGTACCGCCGTGAGCTACGATCTGATCCATCTGCCGGCGGTAGAGAGCAACAACATCACCGTCGAGCCCTTCGATATACGTGCCTGCGATGAAGCTGTCATCAGGATCCAAGACTTCGCTCGACCAACGCAATACTGAGAGCCGTTCCCCCGGGGTTAGATAATTGACATACCCGGTGTCCATGTTCACCGCATTGCGCAGTCCTGCGCCTCGAGTAGCTAACAAATGTTTCTGAAATGCTTCAACGGCGATGCGTCCATCGGGCTCGAATGGTAGAAGGGCTGCAGCAACGCCTTGCACTTTGCGACGCGGACGCAGCCGCGCGATCGTATCCTCGACTCTCACATCGATAGTCCTCGCACCCTGGATCGTGCCTGAAGTTTACACACGCCGATTTTAGTGCGGGTGCTTCAAGTCTTTGAGAAGCACGGCCGCCTCCGACTGCCTGTAGTGTTCGTCAAGCGGATAACAGCCAGAGGGCAGCCCGGCGCGCGGCGCCGTTGTGCAGTCGCTGAAAGTGCGACAGACCCGCTTTCGTTGCATCTCGCGGCCGCTAATCACATCCAGCGGAAGCTTTGGATAAGCGAGCACCATTCGTCCCAGCCCGACGCAATCGACCCAGCCTTCGCGCACCGCACCCTGAGCGACGTGCGGCAGGAAATCTTGCAGATAAGTGTAGGCCGATCCGACTATGATCATATTTGGGAATTGCTGCTTCAGCATATGTGTTGCCTGCATCTGTTGAGCGACGCCCAAGAGGGGGTTCTCAGGCGGAAGGTACCCATCCGAGGGTGGGAAAAGCGCGGGGCGTTGCAGGTGCGGATTATAGTAAGGGCTGCCCGCCGAAAGGTTTACCAGGTAAATGTCTAACTCGGACAGCAGCGAGAGGAATTGCACCGGTTCGGCAAGATCGGGTTTGACTGGATTCTCCTTGTTGACACCGAAGCCCCAGCGATAGGGAAGTAAGCCTTTGAAAGACTCGGGCACACCACGGCCGGGCTTACCCGGCTCTGAACTTTGCGGGTCCGGTTTGAACGGAACTGTGTCAAAGGCGGAAAGACGCACACCGATGTTCAGGCCGCGCGCCCGGGAGCGCACACCTGTAACCACCTCACGCAGGAATCGTGTGCGATTCTCGAAGCTGCCGCCGTAGGCTCCCGGGCGGGTGTGCGCACTCAGGAACTCATGCCCGAGATAACCATGACAATGTTTGATATCCACGAAATCGAAACCCGCCTCATGGGCCACTCGAGCCGCGCGATGGAAGTCCGCAATGATCTGTCTGATCTCTCGGTCTGCAAGCAACGGGTAGTCGTCGGTGATCCCAAGTCTCTTGTCTAGTATTGGATGGTGGTAGAGGATACGCGGTTCGGCGCGATCACGACTGTTGGGGCGACTGTAACGGCCGGAGTGGGTCAGTTGCAATCCGATCACTAAGCCTGCGACTGATCCCACTGACCGCTCGTGTTCCTGGATCAAAGCTTCACGAAGCCGACACAGATCGGCGACAGCGTGTGCGCCAATAGCCAGTTGATTCGGATTAGCGCGTCCTTCGTGGCAGACTGCAACTGCCTCACCGCCCCATATGAGCTTTGCTCCACTCGCGCCAAAGCGACGCCAACGGCGGAATGTCAACTCCGTTGGCCGACCGTCGGTCGTTCCATCCCAACCTTCCATCGGTTGAATAGCGAACCGATTTCCCACCACGACATCACCGCGGAGCAGAGGCTGTCCGAGCGGCGACGTATCTCCCGCGAGCAGCTTCGCATCACATGGGATAGAAATGTGAAGCTCTTGCAAGTAATTGCGAAATGTCTCTACGTCGCGAATGCCGCCGAGACGGAGGAAAGAGTTTTGATTCACGAAAAAGCCACCGCTTGGTTGATTATAATTACGAATGTCAACTTTTAATAGAAAGCAATGCGCGGAGAATCGTAACCCCACTATGATGACGGAACTAATCACCCATAAGCCGTCGAATGCTAAAGCAATTCAAAGACACTTAGTGTTCCAAATCGGTTATAGTTAGCAAGATCCTACCAAGCGTCCGACGACTGTGCGGCTCAACTCGTCGACTTTAAAAGCGCTGCCGATTCCGTATCAAGATAGATGATCGTTCGCGCGTGCTGCTGGAGGATAGAGGCTGGATGTAGCCGGCTGACGTCCAACTCCAGACAGTCTCTAACGGCCCTGGCTTTTCTCCGTTCCGGGACCACGCAGAGGATCTGCCTGGCTTTGAGGATCTGTTGAATGGACATGGAGATGGCTTGCACTGGCACGTCCCCGACAGTTTCAAACCAACCTTCGCCGACTTGTTGGCGGCGGCAGGCCTCGTCCAGTTCCACAATTAGATATGGCTCCTCAGTCTCAAAATCGGCTGGCGGATCATTGAAAGCGAGGTGACCGTTCTCCCCGATGCCAACGAAAGCTGCATCAATTGTCTGGCACGAAATTAACTCGCCGACTCGCCGACATTCCGCTGCCGGATCCGGATTATCGCCGTTGACGAAGTGGAAGGCTCCTGGTTGCACGCGATCAACGATTCGTTCCCGAAGGTATCGCCTGAAGCTGGCGGGATGCTCTTCAGACAAACCAACATACTCGTCAAGGTGAAAGAAAGTCGTTTGTCCCCAGTCTATATTCGGCTGCCGAACAAGTGCCTCGAGAAACTCGAACTGCGAGGCTCCAGTGGCCGCAATTAGGTGGGCTTGCCCGCGCTCGGCGATTGCCTGGCGGATAATACTCGCAGCCTCGTCTGCAGCCGCTTCCGCCAATCGGAGTCTTGAATCGAAGATCGCTACATTCATCTTGTTTGCTCAACTTCCATTGCCGCAATAGTCGTCTGACACCGGACGCAAGTCGCCTTCAAATTGGCGCGCGAGATAATAGCCCACGCCCGACTGCCAGGCGCCCGGATAATCGTCCGGCGGGATAATGCGGTCAACTGCGGCGCGCAAGGTTTGTTGCAGCTCTTCGGTCAATCTCATCATTTAAGGGTAATTTTCGTGTCGGCGGTTGCGCCTGTCACGATGTCCGTTGCTCTGATGGTGTATGCCCCGGCGAGATCATTAAGTGCCGACGGCAGAAAGAAAGTGGTTGCAGTGTTGTCCAGGAGCAAATTACGGGCATACGCGGGCAGCATTGAACCGTCCGGAGCGAATACGTGGCAGCGGATGAGGCGAGGTCCAGCTACAGATGAAGAGAGCTTAAATGCTACATGCTCGCCGCGCGGAGAAGAAGAGGGCCCGCTGAGCGCCAGCCTATTCTGAGCGGAACTCAGACTCAGCACAGCGGCATCGCCTATAAGCACAGAAGAATGAACTACGTCGATGTACCCCAGTCGTTTACCGGAGCGCACGTCCGTAACGTAGTACTTGTTCGGGAACTTGATAATAATCTCTTGGCTGGCTATCTGACCTAACGCGGCGTCGTTGTAAATGGTGACTCCGTCTCGCCCGACAATCCCCGCAAGCGCGACGTTATCTTTAACGATGGTGAGAATCTCAGCGTCGCCAAAGCGGTAGCGGGCCACTTGTGCTTGACTGAGCCGCTTACCGTCAGCCGACAATACCTGGACGGCGGGCCGGACGCCGGCGTGATCAAGCAGAGAGTCAACAAGCGCACGATAATTTGCGCCGCCGAACCCTTCCGCGCGGAGCTTTGGATACTTGTCAAAAAGTGTGTTGAGATAAATAGTCCACCCCTTGCCAATGCGGTGCGTGATGACAGCATCCGTCGCTCCTATGCGTGTCAGAGACGTACCGCTTGCCGCCGTAATGTAGGGCTCAGCAGAAGCCAGACCACTGAGAGCTTTTGCACTGAGGCCCCAATGCACGCCCTCATCAGTGACCACCAGCTGTCCATCATCAGGCTTAAAAACTCGCTTCTTTGAAGCGGGGGCCGTGATTCCGAAGAGTTCATTCACTGTCCCGTTCTGCTGCCACGCGCAATGGTGGTCCATCAACCCCGCAGCCGCATCGGATATCACCACCCCGCCAGCCTGGACGAAACTCTCAATGTTTCTTAACTCTGACGGCGACAACGCTAGCGAGAGCGGGAGGATCAAGACTTTATACTTTCCGGAAGCCAGACTTCCTTGCTCTACTTGTTCGGATGACACGAAGTCAAACTGCAATCCCAGATCTTTAATCGTGCGCACCCAGCCGTCGCGGTTGGCCGGGAAACTTAGCGAAGTTTCCTTCGGCGCCTCGTCGTCGTCATCGCTGCTGCGCCGGTGGTAGCCGAGGATGCTTGCCCCATGGACTGAGGGCATCGAGTAGTGAAGAGCGATGCCGTCTCCCAGACGCTTAGACTCCAGCAGCAGTTTGCCGACACCTTCAAACTTGAGCGACTTGAAGGCTGCGCCCATGTCGCGGGCCGACTGCGAGTAGGTCATGTCGGGATCAAGGAACGAATACATCCAAAAGATGTTCGGGTGTAGCACATTATGAATCGCAGCGGTCCAAATGGCGTTCTGTACAGCGAGACCGTGTGAACCATAGCCCGTCCAAAAGCCGATCATTGCGTCGGGCTTGGCGAACGAGCGATGCATGTCCCACTGATTGCCGCCGTCATAAGAAAGGAAGTCGTCGATTACGCGGTCAAGGCGCGACCAGTCCGCTCCGTCATAGGCGTTAGTAGCCTGCGTCCCAGAGACGGCGATATGCGCCTCACTATCGCCTTGTATGACAGCGTCGCGTGTCGTCTGATAGGCCCGCCTAAAAGTAATCTCCATGAAAGTGCGGTGGTCCGCCCAGGGAGCGAAGCTACCGACCTTGCGCGCCTCCTCAGTTGTATAGGGAACGACGTCGTCCCAGTTTTTGAAATCCGTCCGCCACTCTTTGTTCAGCGAGGGCAGAGTGCTGTATTCGTGTTTCAACCAGCTGCGGAATTCCGCCAAAGCTCCCGGACTCCAATCAAAGTCGGCCGCGTCGCCGTAAGAGGTGAGCGAGCCCTCATCACCGACGAAGTAGTAGTCCATGTTATAGCGTGCCTTGTTCCTGGCGGCGGCGCGCACAATGTCGGACAACGTTTGCAAAAACCTTGCGTCGTTGAAAGAAGGTGTACGTTGCAGAAACTTTTTATCGCCAGTGCGTTTGAAAAGTTCTTTCTTGGTCAGATAGCCGAGTGCTTCGAAGTCGCCCTTGTGCTGATATTCGGCGATCGCCTGCTCCATCCCTTCGGGCGTGGTTGGCCCGCGATCGTACCAGTACACACCGAAGGTACCGCGCGGAATATTAAGGGAGTTGTCTACGTCGCCGCTCCACGTAAAGCCGGTGTCTGCGGCCACGCCGCGCACCATCCGCATTTGCGCGTCTTGCAGGTAATGCTTTGTGCCGCCGAAGGAGACGAGCGGCGTGAACTCCTTTTGGCGGCGCGCGTCCTGCACGACCATCACGGGTTTGGCGCGGACCTGATCCACAATCGCCCCGCGCTCGTCGACCAATTCGCCAGTAACGAGCGCAAACTTGCCGAGAAAGTCTGTGAGCGGGTAGGTGAGAGTCCGCTCACCCCGCGCACTCCTCGTGATGACGCCGAGCAAGCGGCCCATATCATCTGCCACCTGCATTCGCATTTGCAGTCCCGACAAATCGCCGGCGGCGCGCAACACGGCGCTCAACGTCTCACCCTTTTTGTAAACATCGACGGCCGGTTTTGCCATCGTCAGCATCGCGCGCTTAGGCGACTCAAATGTGGCTGCGCCCCAGTCGAGGGTCGTTCCGAACTGTGGGTCTCGGATAATGACGTTGAAAATCTGCCGGCCGCCGGGCCATCCTGTCGGAGGCCGCAAAGGGTCTGCCGCAAGCTCAATGAGGGTTTCACCGGCGACCAGATCTTTCGTTGTGCGATGTGGGCCGAGCGCTTGCCCAAACTCATTCCTGCCGTCGATTTCGATCTGGATTTGGCGCGGTGCACTCGACTTAAGATTGAACTTGATGGAGGCGGTGCCAGCGGTTAACTCATTAATTCGAACGTCAGCTTCGCGCCCCGACGCCCAAAGAATCGAGCGTGCAAGCAGCGAGTATTGATACTCCCAGTAGTCCCAGTAAATTTTCGTTTCCACCGGATTAACGCTCTGGGGCGTGAATCCCTCTTCCGTGTAGCCGAGCGCAACCACTCGCCCCTTGCCGTAGGTTTTCGCTGCAATGATTGGATAAGCGCCTGACCTAATTAACACCTCGCCGTTCGCGCGGTACTTGTAGAAAGAACCGCCGCTGCTACCTTCCGGTAGTAGTTCAAGCGGTAGTCCCTCGGTGATGAAGTGCTTCTGCGCAACTTCCCATTTGCCTTTAGTGACTGCATCTCGATTGATTTCTGGGTAGCCTCGCTCATTCACGGTGTCGTTAGCCACACCGACCAGTGGGGAAACTTCCCAGATGCGCTCATCGCCAACAGATTCGTCGCCTTTGAACGGATGACCCTTCACATCGCCGACAAACGGGTGTAGCAGGACCAGGCCGGCGCCTAGTTGCACGCGGTGGAGGATGGCATCGCGTGTGGCGCGCGTCATGCGCGACCAGCCATTGAGGCCCGGGATAACCATCACCTCGAAGTGCGCTGGGCCGACAACGTCTTTTTCGACGTAGCCGTACACAGTCTGGAAGTCGTCGCGGTCGCCGCGATATTCGTGTCCGTAGTAGTCGCCAATGCCCCAGCAGTTGATATCCCAGCTCCTATCAATCGAGACGGTGGTTGGCTGAAGCGACAGGCGCTGCATTAGCTCAACCATGTCGCGTCCGTATTGAACGGAAGGGATGAAGAAGGATTTGATGGGGCCACCGGGTAGGGTAGTCGCCCAGTTTACGTGAGGCGTGACAACTTCAGTTGAATAAGTGACGTCGTTTTTGTGAAATGCGCTACCGCCAACTCCACCTTCTTGCCCATAACTGAGCAAAGCGAACGAGGCAAGCGCCAGAACAGAGGCAAACGAAATGGCCGAAAATTTCTTCATCTTGATTAGTCGTGACCTTGAAAATGCGTTTGCGGCTTTGCCGCCCGCTGTGCGGAAGGGCTGTGCCCTTCCGGCAAGTCCTGATGGAATCCGGGGCTGCGCCCCTGACAGGGGCGTAGCCCCGGAATGGTTTAGGGCGCTGCTTCCGGTGAGGCAGAGCCGCCACCGCACATCGGGCGGCAAAGCCGCGAGCCGGAGTTTTCACACAGTCTCTACTGCAAGGTTGGTGCTGACCTGCTCGCCCAGACTATTGCATCGAAATGGTCGTGTTTACCCGTTCGCTTCTGTTTGACGAGCCACCGATTCCGCAATGGCAAAGCAGATCCGCGCCGATGGCAGAATGTCTTCCACGGAGGGCCAAGGCCGCTCCCCTGTTTTTAGGGCTTGCACAAACTCAACGACCTCGTCATACCCGCCGTTGCGCAGATCTTCAGGCTCGGCCTTGGAGGAGCGTTTCGCCAACTCCAATTGTCCGGCGCGCCAGCATTGCAAAGAGCGTTGTGGCCCTGACCCGGCGACGACTCGGGCTCGAAATCCCTCCCCGAACAACTCGTACGACTCTTCGACCATACCCGCAGTCGGTAATACTTCGATTCGTCCCCTTGTCCCGCTCTCAAAGCGAAGAGAGACCACGTACCAGACAGTAGACAGTCCTGCTTGACGGTGCACTTCCGTCTGAAAGCCTACAACTTCACCGGCGAGATGGCGTAGCGCGTCGAGCACGTGAATAGCGGTTGACCAGATGAAGTCAGGCTCGTCGCGGGCGTGTCGTACCTGCGTCCCCCTTACATACTGAATTGGTCCAATATTCTTAGCCCAGGATTTTGCCTGATTCAGATAAGGCATGAAGCGGCGGTTGACGGACACCATGTGGGGAGTGCCCGTCTGGCGTGTCAACGCTGCCAATCGCTCGGACTCTTGAAGCGAAATGCCTAACGGTTTTTCGATCACGCAAGGGATCTTTCGCTCAAGCAGCATTACTGCCAACTCCACAATACGCTCCATCCGCATCACGCAAACGCAACCGTCAACACGTTCCGTCGTTAGCATTGTCTCTACGTCAGAGTAAGCACGGGCGAAGCCGAATTCGCGGCAGAACTCCTTGGCTCGGTCGAGATTCAGGTCACAAGCCGCGATGAGTTCAATCTCGCCAGGATTCTGCCTCGCGTACCTGGCGAGAGGCGCAGCGTGGCTGCTTCTGGAATGTTCACCGCAACCCAACAGTGCCAGGCGGATCATCCGGCGCCTCTCCGCGTCTGAACTTTCCGCCAGCCCGCCTGCAGCGGTTGTACGGACACCTGTTGCATGATTCTTTCGACCTCGAGTGGATCCACCAGACCTGGCGATTCCGCCATGCAGTTGGCCGTGCCGCAAGCAACCGCCAGACAGAGCGCGGCTTCGTCAGCCAGTCCTCGCGCGTGTGCGACTGCGAACCCGGCCAGAGCGGCATCGCCGCAGCCGACGGTCGAGCGCACCACGACAGGCGGCGGCCGTGAAAGCAGCGTCGCTGAGTTACCGGCGCCCTCCCACACCATGCCATCGGCCCCCAGTGACACCGCGACAGCGCGCGCACCTGCATCGATCATTTCGTGGGCCATCTCGACGGCTGCATACGCACTGTTTACCGGGCCACCCCCGAACCAAGTCGCCTCCGCCCGGTTAGGCTTCACCAAATCAGGCGCAGCTGCGAGCGCTTGCCGGAGAGCTTCCCCGCTTGTGTCGAGCAATACGCGACAGCCATAAACGTGCGCCAGGCGAATCAACTCGGCGTAAAGGTCAGCTCGCGCTCCCGGCGGCAAACTGCCCGAAAGCGCAACTTGTGACCCTTCGCCACTCTCCGCAAAAATATCGCGGCACGCGCAAAGCAGCCGCTCTACTTCGCCATCAGTGACGTCTCCGCCAGGCTCTAGGATTTCAGTGACTGAACCATCGCGAGCGATTATCTCCAGGTTCGCCCGCGTATGGGCCCGAGTCCGCACGACGGTTAACGGGATTCCCAGGGCCGAGAGTCCGCCTTCGCACTCTTCACCGGTGGCGCCTCCAAGAAAGCCAACCCAGGTTACTTCCAGGGCGAGCGCCTTAGCGACCATCGCGACGTGTGCAGCCTTGCCGCCCGGAAACGGTCGCGCGGATACCGCACGATTCACCTCACCGACCGCAAGGCTTTCAAGTTGCAGTCGACGATCAATCGCAGGGTTGGCACTGACGCAGACGAGCATAGGACTAGTCTCCCCGAAGCACACCGCCGAGCTTCAACCTTCTCTTTCCTCTTTCGCTTCGCGCGCCCTGGTAGCATCAAGCCGAGCGAGCATGTGCCTGATGTCGGCGCCGCCCTTGATGGCAACGTAAATCGTAACGGTTGAATACCAGACGACACAGGCCATTGTCATGAACCACCAAAACCAATGTTTAGCCATCACGCTGTCCTCGCTTGTAAATTTATACCGGCCTGCGGCTTTAATAATGATCCGACAACCATCGCAGCGCCCGAAAGTAGATAAGTGGCGATGCCGGAATAGTACGGCCCGATGGTCTTTGCCAGGTTGGCAGTGGACGGGAGTTGTTCCATGACCAGATAAGTGATCGGTATGACTGCGCTGATAAGAATCGCCGCTCCCGCGCCCCAGCTGTTGGCCCTGCGCCAGTAACAGCAGGCGATAAGGAGCACCGAGATACTCGCCAGGTAAATCGTGCCCGTCACCCCAAGGTAGGTCCAGAGATCTCCCTTGAGCGGGTACCAGAGCCCATATAGCAGGAGAAACACCCCGATGAATGCGATGATCGAGCGGTTCCAGAACAAACCCCTCTTCTCGGACCAGCGTGTCTTGCGAAAAGGTGCCATGATGTCGTTATAGATG
>Ga0137367_10005654_pt1 | contig 10131 bp, 12 predicted proteins | sample SagtaG_14_FD_104939 | JGI IMG/M metagenome (GOLD analysis project Ga0137367, IMG submission 104939) | Vadose zone soil microbial communities from Sagehorn Ranch, Mendocino, California, USA - Sage1_L_80_16 metaG | ecosystem: Environmental > Terrestrial > Soil > Vadose zone | place: USA... | reverse complement strand
CACGATACTCGCGTCGGGATAACGCGTCCGATCGCCGCGCAAACGGAGCATTTCCTTCTTGAGAGTAGCAAACTCGCTCGGCAGCTCAACCATGACTTATCTTAGATCGCCTGGGTCGCCTTTAACAAATACATACCGTTGTTCTTCTTTGCCACATCCAGCGCCCATTCAATATTCTTGATCATGGTCTGGGCAGTGTCGCCAATACGGTACTCAGCAATTCCAATCTGAGGATCGAGCAGAAGATCTTCACCAGAAACGTCAATGGTGACCGGATACGAGAGCGCTAAACGGACGCGTTCCATTGTGTTCATGGCGGCATTTCCCGGTGTTTCCGAAAGCAAAACGATAAAGTCAAGCTCACTCCAGCGGCCCACAATATCATTTCCGCGTAACTGATTCTTCAAAACTTGCGTTACGCCCCGAAACACTCTTTGAAGCGTGGATTGAGGCAAGACATGCACATATTCGCTGAGCCCGTTCAAATGAACTACGCAAAGCGAAAAATCCTGAGGCGACGCGAACGCGATCTCTGACAATTGTTGTTCGAATGCCTTTCGATTCAAGGCCAGGGATGTATCGTCCAAGTTTCGTTGACGCACAAAGTTTTCGATCGGTGTGCGCACCATTTCACGAATCAAAGCCAGAACAATACCCAATGCCAAACCAACCACCACGGCGACTCCAGCACTGCGCACCGGCTGTGGCGAAATAGGAGTGGTAGGAGGCGATGCAGGATCCAACACACTCATATCATAGACTTGATAAAGACTATGTACATATTCCACTGCATGTTGTCCGATGCCGTTGGCGAGCGTAAAGACGGTCTCGCGGTCGGGTCCCGTTACAGAGAACTCAATAATGTTGGCATCTGGTAATGCCACCGCGTTGAATTTGTAATTTGCCAGATTCACATTCTTGATTTGCAGCAAATTGATCGTCTCTGTATAGATGCGCTCGCTGTTGAGGATCTCTGCGTAGGTTGTAATAATGGACCGTTTGTCCAGTGTGGAAAGGCTATTCAGCAGGTTGCTTCCCCCCGTAATCAAGGACGGACTCGGAGAAACAATAAAACGGGAAGTTGCCCGATAGGTTGGAGGAGTAAAGTATGAGGCAACCAGAGCGGCAATTACCGCTGTCAACGTGGTAATGACAATAATCCACCAGCTTCTCTGCAACATGCGAAAATAAAGTTTTACTTCCATTTTTTACATCCTTTCATCCTGGACTGGAATGCTGAAATGTTGCTTTACGGCATCTGCAAAATAAAATGCGAATGATCAAACAGCGATGCCAACTTGCGAACATTTGACGATAACTCAAATTCCTCGAGGACCCACTTTTGACCGAGATCGGCTCTTCGCGCAGCCTCAATCGGATCTCGATAAATTTCGGAAAGCGCATCTGCCAGCGCTTTTACATCTTCTGGCGGGACAAGCCAGCCCGTTTCGCCAGCTCGCACCAGCTCAGGCACACCAGAAATGGAAGTTGCCACAACGGGCATCCTGCTTGCCATGGCTTCCATTAACGCAACGGGAATCCCTTCCATCTTGCCCGTGTGAGTCACCACGCTGGGCTGAACGTAACAATTGGCTGTCTGCAAGAATCGTGAAACTTCATCTTGGGTGCGTGGCCCCATTAACTCGACATATCCCTCAAGATTATTCTCTTGGATGGCACGTTCCAAAACAGATTGCAGATCGCCGCCGCCGATAATCCTGCATCGAAATGGAATACCGCGTCGAACTAATTCTGCGCATGCTTTGACCAAATAAATATGACCCTTGTAGGGCTGCAAGCTACCGACACTGATGATTTCCAACCGACTGGATTTGTTGGGATTATTCTGATTCGCAATCTGATAATAAGATGGTTCGATTCCACATCGGACGATCGTTGTCTTCTCGTTCACCCAGGGCCCGAGCAGTTCCGCCAGGTATTGACGATTGAACTCTGAAATCGCGGAGATAAAAACAGAATCATGCAGTTTGGTCGCGAGCATTGGCTTTTCAACAAAAATATCGTGCGCATGAACCGTTACACTGTAGCTGATGCCAGTCAATTGGTTGATCAGCCAAGCAACCAACGCGGGATGGGTTGCATAATGCGCATGGATATGACTAATGCCCTGTTTCTTAAATTGCTCCGCCATCCACACCGCACGCGGGAACAGCAATAAGGCCCGCGCCAAAAACCTGGAACTGCGAAAATTCTCCCGCAGCACCCTCCATAACAGTAAAAAGTATTGGCGCGGGCGACTTATCATTTTGAATAGATTTGTTGAAAGCAAATCGAAGGAAAACCATGGCACAGCGTGAGCACGAGTCAGCCAAGGGCGCGCTTCCTCATGGATGATCTCCTGGCGCTGGATGATGAGCGGATACAACTCGATTTGCCATCCCAGCCTCTCCAGATAAATCATTTCCCGCAGGATGAACGTCTCGGGCAAATGGGGAAAACGGGAAACAATGTAAGCAATTTTGTTCGCCATGGTTTCTTCCAGTTAGCGTGCGCCTCGTTGTTGAAAAACAACCAGTACCGTCATGATTAGGATTTGTATATCGAGCCATATACTGGCACGTTCAATATAGGCAATATCTAGGCGCAGGCGATCGTCGAATTCCAGTTTGGCGCGTCCAAAGACCTGCCAGAGACCGGTGATTCCGGGCTTGACATCCAATCGGGAGGTGTGCCACAGCTTGTACGTTTCGGGACCAAACGAGGTAGGACGCGGTCCTACCAAACTCATTTCGCCGCGCAGAACGTTGATAATTTGAGGCAATTCATCCAGGCTTGTTTTACGCAGGAACTTCCCAACTGGTGTAATCCGTGGATCGTTGGTGATCTTGAAATCGGGCCATTGCAGTTCATTGAGGTGAGCATACTTGCTTTTTAATTCTTCAGCGTTCGGCACCATCGTCCGAAATTTGTACATGTCGAAGCGACGTCCACCTTTCCCCGTGCGAAGTTGCTTGAATATCACAGGCTCCCCAGGCGAGGTGACTCGGATGACGAGTGCAATGATCGCCAGAGCAGGAAGCCACAAAGGCATTGAGAGCAGTACCAATGTGATATCCAGGATCCTCTTTACGAACACATAAGTATCTCCGGTCAGGGAGCGTCGTTGAGGATTAAACCGATCAATCCATTCTTCGGCGCTTTGAGAAGCGAACTGAAGAATCGTCATACTTTAGATATCTCCTTTTCTACATTCTCCTTTTTTTGCATACTGTCGAGGAAATCTCCTCGTGTCAGGCGCGCGCGCGCCTTCTTTAACAAGTCGTCAAAGGTAAGAGCCTCTTCTGGAAACGCCGCCACCCCCCAAAGAATCGAAAGACCAGTTTTTGCTTTCACCACCTCTGCAATCCGAGTGGCAAGCAGCAACGCCGCGGAACGATCCGTTTCGGGACAAAGAATGACGTAACACCATCTTCGGTCTCTCATGACCAGATCCGTTTGTCGTATGCGGTCATCGATGATCTGTCCCACACGAGCGGATGTGAAGCGGGTTGCGATGTCATACTGGACGCTTTTTAAGACTTCCCGATTATCCTTTTGGTATTCCGGATCGACTTCCATCAATAACATACTCAGCGGACGGCGATAGCGCCGGCTTCGGTTAAATTCGATTTTGACGCGCTGACTGCCTTCATCCAGTTCCTGAGCCCGATGTGGGAAGGCGTCGAGCGCAAGTTCATCCATGACGGATTCGGCGTGAGTAATTTGTTGCGCTAGTTGATGAGCAAGCCAAATACCAGCCTCCAGTAATATGAACTCCAGCACGATCACGGATAAATCGTTCGACGCGGTAGTTGAGTGACCTCTGTTGATCAACAAGGTCAGAATCACATAGACACCCGCCCAAACTGTTAATGGCACAACTGTAGAAACTCGCGTGACCGATGGGAAGAACAGTGTGACAGGCACGCCAATCATCGCCACCAGATAGAAATAAGATGCAAAGTTTATGATGGGTTTGCCCAGATAATCAGCCTGACCCAAAACGAACACCATTGCCAAATATAGGGCACACCACAAAAAGTAACGTCGTAAGTTAGTCACAGCACAATCCATTCCTTCTTTATGCGAAGCAAAAGAAGCTACCGATAAAATTTTGTATCGCAATGCGACTTCATCACAATTTCATTGAAGGCAGGAATGCAAAAAACAAAACATGCCCGCGAGCAGGATGTAAGTTCAATGAGCTAAGTTGGCGTTAATGTGAGCCGGGAAAGATGAGGATTATAGATTGTTTATTATGTGTGTGCAGCACTCATCTACCAATACACATAAGGAGTAGTACGACAGGTTAAAACAACTGTTATGTTTATCCTGCCACTGGGCCATCTTCTTGGATGCACAGGCTGCGAGGTTGGAGGAAAAGATCTACGATGCTTTTAATCCTTAATCAATGCAGCAACCCCAATAAAATCATGACGGACGGTATAGGAAAAGGTTACACTTTTGGGTATTAACAGAAACAAACTATATTTTTGGTGCAACAACGATCAATTTGAAGCTTCCACCCCCTTTATTGATTGATTCATTATAGCACGAATGGTTTTCACACATCGAGTTTCAACAGGAGTGCAGTTGTATTTCCTAACATTCGCTCATATAAATTTCACTTATAATGGAGTGCATGGACAATCTCTACAGCCTCAACCCAGCCAAAATCATAATGTATTCGACGCAATATTGTTCTGACTGCTTGCGCGCAAAAGCGTTCTTTGAAGCCAATGATATTCCGTACGTTCGTATTCTCCTTGAAGAGAATCACGAAGCCAGTGAGTTTGTCATGAAAATGAATAACGGATTTAAAAGCGTTCCCACCATTATATTTCCCGATGGTTCGGTATTGGTGGAACCCTCCTGGCAGGAACTCAAAGAAAAAACCTTGAAATGAATCGTACAGCCGATGTGGTAATTTGCGGGGCAGGGATTACAGGAGTAGCCGCCGCACACTTCCTCAGCAAAGCGGGACTCAAAAATATTTTACTGGTGGATCAACGTCCGCCACTCTCTCTGACGAGCGATAAATCGACGGAGTGTTATCGCAACTGGTGGCCCGATGCCGAGATGCTCGCGCTGCTGAATCGCTCGATAGATTTAATGGAAGTACTGGCAGATGAAAGTGGAAATGTCTTCCATATGAATCGACGGGGCTATCTATATGTTACTGCTGATGAAAATAAAATTGCAGATTTAGAGTCCGCTGCACTTCGGACCGCAAGCCTGGGTGCTGGCGAATTACGCGTTCACTCCTCGGATTCCTCCTCATACCTGCCTATCCACCCGGAAGGATTCCATCACTCACCTGAGGGTGCGGATCTGCTCATTGGAAATGATTTGATTCGTAAGTACTTCCCCTATTTAACTAAACGTGCCGTGGCTGCATTGCATGTTCGACGTGCAGGTTGGTTGAGCGCGCAGCAACTTGGTATGTACCTCTTCGAAACAGCACGCAGCCGCGGCGTCCAGTTTGCATCCGCCCGCGTAATGGATGTCAACATAGCAGGCGGTCATGTAAACGGAGTCCAGCTAAGTTCTGGAGAACGCGTCGATTCACCAATCTTCATCAACGCTGCAGGACCCTTTCTCAAAGAAGTTGGAAAATTACTTGGTGTCGATTTGCCCGTACATACAGAGTTACATTTGAAAGCCGCAATTAAAGATTCGTTGGGCGTAGTGGGACGCGATGCACCATTGCTAATCTGGAACGATGCACAATCATTGCCGTGGGAGAACAATGAACACGAAGCTTTGGCAGAGGAGGATTCGACGCGTTGGCTGACGGAAGCGTTTCCCTCCGGAGTGCACACACGACCAGAGGGCGCGGGCGACGATATCTTGATGTTGTGGGAATACCAAACGAAATTGATGGAGCCGGTTGATTTCCCACCGATGGACGAACAGTATCCTGAAATCGCGTTGCGCGGACTTGCCGCGATGTTGCCACGCATGAAGGAATATTTTGCAAGGATGCCGCGCCCGCAACTGGATGGTGGATATTACACAAAGACGCGCGAGAATCGTCCGTTAGTTGGTCGCATGTGTGTGGACGGCGCGTATTTGATCGGCGCCGTATCGGGCTATGGCATCATGTCCGCCTGCGGCGTCGGCGAATTACTTACAAAGCACATCACCGGCGGAGAGTTGCCTTCCTATACTTCCGCGTTTGACCTGGCGCGTTATGAGGATCCTGAATATAAAAAGAAATTAGAGAATTGGGGAAACAGTGGACAACTCTAAATCTTTCAGATTAGTTTAATGTAATCAGATCGAGGGCTTTGCTCATTTTTTTCAAGCGGGATACAACCCCGCACACTTCTTCTCTTACGCTTTATGTAGCGTGCGGGGTACAATGATGAGGAGGAGAAGAGATGAAAAAGTTTGTCTTCCTGTTATTAACAGTGTTCCTGGTCACATCGTGCAATGGCTGGTTCTTCCAACCATCGCCTTATAACCCGCCAACTCCCTTCCTTCCTTTAACCAATACACCGTCTATTGTCTCACTGACATCCATTGTGATTGGAGTTAACAGTGCCACACCTATCGTAGCAACGCCTGTTGTGATTACTAATACGCCTTTCCCACTTTTTACAGATACACCAATGGCTACAACTGGGCCTGCATCTCCATCTGTCAGCGTGGAGGTACTGGGATGCAATACAAGCGTTGACGTCACACATGGTATGGGCGAAGTAACCAATGCATTCATCACCTTGAAAAATACGGGCAACGTGGAATTGACAAACCTCAAAGCGACTCTGAGCGCCCTCGATGAAGGACGTGTGCACCCCGATAAAACAGTTGAACTCACATCCCTGTCGGTCGCCTATCAAGTCACCCTTAAGCTCACTGTAGATAGCACTTACCGCGCAGAGACGCCAATCCAGATTGAGGTTACAGGTGATGGTGGTTTATTTCAGAGGGTTGGCGCAGACTCCTGTAAAGATATAGGCTTGTTCGCGCCGAATCCAGATGATCTGAAAACACCTGTGCCAGTCAATCCATAATATCGGATGCCCGCCAAGGGTATAATCACTGCCATGGCTACTCAATCGATCAATAACGGCCGTCAAAAAATCGCCATCCTTATCGACGGAGATAATGCTCAATCATCGCTGCTCCCTCAAATGCTTGTGGAGGCGGGCCGGCACGGACAGGTCACCGTCCGCCGTATCTATGGGGATTGGACGACCAACAGCATGAACTCGTGGAAGGAGACGTTAAACTTTCACGCCTTCCAACCGATTCAACAATTCCGCTATACCGTTGGGAAGAATGCAACGGATAGCGCGATGATCATCGACGCGATGGATATCCTGCACACAGGTGTCGTGGATGGATTTTGCCTCGTCTCCTCCGATAGCGATTACACACGTCTCGCCACGCGCATTCGTGAAACGGGTATCTTCGTGATGGGGATCGGCGAGAAAAAAACGCCAAAGCCTTTTGTAAATGCCTGCGACTTATTCGTCTACACCGAAAATTTGGTGGAAGAGACAAAAGCGGCTCAACAAAAACGGACCCAAACTAGTCGGGCAAAAAGGACAAAAGAAGAGGAAAAAGAAGAACCAGACCCAATGCCAGTTTTGAGTCAAGCCTTCGAAATGGCTGTAGGACAGGATGGTTGGGCGCGGCTGGACGTAATGGGTAATGCGATTTATCAAGTAGACCCGGGCTTCGATCCGCGCACCTATGGTCATAAACAACTTTCGCGTATGTTGAACAAACTTAAAGATAAGTTCGAGATGCGCACACAAGATATTGAAGGACAGTTGATTTTTTATGTGAAGATGAAGGAATAACTGTTTAGCACCCCCAAGACTTACATTTCGAACATCGATACATAAGTACGTTGTCGCCACATAACATTAGGTGGAAACTTGTTATTTCCTTTAGCCAATCAAGGAGATTAAACGATGTATGCCAGAGTTACAACTACTCAATTTTCGCCCTACCGCCTGGACGAGGCCATCAGTATCATTCGCGATCATACGGTGCCCGCGGCCCAAAAGCAAAATGGTTTCAAAGGGTATCTGCTGCTCGTTGATCGAAGTACAGGGAAGGGTATTACGATCACCTTATGGGAGGAAGAAAGCGATCGACAAATTACAGGACCCAATAGCGATTATTATCGGCAGGAAATTGGCAAAGTTGTGCCAATGCTCATGGATGCTCCCACTGTGGAAGACCTTGAAATCGTAATACAGGTGTAATTTTGGGGATGACTGTTTTGCCTATTTGAAAGGAGGCTGTGATGGACTATGCCGCCCTTCCAACGCTGGAACGGATTCACCGAACCCTCGAGGCTGTTCAGGCGCGGGGTATCCACGTCGAACTCGTAGAAACAAAAGAAGATGCGCTGGCACGAATCCAGGCGATCATTCCAGCACAGGCCGTTGTGATGACAGGAGGCTCGGTCACGCTTCAACAAATTGGATTTGAGGCGCTACTGATCAGTGGAGAACATCCCTGGCGCAATTTCAAAGCAGATTTGCTTGCTGAAAAAGATCCTGCCAAACAATCCGCGTTAAGACGACAAGGTACACTGGCAGAATTTTTTTTGGGAGGTGTCAACGCATTGGCAGAGACAGGCGAACTTGTCTTTGCCAGCGGGACAGGAAGTCAACTGCCGGCTTTTGCCTATAGCAGCCGCAATGTGATCTGGGTTTCCGGGGTGCAGAAAATTACACCAACCTTGGACGATGCGTTGCGACGCGTGCGAGAATATGTGCTTCCGCTGGAGGATCAACGCCAGAAAAACTTTGGTAACAAAGCCGGTAGTTATATCGGAAGAATTCTGATCTTCGAATATGAGCCCGCTTTTCTGCGCCGCAATCTTACTTTAATCTTGATCAATCAAGCCTTGGGGTTTTGAATTCAGTGGCGAATCAAATTGTGGGGCAACATGCAAGAACCTTTATAATAAATACAATCTAACTATTGCTGTAGTTCGGGCTATCTATTATGACGTTGAAGACCATTGATAATCCCAAAATTTCCAACCTGACAAAACAAACTCACGAAGTGGACGTTCCCTCATTGTGTCCCAAAACGGGCAATCCAATTACGGGGAGTACACTAACAATCAGTTATGTACCAGATCAGAAATTGCTGGAGATTTACAGTTTAAATGAATATGTTGCTTCGTTTATCGGATCCCAGGAAGTGAGAGATCTTGAATTGTTGACGCAGGTCGTAGCTCGTGATTGTTATAATGTTCTCGGCGTACAAGTTTCTGTGATCGGTAAATATATCTTGAATGTTGGACAAACGATCATTTGTGAGTGTGAAAGTTAATGGACAGGAGCAGCTATGGAAACCAATAAGACAACTCCCAAAGATATTGATGAATATATTACCGGATTTCCAAAGGATATCCAAATGATTTTACAGAAGATACGGAAGACAGTGAAAAAAGCTGCACCTGACGCAAAAGAGAAAATCAGTTATCAAATGCCAACGTTCGACCTGAATGGCAATCTTGTCCATTTTGCAGCATTCAAGAATCACATCGGTTTTTATCCCACCCCAAGCGGGACCGCAAAATTCAAAAAGGAAATCTCTGGTTATCAGGCTGCAAAAGGTTCGATCCAATTCTCACTCGATCAACCAATCCCCTACGAGCTCATCCGCCAGATTGTCGAGTTTCGGGTGAAGGAAAATCTCGCAAAGGCGAAAAAGAAGAAGTAACACTGCGCCATTGCACTCGATCTACGGAAAGCAATGTGCTTCTAAAAAGCAACCACTCATTGAAAAGAGGTTTCCATATAAAATAAACGGAAACTGCTTCGTCAATCACTAGCGTTCGCTCCTCACAATAACGGAATCGCTGATCAACTCTTCATATATTTTCACAATCTGTCCGGCAATCTTGTCCCATGCATAATCCTGCGCGTATTCCTTGGCCCTTAGACTCATCTCAGCATGAAGGTTATGGTCGTTCAATAGCCAGGAGATTTTTTCGCAGAGCATATCCGGTTCCTGGTCGGGAATCGTGAATCCGGTTTCGCCATCTTTCACCAAATACGCCAGCCCACCCACCTCGGAGGCGATGACGGGCGTGCCACATGCCATCGCTTCCAGCGCGACCATGCCAAATGACTCGTAATGCGAGGGCAT
>Ga0137367_10005653_pt1 | contig 10131 bp, 10 predicted proteins | sample SagtaG_14_FD_104939 | JGI IMG/M metagenome (GOLD analysis project Ga0137367, IMG submission 104939) | Vadose zone soil microbial communities from Sagehorn Ranch, Mendocino, California, USA - Sage1_L_80_16 metaG | ecosystem: Environmental > Terrestrial > Soil > Vadose zone | place: USA... | reverse complement strand
CGGCGCGGGATCACCAACGTCCTCGTGGAGGTCGAGAGCGACGACGGCCTGACGGGGATCGGGGAGGCAGTGGGATGGCCGACGCCCGAGATCGCGGTGAGTGCGCTCGAGAGCGCCCGCGGGGACGTCCTCGGCGCCGACGCGTTCCGGATCGAAGAGCTCACGGCTCGTCTGTACGGACGGCGGGGATGGCACTACTTCCGCAATACGGCCGGCTGTGCGTTCGCCGGGCTCGAGATGGCCTTCTGGGATCTCGTCGCGAAGGCGTCCGACCTGCCGCTGCACGTCCTCTTCGGAGGGGCGGTGCGCGAGCGAGTTCCCTACTACTGGTACGTGCCCGCCGGCACGCGGAACGAGATGGCCGCCGTCGCCCGGCAGGGCGTCGAGCAGGGGTTCACCACCATCTACCTGAAGGTTGGATTCTCTCCCGGAGGCACCGTCGCGGACGTTGCCTCCGTACGGGAGGCGGTGGGCTCCGGTGTCCGACTACGCGTGGACGCGAATGAGGGGTGGAGCGTCGCCGAGGCTGTCCGCGCCATCGGGGAGCTCGCGCCGCTCGGGATCGAGTTCGTCGAGCAGCCGGTGAACATGTACGACCTCGCGGCGCTGGGAGAGGTACAGCAGCGCGTCGTCGTTCCAATCGGCGCGAACCAGACCACGTGGGACGAGTACGCGACGCTCGCCGTGCTCAGGGATGGGCTCGCCTCCGTCGTCGTTACCGACCCCCATCAGCTCGGGGGGCTCGGCCGTTTCAAGAAGGTGGCGGCCATGTGTGAAACGGCCGACGTTCCGGTCGTCAAGCACAGCTTTGGCGACCTTGGGATCTCGACCTTCGCCGCGGCGCACGTGCTCTCCTCGTGCCCCAACGCGGGCCTGGCCCACCAGACGCACTACCAGCTTCTCGAGGACGACGTGCTCGTCGGAGGGCCGCCCGTATTCAAGGACGGCGGGCTCGCGCTCCCCGACGCATCGGGCATCGGCGTCGAGCTCGACCGCGACCGCGTCGAGTCGTTCGCAGAGCTCTACCGGCGCGAGGGGTGGCTCTCGCCCTACGAAGACCGCGCCGCATGAAGTTGCACGGCAAAGTTGCCGTCATCACCGGCGCGGCCTCGGGCATGGGGGCGGCCGCAGCGCGCCTCTTCGTCTCCGAGGGCGCGCAAGTGGTCGTCGCGGACGTCGACGAGGAGGGTGGCCGGGCGGTGGCCGCAGAGCTCGGCGACGCCGGGCTCTTCGTCCGCACAGATGTCTCCGATAGCGAGCAGGTCCAGGCACTCGTGCGGATGGCAGTGAAGCGCTTCGGCAGGCTGACGACGCTCTACAACAACGCCGCTCCCCTGTGGCTTGTGAACGAAGAGGACCGGTCGGTGACCGAGCTCCCGGAAGAGGTCTTCGACCGGATATGGGCCGTGGTGACGCGGGGGACGTTCCTCGTCTGCAAGTACGGGATCCCGGAGCTCATCCGCGCGGGCGGCGGGTCCGTCATCAACACGTCTACGGTCGACGCGGTCGTGGGCCAGGGCGGCTACGACGCCTATTCGGCAGCGAAGGGCGGAGTGCTCTCGCTCACGCGGGCCATGGCCGTGGGATTTGCGGAGCACGGCGTCCGCGTGAACGCCATCCTGCCCGGGTTCGTCCGGACGCCGGCGAGCGAGCCGTGGCTCTCCCGAGAGGCGTCGCGCCGGGCGATCGAGGACCTTCACCTGACCCGGATCGGCGAGCCCGAGGACATCGCCCGCTTCGCGCTCTACCTTGCCTCCGACGACTCCGCCTACGTCACCGGCGGCTGGCACTGCATCGACGGCGGCTTCACTGCCTTCAAGACCACGGTCACCGACTACGGAGGGCTCGAATGACCGGACGACACGCGGGCCGGGGAGTCATCGTGACGGGAGGGACGAGTGGGATCGGCCTCGCCGCCGCAAAGCGCTTCGCAGAGGACGGAGCCCGAGTCTGGATCCTCGGCACCCGGCCGGAGAAGCTCGCAGCCGCCCTCGAGGGGATGCCGGACGATCGCGTGCGCGGCTGCGTCTGCGACGTCTCGCGCGAGGACGACGTCGACCGCGCCTATGACGAGGCAATCGGGTTCATCGGCGCGCTCGACGCGGTCTTCGTGAACGCCGGGATCGACGGCAAGGGCGACGCTGCCGTCGACCTGCCTGTCGACTTCTTCCGTCGCGTGCTCGACGTCAACCTCGTCGGGGCCTTCCTGTCGGCGCGCGCCGCCGCGCGCAGGATGGTCGACGGCGGCGCGATCGTGATCAACGGGTCGGCTAGCGGGCTCGAGGCCGAGGCGAACTTCGTGGACTACAACACCTCGAAGGCGGGCGCGATCATGCTCGGGCGGACGCTCGCCGTCGAGCTGGCTCCCCGCGGGATCTGGGTGACCGTCGTCTGTCCCGGCTATGTGAGGACGCCCATGAACGCGGACTTCCTCGACGTGCCCGAGAACCGCGAGCAAGTGCTCCACGAGATACCGATCGGTCGGCTGGGTCGGCCGGAGGAGGTAGCGGGGCTCGTCTCCTTCCTGGCCGGCCCGGAGGCGTCCTACATGGCCGGCGCCGTCGTCACGATCGACGGGGGCCGGCTTGCCTGACCCGCTCGACCGCCTTCGCGAGCACCTCGCGCGCGCAGACGTCCACCAGGCCGTCCTCAGTCATCCGGAGACTCTCGCGCACCTCGTCGGCTTCGAGCAGCCGTTCGAGGACTGGCCCGTGGCCGAGCCGTTCACCGCGGCTCCGCCGCTGCTCGTCCTTGGGCGGGACGACGCGATGCTGCTCGTCCCGACCTTCTTCATCGGTCGCGCTGAGGGAGTCGAGATTCCCGTCGTCGAGACGGCGAGCCACGCCTTCGTTGGGCAGCCGCCGGACGCGACCGGCGCGTTCGAGCGCGCCGTCGCGGAGCTACCGCTCGAGCGGGGGCGACTCGGCGTCGAAGCCCGGGTGCTCCCGCTCAAGGTTGGACAGCTGCTCGGAGGGCAAGGGCTCGATCTCGTCCCGGTGGATGAGGCGGTGGTCGCCGCGCGGCGCCGGAAGCTTCCCGTGGAGGTGCAGGCGATCAGGCGCGCCAGCAGCCTCGCTGACGCGATCCAGGCCGAGGTCAAGGCAAGGGCGGCACCGGGTATCAGCGAGGCGGAGCTGGCCGGGCTCGCCCAGGCCGCCGCCGACCGCGAGGCGGGGAGGCGCGTCCCCGCGGTTCTGACCGTGACCGCCGGCGAGGCGACGGGCACCGGCGGCGACGTCGCCGGATCCCGCCTGTTGGCCGAGGGCAACCTCGTGCTGACGGACACGTCGCCGTGGTTGGGGGGAGCCTGGTCGGATACCGCGAACGCCGTCGTGGTCGGCGAGCCCGACGCCGAGCAGCGACGGATGTTCGATTCGGTGCGGCAGGCGCTCGACTACGCGATCGAGCTGTGCCGGCCGGGCGCGGTTGCCGGGGACGTGGACCGGGCAGTTCGCGAGTCCCTCTCCGAGTGGGGCCCGCCGTACGGGCATCACACTGGGCATGGGATCGGCGCCTCCTGGTGCGAGCCACCCCTTCTCATCCCTGGGAGCCAGGACGTCCTCGAGGAGGAGATGGTGCTTGCGGTCGAGCCGGCGGTGTACCGGCCTGGCTGGGGAGGGATCCGCCTGGAGCACGTCTTCGTCGTCCGGGCCGGCGGCAACGAGATCCTCACCAAATTCGAGCATACGCTCTGATCCATGGCCACGGTCACCGCCGTTCGGGCAACGCCGGTCAACATCCCGCTGGTCGCGCCGTACCGTTGGGCCGCAGGGATCCTGACCGGCTTCACACGCACCCTCGTCGAGGTCGAGACGGACGAGGGCGTCACCGGTATCGGCGAGTCGTACTCCGCACGCGACGCAAGGGTGATCGAAGAGGCGATTGCCCTGCGTCTCGTGGGCTGCGACCCACTCGACCTCGCCGAGTGCGAGCGGTGCGCGCTGCCCGGCGAGGCAGGCCTGCGGACGACTCAGGATCGTGCGTTCGTACAGGCATGGGGTGGGGTCGAAACGGCTCTCTGGGACGTGGCGGGGCGCCTGGCGGAGCGTTCGGTGGCAGCTCTCCTCGGCGGACAGGTGCGGGATGCCGCCCCCGTTACGGAGTACTTCGCCTTCCGCCTGGGGCGGGAAGAGACTCCGGAGGCGGTCGCGTCCTACTGCGCCGCCATGGCGGAGGAGCACGGCGCGCCGGTCTTCGAGGGCAAGGTGGGAGCGCCCGACCTGGCCGAGGACGTCGCCCTCGTGAAGGCCGTGCGCGAAGCAATCGGCCCGGATGCGACCCTCCGCGTCGACGCGAACATGGCCTGGTCGGTAGGTCGCGCCCGCGAGGCGCTTCGGCGGCTCGCCCCGTACGGCGTCGACTGGGTCGAAGAGCCGGTCGCGACGCACGAGGAGCTCGCCCGGCTCCGAAGCGGTGGCACACCGTCCTTCTCGTCGCACGACCCCGACCTGCGTGCGGCCGTGAGGCTGGGCGCACCCGACGCCTTCGTCGTGGACGTGGGCGTCCTCGGCGGGATCCGCCGCACGGCGGCGTTTGCCTCCGCCTGCGCCGAGCTCGGCTTCGCCTGCTGGTTTTGGAGCCCGAACACCGGTGTAGGCGCCGCGGCCCAGATCCAGCTCGCCACGGCTCTCCCGGCGCTCGGCGAGCCGAGCCAGACGCTCGTCCGCTGGCATGCGGACGAGGTGATCGCCGAGGGCACGTTCTCTCCGGAGCGGGGCCTCGTTCGGGCGCCCGAGGGGCCGGGGCTCGGCGTCTCGCTCGACCGTCGAGCCCTCGCACGCTGCCATGAGCGGTTCTGTGCCGAGGGTCCTCTGGATCAGTACACGTTCACGGACTGTTGAGACCGGCGACCCGAGCGGCCGAGAGCTCGGCGTGAACCTCCTCGATGCGCGGAAGGGTCTCCCAGTCGCCGGTTCCCGCGAGCGCCCGGACGGCCACGACGTTCCCGGCCCGCACGGACTCCTGCGGGCTCCATTCGTGGAGGAGCCCGTAGATGAAGCCGGCCGCGAAGCCGTCACCGGCTCCAATCTCGTCGAGGACGGACGCAACGGTGGGCGACGCGACGACCCGGTGCTCCCCCTCGACGCGGACGAGCGTTCCGGTCGACCGCGAGCGGACGACGGCATCCCGAGCTCCCGCGGCGACGATCGCGCGAAGCGTCTCCTCCGGCGTCGAGGTGCCGAAGAGCGCCCGGCCCTCCTCGTTGCTGCACAGGTACCAGTCGACGTAGGGAAGCACCGCTCGCTGTGCCGCCGCCGCCTCCTCGGGACCGGACCAGAGCGCGGGACGCCAGTTCGGGTCAAAGACCACCGTGGCGTTCCGCTCCCGCGCCCGCTTCGCCACGTCGAGGACCGTCTCGCATGCGCTCGAGGAGAGCGCGGTGGTGATCCCGGTCAGGTGGACGAGCGCGACGCCGTCGAAGGCCTCGTCGGGAACGTCCGAGGGCTCGAGCCTCGACGCCGCGGAGCCGCGCCGGTAGTAGAGGACGTGGGAGCCGTCCTCGCTCCGCCACTTGAAGAAGACGCCGGTCGGCGCTTCGGGATCCCGGCGGGCCCGGGTCAGGTCGAGGCCCTCCCCGGCCAGCGTGGAGAAGACGAGGTCCCCGAAGGGATCGGTGCCGAGTCGGGAGATCCACGCCGTCTCGACCCCGAGGCGGCACAGGCCGACGCCGACGTTCGACTCGGCCCCTGCGATCCGGAGGGTCAGCAGCGCGCCCTCGTGGAGCCCTCCCTCGAGGGGGTCGAGCAGTGCCATGGTTTCGCCGAGGGTGAGGACTCTCATCCGAGGGGCGCCCGGACGTCCGGCGGGTAACCGGGGACCCGCTCGCCGAGGCCGCGTTTCAGGCCGACGAGGGGCGGTTCGTGCTGGAGCTCGTCGCGGAGCTCGAGGATCGCCGCCTGCGCCGCTGCCGCGTCAGTCGCTCTGCCTTCGACGGACGCGTCGCGGAGCCGGACGAGCAAGTCGGGCTGGAGGTTCGCGATCGCCGACACCATTCCAGCAGCGCCCGCTGAAAGGGCGTCGAGGACCATCCCGTCGGAGCCCATGAGCACCGGGAGATCGACGGCCAGGTACTCGAGATGGCGCTCGAACGACTTCGTCGAGTCCTTGAGACCGGCGAGGCCGTCGCCGGCGAGGGCTGCGAGGGCGGCAGGCGAGAGCTCGTTACCGGTTCGCGCCGGGATCGTGTACGCGTACACCGGCGCTTCGGAAGCCTCGATCAGGGCGCGGAAGTGCCGGACGACCTGGTCGTCCGAGAGGGCGTAGTAATAGGGGACCACGGCTGAGACGGCCGTCGCCCCGGCGGCGACGGCCCGCTGCGCGAGATCGACCGTCGTCCGCGTACCCGGCCGCCCGACGTGAGCGAGGACGTCGGCGCGCCCACCAACCGCCTCGGCCGTCGTCGCGACGAGCGCCTCGACCTCCTTGTCGTCGAGCAGGGCGCCCTCGCCGGTCGTGCCGGCGGGCATCAGCGCATCCACACGGGCCTCGGCGAGGAGCTCCACATGCGCGCGGAGCGCGCCGAGATCGACGGCTCCGCTCGGACCGAACGGAGTCGCGAGGGCGACGACGACTACGGGCCGCTCCTGCACTGCTACATCGGGCCCCGGACGAGCGGCCGCACGCGGTCTTGGTAGAAGGACCGAAGACGGGCCAGCTCCTCCTCCGAGAACGGAGCGACCTCTGCGCCGCCGAGATTCTCCTCGACCTGCTCCGTCTGCTTGCTGCCGGGGATGACCGAGCTGACCGCGTCGTGGTCGAGGACGAAGCGCACGGCGGCACGGGCCATGCTTCCGCGGCCGTCGGCGATCCATCGCAGCTCGTTCGCGAGGTCGACACCCGCATCGAATGGAAGCCCGGCGAACGTCTCACCGACGTTGAAGGCCGCGCCCTCACGGTTGAAGCTCCGGTGGTCGTCGGGCGAAAAGGTCGAGCTTTTGGTGAACTTCCCTGTGAGGAGACCACTCGCGAGCGGGAGGCGGGCGAGAATCCCGACCCGCCGCTCGAGCGCGACCGGAAAGAGCTCGTCGACGTGGTTCTGCCGGAAAACGTTGAAGATCACCTGCAAGGTCTGGGCGCCGCGCTCGATCGCGATCAGCCCCTGCTCCGCGGACTCAACGCTCGCCCCGAACGCCCGCACCTTGCCTTCGTTCCGGAGGCGGCGGAGGCTCTCCCAAGCCTCGTCGCCGGCCAGCACGTCGGTCGGTGGCGTGTGGAGCTGGTAGAGGTCGATGACCTCTCGCCGAAGCCGCTGTAGGCTCGCCTCGCATCGGCGCCGGACGCTCTCCCACGAGTACGTCGCGGGATCGTCGAGCTCGGGCCGACCGACCTTCGTCGCGATCAAGACGTCGTCACGTGCTCCGATGACCCGTCCCAGAATCTCCTCGCTCCGCCCGGCGCCGTAGACGTCGGCGGTGTCGAAGAGGTTGACTCCGGCCGCCACGGCGCCCTCGACGGCCGCGATCCCGTCCCGCTCGTCGACCTCGCCCCAGTCACCCCCAAGCGCCCACGCTCCGAAGCCGACCTCGCCGACCGCCATGCCAGTGTCCCCGAGCCGGCGATAGCGCACCGGGCCAGCTTATCTCGCCCCAGTCCGGCTGATCATTCGACGCCCTCCGACGGCGTCTCGGACGCACCCCGTAGCCTCACCGTCGACGGCCTCGACGGCCGCCTCCTCGCCGCCGCCCCGGGCGGGCCCCGCTCGCGTACAACGAGTACCTCTACTGGGAGCGGCCGCGCGCGGCCACCGGCCAGCGGTCGACGACGGCGCCGTCGCGTGCGACCCAGAACGCGTCGAAGAGGTTCGAGACGACGCAAACGTGGTTGGGGACGATCCGGACGCGGTCACCAAGCTCGAGGCGGTCTCCGCCGCCGACCCGGACGTGGCCGTGCTCCTCCGAGATCGCCTCGACGATCGAATCGGGCGCCTCCAGAATCAACCCATGCCCCGGGCCGGGACCCGGGTCGTAGGCGAGCGCTTTCGAGCCGGCGTCGAGGATGGCGCGATCACGGGCCGGGCGGCTCACCACGGTCGCGTGGACGGTGACCGCCACGTCGTCGAGCTCCCGGCCGGCCGCACGCGCGGCCCGGCGAGGCCGGCCAGGAGGCGCTCGTCGTCCACCGTGACGGCGACGCGGGCACGGGCGAGGAGCGAAGAGAGGCGCTCGAGCTTGCCGGCCGCGACGAGGTTGTAGGGGATGAGCACGTCGTCGAGCCCGCCGTCGACCATCACCTCGGCCTCTCCGAGCTTCTGGCACGTGATTCCTCGAGCGCCGAGTTCGACCTGGCGGCGCGCGATCTCCACCGATTTGTGCGTCTTCACATGCGGGCGGTTGGCGAGCCCCGTCTGGTGGCAGTAGCGCTGCCAGCGCTCGAGGTTCCGCTCCAGGCGCTCGATGTCGACGACGAGAGCCGGCGTCTCGAGGGCCTCGAGTGGAATCGGCCGGCCTTCGGTCATCGGACCGGTCCAGGCGGTGCGACGAGTCCGACGGCGAGGAGCTCGCGGAAGCGCTCGACCGTCTCGCGCACTCCGTCCCCGAGTGGCGTCGTTGCCTCGAGGTCGATCGCCTGCCCGAGCGATCGCGCGTCGACCTCCTCCGGAAACGGCAGCGCCACGTCGTCGAAAGTGATCGAGCCGACGCTGTCCGGGGCGGCCGCTTCGATCGCGGCGACCACCTCCGCCATCGCGACCCGCGGGCCAGCGAGGTTGTGGACGCTCGCGCCTTCATGCTCCGCACGGCTGGCGGCGACGAAGGCGCGAGCGACGTCGCGTCCGTACTGGAGCTGGCCGGCGCCGCCGTATGGGATGTGGAACGGTACGCCCGCGGCGGCCGCGAGCATCGCCGCGGTCGGAGCCGAGGTGAGACCCTGGTCGCGCCCGGCCCCGTAGACCGTGTGGGGGCGGAGGCCAATGCTCGAGACCTCGTCGTCCTTCCAGTAGACGCGGGCGCTCGCCTCGTTCGCCCGCTTGAATACGCCGTAGAGCGTGCTCGGCGATCCCGACATTGCGGGGCCGGAGGCACCGTCGTCCGGAGCGTCATAGGCGGCGACGGACGAAGCGTAGACGACCGGGCGCAGCCGGTCGCGGCGCCGCCTGGCCGCCTCGAACACGTTGATCGTGCCGACCACGTTGACCCGGGCGCCGAGCGGCGGATCGGCGCGGCAGAACGGAATCTGGAGAGCCGCGAGGTGCACGGGGTTCGTGATCTCGTGCTGATCGATCGCCGCCTCGAGTGCGTGGAGGTCGGTGATGTCCGCCTCGACGTGCGGGACCCGGGTGAGCTCGTCTTCCGAGAGCAGCAACCGCAGGCGACGACGGTCGGTCGCGAGGTCGAACGTCACGACGGAGACGCCGTCCGAGACCAACTCTCGGACGATCCAGGCACCAATGCAGCCGCACGCACCGGTCACCAGGAAGCGCTCGCCCTGACCATTGTGGGGTCCGAGTGGCATGGGACCACAATCGCACGCGTGGCCCTCGTTGAGAAGGTCACGGCTGACGTTCCCGCTTCAAGGACTTGAGCGTGCGAATGCGGCATGGCTGTCGCCAAGGAATGCTTGCGCATCGCCTTCCAGACCGGGACCGAGCCTCGAGAGCATCGACATAGAACGTGCGCGCAACCGCCCGTCGGCTAGCGAGCCTCCGACGTGCGGCCGCTCCCCGTTCAAGGGGTCAAATGTTCCCTAATGTTCCCTTGGAAGGCTTCTGCGCGCCTGCCAGGCAACAAGTAGCGGCTAGAAGTAACCAATTTGCAGGTAGTTCGTGAGAGCCTCTGACGGACTCGAACCGTCGACCCCCTCCTAACCATGGAGGATTCGAGCTGCGGGGAGAGGACGGAGAGCACTGCTTTCCACCGCGCGTTCCTTGCAATCCGGTTAGTTCATCCGCCAGCGGACCCTTCTCTCGACGAGCCTTGAGTCTCCTCGAGAAACCCTCGCACTTGTCCCCAGAACCTACCCCAGATGACATGGGAGGCGAAGGCGCCGTTAGCCAGGTCGAGTTTCGCTCTACCGCGACCTCCGGCGTGACAGGCCGGTACAGGCTCAACCGCTACAGCCGGTTACGACCCGGAATTACCGGCTAGAGCAGGCATTTCCTCGCCAAGCGAACCGGCTGTGACCGGCTACGACCGG
>Ga0137367_10005651_pt1 | contig 10132 bp, 8 predicted proteins | sample SagtaG_14_FD_104939 | JGI IMG/M metagenome (GOLD analysis project Ga0137367, IMG submission 104939) | Vadose zone soil microbial communities from Sagehorn Ranch, Mendocino, California, USA - Sage1_L_80_16 metaG | ecosystem: Environmental > Terrestrial > Soil > Vadose zone | place: USA... | reverse complement strand
GCGATTGCATTATCTGCGGGTGCATGGAGCAGGTATAATACACATGCTCTTTTACAGTTACCTGTGCCTGTGGAGTTGCCTTTTTTGTTTTGCACGATGTGAGACCAATTGTTGATAAGAACATCAGCACATACATAATTTTTATTGACTGTTTTTTTATTGCTGAAAGAAGAACAGAAAGCACAAGAGTGCGACGCAACAAAAGTATCATTGCAGCAATGTTGCCAGGCTTATTATTTTTCAAAAGAATTTTCATATCTCTACTCATTTACTTTTATAAAACTTTCACTATCCATCAGGTATTGCGCATTGGCTGCCACAGTATCCTTGGCAGTTAAACCTTGCAGTACCTGTATTTTGTTTTTATAGGTTATCCCGGTTAATACTTTATGGGCTTTAAAACCGATGTCATGCTTTATAAAAACTACTTTATCCAAACCCAGTGATACAACAGCAGTTTCCGGCAACCAGTTGGCACTTTCTGTATTGCCGAAAATGGTCGCACGTACCTGACTTCCAATGGGGATTTGCAAATTTGAATTATCGAAGTAAACACGTGCGGTTACAGTTTTATTTTCTTTACGGTAAAATGGTTCAATAAAATCTACTCTTGCCCTGAAATCCTTTGCAGGAGCAGTTTCGGGAACAATGCGAACCGGGCTTCCTGTGTGAATGATAGCCTGCTTATCACCGTAAAAATTAAGGATAGCCCAGGCATGGTTTGGATTATACACGCTCAAAATGGTTTGTCCTTTTTGCACATACATGCCTTCTTTTAATGAAAGCTCTTCAGTAATCAAAGAGATGTCACGCATGGCTCCAGGTGCTGGTTGTTCTGCATTACCCATCATTGCACCCGCCTCGTGAATATGACCACTGTATTTACTGTAAACACTGATAGTAAAATCAGGTTTTTGCGTCAGAATTATTTTATTGAGTTGGTCTTCACTCATGCCAAGCAACAAAAGTTTTTGTTTAGATGCATTGATGAGTGATATGTTGGATTGGTCATTTTTCAAAAGGAACAATAAATTTTCTTCTGCTGTTAAAATTTCCGGGCTATATATATCCATGATTTTTTGCCCGGCACTTATTTTCTGATAGCGAAAACGTACATATAGTTTTTCTATGCGCCCGCTGATGCGGGCTGAGATAGAGCCTATTTGTCTTGTATCATATACAACCTTCCCCAAAGCATCTACTTCAATTTCTTCTTCACTTCTTTGTAACGCAGCCAACGGGACACCTGAACGCACATATTCATTGGTTGGCTTTAGTACAAAATTCAAGGTATCCGAAGAAGAACTATCCATTGGCATATTCGACATGTCCATATTCATGTTTGGCATATCCATATTCATGGATGTATTGTTTTGCTTTGACTGATTTTTCTTGTTATCGGTTTTAGCGTTGCATGCTACCAGCATGAATAATAAAATGAATATGCCTGAAAATTGTAAAACCTTATGATTATTATTTCTGAACATAATCTCTTTATTTTATTTGTAAAACTCTTTCCAGTTCAGTTTGCATAACAAGTAATTGCTGCAACTGGTCGAGATATTCAAGTTGTGTCATATTTAATGTTTCCCACGCATCATAGAGCATGAATAATTCTTCGGTATTTTGTTCGTATCCTAACTGCATTGTTTGATAATTTCTTCTCAGTGCAGGGATAATATTATTCTCATATAATGATACCTGTTTTTTCTTTACATCAATTTCAGTTTTCATACCCGTAGCCATACCTGAATATTCATTAATGAGCATTTGCTTTTGTGCATTGAGCGATACTGCCTGCCATTTTAACCCTTCGATGTTTGCCTTATACATTTTTGCACTCCATCGTGCAAGTGGTATGCGTAACATGCCCATTACGGTATAAAGGTTTGGTGCTCCGCCAAAACCAAACATGTGCTCATAACGAATACCGAATTCGGGTTTCAATTTTGTGCGCTCCAAATCCTGTCTCAGGTAAGTAAGATTGATGTCTTTTTCTATTGCTTTAATATCGCTTCGCGAGTTGATAAATAGGGAGCTATCAAAAATGTATGCAGCATAATCTTTTACTGAAAAAATAGTATCTATATCATATTCTTCATTTTTATCAGGTAGGTTCATCAGTGTGTTTAATACAATTCTTTTTTGTTTAATCTCATTCTGCAGCATCAGGCGCATGCTTTCCAAAGAACCCAATGCTGCTTTTGCTTTATAATATGCGCTGATTTTTTCTAGTCCATTTTTGTATCTTATCTCTGCATTACTTATCATAAAGTTTAGCAGCTTTTCATTGTCATCGAGAATAGAAAGTTTCTTTTTTATAATAAGCCATTCGTAATAGTTGCGCTTTGCATCTGCATAGAGTTCGTTCAATGAAGCGCCTTTCTTTTCTTTCTCGACTGTTGACATGGTACTCATATATTTATACTCTGCATTCAGCCTGCTCTTATTGGGTATCATTTGTTCACCAGCGATAGAATATTGTCCCATACCTGGCTGCGTTTCCCCATCACTGCTTTTACTTTTACTCCACATTGAAGGATTATAGGGGGTCATAAAAAAACCAGTGCTAAGTTGTGGTGACATCCACGCCTTTGCACCTTTTGCCTGTTCGTCCATTGAGCGGATTTCTGCATCATACATTTTTAAGGTTGGATTAAGCGTTTGAATGGTATCAAGTATATCATTCAGCCTTACTGTTTGTGCATGTAATTGCAGAGTGATGAAAAAAACAGAGAGTGTGATTATAATTTTTTTGCTGTATTGCCTGTTAGAATTTGTGAATACACTTGCTACATGCTGAATAAGATTCCTGCAGTACAAGAGTGCGACGCAACCTAAGTTCAGAAGCGTTAATGGTGTTCGGCTTATAATAAAAAGTTTTTTCATTGCTTAATGTTTTGCTTCAAGCACTTCAATCTTTCCATGCTTTCTTAATTCATATTCTTTGTTCATTAAAAATATCAATGGCGTTACCAACAGAATAAATGTTGATGAAGTAATAACACCGCCAACCATTGGCAGTACAATCGGTATCATTACATCGCTTCCCACGCCTGTGCTCCAGAGAATGGGAACCAAACCGAATAATGATACACTTACCGTCATTAGCTTTGGTCTTAATCTTTTAGCGGCACCAGCTATTACATATTCCCTTAAATCGCCTTTGGTAATCGTTTCACGGGAATTTCCTTTTTTAGCAACCAATTGCTGCATGGCATCATTCAGATAAATAACCATAACAATATTTGTTTCCACTGCTAGCCCAAACAAGGCAATAAATCCAACAGAAACTGCAATGGAAATATTTACGCCCCAGAAGTAGATCATATAAGCTCCCCCAATCAATGCAAAAGGCAAAGAGATAAGACTAAAAAAAGCCTCACGCGTGGAATGAAAAGCAAAATACATGCATATGAAAATCACGATGATTACAACAGGCAATATCATTTTTAATGTCTGTTCACCACGAACTAAATTTTCATAATTGCCGCTCCAGTTCAGGTAATAACCTTTTGGCATTTTTGCAATCATTGAGTTTAATTTTTTTTGAGCATCTTCAACGGTGCTGGCAAGGTCTCTTTCTCTTACATTAAAAAGTACGGTTCCTCTGAGCATAGCATTTTCCGAGTTGATCATGGGCGGACCTTCTGTAATGTTTACATCAGCTACTGCTTCAAGGGGTATTGGACCATAATTCATGGTTTGTACCTGCAGCCTTTTCAATGCTGTAAGATTGTTTCTGAAATCCTGACCAAACCTCGCATTTACAGAGAAACGTTGCCTGCCTTCAACAGTTGTCGTTAAACGCATTCCGCCCAAAGCTGTTTCTACAACTGCATTTACATCATCAGTGCTTAATCCGTATCGCCCGATTTCATCACGTTTTACCGCTATATCGATATATTTGCCGCCACTAATTGGTTCCACATACAAATCTTTTACGCCCGGAGTTCCTTCGAGTGCTTTTTCTACCTGTTGTGCAAAGGCATAAATGGTATCGAGATTTTGACCAAATATTTTAATTCCTACATCAGTTCTGATACCTGTTGAAAGCATATTGATACGATTAATGATAGGCTGTGTCCAGCCATTGATAACACCGGGTATCTGAAGCTTTTTATTTAATTCGTTGATAATACTGTCTTTTGTAAATCCTTTTCGCCATTCGTTTGCAGGCTTCAGCATAATAATTGTTTCAACCATGCTGATGGGAGAATTATCCGTAGCGGTATTAGCCCTGCCAGCTTTGCCCAAAACATGCGTTACTTCCGGAACAGTTTTTATAATTTGATCCTGTACCTGCAATAAACGCTTCGCTTCCGAATTGGATACATCAGGCATCATTATCGGCATAAATAAAATTGAACCTTCATCCAAAGGAGGCATAAACTCCCGACCCAAGCCCAGCACTAAAGGAATGCTGATAATAAGCGCTGCTATGTTTACACCAAGTGTAACCCATCTTCTTTTTAAACAAGCTCTTATTGCAGGTTCATAAATTCTTTCCAACACACGGTTTACAGGATTAACAGTTTCTGGCAAAAACCTGCCTTTCATAAAAAAAGAAATAAGCACCGGCGCCAATATCACCACCAATATGGCATCTACTGCCATGATAAAACTTTTGGTATAAGCTAGTGGGTGAAACAATTTTCCTTCCTGCCCGGTTAAAAGAAATACCGGCATAAAAGAAGTAATAATAATAACGGTAGAAAAAAACACGCCGCGGGACACTTGTTTGCAGGAAGATTCTACAAGTCTCATTCTTACGTCTTCAGGTATTTTCCTGTAAGAAGATTTTTTTTGTGGTAGTCGTTGTTTTATTTTTTTCCAGAAGCTCATAGTATTAAATATTTTCAGGATGATCACTGTTTTGCCATTCAGAGAGGCGGCGGTAAGCATTTTCAGACATGATTATTCCATTATCTACTATTACACCTATAGCTAATGCAATACCCGTTAAAGACATTAAATTTGAAGAGAGTCCAAATGCGTTCAACAGTATAAAACTGATTGCGATTGTTATGGGAATTTGTATAATAATACTTACTGCGCTGCGCCAATGAAACAGGAAGATGATTACTACAGCGCACACGGTAATAATCTCTTCAATCAGCTTTCCTTTTACAGTTGCAATGGCAGCTTCTATTAATTCGCCTCTGTCATAAGAAGTTTTGAATGAAACCCCTTCAGGCAGACCTTTTTCTACATCTTTCATCTTTGCCTTTACAGCCTTTATTACTTCATCTGCATTTTGACCATAACGCATTACTACGATACCACCTACCACTTCACCATTTCCATCCGCATCAGTAATGCCTAAACGCAAATCCCCGCCCATTTGCACGCTGCCTATATCTTTAACACGAACAGGAATACCACTATAATCACTTAAGGGAATATTTTCTATATCACCTTTCGTTTTTAGATAACCAAGACCGCGTATAACGTAAGCCATATCGCTCATTTCAAATTTTCTACCGCCGACATCATTGTTGTTTGATTTTACTTTGTTCATTATATCCATTAGGGAAAGATTATAGTACTGAAGCTTTACCGGGTCAACAACAATCTGGTATTGTTTTTCAAAACCGCCGAAAGAAGCTACTTCGGCAATACCGGGCACCGTTTGTAAAGCAAACTTTATATACCAGTCCTGTAATGCCCGCTGTTCCCCCAAATCCATTTTAGGTGCCTCAAGATGGTACCAGAAAATATGTCCTACCCCTGTGCCATCGGGACCTAACGAAGGAGTTACTCCTTGCGGTAATAGTCGTTGCGCATAATTTAATCGTTCCAAAACACGGGTACGTGCCCAATAAATATCAACATCATCTTCAAAAATTACGTACACAAAACTCATCCCGAACATAGATGTTCCCCTGATAGTTTTTATACGTGGAATGCCTTGCAGATTGGATACAAGAGGATAAGTGATTTGATCTTCCATCAACTGGGGACTACGACCCATCCACTCAGTAAAAACAATGACCTGGTTTTCCGATAAGTCGGGTATTGCATCAATAGGGTTTTGTTTGACAGAATAGAATCCCCAAACAAAAAATAAGGCTGCAGCCAATAACACCATGTATCGGTTTCGTAAAGCAAATGTTATGAGTTTCTCAACCATGAGTTGAAGGATTTAATGTAGATGTATAAGAGATGATTTTTTTGTACCAGCCACAGTATTTTATGGCATCGTCCCTTGCGTCGCAATTACTTTATCTATATATCATTTTGCAGCAGATTAGAAACTCAGCATTATGAACTATACTTTCAGTAACGCATACAATTACAATTACGGCATATCAAATTCTGAAAACACGATTGAGGAGAAAGAGAGGTGGAGAAAATTTTTGTTTGACAAAATCAAGCATTAAGTCAGGGGTAATAAAAAATTCTTTATGTAATATCAGAGTGTTATCTGCTACCTGTATATCAATTGCAAAACTGCCCGGTAAAATGCAAAAAGAAGTGGGAGATGATTTATGTTCACTTCCTTTCAGGTAAAGCATCTTGTCTTTGCAGCAACTTGGCGGCATTTCTGAAGGATTGCATTTGCAACCGTTTTTCTCTCCGAAATTCAGTATAGAAACATGTGTAAGATGTCCATCGCAATAATGATAGTTAACCGCTATTCCAAATGCGGAACCTGTGTAAACGAACAGTAGGAATATGGCTAATATCTTTTTCATTTCCGAATAAAATCTTCGTAAAACTAAATCGAACTTTAAGCTAAGACTATGACAGCAATCAACGATAAAGATGATTTTAGTCAGGTATGTAAATAGTTGAATATTCAAATAGCTGTATAAGTCTATATTTACATAATGTGAGTATGATTTAATTTGTGTGTTGCATGTTGCCGAATATCGAACAAAACTTTGAAGTGTGCGACACAACAAAAGATTAATAGTAGCAATGCTGTTTGGTTCATAAAATAATCTCTCACAATACCACACTCATAAATTTATTTTTTCTATTGCATAGCAACATTGAGTAATTCATTACAATGAATTGCTGATAAGAAATGCGCTTGTAAAGCAGAAATTATAGGCTTCTTCAATCTAATAAATTCTTTATGCTTTTTTATTGATCACATTTCCTGATTGCGCCGCCCTTTATTCCAAAGAATAAATACCAGAACAGGAATGATCAGAGGGCCACCGCTCATCATAAAAGGAGCAAAAATCTGTTTCCCTGCCAACCAAGTACCAATTAAAGGACCAAGTATCTGTCCTATATTATTCACAGATGTTTGAACTGATAGTTTTTTGCTGTATTGTTATCATCCTTCAAAAGAAATTAAGGCGCTTAATTGCGGCGCTACCAAAACGCCTCCAACAGCAAAAAGAACGATAAGAATATAAACAAATATGAATTCTTTAATGAATGGAGGGATGACCAAAGCAAAAGCTGCTATAAAAAACCCTGCAAAAAGTTTGTCTTTCTCCGAAATAATTTTTGTCTTAGCCGAAGTAAACACAGGCTGAAAAACGGCCATGAACAAACCACATAACATAAACCCTATACCTATTTGGTAAGCATTAAATGAAAGATCATTTTTTGCATAGATCGAAAATGCCATTTCAAAAGATGTTACACTGAACTGATAAATGAATGATAATGATAATAAAATCAGTAATGAATAACCAGCTGGTTGATTTGCAGAAGCCGGTGCATTCGGTAAAGCTATGCCTCTTGTGTTTTTCTTGCCTTTGAGTGTTTTCAATACAATCAATAAAGCGGCAATGGCTGGAATAATAAGTGCAAAAAAAGGAACTGAAAATTTATCCAAATGGAATACACCCCTTTTTAAAACTAACATGAAAATCTGCTTTCGATAAATAACCCCCTATAATTGGCCCTGCGATTATCCCGGTACTTATTACCGTTCCAGACCAGGCTATTATTTTAGTACGGTTTTCTTTAAATGTTATATCACTCAAATAAGCGTTACTTACGGGGATTAATGCCGCTGTAAATATTCCTTCCAATATCCGGGCAACATAAAACATGGTTAAAGACATGGACAAACCAATCAAAACCTGCATTAAAATAAAACCAACCAAACCCATTACAATAAAACTCCGCCTTCCTAACCAGTCTGACAACTTGCCCCAGACAACCGCAAAAATTAATTGAAAAAAGGGTAGATACTTGTAAGCGATCCAATATGAAAATTGATCGTCTACTGATCAATCCCTGGCTTAAGTGCTAGCCTCTCAACAAAAAAGGGCAGAACAGGAAGCAATACTCCATAGCCGGTCATAACAACAAATAAGCTGAACAGAATGGCAGCTTTTGCTCCTTTATTTTGTTGCTGTTGCTTTATCATTTATTCCCGATCTTCCTTTTTAAAAGCTGTGCATTAATGGCCACAATAATTGTACTCAGCTCATAAAAACAGCACCAACTTCGGGACTAAGAAAATATTATTAACCTTTTGGTGGAGTTTTTAGTTTTATATCCCGTATGGATAAAATATTGGTAGAAAAAAATCAAAAGAGTCATTTGGCGTACCATTGGTACGCAATATTGAAAATGTGCATTTGTGAAATTTCGTACCTACGGCACGAAATTTCAATTTTACATTGTCTTTTCTACCAATATCTTGCCCTGCATAGGGCAAAAAAATAACTCCGCCAAAGGGTTATTAGATTATATCAATAACCCGTTTCAATTTTTCGCTAATCTGTTCGGCTATTTCTTTTAAGGCTGGATTTTCTATTGCCTGCATGGAAGCTACAGGATCAACGGCAGAAACTTCTATTTTTCCAGGCTCTTTCTCCTGAATGATAACATTGCAGGGCAGCATGGTTCCTATTTTATCCTCTGCCTGCAAAGCTTTGAATGCAAACGGGGGATTGCAAGCTCCAAGGATTTTATAATTATAAAAATCTGCATCCAGTTTCTTTTTTAATGTTGCTTTTATATCTATTTCCGTAAGCACTCCAAATCCCTCTGATTTTAGCGATTCTGTTACTCTTTCAATGATATTTTCAAAATTTCCTGAAAGAGTTTTTGTGAAATAATAATTCATATAATTTATTTTTAGATTTTATGTAATTTGTTTCCACCTGCATTTGTTTTCTAATCTAATTCATTCTGTGTGGCTTTATGATTTACTTCCAATCTTCCTTTTCAAAAGTTGTGCATTAATGGCCACAATAATTGTACTCAAGCTCATAAATACAGCGCCAACTGCCGGGCCCAATACAAATCCTGCCTTGTATAAAACGCCTGCTGCCAGTGGAATAGCAACGGTGTTGTAGCCAGCCCAAACAAGGTTTTGAATCATTTTATTATAAGTGGCTTTACCGAAAAGAATCAGGTTGGCAATATCTTGTGGATTACTGTTTACTAAAATAATATCTGCGGTTTCGGCAGCTACATCTGTTCCTGATCCAACGGCTATACCAACATCGGATTGTGCCAGAGCGGGTGCATCGTTTACGCCATCACCGGTCATAGCAACAAACTCGCCTTTACTTTGAAGCTCTTTTACAATTTCTACTTTCTGATGCGGTAATACTTCTGCAAAATATTTATCCAGTCCCAATTCATCGGCGACAGCCTTCGCTACTATTTCATTATCACCCGTTGCCATCATTACTTTTATTCCATTCTTTTTAAATACTTTGATAGCTTCTGCACTTTCCGGACGTATGGCATCTGAAAGTGCTACATATCCCGCTATCTTATCATCAACCAAAATAAAAACAACAGTTTCTGCTTTGCTGGAAAATGCTCCCTCCAGCACTGGCAGGTTTTTATCTTTCAAATAACCGGGACTTACCACTTTAACAGATTTTCCCTCTACCACTGCTTCAACTCCTTTACCGGTTATGGCATTAAATTTTTCTGCTTTTGGTATTGTTACTTTCAGCTCTTTTACTTTATTGATAATGCCAACAGCAATCGGATGTTCTGATGTTTGTTCCAAAGAACTTGCTAACCGTAACACTTCTTCTTTTGGTCTTTCATTATTATTACTTTCATGACGGGTAACACCAAACACACCTGTTGTAAGGGTTCCGGTCTTATCAAATAAAAGCGTTGTTATTTTACGGGATTCTTCGAATGCAGTTCTATTTCGGATCAGCAAACCCTTTTGCGCCGATACTGC